>Ga0272441_10001349_pt1 | contig 52462 bp, 35 predicted proteins | sample SSMProp6N_FD_193582 | JGI IMG/M metagenome (GOLD analysis project Ga0272441, IMG submission 193582) | Marine sediment archaeal communities from Little Sippewissett salt marsh, Falmouth, MA, United States - SSM-Prop-6N | ecosystem: Environmental > Aquatic > Marine > Wetlands > Sediment ...
GGCTTGAGCCTATGGTCTATCCGGACAAGCTCTCAGTGGCAAGCAGAGCAGATTCCCCTGCTGAAGCGCATCGCTGGCCTCTCACCGGAGGCGCCCGAAGATCCACACGTGAGGGAGGCGGAACCCGAACCGGCAGGAAGACGCGAGCACACCAACAGCCTAGAAGAGAACCGCTTAAGGACGTCGCGGGGGCTCACGCCGCCTATCAGCCGGTCTGAGCTACCCGATCCGTAGGGTCGCCTGGTCGCCTCGGCTCGAATGCCACCCCTTGCCAGAACCGCAATCCCCTGTGCGGTTTCAGCGAAGTCCACCATGAGCATGATGCCCACGGTCGCGCTGCTCGCCGACCTGCTGCCCGTCGCAGGCTTGCCGTGGGCGCTGGACTTCAAGAACAGGGAGTTCAGCGGGCAAACCGCCGGCCACCCTGTCTGGTTCCCGGTTCCCAGTATACGGGTTCCCAAGGTCTACGACTCCATCGCCCCCGTCAGCCTGTCGATCTCCTCGGCCGTCAGCATGCGGCCGCCGGCGGCGGCGTTCATCCGCGCCTGGGCGGGGCTCTTGGCGCCCGGGATGGCGACGGGCTCGGCCGGGTCGGAAATCGTGAACCGCAGGGCGGCCGTGACCATCTCCTCCCCGGGCGCGACGACCGCCTTCAGCCGCTCCACCTTCGCGGCGTCGGCAACGAACTTCGCCTGCCGCGCCTCGTCCGCGTGCCAGCGGCCCCGGACGCTGTCTTCGAAGACCGTCTCGGCCGTGTATCGCCCGCTCAGTAGCCCCATGCCCAGCGGCCCGCGGACCAGGACGGCGATCCCGTGCTCGCGGCAGTACGGCAGCAGCTCGGCCTCGGGCGTGCGGTTCAGCAGGGAGTAGTTCAGCTCGCAGACTGCGCAGTGGCCGTCGGCGTTGAAGCGCTTCAGCACCTCCAGGCTGTCCGTCGAGATGCCGTACTCGCGGATCCGCCCGCGGCGCTTCAGGATCTCGAACGCTTCCAGGTACACGCCGGGGTCCTCGATGTTGCCCTCGTGACAGAGCATCACGTCGACCCAGTCGGTCCGCAGGCGGTGCAGGCAGGCGTGGCAGCACAGGCGGATCATGTCCGGCGTGGTGTAGGGCACGCCCTGGCCGGTCCGCTGGCCCCAGTGACCGATCTTCGTCACCACGTACACCCGGTGGCGAATCCCCGCCAGCGCCTCGCCCAGCCGCTCCTCACTCAGCCCGTTGGGGATGCCGTACGACTCGGCCGCGTCGAACAGGTTCACGCCCGCGTCGAACGCCGCTCGAACCGTCGCCCACGCCGTGGCGTCGTCGATCTGCCCCCATTGGTTGCCCAGGTTCCACGTCCCCAGCCCGATCGCCGACACCCGCCACCCCGTCTTCCCGAACGTTCTCGTGAGCATGATGTTCTCCTCTGCCTGGTCCTCGCGTGCTCAACATCGCACAGCAACGGGCGTCTTGCCACATCCCCCCCGGAAGAGAAACCGCAGAGGTCGCAGAGGACGCAGACAGAGAACGATACAAACCAAGAGAGAAACAACCAACGGAACGCCGATTCAGGCGACAGCCTCCAGCACTTCCTTGTTGGCCGTTGGCTGTTGGATGTTGGGTGTTGTTCCTGACTCCTCATCTCCTCTCTGCGCCCTCAGCGGCCTCTGCGGTTTCTCTTCCCGTCCGCTACTCCCGCCTTGCGAGGAGTTCGCGGGGCTGCTGGCGGACGACGCGGCGGACGGCGGGCAGGCCGGCGAGAAGGGCGGCGGCGATCAGGGCGAGCAGGCCCCAGGCGATGACGTCCCAGGGCGGGCGCTGGGCGTACTCGACGCCGAACAGGCGGCGGTGGAAGGCCCGCTCGACGAACGCCAGCTCCAGCCCCAGCGCCACCCCCGCGATGCCGCCGGCGAGGGCGACGAGGATCGTCTGGGCGGCGACGAACCGCCCGAGCAGACCGCGCTGGGCGCCGATCGCCCGCAGCACGCCGAACTCGAACCGCCGCGCGGTGACCTCCGCCACGATCAGGTTCGCCACGCCGCAGCACGCGAGGATCAGGCTGCCGACGGCCACCGCGCTGGCCACCGCCATCAGCCGGCCGACCGATTCGTCCACGCGCCGGCGGATGGCCCGGCTGGTCCCGGCCACGGCGCCGGGGACGGCCTTCTGGAGCTGGCGGACCGCGTCCTTGTCCGAGATGTCGTCGCGCAGGGACAGCAGCACGAGATTGGCCGAGGTGACCTTGAAGTGACGCCTTGCGTCTTCCCGCGTGCCGAAGACGCTGCTGATCGCCCGCTTGCCGAAGCTCCGCTCGATGCGGAAGAACCGCGTGGCCAGGTCCAGGCCCTTGGATGCGATCACGCCGACGACTTCGAACTCGACCGTTCCCTCGGCCGCCGCCAACGGCAGCTTCGCGCCGACGCCCACGCCGTGCGCGACGGACCAGTCTCGGCTGACGAGCACGGCCTGGCCCTTCGCCAGGCGGGCCATCGCCGCGGCCCGGTCGCCCTCGACCCAATCCAGGTTCGTCATCGCCGTAAACGCCCCCATGTCCGTGCCGACGAACAGCACGTTCGGCGGGGCCAGGCCCTTGGGCCCGAACTGGACGCTCCTGGCCTGAACGGAGAACATGGCCGTCGGACACACTTGCGTAACGGCGGGGGCCTTGCGCACCGCCTCGATCTGCTCGTCGCGAAGCGACCAGAAGCTGTGCACGAAGGCGTCGGGCATCTTGAGGCTGTCCAGCCAGCCGGCCGTGGCGCTGCGGCCCTGGGTCCAGATCGCCACCAGCAGCGCCAGGCTCACCATCAGCGCCCCGGCCGTGAATCCGTGCCGCATCGGCGTGGCGAGGACGGCCTGGCGGAGCAGCGTCGGCGGGACCCGCATCGCCCGGGCCAGCAGGGGCCCGCCGGCCTCGGCCACCGCCACCAGCAGCGGCACGCAGGCGACGAAGAAGCCCACGAACGCCAGCACGATGCCGACGCGCGCCCAGAACCAGACGATGAAATCGTCGTCCGACGAGAGGAGCATCACCACCGGCTGGGCCGACGCCAGCGCAACCGCCACGCCCGCGAAGGCCAACAGGTGCCATCGCCTCGGCGTGCGGGCGCGGACGGTCAGGGCCTCCAGCGGCCGGGCCGTCGCCGCCAGGAACGCCGGGTACGCCGCACCCACCAGCCCCGCCGCCAGGCTGCCGGCGACCGCGCCGGCCAGGCCGCTGAGCTTCACGTGGAAGCCGCCGGGCAGGGCGTCTTGGAACCACAGGTACAGCCCGTACGCCGCCGCCAAGCCGACCGGCGCGCCGACGGCTGCGCCCGCCGCGCCGATCAGCAGCCCGCCGCCGAGTTGCGCGCCGGCGAGCTGGCCCCGGCCGGCGCCGATGCAGCGCAGCACGGCCAGCTCGCGAATCCGCTGCGTGACCGCGGTGGTCAGGCTCGTCAGGATCAGGAACGCCGACGACAGCGACGCCAGCACGGTCACCACGTAGAGCATCAGGTCGGCCATGCGGAGCCGCCGGGTCAGCCCCGCCCGCGCCGACGCCGACGTGCGGAACGTCAGCCCGCCCGGCAGGGCGGCCTGGTGGGCTTCGCTCACCTCGGCGACGTCGGCCCCCCCGGCCAGGCGGATGCTGATCTGGTCGAGCCGCCCGGCGTTGCCCGTCAGCTCCTGCGCCCGCGCCAGCGTCGTGACGGCCAGCGGGCGCTGGAGCACCCGCAGCTTGGGCCGGGCCAGAATGCCCACGACCTTCAGCTCGGCCGTGCCCTTCAGGAGGACGACCTCCAGCATGTCGCCGACCTTCGCGTCGAACTCCTTCCGCACGCGCTCGTCGAGCATCACCTCGCCGCCGTCGCGGACGGCCCGGCCGGCGAGGATCTCCTGCGGGTTGATCCGCCGCTCCCGTTCCGGTTCGACGCCGCGCAACAGCACCGTCTGGTTGGCGTCGGTGCGATGGCAGCGAAGCGTGACCCCGTCCTCAATCCGCCCCGCGGCCAGGGACACCTCCGGCCAGCCGCGCACAACCTCCAGCAGGGACTGGTCGAACCGCCCCCGGAAGCGGTGCTCGATCCGCACGTCCGCCAGGCCGGCGACCTGGCCGACAACGTGGCCCAGCGAGGCCGTCAGCGTGCCGATCATCGAGCTGACGCCCACGGGCAGCACCGTCGCCAGCGCCACCGCCAGCACCAGCAGGACCGTCCGCCCCCACCTACCGGCCAAGTCGTTGATAGTGAGATGCCACAGCGGCCGCATCGAGACCGTCCACTTCGAACTGGCCGCGCATCCGCCCGTCGCGCAGCACGTAGACCTTGGAGCAGTTGACGACGGCCGACGGCTCGTGCGTGACCATGAGCACCGTAATGCCCTGCCGTTCGGCCAGGTCGCGAAGGAGCCGCCACAAGTGCTCGGCGCTGGCCGAGTCCAGGTTGCCCGTCGGCTCGTCGGCCAGCAGCAGGGGCGGGTTGAACAGCAGTGCCCTGGCCGTGGCGACGCGCTGCTGCTCCCCGCCGCTCATGGCCTCGGGGCGGTGGTCGGCCCGGTCGGTCAGGCCGAACCGCTCCAGCAGCTCGGCCACGCGGGCATTGGTCCAGGCCCGGGGGCGCCCGTCGAGCACGCCGGGAAGGCCGACGTTCTGTGCCGCCGTCAGCGTCGGAATGAGGTTGAACTGCTGGAAGACGATGCCCACCCTGCGGCGGCGGAACTCGGTGAGCTTTCGTTCGCCCAGGGTCGTTACGTCGTCGCCGTTGACGAGGATCCGCCCGCCGTCGGCGCGGTCGAGCCCGGCCACCAGGTGCAGCAGCGTGCTCTTCCCGCTGCCCGACGGCCCCATCACCCCATGAAACCCCGGCTCGTCGATCGCCAGATCCACCCCCCGCAACGCCGCGACCCGCTGCGGGCCGAGTGTGTACGTCTTGTGTACGTCTTCGAGTCGGACCACAGGCGTTCTCGACAGTCTGTCCGTAGTCTCCGAGCCTCGATGGGCACCCGCCGCCGATCAGTGCAGGAAGACGCGGACGCCCGTGTGGATCATCTTCATGCCGTACTGCGCGGCGGCGGCGGTGACGTCCTCGTCGCGGAGGCTGCCGCCGGGCTGGGCGGCGTACTGAACGTGGGTGCGGCTGGCGCGGTCGATGCTGTCTCGGAAGGGGAAGAACGCGTCCGAGGAAACGCAGATGCCCTCGAAGCCCTTCAGCCACTCCAGCCGCTCGTCGCGGGTCAGCGGCTCGGGCCGGGCGGACAGGCCGGAGAGCATCGCCTTCTCCTCGATCGCCGAGAGCTCGTCCCAGATGAGGTACTGGTCGACGGCGTTGTTCTTCTCCGCCCGCTTGAGGCCCTCGGCAAACTCCAGGCCCAGCGCCTTGGGGTGGCGGCGGGAGAACCACGTGTCGGCCTTGCCGCACGCCAGGCGGGTGCAGTGCACGCGGGACTGCTGCCCCGCCCCCGTGCCGACCACCTGCCCGTCGTAGGCCACGCAGACGCTGTTGGACTGCGTGTACTTCAGCGAGATCGTCGCGACGACGAGCGTCTCCTGGATGTCCTCGGGGACGGGCTCGCCGGCGACGGTCTCGGCGAACAGGTCCTTGGTGATCTTCGCGGTGTTGCGCTCCTCCTGAAGCGTGAAGCCCATCGCGTCGCGCGTCTCGACGGCCGGGGGCTCGTAGTCCGGGTCCATCTGGAGCACCAGGTACTTGCCGCCCTTCTTGGCCTTCAGGATCTCCAGCGCCTCGGGCTCGTAGCCCGGCGCAATGATCAGGTCCGAGACCTCGCGCTTCAGGACGTTGGCGAGGGAGACGTCGACGACGTCGCTGACGGCCGCGGCGTCGCCGAACGAGCTCATCGGATCGCCCCCGCGCGCGCGGAGGTATGCACACGCGACGGGCGAGTAGTCCTCCTCGCCGATCATCGCGGCCCGGCGGAAGTCGTCGCTTAGCGGGCGTGCGATGGCCGCCCCGGCCGGGCTGACGTGTTTGAACGACGCCGCGCCGGCCCGGCCCGTCGCGGCTTTCAGCTCCTTGGCGAGCTGCCACGCCCCGAAGGCGTCGAGCAGGTTGATGAACCCCGGCGTGCCGTTCAGCAGCGTCAACGGGGACGGGTCGGCCTCGACGATCAGCTTCGCCAACCCCTGGTGCGGGTTCAGCCCGTACTTGAGCTCCAGTTCCATGGCCTCGTTCTTTCCTCAAAGGGCGTGTGTCCGCCGCCGGGGCCCGTCCCACCGCGGCGCCGGGTCAGGACCGCCGGAGCCTAGCCCCGCACCCGCGCCCTGTCAAGCCGTGTCCTCCGGCAGGCGCTGATCGCACGTCGGACGGACCGAGGGCGGCCTTGACAGGAGCTTCCCGCTCGGGATACTCGTTGGGCTCGGCTGCACGCCATGGCAGTCGGGTAGGAAGAACGGTCAAGCACGGCGCCGGGATTCGGGCGCGTCAGGGAGCAGGAGATGTCGGAAGCCAAGTGGCACTACAGCGTGGACGGGCAGGCGTTCGGGCCCACGACCACGGAGGACATCCTCGCGCGGGTCCGCGGGGGGCAGATCCAGCCGAGCAATCACGTCTGGTGCGACGGCATGGCGGAGTGGGCCGTCCTGAGCACGGTCCCGGAGTTCCAGGCGGCGTTAAACCCGCCGGCGCCCGAGCCGGCCCCGGCGGCGGTGGAAGGCGCGCCGCCAGCCCAGGCGGCGGCCCCCGCGGCCCCCGGCGTCCAGCCGACGCGCGTGAGTCACGAGATCGACTTCGAGATCCTCGGCGACGACATGCAGGTCGTCGAGATCGAGCTGGACCCCGGCGAGGTCGTCATCGCCGAGGCCGGGGCGATGAACTACATGGAGGACGGCATTCAGTTCGAGGCCCGCTTCGGCGACGGCAGCAAGCCCAACCAGGGCTTCTGGGGCAAGCTGATGGATGGCGGCAAGCGGATGCTGACGGGCGAGAGCCTCTTCCTGACGCACTTCACGAACGGCGGAGCGGGTAAGAAGCGCGTGGCCTTCGCCGCGCCGTACCCGGGCAAGATCGTCCCGCTGGACCTGGCCGCCCTCGGCGGATCGCTGCTCTGCCAGAAGGATGCCTTCCTCTGTGCGGCGATGGGCACGGAGGTGGGGATCGCCTTCACCAAGCGCTTCGGGACGGGGCTGTTCGGCGGCGAGGGGTTCATCCTGCAGAAGCTCCAGGGGGACGGCAAGGCGTTCCTGCACGCCGGCGGGACGGTCGTTCAACGAGAGCTTCACGGGGAACGCCTGCTCGTGGACACCGGCTGCCTGGTGGGCTTCACGCAAGGCATCGACTACGACATCCAGCGGGCCGGCAACCTCAAGAGCATGTTCTTCGGGGGCGAGGGGCTGTTCCTGGCGACGCTGTCCGGCACGGGAACGGTGTGGATGCAGACCCTGCCCTTCTCTCGACTCGCCGGGCGGATTCTCTCCGTCGCCGGCGGCAGGGGCAAGCAAGCCAAGGGCGAGGGCTCCGTCCTCGGCGGGCTGGGCCTGGGCGACTGAGGAGCACGCGGTCAGGGCGATACGCGCGTCCGGCCGGCGCGGGAGTTCGGAACTCCTCGGCAAGTCGCGCCGCTGAACGGGATCGGCCGGCGGGACCGGTCCTGGTGCGGGGTTCGTTTGGGCTCGGGGCGCCTGCCAGGTATGATGGGGGGCTCCGGATGCCCCCAGGCGCCATGAAGGTCTACCTCGAAACGCTGGGCTGCCAGATGAACCGGCTCGACAGCGAGTTGGTTGGCACGCATTTGCGCGCGGCGGGGCACGAGCTGGTCGACGACCGCAAGGCCGCGGACGTCGTGCTGTACAACACGTGCTCCGTTCGCCGCCACGCCGAGGAGAAGGTCTACTCCCGTCTGGGCGCCGACACGCAGCGCAAGCGTCACCACCGGCCGGGGCTGATCCTCGGCGTGCTGGGCTGCATGGCCCAGCGAGAGGGCGGCGGCCTCCGCGAGCGGTTTCCGGCCGTGGACATCGTCTGCGGCCCGGGGCAGCTTCGGCGGCTGGCGGAGTTCATCGACCGCGCCGCGACGGGCGCGCCGACGGTCGCGCTGGACCCGGGCCGGGCGGCCAGGCGGCCGGCCGGGAACGACGCCGAGCTCGACGCACTGGACCTCGCCCGGGACCCCCACCAGACGCCCGCCGCGCACCAGGCGTACGTTCGCGTGGCGCGGGGGTGCGACAACTTCTGCACGTACTGCATCGTCCCCTACGTCCGCGGGCCGGAGCGAAGCCGCCCGCCGGAGCGGATCGTCGAGGAGGTCCGCCGGCTCGCCGAGGCCGGACGCAGCGAGGTGACCCTCCTTGGGCAGACGGTCAACCGGTACCGCCACGATCCGGGCGGCGGGGCGCCGGCGGTGCGCTTCAGCGACCTGCTGGAGCGTATCTCGGCCGTGGCGGGCCTGCGCAGGCTGCGGTTCGTCACCAGCCACCCGAAGGACTTCACCGACGACGTGCTCGAGGCGATGCGTGACTTGCCGGCCGTGTGCGAGTACATCCACGTCCCGCCGCAAAGCGGCTCGGACGCGATCCTCAGACGGATGAAGCGGGGCTACACGCGGGGCGAGTACGACGCCCTGATCGACCGGGCCCGCGCGATCGTGCCGGGCGTCGTGATCGCGGGCGACTTCATCGTGGGCTTCCCGGGCGAGACGGAGGCCGACCACACCGCGTCGGCCGAGCTGATCCGCCGCAGCGGCTTCAAGAACAGCTTCATCTTCAAGTACTCCCCCCGGCCGGGCACGTACGCGGCCGAACGCCTGAGCGACGACGTGCCCGAAGCCGTCAAGCGCCGCCGCAACCGGGAGTTGCTCGCGGTGCAGCAGGAGGTGGGCCTGGCGCACCACGCGGCGTACGTGGGCCGGTCCGTCGAGGTGCTGGTGGAGGGTCCGTCGGTTCGGGCGGGCAAGCAGGCCGCCCCGCCCACGCCGGAGGCCACGCAGCTCGTGGGGCGGTCGCGCGGGGACCACATTGTTCACTTCACGGCGGGGCGGGAGCGGATCGGCCGGTACGTCCGCGTGCGGGTAACGGGCGCAACGGCGCTGACATTGCTCGGCGAGGAGGCCTGACGCGCAGCCGCGGACCCGTCTCGCGACAGCGATTGGGGATTGACGAGACGCCGGACCGTCCGTAAGATGATAGTTAAAGGAGGTGGTTGCGTCTTCATGGACGATCACCAGGTGATCTCTGTGCGCTCTCGCGTGGTGGTTCTGTCCCGCGACGCCCGGCTGGTGCTGCGCCTGGCCGAGTTGTGCGGGCCGGCCGTCGAGCCGGTGCGCGCCGCCTCCGGGTACGAGGCCGCCGCCGAGATCCTCGCCACCGAGGTCACCGTCCTGGTGATCGATTTCCGGTCGCTCCCGTCGGCCCACGCGCGTCTGCTGGACCTGGCACACCAGATGGACGTCGAGATGCTGGGCGTTGGCAGCACGCCCGGCACCCTTCCCATCGAGCGCCTCAGCGGCGTCCGCCTGGTATCCTGGGGCGATCTGCCGGCCGCGGTCCTGCGCTTGGTGGGCGCGGCGCGTGAACGGGACCGTGCCCCGGCCCCGGGCGCGGACGTTGCGCCCCCGCAATCCGCCGAACCCGCCGAGCTGCCCGAGCCCGCCGCGGTCCTCCTCGGGGACCTTCCCGCCCTCGAACCGGTGGTCGAGCCCCCGACCCCGGAACGCGAGCGCGCCGAGCCGCCCGAGCCCGAGCCGGCGCAGGCCGAGCCGCAGACCCCCGACCAGCTTCTGACGCCCGAGGAACTGACGGCCCTCCTGGAGGAGAGCGGATGAGCGGCGCGGGCGAGATCCTGCTGCTGGCCGATGAAGCCGTCGGGCAGGAGTTTCGCGCGCGCTTCGGTCCCCGTCGGTGCGAGGCGGTCCTCGACCCGTACGACGCGCTGCTGGAGCTGGGGCGAAGGCGATGGCCGACCGTCGTCCTCGCCGGTCCGCGGCTCGACTACCCCGGGCTCTGCCGGGCCGCGAGGAAACTCCAGCGCGAAGCGCGCCTGTACGGGCTGTGCTCCCCCGCCGGCGAGCCGGACGTCCGCCCGCTGCTCGCCGACCCGCTGGACGACTACTTCATCCACCCGATGACCCCCGGGGAGATGCGGCAGCTCGAGCGGGGGGGCGAGGCTCCCTCCGCCGCCTCCCTGGCGCGCGCCGCGCACGACGGCAAGGCCGCGGCGAGGCAGATCGCGAGTCTACTGGAAGCGGCCGGCAGCGCGGGCTGCCTGGAAGAGCACCTCGTGCGGACCGTGGGGTCCCTTCTCGGCGCGGCCGTCGAATGGGTGGGCGTTGAGCAGCTCCCCCCCGACGTCGAGCCCCTGTTACTGACGGCCGGCGAGGCGCCCCGCGTTCTCGTTGCCCGCGGCGCGGTTCATCCCGGCCCGGCCGCAAGAGGCTTCCTCGCCCTCGTCCAGGAGTGCCTGCCCGCGCTGCACCACACGGCCCGGCGGACCGAGGCCCTCCACCGCCTGGCGATCACCGACCACCTCACGGGCGCGTACAACCGCCGCTACTTCTACCAGCGGACCGAGGAGGTCCTCGACGAGGCCAGTCGCGAGGGCTACCGCGCGACCGTGCTGCTGTACGACATCGACGACTTCAAGCGGTACAACGACACGTACGGCCATGCCGCGGGCGACGAGATTCTGCGCGACACGGCCGCCTTGATGCGGCGGATCACCCGGTCGCGCGACATCGTCGCACGGATCGGCGGGGACGAATTTGCCGTGCTCTTCTGGGAGGGCGCCGAGACCCGCCGGCCCGACAGCAGCCCGCCGGACAGCGCCCTGGACCTGGCCGACCGGTTCCGCCGGGCCGTCCGGGCGCACCTGTTCGGAAGTCTCGGCCCCGACGCGCAGGGCACGTTGAGCATCTCCGGCGGGCTGGCCCGCTTTCCCCGCGACGGCCGGACCGTCCAGCAGTTGCTCCGCATGGCCGACGGCGCGCTCAACGAGGCCAAGGCCTCCGGCAAGAACGCCGTGCTGCTGGTCGGGTCGGAGAACGGACCCAGCCGCGACGGCCAACCCCCCCGTCGGGAGCCACACACCCACGACGTGCCGCCTGCAGAATCCCCCGCCTCGCATTGACGGCCACACGCCTCGACCACCCCGCTCTCCTCTCCCCCGGGGCGCATAGAAGTCGGCCGCCCGGCATGGGCTAGCCGGGCGGCCGAGATACGAAGCTATGCGATTGCCTGCGTCGGCACTTCGCCGATCAGAAACTCCACGCGATATCGACCTGTGTCGTGACTTCCTCGACGCCTTCGGCCGCGTCGCTGATGCCCTGGAGGAAGAACACCGATCCGCCCAGGGTGAGGAAGTCGGTCAGATTGTACTTCGCCCGCAGGACGTGGCCCCGGGCGTTGCTGCCGTTGAAGTCGGAGTCGTTCAGCGCGCCCGGCGTCGAGAACGCCTCGATATAGGCGTACTTATAGCTCGCCGACCAGTCGCCCTTCTTCTTGTTCTTGCCGACCTTCACGCCGATGGCGTAGCCCGTGTCCTGATTGAGGTTCTCGCCCGTCGTCTCGTTGTCGCAGTTGTAGACGATATCGAAGTACGCCGCCCACGGCAGGTCGAACAGGGTCCAGTTTACTTCATTGGTCAGGTTGATGCACTCGTAGGACCCGCGATCGGGAGCGCCCGCGAGGACCTCCTCGTGGTCCCAGTCATAGTACGTCGCGGCGACCAACCACTGGACCGTGTCGGTGATCTTCCACCGGTTGCCGACCTGGTACGTCACCAGGAGCGCATCGTACTGGCTGTCCCCGGCGGCATCGTCCTCGAGAATGAAGTAACCGATGTTCACGAACGGCTCGATCGGCCCACATTTGTACTTGTACTGGCCCCAGAAGCCTTCGGGATTGACGTCGCTGTCCCAGATCATGTCCGTGTGGACGAGCGGGACGGCCATCTTACCGCCGATCACCGTCAGGCCCGGGACGGCCTTGGGCTCGTACTTCGCCCACGCCCGGTCGATCCAGATCGGTTTGCGGTTGAAGCTGCCCGTGAACGTCTGGTTCGTCGAAGTGGGGTTCGTGTCGTTGCCGCTCGCCAGCCGGAACCCGACGGCCAACTGCTCGTCGAGCCACGTCTTGATGAATCCGAAGCGCAGGCGGAAGCGCGCGCGGTTGCGGTTCTTGCGGCGCCGGCTGTCAGCGGGCTGTACCTGGGCCCCGTCGTCGTCGGCACAGTCATTCTGATACCGCAGGCGCAGGTCCCCGTAGAACATCAGGTTGTCCAGCCACTTCGGCACGGCCGCCTGCCCGGCGGCGTCATCCGCCAGCTCTCGAGCCACCTTGGCCATCTCGGACTTCATGTCCATGTCCATCTTGGCCTCGAGCTGGTCCAACCGAGCCTGTTGGGCCTTGATGGTGGATTGCAGTTGCTCGACGGTCGCTTTCATGTCCGCCGAGTCCGCCGCATGTGCCGTTGCCCCATGGACCAAGGCAAGAACAGCAACTAGCTTCAGGCATCGTCTCATGTTCAGACTCCTTTCCCTTCTCAATGGGAGTTCCGTACTGTGCCTGACTCTGATCAGCAGCCTTCTGTCCGTCCGGGGCAGAGGCAATTCCGTGCACGCCGATCGCGCACGTCTCTCTACGCAAGGAGGCGATAGTCTCTCCTGTGCGATCTGCACGGCGGAAAGGAGGTGCAGGTCCGCACACGCATTTCCACAAACCTTGGTGTGCGTTATCGGCACCGGCCCCCGTCTAGGTTTATGAAAACCGCATTCCTTACCTAGACTGAACGCCCGAGCGGACACGAGAATCCAGGCTCGCAGAGAACACAGAGATACTACAGAAGGCAGCATCCGCGGGTGCCGCCGGCCGATACCACAAGATGGTGTGTGCGGTACTCATGCCCCGCTTGCCCGGGAAGAGGCGAGCCCGCTCCAAGACGGCGGCGCCAAAAAACCGGCGTCCGCCAACCGGGCGCGGTAGGATGGGCCCGAAGGAGAAGCCATGGCCAGAAGAACCACGCGACGCGGCTTCCTAGCCAACGCGGCACTGGGAGCGACGGCGCTCGCCGGATCGCGCCGGGCCCCCGCCGCCCGATCCGGCCGCAGACCGAACTTTCTGTTCCTGTTCACGGACGACCAGCGGTTCGACGCGCTGGGCTGTGCGGACAACCCGCGGATTCACACGCCCAATCTCGACGCCCTCGCGGCCCGCGGCGTCCGGTTCGACCGCGCGTTTGTGACGCTGTCGATCTGCAGTCCCAGCCGGGCTGCGTGCCTGACCGGGCGCTACGGCAGCCGCAACGGCGTGACCGCTCTCGGCCAGGCGCTGCGCAAAGGCGAGAGGACCTTCGCCCATCGGCTGAAGGAGGCCGGCTACCGAACCGGCTTCGTGGGCAAGTGGCACGTTCGCGATCGGCCGGCCGCCTGCGGGTTCGACTTCGCGACCTACTTCGAGTCCAACGGCCCGCACTACAACCGCCGCGTGACCACCGGCACCCGCAGGCACGTCGCCCCGGGCTACATCGAGGACTACTCCGCCGCCCGGTCCGTCGAATTCATGCGGGCCGCCAGCAACGCCGACGAGCCCTTCGTGCTGTGGCACTGCACGCAGGTGCCGCACATGAACAGCCGCTTCACGTGGGAGGCGCGTGACGAGACCCTCGCGCGCTACGACCCGGGCAAGCTGCCCGTCCCGCGGACATGGAAGGACGACCTCCGCGGCCGGCCCCCGTACCTGAAGCAGTCCCGCTTCTACACGCGGGCCCAGGAGATCTACGGCTACGACGAGGCCGACGCAATCCGCCGGCACGTTCGGCGATACTACGCGGCGATCACCGACATGGACGCCGCGGTCGGCACGCTGTTGGGGGCGCTGGACCGCCTCGGCCTGCGGGACAACACCTACGTGATCTTCCTGAGCGACAACGGCTGGGCCCTGGGCGATCACGGGATGACGAGCAAGGTCCTGCCCTACGAGCCGTCCATCCGCGTGCCGATGATCGTCGCCGGGCCGGGCCTGACCGCCCGCGTCGATTCCCACCTCGTGCTCAACGCGGACGTCGCGGCCACGATGCTCGATCTGGCCGGGCTGGCCGTGCCGGGAAACCTGCACGGCCGGAGCCTCGTGCCGCTGCTGCGGGGCAAGTCTGTCGAGTGGCGGAAGAGCTTCCTCTATGAGGCCCCCACCGCCGTGCTGGGCAGTCGTCCGCTGCTGGCCGTGCGAACCGAGCGCTGGAAGTACGTCCGCACGTACGACGGGAAGGAGCTGAGGGCCGGCGCGAAGCCGTCCTTCGAGGAGCTCTACGACCTCCAGGCCGACCCCGACGAAGTGAACAACCTCGCCGCCGACCCCACCCACGCCGCGACGCGCACGCGCCTGGCGGCGGAACTGGACCGCCTCCGCCGCGAGCTACGGCCGTAGCCGCCCCGTCAGCGACCCGCCGGCCGGGCCGGGCGCCGCTTGTAGACCCGCACGTAGTCGAACAGCACGCGGTCCGGCAGCTTCGCCTGGCGGATGTCGCCGGCCCACTTGCCGACCTCCAGGCTGAGAATGATGTACTCCGGCGCGTGCGAGACGCCCTTGTCGGTCCGCCACGTCTCCTTGCCGTCGACGGTGAAGACGTACCGGTCCTTCGTCCACTCCAGGCCGAACGTGTGCCAGCCCTCCCCCAGTCCCTGGACCGCCGCGACGTGCCCGGCCGATTTGTGGTCCTTGCCGTAGCCGTCCCAGTGCAGCGTGTGCTGCACCTTGTCGCCCCGCTTGCGGAGGTACTCGAAGATGTCGATCTCCGTGCCGGACTGCTTCGTGTCGCCGATGACCTTCCCCAGCCGCGGGCTCTGGAGCCAGAACGCCGACCAGTGGCCGAGGCTCCGCTGGAGCTTGGCGCGGCACTCGAAGTAGCCGAACGCCCGCTCGAACTTCCCCTGCGTCCCGATCATGCCGGTGTGGAACGCATCGCCCACCTTGGTGGTCGTGAGGACCAGGTGGCCCTCACCGTCGAGCGTCACGGCCTCCTTGACGGTCACGCCGCCCTTCCGCGGGCCCAACTGCCGGTGGTCCCATTTCTTCGGATCGAGCGCGTTGCCGTCGAACTCGTCGTGCCATATGAGGTTGGCGTCCCGCTTGGGGGCGGGCTTCGGTTCGGCGACGGCGAACGGCGCGACGAGGCCGGCCAGCAGCGTGGCGGCGACAATGCGGTAGGTCGTCATGGCGTGCCTCCTGGACTCGGGTGCGTGCCTCGATTGTACGGACGCGCGCCGCGCGGGCAAGCAAACAACACGTCACGCCGCGGCGTGGGTTACAGGAAGTACAACTCGCCCGGGCGGACCGGGCGGCGCGCGATGGAGAGAGATGAACGGTTTTCCCGCATCAACCTGCGGCGGCCTGGCGGTGGTGCCTGTCCTGATCGGCCCGCTCCAGGCGCTGCTTGCGGTGCTGTGGTACGTCTTACCGGCACTGGCGATTGCGATCGTCTCCACGGTCGTGTCGCTGCTCCGCCCCAGGGCGATGCGGGCCCTGGTGCGGACGCTCTGGCGGCTGAAGGTCCAGGTGGCCCTGATCGCGGCGGTCGTCGCGTCCGGGGTCTGGGGGGCGGGCCGTCTCTGGCCGGAGGGCCGGAGCGGCGCGGCCGGGACGGCGGCGGCAACGGACGGCGGCAACTGGCCGATCTTCCGCGGGGGTTTGGCGCGGCGCGGCGCGGCGGACGGAGCGAAGGGCCCGACCGCCGGGCGGATCAACTGGGCGCGGCAGGCGGGCGAGGAGTGGTTCTACTCCTCCCCGGCAGTGGTGGGCAACCGGGTGTACGTCGCGTCGGCGATGCTGACGGCGTTCGACTCGAAGAACGGCACGGGGCGGCTGTACTGCTTCGACGCGGAGACGGGCGGGCGGGTCTGGGCGGCCGAGCCGGAGTTCGACACCGGCCACGCGAGCTACCGCGCGACCTTCTCCTCGCCGGTGGTCCGGGGGGAGTACGTCGTCTGCGGGGAGGGCCTTCACTTCGCCGAGGCCGCCCGGGTGGTCTGCCTGGACGCCGCGACGGGCCGGCTGCGCTGGAGCTTCCAGACCGCAAGCCACGTGGAGTGCACGCCGGTGATCGCGGACGTCGACGTCGGCGGGCGGACCGAGGCCCGCGTGTTCGTCGGCGCGGGCGACGACGGCTACTACTGCCTGGACCTGAAGACCGGCCGGGTGCGCTGGCACCTGCCGGGCGCGAAGTACCCGGACGCGGAGACCGCGCTGACGGTCCACGAGGGCACGGTCTACGCGGGGCTGGGCAACGGCGGGAAGGCGATCTGCGCGATCGACGCGGCCACGGGCGCCGAGTTGGCGCGCGTGCCCACGCCGCACGCGGTGTTCAGCCCCCCGGCGATTGCCGACGGGGCGTTGTACGTGGGCATGGGCACGGGGGACTTCGTCCAACGGGGCTCGCCGCCGGCGGGCGAGGTCTGGCGGGTGGACCTCCAGCGCCTGCGCGCGCACAAGGGCGGGCCGTTCGAGCCGGACTGGCGGATCGAGCTGGAGGGCACGGTGCTCGGGGCCGTGACCGTCGCCGGAAAGCGCCTGTACTTCGGCGCGAACGACGGGCGGGTTTACGCGGCCGACCGGCGGACGGGCAAGGTGCTGGCGCGGTTCGAGGCGCACGCGCCGGTGTGCGCCTCGCCGGCCGTGGCGGGCCGGTGCGTGTACGCGATCACCGAAGCGGGGATGCTGTACGGGCTCGACCGGCGCACGCTGTCGTGCGTGTGGGAGTACCGGGTGGGCACGGCGGAGCGGTGCATTTCCTCGCCGGCCGTCGCCGGCGGGCGGGTGTACGTCGGCACGCAGGAAGACGGGTTCGTCTGCGTGGGCGAGCCAGGCGTCCCGGCCCGGCCCGTCTGGGCAGGGCGGCTCGGCGGGGCGGAGGTCGGCGGCAACCCCAGCGGCTCGCCTCTGCCGCGCCTGGGCGAGTTCGAGTGGCAGTTCCCCGCCGACCAGGAAGGAGAAAGCAACGCCGTGGTGGTTGCCGCGCCGCCGGCGATACTCGGCCAGGCCCTGCTCGTGCCCCTGACGGCCGCGCCGGGGCCCGGCCTGGCCTGCCTGCCGTGCGCGTCCGGGCCGCGGAAGACCCCCGCGCCGACGTGGCTTCTCAAGACGCCCCACGGCGTGCACGTTTCCCCCGCAGCCGTCGGGGACAGGGCGTTCTGCGTCGACGGCAAGGGGGGCGATCCGAATCGGCGCCTGCGCTGCGTCGGCCTCGACGACGGCACGGAGCGATGGTCCGCCCCCGTCCAGCCCGCCGCGGCGGGAACGTTCTCCGCCACCGCGCGGGACCTGCTGCTCTGCGACGGCCCTCGCGGCATGTCGGCGTACGGGCCGGACGGGAAGCGCCAGTGGTCCCGGCCGCTGGGCGGGCAAGTCGCGCACGCGCCGGCGGCGGCGCAGTCGATGGTCGTCGCCGCGACGGCGGACCCGCCGCAACTGATCGCCCTGGACCGGCCCACGGGGGTCGAGCTGTGGCGGGTCGGCCTTCCCGCCGCGCCGGTGGCCTCGCCATGGGTGTCGAAGACGCGGGTGTTCGTGCCCACCGCCCGGTACGTGGAGGCCCGCAGCCTGATCGACGGCGCGCCGCTGTACCCTCGCGGTTGGCGCCGCCTCGGGGGCGGGGTGTCGGGCGAGGTGGTCGCCGACCCGGCCCGGGTCGCGTTCATCAACACCCGGGGCGAGCTGGTCCTGCTGGACCGCCACCGCGGCGAGGCGGACCGACCGCCCGTGCCCGGGGCGCGCGTGGGCACGACGCCCCTGCTCGGCTACGGCGGGCTGCTGTACGAGGCGGCCGACGGACGGATTATGAAGCTGCCCTTCTCCGACGGGGCCGGGGGCGACGACACCGACCCGCCGAAGCCCACCGAGTGGTTCGACGCCTCCTGGCTCGGCCGGCCGACAACGCCCATGGTGCTCCGCGGGTCGACGGTCTACGTGGGCCGCCAAGGCTGGGGGCTGGTCCGCCTGGGGGAAGCCCCATGACCGCGCCGCAGTGGGTATACGCGTTCTCCGATCCGCCGCCGCCTGGCTGCGACGACCTCAAGGCCCTGCTCGGCGGCAAGGGCGCGAGCCTGAAGGAAATGACCGCCGCCGGACTGAACGTCCCGCCGGGGTTCACGATCACCACCGCGTGCTGCGCGGAGTACTTCGCCTCCGGGCGCGCCGGGCCCGCCGGCCTGGAAACGCAGGTCCGCGACGCCCTCGCCCGCCTGGAAGCCGAGACCGGACGCCCCTTCGGGCGCGGGGCAAGGCCCCTGCTCGTCTCTGTCCGCAGCGGGGCGGCCGTCTCCATGCCCGGCATGATGGACACGATTCTCAACTGCGGCCTGCACCCGCACCTGGCCGAGGACGTGGGCGACACGCCGGCGTTTTGGCGGCTGTACCTCGACTTCATCCTGGCGTTCTCCAAGACCGTTCACGGCCTGGGCGAGGGCGATCTCCGAGACCATGTGCCCGGGCATCCGACCGGCCGGGACCAGGCCGAGGCGTACCTGGCCGCCTACGCCCGGCGGACCGGGCGCGACTTCCCCACCACGCCGTGGGACGCCCTCGCCGCGTGCATCCGCGCCGTCTTCGACTCGTGGCAGAACGAGCGAGCCGTGGCGTACCGCAAGCGGTACGACATTCGGGGATTGCCCGGCACGGCCGTCACCGTGCAGATGATGTTCCCCTCGGAGGTCTCGGGGATCGTCTTCACGCAGGACCCCAACGACCTTCGGGCCGAGCGGATGGTGATCGAGGCGTCGTACGGGCTGGGCGAGTCGGTCGTCTCCGGCGACGTCACGCCGGACCGCTTCCTGGTCGCGCGGGACGACCTGTCCGTCGAGAGCCGCCTCGGCCACAAGCACCGCTACGTCGCCGCCCTCGGCTCGCCGACCGACTTCGACCCCGACGCGCCGTGCCTGGACGAGGCGGCCGTGCGCGAGCTGGCCGAGCTGGCCTTGCGGATCGAGGCGCACTTCGGGCACGCGGTGGACGTGGAGTTCGGCCGGGCCGGCGGGCGGTTCGCCGTGCTCCAGGCGCGGCGCATTCGCGGGCTGGAGATCGTCGAGGAGATGGAGCTGGCCCGGGAGGAGGAGGTCTTTCGCTTGCGGACGGCCTCGGACGGCCGGCGGCGATGCTGGGTCGTCCACAACCTCGCCGAGACGCTTTCGGCCCCCACGCCGCTGACGTGGGACGTCACCCGGGCGTTCATGAGCGGGGCAGGCGGGTTCGGGAAACTGTACCGGCAGTTGGGCTACCGCCCGTCCGAGCGGGTCTGCCGCGACGGCTTCCTGGAGCTGATCTGCGGGCGGATCTACGCCGATCCGGACCGCCTCGCGGAGCTGTTCTGGGACGCGTTTCCCCTGGCGTACGACGTGGACGAGCTGCTGGCCGACCCGAAGGGCATCGACCGGATGCCCGCGACGTTCGACCCCAACCGCGCCGACGGCCGCTTCCTCGCCCGCCTGCCTCGCACGCTGTGGGCCATGTTCGCCGCCTCCCGCAAGATGAAGCGCGCCCGCCGCGAGGCCAGGCGGCGCTTCGAGCAGGTCGCCCTCCCGCCGTTCCTCGACTACGTTCGCCGCCGGCGCGGGCAGGACCTCTCGGCCCTGGGCGACGCGGAGCTGCTGGCCGAGCTGGCCGAACGGCGCGGCCGCGTGCTGGACGACTTCGCTCCCGAGTCCCTCCGCCCGGGCTTCTTCGGCGGGGTGGCCTACGACGCGATGGAGGCCCTGCTGATCCAGCTCGGGGGGCCCGATCGCGGCGGGGAGCTGGCCCGGACGCTCACCCGCGCCCTGGAAGGGGACAGCACGTTCGAGCAGCAGACAATGCTCGCCGACGTCGCCGCCGGGGAGGTGTCGATGGACGCCTTCCTCTCCGCCCACGGCCACCGGTGTGTCGGCGAGGCCGAGCTGTCCGTCCCGCGGTGGCGAGAGGACCCTTCCTACCTGGAGGCGACGGTGGACCGGCTCTGTGCCGCTCCGGCCGGGCGCACGCCGGCCGACGCGCACCGCGAGAACCTCGCCCGCCGCCGCGAGGCCGAGGACGCCCTGCCTGCCACGCTGCGCGAGTGGGGCGGCAGCACGTTCGCCGAGCGGATCGCCGGCGACCTCGCCGACGCCCAGGACCTCCTGCCATACCGCGAGACGGGCAAGCACTACCTGATGATGGGCTACGAGCTGATCCGCCGGGCCGTCGAGGAGTTGGCGCGTCGGTGGGAGCTCGGCGGGGCGGTGTACTTCCTCCGCGAGGGCGAGCTGGCGGGCCTGGCCGACGGCGCGAGCCGGCGGCGCCTGCTCGAAGCGGCGGCCAAACGCAAGGTCCGCTGGCAGGCCTTCCAGCGGCTGGAGCTGGCCGACGTGATCGACTCCGACCACCTCGACGCCCTCGGTCTGGCCGGCGAGCTGGAGGCCGCCGACGAGCTGGCCGGCACGGCCGTGGCGTCCGGCGCGGCGACGGGCACGGCCCGCGTGGTGTTCGACCCCGCCGACCCCGGCGAGCTGGGGCCGGACTACGTCCTGGTCTGCCCCTCGACGGACCCCGGCTGGACGCCGCTGCTGGCGAGCGCAAGGGCGCTGGTCGTCGAGCGCGGCGGCGTGCTGAGCCACGGGGCGATCGTCGCGCGGGACTTCGGCATCCCGGCCGTCGTCTGCCCCAACGCCACGCGCCAGATTGCCCCGGGCGACCGGATTCGCGTGGACGGCAGCACGGGCAGGGTCCTGATCCTCGAGCGAGGCGGGGAGCAGGGAAGGTGAGGAGGAAGCCCACAGACCTGCCCGTTGAAGCGAACAGGCCCCCTTCGCTTTCCGGCATTCCGCTTCCACGAACGACGGACCCATGAACCTACTGGACCACTGGAATTCGTTGTGCAACGCGATCTTCGACGCCGCCCTGGGCTGGCTGCTGGGGCTGTCGTGGACGGCGACGCTCGTCGTCGTCGCCGTCGTGACGGGCGCGGTGCTGGCGCTGCTTCGGCGCGCGGCAACCAACCAGGACCTGCTCCGCCGCGCCGACGAGGACCGCAAGACGCTCAAGCGGCTCCTCCGCGAGGCCCGGGCCCGGGGCGAGAAGGACGCCGTCCGCCGCATGCGGGCCACGAAGAGCATGATCGCCCTCCGCACGATGGGCCAGGAGCCCCTGCCCCTGCTGCTGTCCATCCTGCCCATCGCCCTGCTCGCCACGTGGTGCTTCAACCGCCTGGGCTACCATCCCCCGGCCGGGGGGGAGAAGGTCGAGGCCGTCTTCTACGCCCCCGTCAGCGCCGTCGGCGAGGCCATGCACCTCGTGCCCGTCGACGGGATGTCCGCCGACCGCTGGGTCCAGCCCGTCGAGCTGGGCGAGGTCCAGGGCCAGCCCTCGGGCATTGCCCGATGGACCCTCGCCGCCGAGCCGCGCGAGCAGCCCTACACCCTCACGTTCCGCCTTCGCGGCCGAACGTTCCAGCGCGAGCACCTCGTCGGCCAGCCCGTCTATGCCCCGCCCCTCGTCGCCGACGATACCGGCGAGCTCGGCGCGGAGTTGAAGCTCCGCGAGGCCCGGCTGCTGGGCATCGTTCCCGGCTTCGGCGCGTTCTTCCCGCCTTGGCTGGTCGCCTACCTGGTGCTCGTGATCCCGCTGGCCGTCCTGACCAAGCGCGTGCTGCGCGTCTATTGACCTTCCTGGGGGCCGATCAGCCAGGCCTCCGCGACGGCCAGGTCGCGAAAGACGCGGAAGTCGATACCCAGGCACTCGGCGAAGACGCCGAGCATTCGGCCGATGCCGTAGTGAACGGGCATGACGGCCACGAAGGCGGCCCGGCGGCCGAACCGGTCACCAAGCCGGCCGAGAAGACGCGCAAGATCGACGACCTCGTCGTAGGTCGGGTTGTAGGTCGAGCCCGTGTCGTGCAGCAACAGGCCGACGGCGAGCGATTGGGTAGGATCGGACAGGGCGGCCTCCAGGGCGGCGGGAACCCGCCGGGGGGTTGTCTGGCCGCTGAGTGTGAAAGCGACCAGGCCGTCGGCGATGCGGAGTGCAATCGGCATCGGTCCGTGTCCGTCCGGGCAGTGCCCGGCAGGCCGCGGCCTGACGCCACGCACGTCGCCGTGTCGCCCACCTCGCGCCGACGTGCCATGTGGCGTGTGGCCCCGGGGGGCCACCAGGCCCCGACCGTCGCGTTGCGTGGGAGCAACTACTGCTCCAAAAGAAACTTACGATATAGACAGGCTCCAGGCGAAGCCCAGTGGGGATGGGGGGCGGTACGAGGACGGGCCGGACCCAGACGCCTCTATGCGCCGCGATCGCCCACGGCGCGGTAGGTCGAGCGCAGCCAGGGGCTTGTGGGCCCCCGGAACGTGTCCGTCAGCGGCGCGACGCCGAAACGGAACTCCGCCCCGTCCCCGAACGGGGCGTGCAGCTCGAAGTTCTCGAAGGACATCCCCCGGGGATCGCGGCGCGGCTGTTCCAGTAGGTCGTCCGCCCGTTGACGCCGACGACGAGGCCGGAACGCTGCCTGGTGATCCAATACTGCACGGCCGGGCGGCCCCGGTAGCGCCAGGGACCCGGGACGTTGGGGTCGTAGGCGGCCCCGGCGGGGTCGGCCTCGCCGGGCGTCGCCGACACGATCGCCTCGCCGCCGATCGCGACCATCCGCGCCGCGCCCCATCGCCGCCGCCGCGCAAAGCCCCCCAGCCGCGGGCCGCGCGGCACGAAGCCCGGCCAGAGCTTCTCCGCCTCGACGGCCCCCCCCTTCAGCCACAGGCGCCGCAGGCGGGCGTAGTTGCCCATCGTGGCCGTCAGGTCGCAGGCGTCCATCTTCGCGCCGCCCGTCGCGGTGAAGGTTCGAAAAGCCACCTCGTACGGCCGGTCCTGCCGCAGCGTGACCTGCACGATCGGCCGGGCGCCGCCGGCGAACGGCTCGACGCAGACGAAGAACGTCATCGCCTCCGCCTTGCCGATGCGATGGAGCTTCGGCCGCACCGGCCGCCACGGCAACTCGGGGCGAGGCGAGCGCTCCAGTGTCGCCGTTGTCCACATTCGCTTGCCGGGCGCGCCGTCGAGGGCGCTTTGCTCCAGCTCCGACAGTCCCCGCCGCCCGCCGATCAGCGGCTCGACGGCGACGTAGTTGATCATCCGCCCCGGCGGATGCCCGAGATACGGCGCGTAGATGCGAATCAGCCCCCGCGGCCCGCTCATCGGCCAGAGACCGATCGCGATCCCCCCGTCCACGCCCCACACGGGCATGGCCGCCTTTCCCTCCGCGGGCACGATCCACCCACCCCGCCGCACCGGCCGGGCCAGCGGGCGGGGAGAAACGGCGGCAGTCTCGCCCTTCCGCTGCTGTGCGAGGGCGGGCCGCGGTGAGACCGCCGCCGCGGCCGCAAGGCAGAGGGCGCACGGCCGCAGTCCCCGTATCATCGAGTCACCTCCGAACCACGCCGGCGGCCACGCAAGCGGCGCGGGCGCTTGCGTTCTGCGCCGACTTTAGAAGTCCCACTTCACCTGGAAGCCGACGGACCCGAGGCCGCCGAGCAGGGCGGTGACCTGGCAGGCCTTGGTGACCTGGAAGGCGAGGGTGAACAGGTGCCAGTTCTCCTCCTCGCGCAGGATTCGCAGCTCGTCGGAGAACTGGTCGTTGTGGATCATCTGCCGCTTCTGGCGGAACTCGTAGCCGAGCGTCAGCCAGTCCAGCGGCTTGTAGAACACGTTGGTCTCGAACAGGCAGGTGTGCTCGCTGCGGAAGCCCATCATGCCGATATGGGCCGCCTGCGTGAAGCGGATGCCCGCCGAGACGAACAGCGGGCGATCGAGCAGTAAGTCGGGGATTCTCTTGGAGGCCACGAGGGTGAAGTCCGTCCCGCAGCGGCGGCTCATGCCCATGCGCTCGAGCGTGTCGAACGCGCCCTCGTCGATGTGGTGGATGCCCTCGTTCATCTTGAAGTGCACGCCGGCGGTGACGGCGGGGTTGTAGGGGCAGTACTGCTCGTCGCGGATGATATTGCCGCGCAGCGAGAACGTGTGCATCAGGACGTGGTCGCGGTGAACGTTCGCCTGCACGCTCCGCGCGACGTTGTACAGCTCGCCGATGTCCGTCCGCGTGAGGCTGTAGCCGATCTCGAACCGGTTCAAGAACGGCATGGTAGCGGCGAAGGACCAGGCGTTGTCCGTCGGCTTGTCCGAGGTGCAGATGAAGGTGTACGACACGCTCGGCAGGCCGAAGAGCCCCTCGTGGTCCTGGTCGATCAGGTAGGCCATCGGCGTGATGACGCCGCCGGAGTAGCCCTCGAAGTTGTGCAGGGGGACGAAGGTCTCGTCCGGCCGGGCCAGCCACTTCTCGCAGACCCGGTTCCCGCTGCCGGCCGGCGCGGGCGCGGGTGCCGGGGCGGGGCCGCCGGTCGGCGCGGCGTTCGCGTCGGCCGCGGCCAGCACGCCGCCTGCCGCCAGCCAGCCGGTCTCTTCCGCCCCTGCCGTCGCCGCACCAAGAACCAGCAGGATCGTCGCGCCCGCACAAATCGCTCGGCTCGCCGGATGCCTCATGTCCACGTTCTCCTTCTCCCAATGCTCTGCCGAATGGCCCGGAGCGAAACGTCGCATCCTCGACACCGGCGGAGATTGTACGCACCGCCCGCCGGGCGTTCCAAGGGCAATCCGGGCGCCCCGATGCAGGCCCGCCGGCGTCGTGCGGTTGTACGGGCGTAGGGGGCCGGTATAATCGGCCGGCGGCATTTCGGAAGGGACCCGATCGTGTGGTTGCTGATTGTGTTTGTGGCGTATCTGGTGGTCCTCGCGGCGATCGGCGCGTACTGCACGCGGTTCAACCGCACGCTGGAGGACTTCGTCCTAAGCGGGCGGCAGTTGGGAGCGTGGGTGACGGCCGTCAGCGCCCAGGCCAGCGACATGAGCGCCTGGCTGCTGATCGGCCTGCCGGGCGTGGCGTACGCCCAGGGCCTCAGCGCGCTGTGGGCGGTGATCGGCTGCGGCGCGGGGACGGTGTTCAACTGGGTGGTGATCGCCCCGCGGCTGCGCCGGGCGACCGAGCGGTACGGGGCGCTGACGATTCCCGACTACCTCGCGGCCCGGTACGGCGAGGGGCGTTTGCGGCTGGTGCGGATCGTCTCGGTATTGGTGATCCTGCTGGCCTACGCGACGTACATCGCCAGCCAGTTCATTGCCGCGGGGAAGGTCTTCGAGCGGACGTTCGGGGCGGTCGAGACGCCGTGGGGCGAGTGGGCGATCGGCTACCACGAGGGCATGCTCGTCGGCGTGGGGATCATCCTGCTGTACACGGCGTTGGGCGGTTTCACGGCCGTGGCGTGGACGGACCTCGCCCAGGGCCTGCTGATGGTGGTAACGGTCCTCGTCCTGCCGCTGGTCGGGCTGGTGGGCCTCGGCGGGCTGGCGGTGATGGGGGGGCGGATCGCGGAGGCCAACCCGAACCTGCTGGGCATGGCGGGCGCGAAGGGCGCGGGCGGCCTGGCGTTCTGGATGGGCGTATGTATCAGCCAGCTTTCGTGGGGGCTGGGCTACCCGGGCCAGCCGCACATCCTCGTGCGGTTCATGGCCCTGCGGGACCCGGGGCAGATGCGTCGTGCGGCGGCGATCGGCATCACGTGGGTGGTGCTGGCGATGGGCGGCGCGGTGATGGTGGGGCTGGTCGCCCGGGCCCTGCTGGGCCCGCTGGCCGACGCGGACCACGCCATGCCCGCGCTGGCGGTTCGGCTGATGCACCCGGCCGTGGCGGGCGTGATGGTCGCCGGCGCGGTGGCGGCGATGATGAGCACGGTGGACTCGCAGCTTCTCGTGGCGGCGTCGGCGGTGGAGGAGGACGTGTACATTCGCCTTCTCGGCGGGCACCCCGACGGGCGGAAGGCGGTGTGGATCGGGCGAGTGACGGTCCTGGCGCTCGGCGCGGCGGCCCTGCCGATCGCGTGGAACCCCAAGAGCGTCTTCCAGACGGTATTCAACGCCTGGGGCGTGCTGGCCGCGGGATTGGGACCGGCGATCATCCTGGGCCTGCTGACGCGGCGGACGAATCGCTGGGGCGCCGCGGCGGGGATCGCCGTCGGCCTGGTCATCGCGCAGTTCTGGGCCTACGTCAAGCCGGCCTTCGGCGGGGACCTGCTGTTCCAGAACGGGCTGATCCCGGGCTTCGCCCTCAACCTGGTCGTCGCCTACGCCGTCAGCCTGCTGACCCGGGGCACGGTCCCGCCCCCGCTGCCCACCAAGCGCTGAGCCGGCGGCTCATCTCTGGGCCTCCCAAACGCGCAGCGTCTTGTCCCGGCTGCCGGAGAGGATGCGCCGCCCGTCGGGAGAGAACGCCACGGCCGTGACAAAGTCCGTGTGCCGGCCGGCGAGCATCTGGAGCGTCTTGCCCGAGACCAGGTCGATCACGCGGACCTCGAACCGCAGCAGGCCCGGACGGCAGGCGCAGGCGGCGCGGAAGCCGTCGGGGGCGACGGCGACTTCCGAGAACGCGAGGTCGCCGCCGAACGCCAGCGTGCGTTCCAGCCGGCCGGTGGCGATCTCCCAGAGGCGGATGCGCTTGTCGTGCCCCGCAGACAGCAGCGTTCGCCCGCCGCGCAGGAAGGCCAGGGAGTGCACGTCGTGCTCGTGGGCGTCGGCGGGGTCGGCGGGGATCGTCCGCACGACGCGCCCGGCGCGCCAGTCCCACAGGCGGATCTTCCGGTCGTCCCGCGTCGAGCCCGTCGCCAGCAGTCGGCCGTCCGGCGAGAACGCGACCGACACGACCCAATGGTCGTGCGCGTCGAGCGTCGCCAGCGGCCGCTTCCGCTGGCCCGAGGCGTCCCAGACGCGGGCGGTCTTGTCGAAGCCCCCGCTGGCCAGGTGCTTGCCGTCCGCCGAGAACGCCAGGCCGATCGCCATGCCCGTGTGCCCGTCCAGCCGGGCCACCTCCGCGTACGGCGCCCGCCCGGACCACAGATACACGCTGCCCAGCAGGTGCCCGGTGGCGATCCGACCGCCGTCGGGCGACCACGACACGCACGTTACGCCCCCCGCCCGAGGCGCGGGACGGGCCACCTGCGCGCCCAGCCGCAAACTCCAGACCAGTACCTTGCCGCTGCCGTCCCCCGAGGCCACGCGCTCCCCGTCCGGGGCCGCCGCCAGGTCGTACACCCAGCCGTCATGCCCGGTCAGCGCCCGGCCGGCGGGGCGGTAGCGCAGCCGCAGCAGCGCCAGCTCCGCCGCCAGGGCCTTTAGCTCGGCGTTTTCGGGCAGCCACTTCCGCGCCCGCTTCGCCTCGGCCTCGGTCCGAACGAAGTCGCCCTTCGCCCGCAGGCCGCGCGGCACGGCGACGACGGACCGCTCGATCTCGCCGGCAAGCCGCCTGTGCCCCTCGTCGGCGGGCAGGAGACTCGCGGCCCGCCGTGCCGCGGCGAGCGCATCGGCGATGCGCCCGGCCTCCAGGGCCTGTCGGCCGGCAGCGAGGCGACGGGTGTACTCGGCCCGGTCGATCCCCGCCCGCTGCGCGGCGATGCGGGGGTCGTCGGGCAAGACCTTCCCCGCCCCCGCCAAGACGGCGCGGGCCTGGTCGAAGCGCCCCGCCGCCGCCAGGGCCCCCGCGCGAGAGAGCAGCAGCGCCCCCTCCGCCCGCTCGACCTTCGCGCCAAGGTCCCGCAGAGACGGGTCTCGCGCCGCCAGGCCGTGGACCGCGGCGAATCGGCGAACGGCAACCAGCTCCCGTCGGGCCTCGGCCACGTCGCCGCGGGCCAGGTGGGCGTCGATCCGCCCGGCGTATTCTCGGACGCGTTCGCCCGCCCACCTCCGCGCCGCTTCCGCCGCGGCGGCGGGCAGCCGCCGGGCCGCCCAGCGGTACTGCGCTTCCGTGCCCTCCGCGACCGCCGAGGCGATCGCCGCCCAACTCGCCCCGCCGTAGGCCGCCAGGGCGGACGGCCCGTCAAAGCTCAGTTTCCGCTTCAACGCCGCCTCCTGGCGGTTCCGGGCGGCCTCGAAGGCCCGCTTGGCCTCCGCCCGGCCGCCCGCCCGCTCGTACGCCCCCGCCGCGGCGGACCAGGCGGTGCGGGCCTCCTCGTAGCGGTGGGCCTGGAAGTGGGCCGTGCCGGCCTCGCGAAGGTCCCCGCCCGTCTTCCACAGCCGCGGTGCGTGGGGCTCGGCCTCCGCCTGACGGGCAGCCACCGCCGCCTCATCCGCCCGATCGCGGGCCTGCGACGCGGCCAGCCGGGCTTGCTCCGTCTGCCGACAGAGCTCGGCGAAGGCCGCCGCCGCCTGCGACCATTGCCGCCGCGCCGCGTTGGGGTCCTGGTCCCGCGTACCGGCCGCCGCGGCCAGTAGCCCCTCCCCGGCCGCCCATTCCCGAGGCAGGCACGCGTCGGCGTGACCGGTGCGGGCCTTCTCCCGGGCGGCTTCCGCCGCAGCCTTGGCCTGCGCGGCGGCCTGCCAGAGCGCCGCTCGGTCCGGGTTCGGATCCGGCCGCCCGCCCAGCCGCCCGCGGGCCTCGGCGATCCGCGAGGCGAACTCCGCGCCCAGGCCCGCCGCGCCGGCGATCCGCTCCGCCCCGTTGATCGCCTCCGCGGCGGCACGGGCCTTCCGCTGTTTCGTGCGCTCGCTCGCCGCCGCCAGCACGGCCTCGACGACGCCCGCGACCTGGTTCGCGGCCCGGCGGCTCAGCTCTCCCGCCCCGCCTGCCGCCGCCGCCAGCGCCTCCGCCGCCCGGCGCGCCGCCTCGCCGTACGCCGCCCGGGACGCCGCGGCCTCGGCACGGGAGAGCGCCGCGCACACCGCCGCTTCGCGCCCGAGCGCAGCGATCTGTGGTTCCCCGGGAAACCGGCGCGCCGCGGCCGCGGCTTCCCCGCCCGCCTGCTCCCACGCCGCCTTCGTCAGCAGCCCCCGGATCCTCGCCGTCCAATCCACCCGGACCTGCTCCAGCGCCTCGGCCGCTTGTCCCGCACCGCCCTCCAACGCCACCGCCGCCGCCAGACACCGGGCGGCGAAGTCCAACTCGCCGTCCCGCCGGTACGCCCGCCCGCGGGCGAAGCGGTCCGCCAGGTCCCGCCGATCAATCTCCTCGCGCAGCGCGTCGCGCCGGCCCGCGCCGAGCCAAAGCCCACCGCGCAGCGCGTCGCGGGCGCCGGGGTAGTCGCCCTCGGCCAGGCCGCGCTCGGCCCGGGCGATCCGCCGGCGATTGTCGGCCGCCAACCACGCCACCGACGCCGCGGCCGCCGCCGACAGCGCAAGCCCCGCCGTCAGGAGCCGCCAGAAACGCCGCCGCCCCGGCCGGTTCCGGCCGCCGCGCAGCGCCCGCGCCTTCCGGCTCACCTCATCGCCCTGTCCCGCGGACTGTCCCATGCGGTCTCGTGCCCTTCGTCCGCAAACGGCGGTTCCCGGTTATCCGCCCACGAGGCGGCGAAGCGTCTCCGCGGCCCACTCGGCCTTACGGCGCACGGCCTCGGTCCACGGGCCGTACCAGTCCTCCCATCCGTCGTCGTTCAGCCGGTCGCTGACGTGGCCGATCCAAACGGCCCGAGCGCCCCCGGCCCGGGCGGCCGCGTACATCGGCGAGGTCTCCATGTTCACCACGTCCGCCCCCCGGTCGCGCATCGCGTCGATCGCCGGCCGCGTCTCCCGGTACAGGGCGTCCACGGTTGCCGCCGTCACACACCGCGGCCGGACGCCCAGCGCCTCCCCCGCCGCCCGCGCCGCGGCGACCAGTCCCGCGTCGGCCGACAAGTCGCCCGAACCGTATGCCGCGCTGGTCCCATCGGTCGCCAAGGCCCGGTCCGCGATGACGTTCTCGTGCCGCTCCAGCGCCGGCGTGATCCCCCCGCACGCGCCCCAGCCGACGACGATCGGCACGCCCAGGGCGGCCAGCTCCTCGGTGAGGATCGCCGCCTGCGGCCCGCCCCAGATGCACCGCTTGACCACGACGATCCGCCGCCCGGCCACCTCGGCCTCCAGGACCTCCCCGGCCGCCGGGTCCTTGCCGTACAGCAGCCTCCGATCCGCCGGCCGGGCGCCCAGCACGTCGGCCAGCATCGCCGAGCACTTCGCATCCCGGAAGCAGACCACCGCCGCCGCCCACCGCGGGGCCGGACCGTCCCCCAACCGCGCGCGGATCAACGCCTCAGGCGTAATGTACCGAAACTCGCTGCCGTCGCCGCCCATGGCGTTCTCCAACGTTCTGCTACCGCGGCGAGATTATCCCGGATCGGCGGGGAGAACACCACGATTGGGCATGGCATCGTCTCGACACGGCGGCGGCCGCGTCCCGTTTTACAGATCGTGGCGTTCCGCAGCCCCCCTTACAGCGTCGGGCCGACGCGGTTGATGGCGAATTCGCGGCATTCGTTGCGTTCGGCGGCGGTCTGGCGGCCGTTGCAGACGGCGAGGAGGAGGTCGTGGAGCTCGTCGGCGACGGCTGTCAGGGGCTCGCCCTCGATGATGCGCCCGGCGTTGAGGTCCATGAAGTCCCGCATGCTCTCGAAGGTGCGGGTGTTGGTGGCGATCTTGATCACCGGGGCGACGGGGTTGCCCACCGGCGTGCCGACCCCCGTGGTGAACAAGACGACCTGCGCGCCGCCGGCGGCCATGGCCGTGACGCTCTCGGGGTCGTTGCCCGGCGTGTCCATCACCACCAGGCCGCGGCGGGTCGGGCGATCGGCGTAGGCGACCAACTCCACGATGTCGCTCCGCCCGCCCTTGACGACGCAGCCGAGGGACTTCTCCTCGATCGTGCTCAGCCCCGCGCGGATATTGCCCGGCGAGGGGTTGGCGTACCGCAGGTCCGTGCCGTGCTCGCGGGCGATCCGCACATAGTCGGCGATCCGCTCGAACAGCCGCCGCTTGACGTCCGGGTCCGGGATGCGGGCGGCGAGGGCGTCCTCCGCGCCGATCATCTCCGGGATCTCCGAGAGGATCGCCGTCGCGCCGGCGGCGACCAGCCGGTCGCTGACGGCCCCCACGGCCGGGTTGGCGGTGATGCCGCTGAACGGGTCCGACCCGCCGCATTCCAGGCCGACCGTCAGGCCCGCGACGTCGAACGGCTCGCGCGGCTGGGCGGCGACGGCGGCCTGCATCTCTCGCACGTGCCGCCCGGCGATCTCCAGGATCGTCGAGGCGCTGCCGACCTGCTGAATCCCCAGCGTGCGGACCGCCCGGCCGTCCGTGGGCACGTGGTGGGCGACCTCCTCGGGCGTGACGACCTCGCAGCCCAGCCCGACGATCAGCGCCCCGCCGACGTTCGGGTTGGCGCACGTCCCGGCCAGCGTGCGGACGACCTGATCGCGGTCGGCCTCCAGCAGCGAGCAGCCGTGCTGATGGGTGACGGGCACGACACCCGGATACGCCCACGCGACGCGCTCGACGATCGAGTTCGCACACGACACGCTCGCCAGCGCGATCAGGTGGTTCCGCACGCCGAACGACTCGCCCCGCCGGTAGCCCTGAATCCTCCGCTCGCCCATGGCCGCCTCCTTCACACGCCGCTGGCCAGGTTGTGCACGTGGACGCACTCGCCGGGGGCAATGTCCCGCGTCGCCGTGCCGATCGGGTAGCCGTACTTGCGCACCGCCGCCCCCGCCGCGACGGGCGCGATCGCCAGCTTGAAGCCCGCGCGGATCGGCTCGGGCACGTGCACGGCCCGGCCGTCGCCCGTCGCGTACGTCCCGGCCGGCACGTCCACCAGGGCCGTGGCGACGTTGTCCCTCTCGTTCAGCACCAGCGCCACGTCCGCCAGACGCCGCTGTTCTCCCATGATCCGTCGCCCTTGCTCCGCGTCGCGCGGAGACCACCGATAGGCCGTGTCCCAGCCCGCGACCGCCGCGGGCCCGAGGGCGATCTTAGCACGCCCCCGCACGCCGACAAGCGCTTCTTCCCGCCACGGGCACGTAGCGGCCTGACAACGCGCCCCCCTGCCGCATGGACCCCGTTACGAGAGTTGCATTGAGGACGCCTCGCGGTGACAATTCCGTCTGCGCCGACGACGCGCCCGGGATCGACGGGGAAGCGGAATGAGCGATCTGCCGGACAGCATGCTGTCTTCGACGGCCGGGGACGGCCCCGGACGTTCACGGGGTGAGCCGCGCACGCCGCCCGCCCTGGAGGGCTATGAGATCATCGACGAGCTTCCGCGCGGGGGCATGGGCGTCGTCTGGCGGGCGCGCGACCGCCGGTTGGACCGCCGGGTTGCCATCAAGGCCCTGTCCTTCCCGGAAGCGACGGCGGACGACCTGGCGTTCCTGCGGCGGGAAGCGATGCTGGCCGCTCAGTTGCGGCACGGCAACATCGTGACGGTTTACGACTTCCTCCCCCATTCCGAGCCGCCCTGCTTTGTCATGGAGCTGGTCGACGGCATCCCGCTGACCGAGGCGCTGGCGAGGGCGGACTTCGCGCGGAAGGCCCGGGCCGTTGCGAAGGTGGCCCGCGCGGTTGACTACGCCCACCGACGGGGCATTGTCCATCGCGACCTCAAGCCCGGCAATATCCTGATCGACCGGGCGGGCGAGCCGAAGATCCTGGACTTCGGCCTGGCGCGGCGCTACGGCCCGGACCGGGCGCACAGCCACGCAATCCAGGGCACGCCGCTGTACATGGCCCCCGAGCAGATCCTCGCGCCGAGCAAGGTGGGCCCCAGCACCGACATCTTCGCCCTGGGCCTCGTGCTGTTCGAGCTTCTGACCGGCGTGCAGCCCCCGCGAGCCGAAAAGCGGGCCGATTGGGATTCGTGGGCCCGCCGCGAGATCCCCGTGCCCCGGGAGGTGAACCCGGACATCCCCGAGGCCCTCCAGCGGATCTGCCTGATGGCCTGCGAGCCGGTCCAGAAGGACCGGTACCCGACGGCGCTCCACCTCGCCGAGGACCTGGAGCGGTTCGCGGCCGGGGAACCCGTCGCGGCCCGGCCGACGCGGTACTCCCGCCTGCTCGACGACCGGGTCCGTACGGCGATCGACGACGTGGGCCTGTGGCAATCCGAGGGGCTGATCACGCGGCGGGAACGGGACGCTCTCGAGCACACCTTCGTCAAGGTGGCCGCCATGGACTCCGCGTGGATTCCCGGCGGGCGGCGATTGCGGTGGGCGCCGACGATCGCGCACGTCGGCGGCTGGCTGCTCGTGCTCAGCCCCTTCCTCTGGCTGCTGCTGTACTGGACGCGCCTCCAGCGCTGGGAGCGCGTCCTGGGCGCCGCCGTGCCGACCCTCCTGGTCAACGGCCTGGGCCTTCTGATGTGGCAGCGCCGCCGCGCGCTGCTGGCGACGATCTCCTCGGCCGTCGGGGCTATTCTCTTGCCCCTGTTCGTCCTGGTGTTCCTCTCACAGTTTCACCTGTTGGAGTGGCGCCAGGAAGAACGCTACGAGCTGTTGCCGCGGCTGGAGGACCTGATGCTCTGCAACGTCCAATTCGTCACGGCATTTCTGCTGGGGTTCGCGTATGCGTTCTTCCTGGCGTCGCGCGCTCGCCTGGGGATCTTCTCGATCTGGACCTGCGTGTTGGGGGCGCTCGCCTACGCCGCCTGCCTGCTTCCCGTGGGCTTGAAGTACCGGCTGGTGGAGGAGCAGTACGCATCGGTGGCGTGCTGGTTTCTTCCCCTGATCCTGTGCATGCTGCTGGCGGGCTGGCTCCTGGATCGAGGGGCCGTCGGCCACCTTGGGATCCCCCCGTACGTCTCCGCCGGCGTTCTGATCGTCGCCGTGACCAGCGTCTGGGCATGGGACATTCCGGAGAGCTGGCTGGAGATCGGCGGCCGGTCCGAGCGGCACATCGCCAACTACGTCCTATTCATGGTCAACGGGGTGGTATACCTCGGCCTGGCGCTCTGGCTGGACCGCGCGCGCTCCCGCGCTCGCCGGCTGGGGGCCCGATGGTTCTTCCGGCTCGTCCCCCTGTGCTTCGTGATCCCCCTGGACTTGATGGAATACCCGCTCCGCCACCTGGGCGTTCAGGAGATGGTGGTTCTTACCGTGGACGTTCCCCCCGAGATGGAGTACGTGGAAGTTGAGCCGGGCGAATGGGAGGAACGGCCGGCGCAGACCCCAATCGAGCATACGTACGCCGCGGTCTACCTCACGGAGATCCTCGTGTTCGGTGCCTGCGGTGCCTTCATCGCCATGGCGGTCCTGCTCCAGTGGCGCTGGTACCTCTACTACGGGCTGGTACACTCGGCCATCCAGCTCGTCTCCTTCACCACCAAACACCTGCAGGAGTACGTGTCCTGGCCGGTCACGCTGGGCATCGCCGGCGCGCTGGTCATGCTCACGGGCATGGCAATAGAAGTCCGATTTGCCCGACCGAGCCAAGATACCCCCCTGCCGTGACCCCGACTTCTCGCCGGGAGGATCGCGCCTCGCGCTCAGCCGAGGACGGTCAGGGACTTGTCGGCCCGGGTGAGGTTCTCGCAGCCGCGGGGAGTGACGAGGACGGTGTCCTCGATGCGGACGCCGAAGCGCCCCTCCAGGTAGATGCCGGGCTCGACGGTGACGAGCATGCCCGCCTCGAGGGGCCGGGCCTTCCTGCCCTTGGCGGCCCGGCCGAGGGTGGGCTGCTCGTGGACCTCCAGGCCGATACCGTGCCCGAGGCCGTGGCCCATGCTCTTGCTGTAGCCGTGGGCTTCGAGGACCTGGTGGGCGGCCTGGTGGACGTCGGCGGGGGCCGCGCCGGGGCGGATCGCCTCGATGGCCCGCTGCTGGGCCTCCCACACGACGCCGTAGACCTCTCGCATCGCCCGCGTGGGCCGCCCGAGGAAGACCGTGCGGGTCATGTCCGAGCAGTAGCCGCCGCGCCGCACGCCGAGGTCGAGGATCACGCAGTCGTTCCGCCGGATGCGGCGCTCGGTGTAGTAGGAGTGCGTCGCCCACGCGCTGGGGCCCGACGCGCAGATCGGCGGGAAGGACGGGCCGTCCAGGGCGGGGTCGTCCAGGATCATCTGGATGATCCGGTTGTGGACCTGGTGCTCGGTCAGCCCCGGCCGCAGCTCGCCGAGCAGGCGATCGAGGACCTTCTCCACGTCGCGCTGGGCGCGGCGGAGCAGGGCGATCTCGGCGGGGTCCTTGACGGCCCGGCAGCGGCGGACGAGGTCCGTCGCGCGGACGCGCGCCGGGCGCAGGGCCTTGCGGCGCTGCTGGAAGGCCGCGTGCGTCAGGCGGGACTCCAGGCCGATCGTCCGGATTCTGCGGCGGCGGATCTCCTCCCGCCAGGCGTGCGGGCGGCGCGTGGCGTTCAGGACAACGCAGCCCACGGTCTGCTCGGCGGCGCGGGCGACGTTGCGGAAGCCCACCAGGATGCCCGCCCACCGGCGCGTCACCATCAGGCTGGCGCCCTCGCCGGCGTAGCCGCTCAGCCAGCGCACGTTGGCGGCCTCGACCAGGAGCACGGCGTCGAGCTTCTCGTCCGTCATGGCCTTCCGCACGGTGGCCAGACGCCGCTCGGCCTGCTGCTGCGTCAAGGGGGCCATGGCGCTACTCCTTTGCGGGCGGGGCGGGTTTCGGCGGAGCCGGCAGCGGCGGCTTGCCCAGCGCCTTGAGGATCGCATCGGCCACCCGGCGGGCCAGCGCGTCCGAGCCGGCGGGCGTGAAATGGACGTTCGCGGGGCGCTGGATCTTCTTGAGCTGCGGCAGGGCGAAGGCGTACAGGTCGTTGACGGGGACCTTCTGCTCGGCCATGACCTTCGCGGCCGCTTTGTTGTACTTCGCCGCGTCGCCCTGGACCCGCCCGTGCGAGCCGGCGGGCACGGGGGTGGTGGAGCACCAGACGAGCTTCGCACCGGTCTTCTTGAGCCGCAGGACCAGCTTGCGGAGGTTCTTCTCGTACTCGGCGACGCTCCGCACCTGCGGGGCGCTGGAATCCAGCTTGCCGTCCCGGATGTGCTTCAAGTCGTGCAGGCCCCAGTTGAAATGGACCGCGTCCCACTTGCCCTGGCCCAGCCACTTGTCCAGCTCGGCCAGCCCCCGGGCCGTGTCCCCGCCGTTGGCGGGAATGCGATGGACGTTCACCTTCCCCGCCAGCAGCTTGCGCGTCGGCAGGGTGTAGCCCATGGAGATCGAGTCGCCAATCAGCAGCACGCGCGGCAGGCCGGGCGCGTCCCGAATGGGCTTGAGGGCCGGGTTCGCCCGGCGTTTGGGCCTCGGGGTCGGCTTGGCGGCTTTCTCCCGGCAGGCGACGGGTGCGGGCAGGATCGCGAGCAAGGCCACCGAGGCCAAGATCGCCGCCGCGTTTCTCAGGCTGGGTCGTCTCATGCAGATTCTCCTTCTGTTGGGCCGGCGGATCGTCGTGGAGGACGTGTCACCGGCACCCCAAAGTAACCGACCGGCCCGGCGGGGCAATAGGTTTCAGGAAGAAGCACGGGACGGGAAGGTCCTGCCCGCGCTCGAGGTGTTGTCGAGAAGCCCCAGGAGAGCACGCGATGCGGTTCGACGGGATCGTCAGCAGAGCACGGCGCGTGGGTCTTTGCGCGCTGGTCGGCCTCGTGGTCCCTCTCGGTGCGCGGGCCGAGGCGCCCGTCCGGCGCAACTGGGGCGACGGCTGGTCGACAATCGAGCGGATGATGCGCGCAAAGGCGCCGTCGAAGTACATCGCCCAGTCCGTCCGCCCGGACATGTATCCGGTCCCCGGCGACCGCGATCCGGTCGATGTCGTGCTCCGCCGGGCCGAGGGGCTGCTGGACGCCGTCGCGGCCAACCCGGGTGCCCGCAGCGTCGCCAGGCACCGCGAGGCGCTGGCCCGGCTCCGGGCCGACGCGAAGCTGGCCCGCCTCGCCGGCGAGAAGCTCGACCGCGACGTCTACGCCCGGGTCCGCGAGCTGCACTGGCGGATCACGCTCGACAGCGGCCTGCTGGACTTCGACCGCATCGTCTTCATCCGGCGGAACAAGAGCCGCCGGGGGCACATGTGCGACCAGTTCCTCGGCCGCAACGCCAACCCCGGGGGCGGGCTGTACATCCTCTCGGGCGCGTTCACCGGCCGCCCGACGCTCACGGACGTCCTGGCCGACTCGGCGGTGGTCAACGGCCGGCTGAAGGGCCGCAAGCTCGCCGGCGGCGCGTTTCTCTCGCCCAGCCTCTCGTACGACGGCAGGAGCATCGTCTTCGCGTACTGCGAGTGCGGCAAGAGCAGCAACCGCGACCGCCCGGGCTGGGACCTGGAAACCTGCTTTCACCTGTTCCGCGTGAACGTGGACGGTAGCGGGCTGTTTCAGATCACGGACGGCCGGCTGAACGACTTCCACCCCTGCTGGCTGCCGAACGGGCGGATCGCCTTCATCTCCGAGCGCCGCGGGGGCTACGGGCGATGTCACGGCGGCCGGGACGCCCCGTCGTATACGCTCTGTTCGGTCAACCCGGACGGCGGGGACCTGGTCTACCTCAGCTACCACGAGTCGAACGAGTGGCACCCGAGCGTGACGAACGACGGGCAGATCGTCTACACGCGGTGGGACTACGTCGACCGCGGCACGAACCAGGCGCACCACCCGTGGATCACGTCGCTCGACGGGCGGGACGCGCGGGCCGTGCACGGCAACTACCCGCCGACCCGGCAGGCCCTGCACGGTCGCCCGTGGATGGAGATGCACATCCGGGCGATTCCCGGCTCGAACAAGTACGTGGCCACGGCGGCGGCGCATCACGGGCAGGCGTACGGGTCGCTGGTGATCCTGGACCCGGACGTGGAGGACGACGACGGCATGAGCCAACTCCGCCGCCTGACCCCCGAGGCGGGCTTCCCCGAGGCCGAGCGCGGCGGAGGGGATTTCGCGACGGCCTGGCCGCTGAGCGAGGACGTGTTCCTCTGCGCGTGGCGCGGGGGCCTGTACGTGATCGACAGCTTCGGCGAGCGGACCCTCCTCTACAAGGGCTCGGGGCCCGGGTGCCTGAACCCGATTCCCCTGCGGCCCCGGCCGGCCCCGCTGCTCGTGCCGCATCTGACCGCCGTGGGCCTTCCGCCAGGAGCCGCCCGCAGGCCACCCGGCGCCGATGGCTCGGCCCGTCCGCCCGATCCGCCCGCGACGATCGCGCTGATGAACGTCTACGACGCCCTTATGCCCTGGCCCGAGGGGACGAAGATCACCGCGCTGCGGATCGTGCAGATCCTCCCCAAGGCCGCGCCCCGCGCGCCCGACTGCGGCACGGGGCGGACGAACATCCGCCAGGTCGTCGGCACCGTGCCGGTCGAGGCCGACGGTAGCGCGTACTTCCTCGCACCGACCGACCTCGGCATCCACTTCCAGGCGCTCGACGAGCGCGGGCTGGCCGTGCAGTCCATGCGCTCGCTGACCTACGTTCACCCCGGCCAGCGGCTCGTCTGCCAGGGCTGCCACGAGCGGCGCTGGCGCGCCCCGGCCGTGCCGAAGCGGGTCCCGCTGGCGCTGCGCCGTCCGCCCTCGCCCGTCCGCCCGGACGTGTCCGGCTCGAACCCGTGGGACGCCAGGCAACTGGTCTCGCCGGTCCTCGAGGACCGCTGCGAAGGCTGTCACCGCGAGAAGGCCCGCAAGGTCCGCCTCGACGCCCGCACGCTGCGCCGCTACGTGCCGACCTACATCTCGCCCAAGCCGTTCGAGCCCTCGCGGACCGTGCCGGGCAGCTTCGGCGCGTTGGGCTCGAAGTTCCTCAAGTACCTCGACGCCTCGCACCACGGCGTGAAGCTGACCGACGAGGAGTTCCACCGCATCACGCTGTGGATGGACCTGAATCTCGCCACCAACGGCCCCGACCGTATCGCCGGAAAGGACCGGGCGCGCCTGGCGGAGTTCCAGGGCCGGGAATCCTCCGGGAAGTGAGCGCGAGGCGGGCGCGAAGGCCGCCTGCTGCTTCTGCATCCGCGTGGAACGCCTCTACGATCCGAGGACGGAGAAGACGATGTCGGAGAGGATGCCTTCCTCGACGAAGCGGGCGAGGATCGGGTCCAGCTCGCTGGGCGAGCCGGCGAGGAAGTAGTCGTAGACCCCGCCGTTCTCCGCGACGAGCTCGCAGGTCAGGAACGTCTCCCGCCCGGCGACGTCCGGGGGATTCAGCCGCCGCGTCACGCGGGCCAGCGCGCTCTTGCGAAGCGTCTCGGACTCGTAGGGGTGCTCGGCCAGCGCGGTGACCTTCGACAACCGCCGCACGACGCGGACGATCTCGTCCTTTTCGGCCTCGGTGCACCAGAACGTGGTGACGACGGCCCCACCGGGCGCCCCGGGATAGGCCGTCCCGTGCCCGACGACCGTCTCGATCGAGAGCCCCCGGTTCGAGAAGGCCGAGGCGATGCTCGTCAGCGCCCCCGACCGGTCGGCGACCCCGACGCGAAAGACCCAGTGCTTCTTCTCGTGGTTCTCGGCCATCTCGGCGATACTCCGAATCTCAAATGGCGAATTCCAGATAGCAAGTCGATTGCAGACGCCAGGCACCGAAGCCCGAACGGCCTGCTCGCCGGCTTCGGCCTACGGGGCTAGCCCGGATAATGCAGAGCAACCGCAGAGGCCGCAGAGGTCACAGAGGTAAGGCGATTATGCGTAGAAACGTAGATCAGATTCTCTCTTCTGGATCGCTCCCGCGCAGGAACACACTGTTCGCGATCAGAAGGGGTAGTTTCTGATGTAAGTCTTTGCTATGCAATTATCTTTGCGCCCTCTGCGTTCTCTGCGGTCAATAATCCGAGCTAGCCGTCTGCCGCTTCGCCGGGCGGTTCCGCGCCATCGTGTGTCAGGACCTCGCCGGCGATGCTCGCCAGGGCGATGGACTGGAGCTTGGCCTCGACGTTGTCTGCCCGGGAGAGGATCACGTAGGGCGCCTGCACGCCCACGGTAATGCCGGCGAACGTCCCCAGGCCGTACTTCACGATCTCCATGATGACCTTGTAGAGGATGTTGGCCGAGTCGAGGCACGGGCAGACGAGCACGTCCGCGCGCCCGGCGACCTCGCGGGCCCCGTCGGGCAAGGAGGCGCCCTTGAGCCGAACGGACTCCTCGCTGACGGCCAGGTCGAACGACAGGGGCCCGTAGACGGCCGCGTCGGGCCAGTCGCGCCGGGTCAGGTCCCGGCCCATCTGGGTGGAGGGCAGGGACTTGATGATCTTCTCGTTGGCCGAGAGGATCGCGACGCGCGGGCGGTCGATGCCCTGGATGGACCGCGCGACGTCGACGGCGTTCTCGACAAGCCCGACCATGCGGTCGAAGTCGCAAACGGTCGTCACGCCGGGATCGGTCAGCAGCATGGGCCGCCCGCCGGCAATGGGGGCGGCGTCGAACATCGTCACCAGGCTGATCGTCGGGCGGTTGGTGATCCGGAGGATCGCGCGGTTGAGGACCGGGGTGGAGATGTTGCCCTTCAAGATCAACTGGGCCTCGCCGGAGCGGACGGATTCGACGGTCGCCGCGGCGACGGCCTCGTCCCCGTGGGCGAGACGGATGTCCGCGTCGGCGATCTCGATGCCGACCTCATCGGCCGCCCGGCGCACGGCCGTGCCGTCGCCGATCAGAATGCACCGCCGCACGATGCCGTGGTCCCGCGCCGACTCGACGAGGCGGAGGTCGTCCGGGCGGTCGCCACCGGGGATGACGACCGTCTTGGCCGACAGGGCCCCGGCGATCAACACGAGGTCGGAGACCGCCTCGATTGGCGGGTAGTCGGGCGGGGCGCTTTTCGCTGCATTCGTCACGGGGAGGTCCTTCGTGCGTGCGAGGCGCGGCGGCACGCCTGCGGAAGGGATCATATCGGAACGGCGAGTGAGGGTCCAGGGCCGCGACGGCGAGTCCGCCGCGCGAACGGCCCTACATCTCCTCGAGTGCGCTGCGGGCCCAACTCACCGACGCGCGCATGAGTTCGGGGATCTTCTGCTCGTCCATCTTCAACTCGGCGGCCGCGGCGGACAGCGCCTCCCACTGGCCGCGCTCGTACGAAACGACCGCCTCGAACACGCGCCGGTACTTGCCCGTGTCCTCCGGATCGAGCAGGGCGGCCTTGATGTTCTCCTTCAGGGGCAGCTTGGCGAGGATCTCCTCCAGGGGCCGGTCGCCGAGGGCGTCCATGAGGCTGAGCATGCCCATCAGGAACAACTCGGAGGACTCCTTCTGCATGTTGGTGGCAAGCCCGATCTGCTCGGCGGCCTTGGCCCGCGTCAGCGAGCGGATGAGCAGCTCGTCGGGCTTGTCCTCGCCGGTGCTCCGCACGGCGACCAGGGAGACCCACCGGCGGATCTCCTTGGGCCCCAGCAGGACGAGCGCGTGCTTGATGGAGCTGACCTCGAACTTCAGGCCGAACCACGCGGAGTTCATGAACTTCAACAGCTTGTACGTCAGCGCCACGTCCTGCTCGACGAGAGCAGCGATCTCGTCGTACGACAGAGCGGGGTTGTTCACCTCCCGCAGCAGTTGGAGATACGTCAGCTTGCTGGCGGCGATCTCCTTGCCCGGCTTGACCACGGGCTTGGTGAAGAACTCGCCCTGGAACAGCCCAAAGCCCAGGGAGAGGGCCTCGGAGAAGTCCTCGGCCGTATCGAGGTTCCTGGCGATCACCTGGGTGGCCCGGCCGGCCAGGGCGGAGATCACCGCCTGTCGGTCCTCCGCGGGCACGGCGTCAAAGTCCACGGCTACGTAGTCCGCCAACTCCAGGAGGGGCGCGTCCAGGTGCCGCCGCGCCGTGCCGAGGACGGCGATCGCGTAGCCGTACTCCTTCAGGCCCCGGCACCGTTCGAGCACCTCCTCATCCTCGGCCAGGTCCGCCGAGATGCCCGTGACCGTCGAATCGCTGGCGAACAGGACGGGGAACTGCAGCAGCAACAGGTCGCGCGGGAAGGGAATGAAGCCGGTCTTGCCGTCGGTCAGTTCGGCGAAGTTCACAAAGGCCATCAGGTCCGTGCTGGACGTGTCGGCCTCCAGGGCCTGGTAGTACTCCTGGAAACCGGCGCGGAAATCCAACTCATACCCGAACGCCACCTTCTCCTTGTCGAATACGGGACGCCTCGCAACGAAGACTTCCATGGATCGCTCCCAGAACCGGAATTCCGTGGGCCGTCCGTTCAACGGCAAGCAACGATTCCGGGGAATACGACTCCCGAGGGACCGCCTATTGTGACGAACCGACAGGAAGATGCAAGCGCTTCGGCGGTGCGGGTATCCCCGTAGTTCGCCGGGGGACCCGTGCCTCCGGGCGGCGCCGACCGAAGGGCGCTCAAGCCGGCCGAGATATAAGTAGTTTCCTAAAAGACTCTTGCGGGATATATCGGGGCCAACTCCCGGCCGGACACCCCGCCTGAGACACGCGGCGGGCCCTTCTGCGATAGAATGGAAAAGTCTGCCGGAAATCACCTCGAAACGACCCAGCGACCGGCGCGACACGCCGTGGGCGGCGCCCTAGCCGGGGTCCTTCCACTGCACCTTGCCCAGTTCCTCCATCCTCTCGTAGAGCGTCATGTCCACGTGCAGCGGCGTGAGGGTGACGTACCCGTCGTGCAGGCAGGCGACGTCCGTGTTCTCGTGGCGGCGGGCAAACGTGTAGTTGTCGCCGAGGCGGTAGGCGCTGCGCCCGAGGTGGTCGACCTCGTGGTGGTATACGTCGTCCAACTCCGCGGTCGACTGGGGCACGACGCGGACGCCGAGCGGGCGCCCCGGCCCCAGCGTGGGCACGTTGACGTTGACCAGGTCGCCCGACTTGAGCCCGGTCGCGAGGAGGCGCTTCAGCACGGATCGGCAGATCCGCCCGACGCGGGAGTAGTCGATCGCCTCGGGATCGCCGGCGTATTCCGCCGAGAACGCCACGGCCGGTATGCCCAGCATTGCCGCCTCGGCCGCCGCGGCGACCGTGCCGGAGTAGAACACGTTGACCCCCACGTTCGCCCCGGCGTTGATGCCGCTCAGGACCGCGTCCGGCCATTCGGGCAGGAGCTTGCGGACCGCGAGGCGGACGCAATCGGCCGGGCGCCCGTCCACGCTGCTGCCCCAGAACGGCGGGTCGCAGTCGTCGATCTGGACGTGGTGGACGGTCAGGGGTTTCTTCAGCGTGATCGCGTGCCCGCTGGCCGACTGCGGCAGGCTCGGGGCGACCACCATCGTCTCGCCCAGGCCCCGGACCGCCGCGTGCAGCGCCGCCAGCCCCGGGGCGAGGATCCCGTCGTCGTTACTGAGCAACAGCTTCATGGCGCGCCAGTCTACCGGCCGGGACGCCCCGGGGAAAGCGGTCGGCTCGGCGTGCTTTATTCCACCACCGCCTTGCCCCATTGGCCCGGCTCGAGGCGGCTCTCGTGGGGGATGTCGTTGACCACGTTCGCGGTGAAGCTGTTGTTGGACCAATAGGCTCGGACCGCCGCGGCCGTGCCCGCCGCGTTGCCGAAGACGTACCCCACGTCCATCCGCACCGTCTCGCCCGCCCGGAGGCGCAGCCCCAGCAGGCTCAACGGCACGGCGACGGTCGCGGTGAACTGTCCGGGTCGGTCCCCGGCCGCGCGGTAGTCCAGCGTGACGCCCTCGGCCGGCCCGACGGCGTCGAAGGCCTCCCGCCCGGTCGGGCTGCTCAGTACGACGCGCCGCCCGGCGAAGCCCTCGACCTTCGGACGGAACAGGACCGACACGGTTTCGCCACTCGCCCGGCGCGAGACCAGCAGGCGCACGTCGCCCGGCGCGGGCGTCTTCCGCTCCGGGTCGGCGTTCGGGTCGGCGGCGAGCTGGATGTCCAGCAGGTTCCCGCCGCGAAACAGGATCTTCGCGTCCGCCGTGCCGTTGACCAGCGGAGTCGGCGAGGCGACCTCGAAGGCGACGTACAGGTGGCGTGCGTCATAGGCCGCGCGGGCCCGGAAGCCGCGGGTCTCGTCGATCATCTTGCCCACGGCCTTGGCCGCCGGCAGGGCCGCCTTGCCGCGGACGATCGCCAACCGCTGGGCCCTGGCGCGCTGCGCGGCGTACTCCGCCTGGGCCACCGCGACGGCTTGCCGGTCCTTCTCCGTCAGCCGATACGTCCCCCCCCCCAGGCGGCGGACGGTCTCGAGGCCGAGCACCTCCGTGACCCGCCCGTCCTGGTCGCCGGTCAGCAGGAACGTGCGGCCCGTGCCCTTCGGGCGGACGAGCTGCCCGGCGAACGACTCGCACGCGATCACGTCGGGCCCGAGCCCGCCCTTCCGGCCGTCGCGGAAGATCATCCCCACGTACAGCCCGTCCCGCGTAAAGAGATGGAACGGCCCGAAGTACGTCGCCAGCCCGGTGAACTCGCCCGCCACGCCCAACGGGCAGGTCGGCCCCCACAGTTTGCCCGGCTCGACCGGCGGAAGGTTGATCGCGTCGCGCCAACGGATCGTCCCGCGGTAGCTCCACAGCAGCTTGCCCGCCGGTGTCCACCGGGCGAACCCCGTGCCCCCGTGTGCGTTGTTCGTGTAGATGCTGCCATCGTGCGGATCGACGAAGATCGGCCCGTGGCCGTTGTCGGCCGCCATCGGTAGCTTCACCGGCCGGGCGAAGTCGTACACCGGCCGCCCGTCCGCCTCGATCCGCACCGGGCGATGCACCCAGCCCCGGCCGGAGTAGAGGTTCAGCTCCCGGTCCACCCACTGGAACGCCCGGTCGCCCGCACGAGGCCCGAGGTACTGGATCTCGCCCGCCTGCAGGACCTGGTCGTCGTTGCGGTCGGCCCAGACGTGCTCGCCGATGGGAAATCGCTTCCGGTCCGCCATCAGCGGATACGGCGGCCAGGGCGTCAGGATGTGCCCGTCGATACAGCGAATGAAGTGCAGCACCGGCTTGAAGACGTCCCCGGCCCGCAGGAACAGCGTCGGGCCGATCGCGTGGCGGTGCGCCCAGGCGTACTGCCGGCCGTTCGCCGCCGTCACCACTCGCATCGCCGAGAAGAAATCCCCGCCGACGCCCCCGACGGCGTTGCGCCGGGCGCTGCGCCAGCACGTGCTGTGCGGCCGCCAGGTGCGCCGCTCCAGGTCCACCTTCCACAGGACGTTGTGGCAGAAGACCTCGTCGGGCCGCTCGGGGTCCATCCAGGCGAACGTCGAGTACGCGCTGCCGCCGAAGTACTCCGCGGCGAGCCGGCCGGTCCGGGCGTCCCACACGCTGACGCGCTTGGGGCCGTCGAGGGTCTCGGCGACCCACAGCCGCCCGCGCGGGTCGATCGCGATCCCGCCCGGCTGGAGCAGGCCGGCGGGGTCGTACCGTCCGACCGCCGGCCGGCCCCCGCGCTTGCCGATGCTGCGCAGGAACGTCCCGTCGGCGGCGAAGACGCTGACGTTCTGGAGCGTGCCGCGGTTGGCGACGTAGAGCGTCCCGTCCGGGCCGACCGCCAGGCCCGTCGGCTCGTCGACCTGGTGCAGTGCCAGCGGCGCGATCTCGCCGTTCCTGAGGTAGACGACGGTGTTCTCACTGATCGCGGCGATCGACCCGTCCGGGCAGGCAGCCAGCCGCCCGGGGGCCAACACGCGCCACTCGTCCAGGAGCTTGCCGCTCTCGGCGTCGTAGGCGGCCACCAGGTGCCGCCGCGCGAAGGCCACGTAGACGCGCCCACCGGCATAGGCCAGGCCGGTGACCTCGTTGGTGTTGTCCGGGTACCGCTTGACGGGCCGGTAGCGCAGCTTCGGCCGGCGCAGCCGCAGCGCCGGGCCGCCCGGCGGGGGCAGAAGGGCCGGCCTGTCGCCCCCGAAGTTCAGGGGCCGACTGTCGGCCAGGTCGAACACCTTCACGCCCGGGCCCTTTTCGAACCCGTGATCGCCCGCCGCGAACAGCCGCTTGCCGTCCGTCGCCAGGAACGTCGCCGAGTGCTTGCTGCCCCACGTCTTCTTCCCGTCCAGGTCGGTGCGGATGATCCCCCACCCGCTCTCGCAGGCGTTCCAGGACATCACGACGGCCTCGCCGGCGATGCAGACGTCCGTCGGCACGCCGTGGTCGCCGCCCCAGCCGCCCGTGTTGTCGTCGGTCTTGTACGGCGGGCGGCCCGAGTTGTGGACCGAGAGAACGAACCGCGTCTCCAGCGGCTGGTGCACGAGCCCGCGCCAGGCGTACCGCCCCGCCGGCAGGGGCGTGCCGAGGTCGTCCAGCCCGTCCCACCGCTCGACGTTGCGCCCGGCCTTGCGCGGGGCCGAGGCGACCAGTGTCCGCACGCACACGCCGGCGGCGTCGAACAGGCCGATGCTGACCTCGCCGGCGGTCGGCAGGTCGTAGGCGAACGTCAGCGGCGCGGGCTTCTCGGGCGGGGCGCCCTCCTCGACCAGCGCCCGCGGCAGGTTGCCCTTCCTCGAGAAGACGATCTTCCCCCAGCAGGCCGAGGACTGGAACGGGAAGCCCGGCCCGCTCATCACGTCATACGCCCAGGCTGCCCCGCCGGCGGTCTTCAGCCCGTCCGGACGAGACCAGTTGAACTGCACCGTCCCGGCGACCAGGTCGCCCCCGGTGGGCGGGCGCCGCGCCTCCAGCGTGCTCCACGGGATGCGGTACTCGAAAGTGTACCCCCGCCCGTCGGCGGCCTTGCGGTAGGCGCCCTGGAACTTCTCGTGCGGCACGACACCGTGGGGCCCGTAGCCGGCCCTCGGCAGGGCGAAGTCCATGCCGAAGTGCATCTGGAGGTTGGCCTCCTTGCGGTCCGTGAAGTGCCAGAGCGTCAGGTGGACCATCTGGTCGTTCTTGTCCCGACGGAAGCTGCTCTGACGGACCGGCCAGCCCTGGGCCGCGTCGAGCACCATGCGGAACTGGCAGGCGTCGGCGTCCCAGGCCTTGTGCCCGTCCACCCACGGGTCGTGGCGGTTCATCATCGGCGAGGGGTCCCGCACGACGGCGCTGACGTACAACGCCTCGGCGTCGTGCATCAGGGCGAACCGCGCGCTCTGCATCTCGCTCGTCGCGCGGATGACGTACAGGTGAACTTGCCCCGAAAGGTCCCAGTCGTCGAGACGGGCATCGACGGTCACTTTCCCCGGCCGGGGCACGGCAAACACCCGCCCGTGCCGCCCCCGGCCGCTCTGGGCGAGGCCCGGCGAGCCGATCGATGTAACGAGGGACAAGACAAGCACGCAACGAAGAGAAGCCAGACGATTCATGTGCCCACTCCTGTCAAACGCCCACACAGCCCCGCCGCGCGGGGAAAGCCCCGGCGCGGCGCCCCGAGCGGAGGGTCGGGCTCGAAAACGCGCGCCCGGGTCAGGTCCGTCCTCTTCGGAGGCAAAAGGGCCGCCTCGCCGCAAACCATGCCCAGGTCTCACTTCGAAGAAGCGCCCCGTCTCGTGCTGCTGCGGTCCACGGTCGTCTCCTTGACGTGCGTTGGCGTGCGACGATTGTACTGCGGGGCCGGCATTCCCGCACGTGCCGGTCGCGGTCGCGCCGTTTGCCGTGGGCCCTTGCCCCCGGCGGGGCTTTGCCCTACCTTCATGCCCGACCGATGGCGACCAAGCCCCTGCAACACGTGACGATTGTCGGCGTGGGCCTGCTGGGCGGCTCGGCGGGCCTGGCGCTGAAGGCCGACAACCCGAGCATCCGCATCGCCGGCGTCGGGCGGCGGCAGGCGAGCTTGGACCGCGCGCTGGCCGCCGGCGCGATCGACACCGCGCACCTCGACGCGGCCGAGGCGGTCGGGCGGACCGACCTGGTCCTCCTGGCCACGCCGGTCGGCGCCTTCGAGCGGCACCTTCGGGCGATCGCGCCGGCGCTGCGGCGCGGGGCGATCGTCACGGACGTCGGCTCGACGAAGGCGGGCGTGGTGCGTGCGGCCGGGCGGACGCTCGGGCACGAGCGGTTCGTCGGCAGCCACCCCATGGCCGGCAGCGAGCAGAAGGGCGTGAGCTTCGCCCGGGCGGACCTGTTCGCCGGCGCGACGTGCATCCTGACGCCGACCTCCAAGACCCCGGCCCGCGTCACGCGGCGCGTGGAGGCCCTCTGGCGGCGGATGGGCATGCGGACGCTGCGGACGACCCCGGCCGCCCACGACCGGGCCGTCGCGCGGGTCAGTCACCTGCCCCACGCCGTCGCGGCCCTGCTGATGCGCCTGCCCGGGCGGCGGGAGTTGGACGTCTCGGCGACGGGCTTTCGCGACGCCACCCGCCTGGCCAGCGGCGACCCGGAGATGTGGCGCGACATCTTTCTGACCAACCGCAAGCAGGTCCTCGCCGCCCTCGACGACTTCGACGAGGCCCTCATGGCCCTGCGCGACCTCGTCGAGATCGGCGAGCCGAAGGCGATCGAACGGTTCTTCGCCGCCGCCAAGAAACGCCGGGACGCCACCATTCTCCGGCGCATCACCGACCGCCGCGTCTCGGCGGAATAGCGGCCCGCGTCGCAGGCCCCCGCACGCCGGCGACCAGCGCCAGTCCCCGGACCGCCATCGCCGCGTCGAACGCGCCGGGCATCTCCCAGCCGAGGTTGAACGAGCCGAGTTGGAACGCCGCGTCGTCCGGCGAGCGCTTCAGATAGCCCCGCTCGCGGGCCGTTCGAAGGGCCCGGCGAATCATCGGGAGGACGTCGGCATCGATCCGGACCCAGTTGCCGTCGTGGGCGCTCTGCTCGGTGAAGGCCGAGCCCGCCGGCGTGTGGATGAACTTCCCCGTGCCGGCGAAGTCCTGGGCGGCGTGCCCGCGCGGGATGCGCCACCGGCTGTCGTAGATCGGCACGCCGAACCAGAGGTAGTCCCCGCGGCCGGGCGATCCCCGGCGGCGGTCCTGGACCGTCACGAAGGCCTGGAACTGCGCGGCGTGCAGCCGCCGGTCGTGCCGCCCGGGCTCGTGGGCCTTCGCCCGCAGCAGCCGGCACTCGATCCGGAAACGAAGGCCGTCCAGGCGGGTCAGCGGCGGGCAGTCGGCGATCTTCTGTTCGACGAGCAGGTGCGGCCAGGGCTGGCCCTTGCGCCGCGGGCGGCCTCCGTACTCCCTGCCGCTGTCGATCGCCAGGACCAGCCCCCCTCGCGTGAAGGCGACGGACTTGCTGCCGTCGGCGAAGCGTACCCCCGCGGCCGTCGGCTCCGCCCGCGCGGCGGCGAGCGTGAACCGGCTGTGCCACTGGGCCAGGCCCCACCGCGGGGGCGGGGTGTTCGGATCGGCCCGCAGGGCTCCCCGCGCGACGTGCCTGCCCGGCGCGGGGTCGTATACCGTCACGCCTTGCCGGAAGCCCGTGTCCCGCAGGAGGGGAACGTGGGCATCCGCCGCCCCCGCAGCCGGGCGGCCGACACCCGCCGCGAGCAGGGCCGCAACACCCGCATACGCAACCCACTTGCCGGACGCGATCGTCTCCATGGGCAGAACCCTTCGCCGTAGTGTAGCCGACGCGCAGCCTCGGGGCCCGGTTGTCTTTCCAAGCGCCATCGGCAAGAATGGAGATATCGAGACATTTCTTTCCATCTCAGCACCGCGGAGGCGGGCCCATGGACAAGACGTCGAGAGCGCGGGGGCGCGGCGGGGCCGGGCTGGCGATGCTGCTGGCAGGAGCGTGGCTGAGCGGATCGGTTGCCTGCGGGAGCAAGGGCGCGGCGGACACGCCGGGGGCGAGCGATCGCCCCGCGGAGGCTGGCCCCAGGTCCGAGCCGGCAACCCAGCCGCTGCCGCCGTGGAACCCGCCGCGGTTCGCCGAGCGGAAGGCCGAGCGCGACGGGATGGTCCGCGTCATCAGCCGACATGGCATGAAGGACCCCAACGTGCTGAAGGCCATGGCCGCCGTGCCGCGCCACGAGTTCGTGCCCAAGAGCTACCAGAGCGTCGCCTACCGCGACGGCCCGCTGCCCATCGGCCACTCGCAGACGATCTCCCAGCCGTACATCGTCGCCGAGATGACCCGCCTGCTGAGGCTCGACAAGGGCGCCCGCGTGCTGGAGATCGGCACGGGCTCGGGCTACCAGGCGGCCGTGCTTACGGAACAGACGCGGCACGTCTACACGATCGAGATCGTCAAGCCGCTGGCCGACGCGGCGGCCAGGCGGCTCAAGCGGCTCGGCTATCACGTGGTCAAGACGAAACACGCCGACGGCTACCACGGCTGGCCGGAGAAGGGACCGTTCGACGCGATCATCGTCACCTGTGCGGCCGGGCAGGTGCCCCCGCCCCTGCTCAAGCAGCTCAAGGCGGGCGGGACGATGGTGATCCCCGTCGGCCGACCCTTCGGGCTGCAGCACCTGATCGTCATCACGAAGGACAAGGCGGGCAAGCTCCGCAGCCGCAGCCGCATGGCCGTGCGATTCGTGCCCCTGCGGCGCACGGACATCAGCAAGGGCGGCTAAGCGGTCTCCGGTACGTTCGTTGCGGTTCCTGCGCAGGACGCAGTTTGGCTGGCAAGGAGGCCGAAGCAGGCGATGCCGTGGCATCGCCGATGCAGGCCGACGCCGACAGGCGGGCTGCGGACCCGCAGGAACGCAACATGACGTACCTGAGCCCGCTTGGCCCGTCCGCCCGCCCTGCCGGCCCGCGAGACGTTCCTGCGCAAGTCACGTGCCGTCCCTCGGTACGGGCCCGGCGGTGCGCGGAGACCGCCCCGGGCCCGCCGGAGCTCGCGGGGCCAAGAATCTCTTGCATCGCCCCGTTCCCCCGCGCACCATCACAGGCCAAATCCCGAAGGAGAGCCCGATGAGCGATACAGACCAGGCAGGCACCCCGGCCGACCAGGCCAAGATCGAGCGCGACCGTCAGTTGATCCTCGATGCCGGCAGGCGAGGCTCGGGCGCGAAATTGTGGGCGTACACGAAGCTGTCGGGGCCCGGCTGGCTTCAGAGCGCGATCACGCTGGGCGGCGGGTCGCTGGCGGGCAGCCTGTTCCTGGGCATCTACTTCGGGTTCTCGGCAATGTGGGTCCAGCCGCTGGCGATGATCCTGGGCGTCATCATGCTCAGCGCCATCGCCTACGTGACCCTCTCGACGGGCGAGAGGCCCTTCGACGCGATCAACCATCACGTCAACCCCGTGCTCGGGTGGGGCTGGGCCGTCGCGACGCTCATGGCCAACCTCGTCTGGGCCATGCCGCAGTTCAGCCTGGCCACCAGCTCGGTCCGCGAGAACCTCATGCCCGGCGTGTTTGGCGCCGGCGCGATGGAGGTCAACCAGGCGAACATCATCATCGGGCTGATCATCCTGGTGATCTGCGCGGTCGTCGTGTGGTTCTACGACAAGGGCAGCAAGGGCATCACGGCCTTCGAGACGCTCCTGAAGGTGATGGTGGCCGTCATCATCCTCTGCTTCTTCGGCGTGGTCATCAAGATGAGCGCCGGCGGGGCGCTGAACTGGGGCGAGATCCTCGGCGGCCTCGTGCCCAACCCGGGCCTGCTGTTCGAGCCGGCCCCGGACCTGGCCGCACGCATCGGCGAGGTGGGCGAGGGCTTCCAGGGCTTCTGGACGGACCAGGTCCTCACCAGCCAGCGGGATGTCATGATCACGGTGACGGCCACGGCGGTCGGCATCAACATGACGTTCCTCCTGCCCTACTCCATGCTGAAGCGCGGGTGGGACCGCGACTTCCGCGGGCTGGCCATCTTCGACCTGGCCACCGGCCTGTTCGTCCCGTTCATCCTGGCAACCGGCTGCGTCGTAATCGCCTCCGGCTCGCAGTTCCACGCCCGCACCACGCCGGGGTTCTTCGGCGAGAAGGACAAGACCGGTGCCCTGATCGTTCCCCAGGCCAAGGCGAAGGGACAGTTCGAGACGCTGGCCTGGGCCCGCGTGCAGGAGGAGCACCCCGACGCCGCCAAGAAGATCGAGAAGCAGATCGACGCGCTGAAGAACGACACCACGCTGGACAAGAAGCAGCAGGCCGCGCGGGCCGGCGCCCTGAAGAAGCCCCTGATCGAGGCCCTGCCCGAGGCCGACCGCCGGCTGGCGGCCATGCTCGTCAAACGCGACGCCTTCGACCTGGCCGACTCGCTCCGCCCGCTGACGGGCAAGGGCTTCAGCCACTACGTCTTCGGCATCGGCGTGGTCGGCATGGCCATCTCCAGCATCATCATCCTGATGCTGATCAACGGTTTCGTCGTCTGCGAGATGCTCGGGAGGCCCAGCCAAGGCTTGCTCTATCGCCTCGCGTGCTTCGCGCCGGGCATCACGGGCTTCTGCGCACCGTTCCTGTGGAGCGGCAAGACGCAGTTCTGGCTGGCCGTGCCCACGAGCGTCTTCGGTATGGTGCTCATCCCCATCGCCTACATCACGTTCGCGCTGATGATCAACTCCAAGAGCCTCCTCGGCGACCGCATGCCCAAGGGCGCCAAGCGCGTTTTGTGGGGCCTGCTGATGCTCGTCGCCATCGCGATCACCGGCTTCGGCAGCTTCTGGAGCGTCTGGTCCAAGGCCAAGTGGTACGGCCTCACCGGCGTGGGCGCGTTCGTCCTGCTGGCCGTGATCGTCCACTTCGCCCGGAAAGGCAAAGCCGCGAAAGCGTAGGGAACCTGCCGGCGCAACAGCCGGTGAGCCCTGCCCCGCCCACGGGGTCCGTCAGGATGATCACGGAGACTCCGTAGCCCAAAGGGCGTCTGGACGGGAGCCACGGGCGCGAGCCCGTGGTGGTGGACCCCGCGCAGGATAGAGCCCCGGGACGGGGCGAGTGAGGCGCTGGTGGAATGCCTGGACCCCAATCGATCCCGGTAGGGACGCCCCTCGCGGGGCGCCCCCCGGACAGATCCCGGCGTGCGGAACTACCGCACCGGGCTCCTACCTTGGGTCATGACGGCCAAACGCTGGTTGGGATAAGGATGCACG
>Ga0272441_10001350_pt1 | contig 52373 bp, 46 predicted proteins | sample SSMProp6N_FD_193582 | JGI IMG/M metagenome (GOLD analysis project Ga0272441, IMG submission 193582) | Marine sediment archaeal communities from Little Sippewissett salt marsh, Falmouth, MA, United States - SSM-Prop-6N | ecosystem: Environmental > Aquatic > Marine > Wetlands > Sediment ...
TGATACAACACAAGATATTGTTACATTTGATGCGGTTAACTTAGGATGCATTACTTTCTTTCCCTTTGATTATATTCAGTACACCTCAGGAGAACAAATAGGTATCTCAAAATATCATCTTGGGTTTTTAAGCGCTAGATTCATATTTGCATTTTGTGGAGTAGTAGTTAAATCCTCAACAATATCAATGAACATATATTCAAAAAATGATGCGAGAAATGAAACAATTTGGTTGGTATCAGGGGTTGAAGGAGGTCCAATAATAGCAGAAAACGTGGAAACGATATTATTAAATGATGCTGGAGAACCCCAAACTGATGCAAATATCACATTCAATGATGTTACTGGCGAGGGATATATTAATCCAGGGGATACATTTAAGGTAGTTGCACCTGAGGATGGTGATTATGTTTTCATTTTAAATGACAAACTCTCAGGTGCTACTTTATACAAGAGTTCTTCAGTACATTATTAAAAAAATTATAGATTTGATGTAAATGCCAGAACTAATAAGCGAGATATTAGCAGGTATTGCTGTGATTTTCCTATCACTCATGTGGTATTTCTATATCTATCCTAAAATCAAAAAAGATTATCAAAGAAATGGGTGGACATGGAACAGGATTTATGATATTGAGGTGGAGAATAGGAGGTCTTATGGGGAGTTAGTTCACATAGTCTGGAGGGGAATCACCAAGAGATAATGTAACAAAAGATTTAATAATGGAATAATTTTATTGATTTATCAGGTTTTAGAAAATGGAAATAATAGAAGAGGGAAAGGTTGTAGAGAAACACGGTCTTGCAATCAGGTTAATCGAGGATGATGGAACTTATATTGTCCAGCAAACCCCATTGAATAAGGATGGGACCTATGATGAGGAACAGTTTGATGTTTTTGGGGGAACTGTTGGTTTTTCAACAAGTGAGTTTGATAGTGAGGAAAAAGCTAGGAAATTCTTCAATGATGTATTGATACTTAACAAAGACAGGATGGCTGAGAGATATCCTGAGATTTGGGTAAGTTAGAATTTTTTCAAATTCCTTTAACAGTATAGGCAAATACACTTATTAAAAAATTGAAAATTGCATGACTTATAATTGGAGAAAGCAAACTTTTTGTGTAGTAGAAAATCGTTGTAAAAAATAAGGAGGCAATAAACTGACTCCAAGAAGGGGGAGTATGAATTAATAGAAAAATTAAGGAGACTAGAACAATAGCAATACTTACCCAGAAATATTTCATAATCTGGTATTTTCTCTCGTCATTCTCATATTTCTTTAGCTCATATTCCATTAAAAGAATAACTATAGATGAGAACATAAAACCTCTAAAATAAAGTTCTTCCCATATAGGAGAATATATTGTAGATTTAACTAGAGCAAACAATGAAATTGGTTGTTTAGTATTTTGAAGCAATAATATTACTATAATAAATGCTACTACTCCCCCAATAATGCCCGTTATAATTGTATTTGGAAATGATTTTCCAATAGTTAAACCAATATGTTCCTTATCTAATTTATTTCTACTGAATAAAAGATAAGACATAAAAATAAAGATGATTGCTAATAGAAACATTGTTTCTTTGTAACCAAATGGTGATGGTACAAACCATTGATATAGAACCCAAGGTATAGTAAAAAGTAATAGTAAGACTAGTACATTTAGAATAGAAATTTTGATTGGTATAGAATTATTTTTCACAATTCAGCTGTAATATTAATTATAATAAAAAATTTTTATGGATTTGGTAATTTTTTTAAAGTACTAGAAGCTACATAGTTGTATATAAGGGGGAGAAAATGCAATTTCTATACAATGAGTTTAAAGAAAAACTATTAGAGATAACTGAACTATCAAATAGAATCAATAAGAACAATAAACATAAGATATTAAAAATGATGAAGGAACATATCAATGAAATAGAAGAACGATACAACAATAATGATGAGCATTGGACTATTGAAACTGCGGATTTGATTGTGCTTTGTTACGAGCTTTTATTGTTAGAAAATATGAATATTGATGAAGTGTTCAATAGAGCTTTACCTAGGTTTGATATTAAGCTAAAAAGGTTGGTTGAAAATGTTAAGTGATACTATTAGGACCACTATAGAGACTTTTTGTATTGATTTTATAAAAAATCCTTATCTATGTTACACAGAGCATGGAATCCATGCATATTTTTATTATCTTCTTTATAGGACTTTGAAAGAGAGCGGATTATTTATTGAAGTTGATGGCAAAAAAATGTGTATTATCCAAAAGGAGTATTGTATGGCTTATTCTTGCGGAAAACCAAAAAGACAGCATTGGGACATTGCAATAATTAAATCACCTCCAGAAATTATAAATAAAATGTTTCCAAAGTATGATTACTTAGCTTTAGATTCAGTTGTTGAATTTGGACTAAATGAAGACGAGGAACATATGGATGATGATATTAACCGACTTAATCATCCAAAATCATATGTAAAGAATAAATTCGTCGTCCACCTGAATCGTATTTCAAAAGGTGGAAAAAAAAGGTTTTCAAAAAGAGACTTTTCTGAAAATTCAAATAAGATATTATCTAAAGATAAAATAGTAGAAAAAACAAAGAATAATGATATTGAGATTTATTTTGCACAGTTTCATGAAACAAAACCGCAAAAAATCGAAGCTTGGAAAATTTATCATAATAATTCTATATCTTTACTTAATAAAGATTAAAATAATGTTAAATTGTTGTTTGAGGGATTAATGTTGTGCATTGTAAAATCAAGCGATTTTAAAGAATCTCTAAAGATTTTAAAACGTTTAGTTACGTTAATGGAGAAAAACGATTTCGGTAATGGTAACGTCCGTGCAAAATATGCTGAAATGTATGTTGCTGACAAACTTAGAAAATATAATCCTCAAATAGGTTATGAACGGGATGTTACCAATTCAGATATTTATTTATCAGATATGAAAAAACGAATTGAAGTCAAATCAAGTATTTTCAAAGAAGATTATTGGGATTGGGCTTTTTCCCCAAAACAAATTAAAAATGAAAAATTTGATTATTGTGTATTGATTGGATTTAATGATAAGGGAATAATCAAAAAAATATTTGTTATGACATATGAAGAATTAGAAAAACATCCCTTACTCAGAGAAAATGGACAGCAAAATAATACCTATATTATGTATTCAACAAAATATTCTGAATCTAGTGAATATTCTGAAGGAGATTCAAAAGTTGAATTAGATTTAAATAAATATCCTGAAAAGTTTGAGAATAGATGGGATAAAATTAAATGATTTGTAAATTCTGTGGAGTAAATGAAACCGATAACCCCTCGGGCATATGTGATGATTGTAAGGTTTCAATAATCAGCAATGAGGACATTCCACCAACATTTTAGTTTTTTAAGAATATATTAAATTGTTATTCTCTTTCCATATTCTGGATGTGTTATATTCATTCCGTGCAGCTCTTTGAAGGCTGCCGGGTTTACCGTATGAATCGGGAAGAGTACCTTTGGATTTATTTTATTTATCATATCAAATATTGCAGGTCCGCAGGCATGACCTGAAGAGTGTATCTTCCGTTCAGGGTATAAACCAAATAACTTCAGCCAATTGTCAATTCTCCTCTGGTCTAATTCCATTTCCTCACTGAAAGGTTCGCATATGCTCCTTATGTGGACGCTTCCTTTCTTTGGTTTTATGTCTATAAGATTGTTGAGTTGGAAATAGTTCATGAACATAACATAATCCTGCTGGTGGGAGCTTATTTCTTTTGCATCAATGACGTTTTCCAGAGCGAAATACGTTCTTTCCCAGGTATCATAATCCTTTTCAATTTGGTCCTCTGGAAAATCTGTCCTGCCTACAAGACCCCAGCTCTTTTTCGCATAAAACACCTTTATGTTTTCATCTGTCGATTTTGGCAATCCCTTTACTCCATGTTCCCTTAGTAAATCCAGTAGCAATGCCTGCCTGTATTCGATAACAAGTTTCCTTCCGTTGCTTGTTGCCGTATTGTAGAAAGTAAGGAGCCTTTCCGTGTCCCTTATCGGGAAGTTCGCTATCGCCAGACCCTTCTTTCCCTTGATGTATTTAGTGCTTTCTGACTGAACATAATCCTCCGTCTTTGCCTCTTTTTCTTTTATCCTAGTCCCTTCTGAAAGCATCACGGTAGGTTCTGCTTCGACTGCTTTCTCAACAAATTCATAGCTCCAGTTTTTGTGCCTACCGTGGAACCTCAGGTCCCCTGTGTAGACAAGTGCGCCTTTGCTGGTGTAGATGATAAAACCGGTTGCTCCAGGTAGTGAATGGTCTACCCTTAAGGGTAATATTTCCAGGCTGCCTATCTTGAACTTCTTGCCGAACTCAAAGGTCCTTATGTCTCTTTCTTCTTTGCCATCCCTGGCATCCCTTCTCTTCAGACCGTCTCCGGATTTCTTTGGTATCAGCTGGAATGAAGGTTTGAAATCAGGGAATTCCTCAAAACCTGATGCTCCAATCCTGCTGAACATTTCCATGATGGCTCTAGTCTCTGCACTTACGTGAATAGGAATATTCTCTCTTAAGAAATGAACATAACCTATATGGTCGATATGAGCATGTGAGATTAATACCCCATCAACATAGTTTTCTACCTTGCAATCAAGACCCATATGCTTGCAGTAGTCCCTTCTATAGATTCCCTTTAAATCTGGTAGTAGACCAAGGTGGATAAAATCCTTGATGCAGTTGCATTTCCTTGGTGGCATGTATTCCGTAAAATAATCCTGATGTTCCTCAAAGTTCATGCCAAAGTCAAGAAATATCTTTGTGTCATCATCTTCTAAAAGAATTTTATTCCCGCCGATTTTGTTTATCCCACCATAAAATGTTAATGATACCATGTTATCAATCCGCGTGCAATAAAAAATATATACAATGTAAATTATAAAACCTTAACGAGCAAACTATTTATTAAGACCCCAATTTCAGTGAATTTAATGATCTGCAAAATCTGAACTCAATGATGGGGATATTGATTTTCATGAGAGATATATTCACTTTATTTTACTATGCTCATTAAAATTATTTAATAACGGTTATACAGAACATCATATTTTTTATCCTAAACTTAATCAAGCGTTAAATTGTAATACTCTTATGGAATCATTTAACAAACTATGTTCTTTAATAAAAAAAACCAAAAATATGGTTAATTCTGATTCATATATATTTGGTCAAGATAAAAATAATTAATGATTTTATAACTATACTAAAAGAAGCAAGATTAAAAATATGAATTTTTGTAACCTAAAATAAGGGATTTTTCCTTCTTTTATGCTTTTTTTAACACCTTGTAGAATCATTTGAGAAATTGATTCTCCTTTATAATCTAATGAAAATCCATTAAAAAAACTTTCACCTATATCAAGCATATCCCAATCAAAAGAATCAGGTAAGCTCTCGGGAAATTCAGTCATTTTTCCCCTTAAAATAATTTCCTCATTATGTATAAGTTCACCCTTAATTATACCGATTTTGTCAGATAATTTTTTATATTCAATAACTAAAATATATTTTGTGAACCTCTAAGGGCAAATTTGCTTCCTCATCAGCCATCTATCATTACCAACAGGTTGACAATCATAACCATGCTTAGCAAGTTCAATAATATTTTCTTCAGAAGTTACAATCTTAACATCATAATAATCTGAAATGTTCTTTATTTTTTCCAACTCTTTTATCTTTCTTTCAAGCTCACTGATCTTATCTTTAATATCCCTTAATTTATTTAGATCATATACTTTTTTAAAACTTATAGGGTTTAGATATTGCTGCCGTTGGTCATAGATCTTCCTCAGTTCTCCTACTCTTCTAGACCAGTAAACCCTATCAACTTCTGATATCTTATGACAGGTTAAAAAATTGATGATCTTATCCTCAACACCATGATTAGTTAGTTGAGTAATGAAAAATTTCCTTAATGAATGAGCTCTAATCACCCCATATTTTCCATCCCCATTAAGACCTGCTTTTACTGCAACGTTTTTCAGCATCTTATTGAACTTTTGCTGAGTTAATGGTTTATTACCTCTTCTGTTTCGTCCAACAAATAACGGGCTATTAGAATTTAATTTCTCTCCTTTTCTAAGTCTCCATTCAAGATATCTTTTCAACATTTCCACACCATCACTACCAAGAAAGGTAACACGTTCACCGATACTCTCCCGATCTTTCATAGGGACATAACTAATTGCCAAAGGCACTCTACCAAGATCAAGCTCCCGTTGAATATCACCAATCTTTAATTTTAAAGCATCTGAAATCCTCATACCTGTTTGAGCAACAAAAAGTATCCTGATTTTCTCAGGTAAGTTACAGACATCAATCATCCTTTTCATTTCTTCCAGCGTAGGGACCAAATCCTTCCTAGAAGATACTTCTCTGTTCCTATAATTCCTGACGTTAAGCATTCCTGATTTACCAAGAACCGCAGTGAAAAAACTTCTTACCGCTCCATCAAGTGTATTAATTGTTTTTGGGGCATAATTTTCCAATTCCAAATATCTTCGGAAATCAAGAATCATATCCCTAACACCAGTTCTATTATTTGGATCAGAAACTCTGACTTCCTCATCTCTCATAATAATAAGCTCATGAGGATTTCTCCTTGAAAATTCACAAAATTTTTTTAACGCATTAAGATACAAACCAACAGAGGATCTACCAATTGTTTTCAACCATGTTTGAACTTCAACATATTCCTCAAGATGTTTTTTTGAAAAACATTTAATACCGCTTTTCTCTTCATTTTCCTCGGGGGTTGATACCACGTTTATCGACCTCCAGCCCCTTGAGTGTTGCTGCACTCCTGGGGCAATCATTTATATCTTCTAAGTAATAATTACCTAGGTTAGACTAGCAAAAATCCTAGGGAGTTCTCTCTTTATAAACCCTGATAATGGTGCATTGAAAGTACTCCTTATACCTCCTAATAGTTTTCATTATCCATTTATTAGCAATTTCAAGTCATTATTACTGAGAATGTTTTAATAGATTTAAGTAAAATTAAAAAAAATTGAAAAACAGGATTATATCATAATTACCCCTAAGAACTTTTTACAGATCGGAAATTTGTTTAACCAGTGTATCAACCACATATTGTGGTTTTTTGGCACTATAACCTTATAATAACTCCAGTTGCTTTCATCCCCGTAACCATCCCTTGCCTTGGCCTTGATTGTATGCACCCCAAATTGATACCACCAGAGATTTAGGGTAATCTCTTCACCTGATTCATGCCACCCGATCCAGCCCTTGGTATGCGAATCACCCCAGTCTATGTAATACCAAATTTCATTATCCTCAGGGTCCTCAGATCTGAAAGTGAAATTGATGTCTTCATCTATTTTTCCAAACCTGGGGCCTTTTATAACCGGGTTATTAGGGGGGTTATTTGTATCCTGCACTGTGGTCCAGGTTACATCTTCCGAATAATTACCCTGAGTATCTGTTACGGTCAAGGTGACAATGTACCTGCCGGGTGCATCATATATATGCAAGGGATTTTGCTCATCCGAGGTGTTTCCATCTCCGAAGTCCCAATTCCAGGTGTACGGAGGATAGCCGTACAAGGTGTAACTGGAGAAATTCACAGGTTTATTGATATAACCATAATAGGGTCCATTTGCATCTGTCTCCACCAGTCCTCCCGATCCGAAAGCATGAAGATTGCTGCTGCCACCATTAGAGGATACAACGTAGATTATGCCATCCTCTCCGATGCACGGGGATGAATCGATCCATTCGTTGGACAGTCTCTCTCTCCAGCGGAGGGTCCCATCCGGGTTCACGGCAACCATCTCACCGCCTTTACAATCCCCTATTTCAATACCGACGTAAATTATTCCATCTGCACATATAGCCGGAGAAGATCTTTTTACGGATCCGCCGAGATGGAAATCCCATTTTTTAGAGCCATAAGGATTCAACGCCCTAAGCTGGTTAATTGATACCACATAAATTGCCCCGTCCGAACCTATAGAAGGATTGGTATCCGATCCATAGCCTTTTTCTGTTTTCCACCGCAAGGTACCATTTGGATACAGAGCATATAAATGATCATCGTATGAGCTGATATAAACCGTGCCATCTTCTGCAACTGAAGGAGGAGCTTTTATCCAATACCCTGTTTTAAACCGCCATTTTAATGTCCCGTTGGGATTGATTGCATATAAGTAATTGTCACGAGATCCGATGTATATCGTTCCATCATCTCCGATTGCAGGATCAGATGTAATATCACCTCCTGTTTTGTAACGCCATTTCTCCGAACCATCAGGATTCAATGCGAAAATCTTTGATCCAAAGTTACCGAAATAAATCGTTCCATCCTCACCAATCACGGGATCAGAAACAAGATTGCCATTAGTATCAAACTTCCATTTTCTCGAGCCATCAGGGTTTACGGCATGCAAACATTCATCCCAGGAACCGAAATAGATGGTCCCGTCCTCTGCAACCGCCGGGCACATATGCCAGATCAAACCATCTGCTCTATATCTCCACCGCATCGTGCCATCAGGGTAAAAGGCATATAAATATTGCTGAAGTTTTTCATAACTGCCGCCTACATAAACAGTCCCATCCTCACCAATAGCAGGATCATTATCTACTTGATCATCAAACTTATATCTCCACAGTTCGTAATATGAATTATTAGTAGTTCCATATTCACTCCTACCGGTGTTACGAGTGTCATGGCATTTCATGGGCCAAGGAGAGTTTGCTGGACCATAAGTTGCAGTGTTTTTTGATATATTTTGATCTTTGCTTTCCATTTGAAGAATCGTCTTTTTTTTACCATATTCCGTAAATTTATTAAAATTGATTTCATAAAAATCTTTATCATTTTTCGTTTCCGAAGCTTCTGCAATAAATCCATTGATGTCAGTTGAAACACCTGATGAAACAAGAATCAGAATGATAAAACCAAGCATAAAATATTTTTTAAATAAATTACCAATTCCCATGATTATTTTCCTATCCTATATTTATTTATATTGAAATTATTTATAAATCTTTGCTATTGATATAACCTATTATTATGAATTGGATTAATATGAACATATTGAAACTTTTATTAATAATCAGATGAAACATTTGTTATATATAATGATAAAAAATATTTTATATAATAAATTATATGTCATCATTAAAATATTAAATTGGAGGTTTAATATGAGAGATGGAAAAATAGTTTGTATTTTAATATGTATAATGCTGGTCCTAAGCTCTGTTTCGATCATAGACAATGAATTAAATGTGGAGGCTTCTGGAGAAGGAGAACAAGGAGAAAGCGATGAAGAACTTGATTATGAATATCTCTGGGGACAGATTAAAGCTGTGGCAAATGTGACATACGATGCGTATGATTTGGGGGATATTCGCAAGGGCCGGTTCATGGGTTCAAAAGGAGGGAATTACACCAATAAAAAAATCCTAATGGAAGAAATGGAAAATATGGGTCTTAACAATGTCCATAATGAATCCATAGAGCAAATCGGCGATGTGCCCATATATTATAACAGGGCGCAGGAGGTAATAAGCTATAATTTAACCGTTAATATAAACGGGGAAAATAAGACCATAACTAAAAGCGAGGTTTTTCCGAATCCAACGACAAAATTAATCTTGGGTTGGGGCGTAGATAAAATTCATGAGTTTAATGGAGTCAATGTCAAACACAATAACTTCCGAATAGGAATTCCCTGGAATAAGTATTTTAATTCAAGCCAAACAGTAACAAAATTTTTTACAAACAACAGTAATTATCCAACAGTCATAGGTAATTTTGAATACATTTCAGATGTTCAACATGTGCCTGATTCTGATGATCAGGAGGGTCATGTTTATTTAATCGACCGGAACGGGGATAGCCAGGATATTCTCGATAACCTGACCGATGCATCAGGTGTTGTCTTGGCCAACACCAGTTCTTTTGCTTCTGTCAATGTCTCAAGCTGCATGTACCAGGTAAAAAATATAAATGAATCAGAGGGCACGAGTCTTAAATCCATTTGTGAGAACTATACTTATGTTGCAATTGATCCCATGTCTTCAGATAACTTCACCGTTTATTATGATTTTAATACTTCGTGTCTCTTTGAAAGCAATTATACTGTCATTGATAGAATACCAGATCATATTGAACTGAAAAATGACAACTCAGTGTTTTTAAATCGCTGGGTAACTGAAGATCGGGTTCCTCCATGGCCTTTTTTGTTTGATTACACTGCCTGCGTTTCACTATGGAGTATCTTTTATTCAGCAGTATTAAATTCAATTGCCAAATTAGAAGGAGAAGGATTTTGCAAGGGATTTATTCTATATAGTTCATTTGATCATCATCTTATGATGCCGACCCATGTTAGATGGGATGAAAGAATACCAGAACCAAAGGAGGGATGGTATTATGGTAATATTGCCCTAAGAGATCTAAAAACGGGTAATCCATTACCATGGTATTGTATTAATTTTAGTCTTGGTGAATCAATCAACAACAGTAGGAATAATACAAAAATATATGGTGATATAAACCAGAAATATTACAAGGGAACAGAAAATAAACCGGGTTTGGATGCTAAAAACGTGATTGGGGAACTGAATATAGATAAAAGCCCGAAGGATAAATATATGATTATAACCAACAGGTATGATGGGATGTGGGGACAAACTCCAGGAGATAGTGGAATTGGAACAGCTATAGTTCTAGCTCTGGCTCGTCACCAGAAGGATCTTCAGGAAAACCACAGCGTTGATCCCAAGTATAACATAACTTACCTGTTTACCACAGGTGAAGAAATAGGGTTCAGAGGAGCGTATTTCCATCGCGATAGCTTAACTAAGGAGGAAAAGAAGAGGATTCACATGTGGATAGGTTTCGACCAGCTTGGAATGAATCAGAGTGATGTATCTTTTAACCCTGAGTTGAGATCACCGGAAGGTGAACAAAACAACGCATCAATTTATCATAAAGTATTATGGGCAATAGCAAATACCTCGGATTACGAAAATAAAAGCATATACGAGTTCAAACCATCTGTGGAAACTGAAACAGGTGGTTCGGAGGATGCAGTTTGGGGAAAAGAAGTATGTGATACGATCGTATTTGTCAGAGACAGTACCAGAGCATGGGATCGCTGGCATACGACCGGTCAGAATTACACCAATGGTGATTCATTGGATTATACTGATTCAGAGCAGGTGAACCTCACATATAAAATTGCCTGGGATTTCACCAAATACATCTGCTATGACCCCGATTGCTGGTTTACGGATATCTCTTATCAGGCAGTTGACTCACCCAAGGACGGGGATGTTCTCGCTGACTCCATCCAGGCGAACTTTACCATAAAATCAATATTTCCATATGATCTTGTCCAAGTTGAACCAATTTTTAATTTCACCGATGATAGTATATCTTACAACTATTCCCTGAATAAAGGTGATTATGAGGTTAATTCCTCGGGATCCACCTTCTCATATACTTTCCATATCCCTGACAATCACTCCAAGGGAGATTTCCGGCTTCATTTCAAGGTGAGCAACTCAACCGGCAGGATTAATAACATAATATATGATACAAGTAGTTATTTTAACGACACAAGCGATGTTTCCAATGTGTTTACGCTGTATCATCCCTTCGGGTGCACCGGAGTAGGTGATTTGAATCAAAGTGTTCACGATAAAATAGTGGGATCTGTTTTTACCACCAATAAAAACGGTTATGCCGACAACATAACCGCACACATTAACAAGGCATATATGTCACCTGGCCCGTACAAATGTATGATATACAGGAAAAACGATTCGAAGTTGATCGGGACGACAACGGATGATTGGATACATCGTGATTATGGAAATGGCTCTGCTGCTTCTTCCGGATGGGCTGTTTTCAACTTTACCGATCCTAAACCTGTGTTGTTCAATAACACCGAATATGTTATCACATGCTGGGGAAATAACTCCTACTCGGAGATTTATTATAAGAATTTTACCTCCTCCAGGGGTCGGCATAATGATACCACGTATGGTGGTTCTCCACCGGATATGGTGAATTTCACCAATAAAAGCCGTTTATATTCCATATACTGTAGCTACACGCAACTCGTGGAGATAGCCGATGTTTCCTCCACTCCTAATACCGTGGGATTCGGTTTTGATGTCTCGGTCAATGCTGAATTTGAAGATCCAGGAGATATTCTCAACCATGTAAAGGTCAATGTATCATACCCCGATAATTCAACCAGCAATTTCACCATGAACTATACTGGCAACAGTACATATGAGTATGTGTTTTCAGACACCTGGCTTGTCGGAAAGTACAACTTTTCCATCTGGGCTGTTGATATATATAACAATACTTACAGCAGCTCTGGGCACAGCTTTAACATATCTTCCCAGGCGTCGATTTCTGTGTGCACTATCAAAGACGAGTATGGTGATAATGAGTTTATAAATGTCACCGATCCGCCATGTAACCCACCGTCAATAGGGTATGAATTACTTGATGATGGCGATGTTCTTCACATGTGGAACACCTATAACAGCTACTATTTCGACACGGACAGCGGAATACAAATGACCAATCATTACGACGAGTACTGGTCGAAAAACGTGATGATGCTGGGGTACTACAACAATGACCAGTGGAACCTCATATACCGCACCGACGAACTGAGCGGTTTCAATAGGGAGGTCAATACGGACAACGAGGATTTTGTCAATGCTACCTTGTGGAAGGACCTTAACTATAACGGGTATGATTTCCGACTTGCCATCCGTTATCACCTTGGTTTAAATGACTCTGATTTAACGGTGATACCGTATATCAAGAACCTGGGAGAAGCTATTCCTTATACCCTGGGCTTTGGCTGGGAGGTAAAGGATATAAAAATAGCCGATACCTATGAAAACGACCGGATCAGGCTGTACAACGGTACAAACTGGACCAGTTATCTTTTGAACCAGTCACTTGACAATGAATACACGGATATGGACCAGAATACCACCTTTTACCTGGAAGGATTAAACGAAGGTGAATATTTCAGGCGTACATTGTATCTTAAGTGGAACCCTGATCTTGATTATCTACTCAGGGTGAAAAGCAGGGACGGCGAGTACAACGCGCCTGTTACTTTATTCATTAAAGTAGGCACCCTTGCTGAAGACCAGGAGAAATACACTAAGTTGAAATGGCTTGACAGCGATGAGTGGCTGGGCGTGGGTAGCACCAATTATCATTCATGCTGCGGTTTCGATGGTCCCATCGGTCCGCCTGCCGCGCTTGACGGAGTTGGCGTATGGACGCATATGTGCACCGAGGACCACTGGCTTGTACTCGACCTTAAACATACCTATAACATCAAGAAGATACGGGGGAGATCTAACACCGGGGGTGATCCGACCTCCGTGGATATCTACATCAGCGACGATACAAGTGACTGGGGAAATGCGGTGTACTCAGGGATTACCACCTGGCAGGACACCGCCAGTTGGGCAGAGGTTGATATCCTTGATACCGTGGGAAGGTATATCAACATAAGCATCACCTCCACCGAGGGTGGCGGCGGTTCGGATTATCTTGAATTTGGCGGTGTTCCCACCCCGATGACAATTTTGGATGTATACGGGGAAAGAATGGCTACAGAGATATACTATTTTGATTCATTGGACACAGATGGTCAGGAATATAATTGGGAGAATAACCCCACATACATGGTTGACGGCAGCATATCCACGTATACATCAACGAACATAAATGACGACCTTGAAAAATTAACCGGCAATACATGCTCAGGGACGAACCTGGGGTCCATTTCACAGGTAGAGATAAGGGCTTATGGTTATTACACCAATGATCAACGGGATATCATACTTGAACCGGTATTCGGTGGTTCAAATGCCGGTGACCGTTATTTCTGCCAGATTACAAACTCCGCTGGTTGGTCCTCTTGGCTTGATGTAACAGATGATGCTGTTGCACCACCTACTTGGGAATGGTCCGACGTTGCAGGGCTGGACTGCAATGTGCATGCATCAAATGGGGGAATGCCATTTACCCTGTACTGTTCCAAGGTTGAGATACGGGTAAGATACAGGACAACCCCCGGGATTTCCAATCCATCACCTGCTGATGGAAGCACCGATGTTTCTATTAATCCGACATTAGGTATTACAGTATCTGATCCTGAGGGAGATGCTATTAATATCACCTGGCTGAGCAACAGCAGCGGCTCTTGGCAGGTGTTTGGAACCAACAACAGCGTGAATAACGGCACATATTATAAGGTGTTCAGCAATGCAACAGTAAACGGACAGTGGTGGTACTGGAAGGTGAACGTCAGCGATACCACTTCTTCGTACAATATAAGCGATGTGTATATGTTCTACACCGGCAGTCAGTCTAAGATAAAGAACACTGATTCTACTGATATCAAGGGGTATATGTTGATGCAGGTGCAGTATTACAATGGAACCTCTGAAGAATGGGTGATCGCGGATAATACTGTAAACGAGACAAATCCGAGGACTATAAATAATGGTGAACAGCTTGCCTTGGACAATATTTTCAATGGTTTAGTAAATACATCTGACCTATCGGATTATGGTAACGGAACTTATCGTGCTTATGTCGCTTTCAGAGATCCAAATGGCAACATCTTAATAGGTGATGATGAGACTGAGCTGGTAGCTACGTACGAGTTCACTGTGACATTTGAATAGGATCGAAACCCAATTATTTAATATTATCAGGCATTTTAATGCCTGATTCTAAATATTTTTTAAGATTGAGTTATATTTCATTTTTTTGTGAAGGGGGATAAAAATCCTCTGGAGAGAGATTGAATAATTTCAAGCTCCAATAATTCTCAGAAATTTGTTAGGTAAATATACTAGTCAAATATCATCTTTAATTTGGATTTCTATTTCTTTACTAAAAAAATTACTATGTGCTGATTTACTAATTTTCAAGAAAAACTTTATTTAACCTTTAAGGTTCACAAAATATATTTTTTAAATTCATCCAATTCATTATCTTCTGTTAGAGATTGTAAAATTTCGTCTTTAGTTGCATATTTGTTATTATTTTTAATAGTTTTTTTCTTGACCATAACTCCTCTTCTATTTATCATTAATAATTTTTGTTATACTCAATACTGATTTTGTCAAATCTTCTATCAATTTTTTTATTTTTTTAGAATTTGAAATATTATTCAAACCATATTTTTTTAATGCTTTTTCAAAATTCTCACCTTTATCATGAGCGACACCAGTTGATCTAATTGTTTGTATCGCATGAAACGGAAGAATTATTTCATCCTTAATATCTTCATCAACTTCTTTTGTTGTTAATAAAAAATATAAAAGATCAATAGATCCTTTAATTTCCTTACCATCTATCTTTTTTTTTGTAATTTTAGAAAGAAGATTAACATTTAAGGAATCTATAACAATTTTAGATATTGATAAAACTTGTTCATCAAATTCCTTCCACTCATCAGTAAGAGGTAAATGTAATCCTTCATAATGATGAATATCTTTTTGATGTAATTTATTAAACAATTCTTCCCCAAATTTTTCCTTAGAATATTTTTGAATTTCTTCTAATGCCGTTTTTAAATAAAAAACTGTTTCTTTAGGAGATTCAATCCATTCTCCAACAATGTCTTTTAAAAACCGATGTTTTGTAATAGTTCCTTTTGGACAAACATTATATTGTCGCCAATGTAACTGTTCTGTATATGGTATATGTCCAAGGTCTCCAAGCCAAACCTGAACAAGATCTTCCTCTGTTATATCATATTGTATATTCCAAAGATCAAGACATCTGATGCTAAATTCCCCAACTCTATATTTACTTGTTTCCCGAAAATATTTATCAAATACTTTTTTAGTAAAAAAAATTGGTGTTAAAAAATGCGGTGATCCTTTATCAATAAAATAGTTACTCAATAATTCATCATCACATGAGAACTCAATTGGTGTTCCTTTTTTACAGTCGATTATAAAATTACTAAATTGTTTTTTTCTTTTACCATCGACAAACCATGTATGTCTATCGTCAGGTTGGTCATAAGGTTGAACAATATCCTTACCAAGCAAGCGAGAACAACTTTTAAAATCAAATAAAGGTAAATCAATCCTTAAAGTTAGTTCAAAGCAATATAGATCATTTTTTATATTTTCAACTTGAATCTCATCTTTAATAATGCTTGACATATCCTCCTTTGACCTTCTATCAAAATCATGATAGCGGACTAAACAATATTTGTTAGCCGCTAAAAAGTCCCGTAAATGATGCACATCAATTATCACATAATAATGTTTATTATCAATTATTTTTACCACCGTTATAATTTCTCCATCATCATCAATACGTTGGTATTCATTTTTTTCTTTGTTAAAAAATAATTCATGATATAATATGAACTCTTGTATCATTTCAAAATATGATTTAATATAACCATGATATTCTCTATAAATTAAAAATGGATAGAAATCAATATCTTCTAAAGAAAGATGATTACCTTTGTCATATCTAGCAAATTTTTCACCACCTATTGAATAGAAGTATGGATTTCCAAATTCTAACCTAATATCCCAATTTGGGTCTTTTAATAATTTTTCTTTAATTCCATTACCAAATTTTGCTAACGCACTATAAGTGAATAAATCTGAATCTTTTTCTTTTTCAATTCGACCAACAATAAGCCAATCCTTCGAAAGATGTTCATTTTTAGGAAACCAATCTTCAAATTTTAAAAATTGAATATCTTTCTTCAATTATCATCACCTATTTGTAATATATTTATTTTGATAAGTTAGAAATTAATTCCTTTAATTTTGAATTTCCATATTTTTTTGTTACTGAAATTACTTCCTTTGCAAATCTTGAATACATATCAATAATAAATTTTGTATTAATGCCATCTAAATTTATAAATAAGTCGGGATAGTGGTATTGAATTTCATACTCATTTAAAGATAGGAAGCGGGTAGTAAAATAAATTAAATCATTAATATTAAATAACGCTTCGAGTCTTATATTTTCATTATACGAATCATAAGGGTAGTCCTTAAAAATATCCAACCAATAAGTTTTATCTCCTTCGACATCAAATGGAAATGCCGATTTTGAACTTATTCTTCTAATAACACAAGGATAACAGAAACCACAATGTGTAGATTTTTTATTCCAGATGTTTATTCTTGCATAATTCCAACAAGAAATTGTATTATTAATCAAATCAACCTTATCTATATCCAAATATCTGAAAGTTTCTGATTTTGTTTCATACAAGAAAGGATTTTCAATTTTTATATTTTTTTTGAAAATGTTATTTATTAATTCTTGATATAAATAAAGAACAATTGGGTGTGCAGTTCGGGTATTAAATCTAGACTCAGATAAAGGAATGTTAATAGATAAAATACCATTTTCAAATAAAAAAATCTTGTCAATATTTAGTTCATATGCAATTGCTGTAGCCAAAGATAAAAACAGAAATGAACGTAATAGTTGATTTGGATTAATCCCTTTATAATGCTCACTTCTTCTACCTATTTTTGAAATTCTACTACTAGAAATATATACTTTACAATGTGGAATATCTTTTGAATTATAATTTAAAAGTGCTTTATATGCATTTGATTGGATACCAGATAATCGAGAATTTGAATAATGTGAGATTAAAACAGGATTTTGACCATCTTTAATTGATTTTACTGAACCAATAAAACTATCCAATCCTCCAGAAAAACAAATAACAGAATCATATAAATTTAATTTATTTGATACAATATGTTGTTCATCATCATTTTTACTTTCAAAATAAAAATTTACGTTATCTCTTAATAAAAACTCTATTAATTTTTTTAAAAGAAATTTATTTTTATCCCATATGTCTTTTTCTCTAACAGGTATTAAAAAATTTAATTCTCTTGTATCATCAAAATCTTTAGAAGTGTATCTATCTGCTAAATATATTGTTGAAGCAATATCAATTAAATCTTTTGTAATGGAGTTTAAATTTCCATCTATAAAAAAATTTAAATCAGTAAATTCATTAGCAACATTTACGTTAGAAGTTTTTCCATGCAAATATAATTTTAAAAAGTCTTTCGAAAGTTGATATTTTTGTCTTACACTAGATGTTATTGTTCCATAACCAACTATATTAACGCAAGGCTTTTTATCCAATTTTTTCGCCCCACTCGACACCTAAAACCTCCTTAAATATATCCTTAACATGTTTATCCATTTCAACTGATCGAGAGGTTGTAATTTTATTAATATCAACTCCAAATTCAGACATAAGATTTTTTTTCTTTATCAACTCAACAATTATCTTTGATTTTTTACTACATTCATTTTTTAACTTAATATCAAATTGTTTTAATTTTGAAGTGCTTTCAAAATTTCCATTTTTATCAAAATAGTATTGCAATCCTGGTGAATTTTTTACCTTATCTGTCTTTGATCTAATATTATCCTTTACCATCTCATATAATAAATTTGTAAAATATAGTTCTAAAAAACCTTCTTGTCCATATTTATTAATAAAATCGTTAATATTCTTCTGAATCTCTTCTATATCTTTCTTCAATTGCATCCACTCCCTTATTCATTACTTCAACCAATGTTTTTTTAAAAGCCATTTCTGCATATTTGTTTGTTGGATATGGTAAATTGTTCTTTACTAAATTTGAATTAACATTATCCCATGCTGCATTTGCGACATGAGGTATTATATATTCTTTTGCTACTCGGACACCCATTGAAACTGTTGCATTTTCTAAACCTTGCTCTTGTATTAGAATTGCATATCTAACTAATTCAGAGGCACCAATATATACAGGTGTTTTAACACTCCCATTTGGGAGTAAGGGTAAAAATGTCCTCATTACATTATCTAAAATTGTGGCAGCATTTTGTAATTTTTCATGCATATCTGTATTTATATCTCCTGAACTGCCACCCTCACCATAATAAGACCTTTGTTTTACACTTGAAGTGCCCATATGAACCTATTACTTTAATAAAATAATCATTAAAATACTTACTATTTATCTAATATGTTTTATTTAAACTTGAAATAAGTGATTCAAGTTAATTTAGAAATCCAATGATTCAATTACTTGAATATTGGGATTATTACTAAAAAATCCCCATTTGTAACTTATAATATTATAGTAAAAGTTAGACTTAATCTAATTCCAAATTCTTATACCATTCCTTAATATCTTCATCACTAATTTTTTTTGAATAACTCCAACCATATCTTTGATTATTCTCGTTATTAAATGGGATATTAATTCTTATATTTCCCCATCCAATCTTATATATTAATTTACAACAATTTGATTCATATTCTTCAAATTCTAATTCTTTGTTACATATTGGGCAATTCAATTTTCTCCATTTACTATTAACATGTTGAATAAATGTTCCCTTTTTGGCTTTATATAAATACCATCCATCTTCATATCTCATATATTTTACATTCCGACCATATTTTTTATAATTTCTTTTAAATTATCTCATGTAAATTTGTTTTTTAATTTAGCAAAAAGTATTGTAATTGATATTCCAAGGTATAAAATAATTTCATACCATTCAATTAATGTTGACATTGAATAATACATAATCCCCAATCCAATTAACCAACCAAGGGTATATAATATTCCCCAATAGTTCATATTCCCTACAATTATGTATATGGATATTGTAAATATCCCAAGCGATACCAATATACCAAGAATTTCATTCCCTGATAGTTCTGATACTATTTCTCTTGTAACAATCGAGATAATTAATCCAAATATTGTAGAAAATATTGCTCTAATTAATCCATCTATTATATTAGGCATTACAATTTCTGGTTTTTAAAAACAAAATTGAATATAAAAAATGACCCCCTATTCTTTTGGTATTTTTATAAGGAGATGAAATTACAAATAAAAAAACGGACGTTTTTATATGTAATAAAAATGCTAAGAAAATATATTATTTATTTTTTTTTATCATTAGTTTTTTGTTTTTCTTTTTGTTTTTTTGCTTTATCAATCATTTTCTGTCCTTGTTTACTCATTTCTTCTTTTTCTTTTTTATCTTCCTCAACAGTGTAACGAATTGTTTTAATTTTTTTAAATCCATTTGTCAATGAACTAAAGTTATTATTAATACTATCTAATGATTTCTTAATATCTTCAAGTGGATTGTCCTTTGTAATCAAAGCACCAGTTAACATTTTCAAATCAATTTCAAATTCCTTATGAAATGGTTCATTATCCTCGTTTTTATAATCAACACTTATCTTGTAAGGCTCCCTTGTCTTTTTTTCTGTATCTTGTAACATATTTGTTAAAAAGAATTTGATTCTCTTATTTGCAGGTATATCATGCGTATTTTTAATCAGTGGTAAATCAGATATTTTTTTCCCTTGAAAATACTCAATATCAGGCTCTATTGTGATATTAACCTCTTTTGCTATGCTTTTTCCAGTATTTTCTACAATCATATTGACAAGGTTTATTGCATGTTCATCATGTTGAAAATCAATGTTTATTTCAGGGTCTAATTGTCTTTTTTGCATATCCCTCATATCTTTATTTAATGATACAAGTTGACCAGTTAGATAAGCATATATTATTGTAGCAAATGCAACCATCCCAGAAAAAACCAATTGAATATTATTAGTTAAATAATAAATCATGCCAAAAATTATCAACAATAGAATCGCAGCAACTAAACCATATAATTTATTTTTTTCCATTTCCTTTCCCCCATTAAAATTATTTTTTTCTCTTACAATACCCTTATAAGTTTTCTTTTTTCTTAATACTATTATTAATATAAAGATTGTTAGAATTACGAGGAATAATGCAACATACAATATATTTGAATAGTCATTTTTCATAACTATTACTATTTTAGTGGTCCCGTTCCCCTCCAAATTCCTTATCTCTTCACCAGAGGAATAAATAAATCCATTTGTGTGAGCTCTAAAGGAAACTGTTCCTTTTCCAAGCATTATTTGACATTTGCCGTTTTCGTCTGTAGAAAATCTGCATTCAAAATCTGTAGCTAATAAACCAGACCCAGAGAAAATTGAAACTTCGATATTCTCTTGGGGGATATTATTTTCATTTACTACAGTAATATAGACCATACCAGTATTCTCAACATATCTATCAGTAACAGGAACTTTTGTGCCATTAATATATTCAGCAAAAATAAAAGACACGTCACCTTTTGTGAAGCGACTTAAAAAATGTTTCCTTGAAAGATTATAACCTGTGAAGTTTTCATTTAGCCATATTTTATTATGAACAACATTTGATGGGTCAACTGTAATCCATTCTCCATCAATTTTTACTTCTGCCCACAGATGGTCAAATTCTCTTCCAATTATACTTCTAACCTCAAGACCCATTGCATTAGCTATCTCCCTGAACAATATAGAATGTTCATCACATCGACCACTGCGGGTAGTAAGAACCCATGCAGGATAATCCCGATTATTTGGTCTTATGTAAAAGTTACAAAACAAATAGAAATAATCATGTCCATCTCCAAGTGAAAGGCACATTGACCTGATTAAACCTGTTCTTAATGTAGGAAGACCCCAATTATTAAACATGTTACCAGAATGTCTTTCAAACCAATTTAAAAGAACAATGGTTTTTTCTTCATCCGTTTTACAGTTAAAATCTTCAATAAGTCCATCTACTATTATTTGTATTTCTTCGTTATTTTGTTCAGATTTCCAACCTATAAATGGTTCAAAAAAATATGGAAATGTAACAAATGCCTGAATTAATATAAGAAATACCATTAGCAATTGCAAACTTTTTAATCTCTTCCCTGATAACCATTTCTTGAAGAAAAGTTTTCCATCTTTCTTTTTTAATTCTAATCGATAATCAAACCAAATAAAATATGAAAAAACTATAATAGAAACTTGAATGAATAACCAAATATAAGTAAACCAAGGGACCTTACTGGTGCCTTCAGTAAATATTAATACCAGAAATAAGGAATTAATTAGTAATAAAGAATGGGGATTATTTAATCTCTTTTTTATCTTGAATCGGGTGTAAAGGACATGCCAAAACACAAACAGTATTAAAGCCCAAAAAGTGAAACAAAAAAATAGCCACAATCCATAATTTGAATGCATTAATAAAAAAATATTGATTAATAACAGTATTAGCAGGGTAGTCCAAATAATATTGTTTTTTGAAATGTTCCTCCCGAAGAACATAATATTCAAAGTTATAACATCATCACAATATTTTATTTTATCTTCCTATCTGTTGTCTCTCTGTTGATAAAAGAAATTATTGTTTAATTTATTTTTTTATAATAGAGCGTATAAATTATGATATGAAGAAGATGTAGTTTCAATGAAAAAGATAATCCGAATGATATTTGTGATGATTGCAAGTTTTGAAATTCGGATTATTATTAATTTTGTCTAATATGTACATGATGAATACAGAAATTAATCAGGAATTAAGAATTATACTTTTGGTCTTTCGAATGTGTTGGTAAGATGTCGCAATTGATTGTATAATTCCTTTTCCTTTATTTAGCGAAAATGTTCTATCTGGTTACCCAGATAACCATCATTGATTAAATCATCGATTGACTATTTTTTGTCTCTGGCAAAACCATAATTTTCTTTAACCGCATTATAAATTTCGATATTTCTCTCAATCCACTCAGATAAACTAAACTCTTGATAATCTATTTCGGCTCTTCTTCTCTCGTCTTCCATTCTAAGTATTTCTTCATTTAATATCCCAATCTGTTTCATAAGTTCATCATTCATGTAAGAGACTTTTTTACTATAATTAAACCAATTCTTAAATGATGCATTCAATTTTATTCCTCTATCAATTTCACCACCGTGAAGAACAACAACCAAGTCGTTAATATTAGTGATATAGTAGATATATTCGAAAAAGATGGAGTTTAAATATTCACTGAACTCTTTCTCGAAATAGTGGTTTTTTAACTTGCCGATTATGTCTTCTACTTCTAGATAGGAGAAGAAGTTCTTTTTCATCTCTTTTGCTAGAGTAACTTTTGGAATTACTTTTAGCCTTTTTTTGCCAATATCAAACCAATCATAAAGTTTTTTGAAATCAGGAGGGCCAACTTCAATGACACAATATATGAAAATCATTAATAATGAGTAATCCCAAGAGTTTACGTCTATTGGTAAATCTTTAAGCTTATCTTGAAAAATTCGCCTTCTGCATTCCCAAGTTAATTGGAATAACTCAGTCATTGCTGTTTTCATTTTAATCTGTATGTTTTTGAAACTTTCATCAAAATCTTTATTTCTTTGGCCTGGAAAACCATAAACTGTTATCTTATCATCCAAAGTTATGTCACAATAATTTTTATTTTCCTTTCTACCTGTAAAAATTTCCTTTGATACCTCTTTTAGATTCTCAATCTCGTTTTCAACTACTAGCTCATTATACTGATATGGTGAGTTTCTTAACCTCCATTTATTTGGTAGGCCTTTTCCCCCAATCTTCTTTTCTAGAATACCTACATCGGGCTTTGATAATGTATTAAGATGACGAAAGATGGTGTCCGGGTCCTTAGGCCAGTCTGGTCCATATTTTTCTTTACCTTTTTTGTGTATTTTTGACTTTTTAAGCCATCCCTCATTCGAATCCTGGAATATTTGTATTAACCATTTATTAAGCTCTTGTTCTTTCAGTTTCTCATATGAATAATTTTTCAATTCATATCTGTTGATTTTTTTCATCTGGTCACAACCATGTGTGTACCATGGGTAAATTATTCAATATACACATACTATATAAAAGTCTTTTTTTGATTGTACTATTATGTACCAATATACAAGGAAGATTACTAAGATAGGTTCCCGGAGTTTGGGTGTTACTTTACCAATTGCCTGGCTAAGATATAACAATATTGAATATGGGGACAAAGTAGAGATTATTGCAAATGGCTCTATCAAAATAAATCCTCCAAAAAACAGGAGGATTGATTAATTGAAAAACCGAAAAAATAAATGCCTCAAAATCTCTTTTTTTGTTGTTGTCACTCTGATTTTTTATCACGCAGTAAGGCCATGGATAGACTACCCAGGAGCTACATGTCCGGTTTGTGGTAAAATCATGCTCTGTGCTGGAGTTGTCTATGCAGATGACAAAGTTTGGCACCAATCGTGCGACCATTGTGATGTTCTAATTATCACGGAGAGACCGAAGGAGGAATGATGCAAGACAGGGATGTAGCCGACTCTGAGTGGAACCGTTACCTCAAGAAAAAATATGGGAGTAAATACAGAGTTTATCGCAACGAAATTGGTGTTTGGAGCATTAAATGCCGTTACGGCTTCATAGCGCCATTTTCAATAATAAACCAAGAATTGAAGGCCGTTTTAACATATCAAACACAACGAGGTATCAACATTCTCTTAAAAAAGCTCCAGCAAGAAACAGCTCTGGACTTCAGAATCGAAAATCATGGTGATTACGAGCTATCACTAGTCTTTTCTGAAAAAGACATTGAAAAAATGGCGGAGCTGCTTTTGTTTGGGCGTAAGCGCCAAGTGTCTGAGGAGCAGCGCAAGATTCTAGCTGCAAGGGTGAAAGCTGGTCGAAGAAAGTGGGTAGAATTTGAAAATATTAAAGGAGAAAGTGAAAGTAATGAAAGGCGACAAATCGCTACTAAATAAATACTGTACACTGGAGTTTAGAAATGGTTTCTTACTCGACGGATTGGTTGTAGACATAAATGAGTTTGGTATTGTTTTTGAAACTTCACAGAAAACATCGTTTATTTCCTGGTACAACATCAAAGAGCTTGTTCCTAAGGACAAGGGTGAGGAGTTTGGACTTAATCGATGATTTCTGTAAGAGAGTGAACAATGTGGTTGACATTCCATCACTGTTCGTAAAAGCAGCTGGATATTATATCATTTCATCGACTATTGGAAGGTTTGTTAATATTCTAGAAACACCAGTAGAAATGAGACCTAATACATGGTTTGTGTGTAGCTCAATTCCAGGTAGGATGAGACGTTCCACTGCAATAACCAGTGTTTTTAAAATCTTAGAAGTTTTTTATAAGGAATATACAAAACACGTTTGGGGCAATCAAAAAGATGGAAAAGACATTTTTAAACGTTCCATTATTGAACAAGGTTCGGCAGAAGGCATTTTGGATACCATTATCGATGGACAAAAAAATGGTGTCGATTGTTTTCATATTCTCTCAAGTGAATTTGGCAGGACCATAAGAGAAATAACCAGCAGTTCAAGTAGGGGTTACGCAAAGAATACTGATACGATTTTGAGCAAACTCTACTATGGCGAAGGCCATGTTGATAACCTCAGTAAACGTAGTGACAAAGAATCAAGATATCTGGAACCAGGATATTATACAACTCTTTTTTGTGCAATGCAGGAACCCAGGATATACCTTTCAGATGATTTAAATAGAACCATCAATCGACAGGGATTGATGCGTAGGATTAAATGGCTATATGTAAAACCAAGTGAATTAACAATGGAGGGTTGGAAAGCTCCCTTGAGAGACCTAGATGAACCGACTTTATATGATGAATTATATGATTTTACAGTGAACCAGCTATTGCCCCATATGATAGAATATGATAGATTGTATAGAGTTGATGGCAATAGAATTGCATCAATGATGAATCCTCAAGTCAAAGAGTTCATAAACAATGCTGCAAGAAAAGTGGATGCGGAAATCATTGAAACAGATGAAGATTCGGAGGAAATGGACAAGCTTCTGTTCCAACAAACTCATTGGGAATATCAGGCCAAACTATCTTTATTGAACGGAATATCGTGTAATCTACCAAGCGACTATACCAAGAGGAAGAAAATCATTCCTGTAAGTATGGAAGATTTGAACAGGGCCAATGCTTTTTTGAATGAATGTGACAGGAACATAGTTGAAATTATTGGTGGTCTTTCCATTTCATCTGAAGAAAGGAATTATGCACTACAGCAAAGGAAAATTTTGAGATTTATATCAACCCATGATAACACTACTCTTCGTGACATTATGCAGAACGTCAAAAAACATGGTGGTATGTCCATGAAAGCTGAGGAGTGTCGGAAATATCTTGCAGATTTGATAGGCCAAGGATTGGTAAAAGAAGAAAAAGATGTAGAAAGTGAGAAGTATAAATATGTACCAAATTAATAGATATAGTAGAAAAGTAGATGTAGAAATAATAAAAAAACTATCTACATATATTATATATTTATATATTAGAACTTTTGGCCGTTTATCCTCACACCCCCCTTTCTACGTTTCTACATTTCTACACCTCCTTGTCAAGTGTAGAAAGTTTGGTGATATTGTAGAAAGTTGTGTAGAAAGGAGGTTTCTATGACCAAGCGTTGTGTTGCCATTTATATTAGGGTACTAGCTACCGAGGCGGACCACCAGCTGTTGGAGCTGCGACATTTCGCTGAAAAACAGGGTTGGCAGGTTCTACATGAATATTTTGATGAGCCAATCGAAGATTATTTGAATGTCAAACTACCAAAATTGAACAGACTTCTATCCGATTCAAGTTTGAATGTCTTCGACCTGGTGTTGTTCTATAAGTTTTCAGAATTTACACATCCTAGCTATAAACATTCTTTTCAGCATCGGAGGAAGTTAAGTAATAGCAATAATGGCTGGCACATTTTCCAAAAGCCTTTCTTCAGTACCAATTCGATAAACTCGGATTTGATGTTCAACTTTTTAAATTTATTTGAATCCAGTAGAAAAAGTAAAATCTCTAAACAGACGAAAATTGGAATTCAAGATGCTAAACAACTTGGAGCCAAATGTGGCCACCCTTCTCTGCCTTCAGAAACAATCGAGGAAATTTTTCATATGTTAAAGGAAGGAAAGAGCTACAATGAGATTTCATCGACAGTATTATACAAGGGAAAAAGAGGTCGATTAAAACATCCCGCATTGGCAACCATCTCAAAAATTCGTCATGAACACTTATTCGAAAATAGATCCCCAAAAAACAAATGGGGGGCTACAACATGAAAGGTCTTTCTCAAAACGACTATTCATGCTGCTTGAAAGAAAAAATCACCAAAATCACATTTATAAATTGTTCAAAAAAGGTGAAATATAGCTTTGAAACATACTGAGGAAAACAATATTAATGATCCATTCATAACTCCTGGCGCCAGCCATGGTGAGCTGGCAGGAGGAAACGTAAAAAAATGGCAAAATGTATCTCAATTAGGCAAGAGCAATATCGACCACATTTGTCCCCTTATGAGCGGGGAAGAGATGGTGAAACAAGGGTATGTAACTAGGAATTTATATAATGTTGAAGAGTTAAAACCCCGTATTGATGATAGTAAACTTCTAATCCCATTGCATGTAGACCGCTTAAAATTTGAAACCCCTGAGCAACTATACAAGGCAATAACTGGATGGTGGACTGATATTAAAGACCGAAGTCCTAAAACCATCAAATCAAGAATAACAAATGCCAGAAGTATGGCAAATCATTCTGTTTACCCTGTAGATTGGCTAAAATTCGAACCAGAGCAAATAATTAACCAGTTGATTTACAGACAAACCGTAGAATACAAGGAGTTACAAAAAAAAACAGGTAATCCGACCTATGGTTATACACAACTAAACAATTTCTGGAAAACTGTTAATACCTTTAGCCAGGCTTTTGGCATTGACATTAGTTATTGGGGTTGGACACCACCAAGTCCACCTGAACCACAAGTAAAAATCGTTCCACGCCCTATAATTGTCAACAAGCTAATTCACCATTGGTATACAAACAACAGGTATGAGAACGCCCTTATCAGAACTTTATTAACAATAGGCTTTCAGAGCGGTTTAAGACCGGGAGAGTTAATTACAATTAAAGTGAGCGATGTTAAACTTGACGAGGGTTATATTCTTATAACCGAGCAAAAAAAGAAATTTCGTGAGCGTCAAGTTTGGTTAGAGGATGATATCTTGTATAGTCGTCGTCAAAATAGTCTTAATAACTTTGCTAATATATGGAGACCAAGGGTAATAACCATCGCTTCTGGGGATGTTCTATTTATACAGAAAGATGGCAATCCATTTCCTAGTGAGGATGCATTGAGAATGTATTTAGCACCATTTGTTAAACCTGTTTGGAGTGACTATAAACCGAAGATAATGCGCGATTGGTGTGCTATTGCTCAACTTATTAGAACAAAGATAGAAACTAATAAGTGGGATACTAGGACTGTTAAGAACGCTTTAGGTCATAAATACGAAAAAACAACTGAGAATTATATCAAATACGCAGAGAATTATTACCGAAAAGACCCTTATGACTGGCTACGAGCCGTCCTTAAATTCCATAGGAATAGTAAACGCATGCTTCGACTTATGGGAAAGGAAAACGGAACGAGTCAAAAACAACAGCCTAAAATCTTAACAAATAAAAACGCTCTCCTTATGAACAATTTACGACTAAGACAGTCAACAGGAGAAGATTCCTACGGACCTGGCGGGATTCGAACCCGCGATCTACAGCTTAGGAGGCTGTCGCCCTATCCAGTCTAGGCTACAGGCCCAGTTAGTTGGGTTATTCTTTGAGTTAATATTATTATTTCCCTAATTTGAGTAAGAATGTATATTAATTTTCACTAGAAATATGTGTTTTTTGATGTAAAATATAAATCATTAATTGCTATAGATTATCTTATCAATTTCTTTAGAAACATCATTATAGTCAAGTTGGTTTTTTTCAGATTCAACCTTTTTATACAGTAAAGAAAAATACACTGTAGTACCCTTTCCGATACCAGGACTTTCAACCCAAATTTTTCCCCCATGTCGTTCAACAATACGTTTACAAATTGGCATTCCAAGACCACTACTTTCAAAATCATGACGGGAGACATCTGCCTTATAGAATTCGTCAAATACTTGAGATAGTTGATCCTTTTTCATTCCTACCCCAAAATCGTGAACTGAGACTACAACAAAATCTCCGTCCTTTTTTGCATCTATGTTTATCAGACCAGAATCCTTTGAGTATTTAACCGAATTACTAAACAAATTTGTTAACAATTCTTCAAATCTCAGAACATCGACAGATACTAAAATGTCTTTATTTATTTTATTTAATACTTTAATATTTTTTTCATCAAATATCAATTTATTAGATGCAATAATATTATTTACTTCAGAAAGAAGATTAATTTCCTCAAATAAAAATTCAGTACTTGGAGAATTAAGCTGAGCTAGCTTGATTGTTTTGATAACAAGGCTCTTCATATATCCAACATTTCTAATAATAATCTCGAATATTTCTTTATCTTTTTCATCACTTACTTTTGAAGCAAGTAAAGGTAAAAGATTAATTAAGGGATTTAATGGATTTTTCAAATCATGCCCAAGTTGATTAATAAACTCGTCTTTCTGGTTTAACAAATACTCAATCTCAGATGTTCTCTCTTCAACCTTTTTTTCAAGCTCTGTATTCAAAGATTGAAGTTCCTTATGTGCTTTTTTCAGCTCTTTTTCTGCTTCTTTTTGTTCTGTAATGTCTCTAATAATGGCCTGTAAACCAGTTATTTTACCATTTTTTTTTAATAAACCTGCGCGAGCTTCTGCAAAACGAACCGAACCATCCTTATGCACCCATTCAAATTCATAAACATTTTGTGCGCCTCCTCGGATCAATGAATTCAAAAGTTTTAAATATTTTGAAATGTCCCTTTTCCTCATTGTTGGAAGGTTAGTAATATGCTTTGCAATTATTTCTCCCTTTGAAAATCCTGTTATATGAGAAAAAGCATTATTGCAAGAAGTTACATAACCCTTTAAATCAACTGTTATTATTCCATCTGGAGCCAATTCTACAATATTCCTGTATTTTTCTTCAGTATTTCGTAATGAATCTTTTACATCATCCAATTTATTTTGCATTGAAAAATAAGAGGCAATACCTTTTGGAACTTTTGATTCTTGTTCAACAGTTGTGCCAAAAATTAAACCTATAAAAGCATAAGAGATAAAAAATGCAAAAATGCTAAAATAATTCCAGCTACCTTCAAAACCATCTTGAATAATATTTAAAATCATTGCTCCTATCAATGCAGAACATATTGAAAATAAAAATAAATGACTAGATAAATCTCTATACTTGATTATTAACCCAGCACAATTTATTACTACTGTTATTGTACCTAAAATCATAAATAAGATGTAAACATCGTTATTTATTAAATTTGAAATTATTATAAAAAAAGAAATACTGTTGAAAAAGAGATATGAATTAAAAACTGAATTGAAATCTTTTTTCCTCCAATATAGTTGTTCAAATGTTGCATGAAAAACTAGAATTACATAAGTAATTCCACCCCATCTATAAATATTATAAATGATGATATTATCAGATATATTTTGATAGTATCCAAAGGCAAGTATGATAAATGATGATGAGCTAAAAAATAGTCCCAAAGCATACATCAATTTCCTTTTATCACTATCAATAAAGTATAACCTTAAGAGAAAAATAGCTATAAGTAAAATAAGTATTGAAATAAATCCCCAAAGTAGGGAAATCCAATCCAATTTATCTCCTCAAATTTATTGATATTTTAGTTCTATTACTTGAACAAAAGTTCAAATTTCTACATCCCAAACAACAATTAACAGATGTTTATTGTTATAAATAATCCATATATAAATAATTCTAAAGATTAAAGAATTGATAATGTAAATTTTCCGTATGGTTCTTATAACACTTTTTTTATTGATAAAATAGAAAATTCATGTTAAGAAAATCAAATATTAAATTTCAATTTTCAATAAATGATATTCCAATAATTTTTTTAATACTAGGCGGAGTATTTTTGTTTATTTTTGCTATTTATCCTTGGAGTTATTCATTTGACACACGTATTTTAGGTATAATGGGAATAATGTTTATTACACTTGGAATTACATTGCACATAATCGCAAAACATGAGTAAAAAAGTTATATTCAGATGTTAATTTAAATTGGATTATAGTTAATTGAAAATCTGCCGGTTGTTGGATCTGTATTTTTAATTCCTCTTAGTTCAGCAAGCCTGATTGTTACAAATTCGATTTTTTTGGATTCAAGCAATCTTGAAATACCAGGTATATGTCCATCACCCATACAAGCAGCTATTGTCTTATAATCATTATTTAGTTGTTCTAATTTTTTTACCATGTATTCATTTCTCTGGTCAATCAATGTTTTTTTAATCGTTGGAAAATTCTCTCCAATTTTTTCGATGTAAGTATCAAAATCGTTTTGAAATTTTTTTAATTCATCCTCAACCCTTTTTTTACTTACAAATAATCCTCCAAAGCCTGAAAGCAATAGTCTTAATTTTTCAAAAAGAGGCATCGTTCTCCACATTTTTGTAAATAATTTTTGTGCATTCATATCGATTAACTCAATTGGGATCTGACGGGATTGAGCGTAATTGATTGCTGCTAACATTTCATCACCAGCATTTACTCCATATTCATTTGCCATATTGTCTTGAAATCTAGCAAGTAATTTATATATAAATGGAAGATTTTTTCTACTCTCCTTAAATGCTTCAGGTCTACTACGCTTTATCATTATAGCATTAAAACGTTGACTGTCCAGCTCTACACAAACCAAATCTGGATTTTTTTCATCTAATACAGAATTGATAGAACTAGTTAAATCAAATACATGTCCGGTTCCAATTAATATAATCATTGATACTCCTATTACTAAAGAACTTGAAAAATATCTCTATTGTATTTAGATATTAAATAGTTAGGTTCCCTCTTGCCAATTGTCCATATATTCTTTTTGTGTCTTTGATAATGTGTCAATTTCAATATTCATACTTTTTAATTTATATAAAGCAATTTCTTTGTCAATCTCCTCAGGAACAGAATATACAAGTTTTTCTAGCTTAGAAATATTTTTTTTATCAGTTAGCCATTGAGCTGTTAGGGCCTGGTTTGCAAAACTCATATCCATAACTTCACTGGGGTGACCCTCTGCAGCAGAAAGATTTACCAATCTTCCCTCGGCTAATAAATAAATTGTTCGATTATCTTTCATATGATATTCACGTACATTGGCACGAATATCCGTATAATTCTTTGAATTTTTTTCCAGATACTTTACGTTAATTTCATTGTCAAAATGTCCACTATTTGCTACAATTGCTCCATCTTTAAATCTATCAATCGAGGATTTATCAATTACATGTTTATTTCCTGTAACTGTAACAAATATGTCACCTATCTTTGCTGCTTCAGATATAGGCATTATCTTGAAACCGTCCATTGCTGCTTCAAGTGCACGAATTGGATCAACCTCAGTTACAATGACATTTGCACCCATTCCTCTAGCACGCATTGAAACACCTTTTCCGCACCAACCATAGCCTGAAACCACAAAATTTTTTCCGGATATAAGTACAGAGGTAGCACGTAAAATACCGTCGATTGTTGATTGCCCAGTACCATATCTATTATCAAAAAAATGTTTAGTCATTGCATCATTTACTGCTATTATGGGATATTCCAATTCTTTTTTATTTGCCATAATACGCTGTCGGTTAACACCAGTGGTTGTTTCTTCAGTTCCTGCAACTATGTATTTTAACCCTTCTTTTCTGCAAGTATGTAATCTTGTTACTAAATCACTTCCATCATCCATTGTTATATTGGGTTTATGATCAAGCACTTTGTCTACACACCAGTAATATTCATCATTTGAAACTCCTCGCCAAGCATATATAAAAATTCCATTTTTAGCAAGAGCTGCTGCAACTGCATCATTGGTACTTAATGGATTAGAACCGCACAATGCAACCTTTGCTCCGCCTGCTTTTAACGTTTTTACTAAAACAGCGGTTTCTTTGGTTACATGTAGGCAGCAACCAAGAGTTAAATGTTTTAACGGCTTCTTTTTTTCAAACTCTTTTTTAATTCTCATCAAAACAGGCATATGATCTTCTGCCCAATGGATCAAGTTATTTCCTTCTTCTACTAAAGAAATGTCTTTCACTGCATAGTCATCTGTTTTGTTAACCATAATAATCAAGACTCGTCAAATAAGCAATCCTTATAAAACTATCTTTTGAAAATGAGTTGCTCTGTATTTTTTTATTTTTTCAATATCATCTTTGCATCAACAACAACTAGATCTTTTTCATATACAAATACAGGATTCAAATCCAATTGATCAAGATGATTATCCAATTGCTCCCCAAGCTTTGAGGCTTTAAGAAGAAGGTCAATTACTAATTGCTTATTTGCTTTGATGTTTCTGAACCCCTCAAATAATTTCTTACCTTTAATTTCTTCAATCATCTGTTCGGCATCATATCTATCAATAGGTACAATTCTAAAAGTCACATCCTTATATAATTCAGTAAAAATACCACCTATTCCAAACATTATTGACAGACCAAATGTCGGGTCCTGAGTAAGCCCAATTATTGCCTCAACACCCTTTTTTTCCATCTGATCAATAAGGATATTTTCTTTTGGGAATCTTTTCTTAAAATCCTTAAATATTTCTTTTAATTCTTCTTTATTTTTAATACCAAGTTTTACTCCATTTACATCAGTTTTATGTAAAATTTTCCTGGAACAAACTTTCATTGCGACAGGAAATTTCAGTCCAAGATTTTCAAGATCTTTTTCATTTTTTACTAATTTGTACTTAGTTGTAGGTATTTTATATTTTTTTAAAATATCCTTCACTTCATTTTCAGCAAGAGGCCCTTTTTTACCTTTGAAAGTTACTTCTAAATGCTTCATGATCAAATCTTCCTTTCATCAATAACTCTTTTTGCTTTTAATCCAGTATCAGGAATAGAATTTGGTGGCATTATTTCAATTCTTGGTGTAAACACTATTACCGATTTTATCTCGTCTTTTAATTTTTGCTCTAATGTTTTCATACTATCCGGACTCATTCTTACTTTTGTCTCTATCTCTATAGTAAGAATGTCTATATCATTTTCAGTTGTTAAATGCATCCGCCAATTCCCTCCAACATCTGTATTTTTCATTATCACTGATTCCACTTGCCCAGGATAAATATTTGTTCCACGAAGAATTAGCATGTCGTCGCTTCTGCCTTTTACAGGGGTATGTTTTACATGGGTTCTTCCACATTCACATATTTTTTCATCATATACTTTTGCGATATCTCTAGTTCTATATCTTAGAAGGGGCATTCCTTCTTTGGTTAAAGTAGTTAATACAAGCTCCCCCTCCTCTTCTAATCCTACAGACTCTAATGTTTTTGGATCGATACACTCTACTAAAAAATGATCCTCCCATAAATGAAGCCCATCATGCAAATAACAATCAGTAGACACCCCAGGTCCACACATTTCAGTTAAACCATAAATATCATATACGTTCATATTCCACATTTCAGATATTCTCTTTTTTAATCCAGTGGTAAACATTTCCGCACCAAAAATACCATTTTTCACCTTAAGGTTTCTAGGATTAATTCCCATTTCAAGTGCAACTTGACCTAGTCTAAGAGCATAAGAGGCAACTCCTGCAAAAAATGTTGTTCCATAATATTCCATCAACTTAATTTGTCTTTCAGATTGACCTTTTCCTGAGGGAACAACCATTGCGCCAACTTTTTGTGCACCATAATGTAGACCAAAAGCACCTGTAAACGTGCCATATGGTATAGGATTTTGAAACACATCTTTTTTAGTTAGTCCAGCCATTGAAAGGCATCTTGCCATTACCTCTGACCATACTTCTATGTCATTTCTAGTATAGCAAACAGTAATTGGCGTTCCAGTAGTACCTGATGAGGCATGAAGTTCAATACAATTGTCAAGCGATGTTGCCATCAATCCAAAAGGGGCATTTTCTCTTAGATCGTCTTTAGTAGTAAATGGTAGTTTTTTAATATCCTCAATATTTTTTATATTATCTGGTTTAATACCAATATCATCCAATTTTCTTCTATAGTGCGGTACATTTTTATAAATTAAATTAACTGTTTGTTTTAACCTTTTTAATTGTATTTCTTTGATTCTATTTTTTGGTAAAGTCTCCATTTTTGTATTGAAAATATTATTCATAAGACTTCTTAACAGAAAACAATATAGTCGTTATTAACTTTAGCAACTAAAAATGAATTTTGAATTTTAAATAAAAACAACAGTGACAAAAGTTTTAAATAAGGAATTCCTTTCGTTAGCTCCCGCAAGTAGAATAAACAGGTGTACATAATGGTAAAAAGTATTTATAATTATATAGGAGAACAATGGAAAAAACCTGATACTTCCTATCAGTCAGTTCAAAAAAATAGACTTATACAGTGGAGGAAAGAAGGTAGTTTTACAAGAGTCGAAAAACCTCTTAGAATAGACAGGGCTAGATCTTTAGGATATAAAGCAAAGCAAGGATATATTGTAGTTAGAGCAAGAGTAAGACGCGGTGGACTTAGAAGACCTCAAATAAAAGGCGGTAGAAAACCCTCCGGAAAGGGGTTAAATAAAATTACTGCTGCAAAAAGCACTCAAAGAATTGCTGAAGAAAGAGCATCAAAAAAATATCCAAATTTAGAGGTATTAAATTCCTACTGGGTTGGAGAAGATGGAAAATATCATTATTATGAAGTAATTTTAGTAGATAAATCTCATCCTGTAATAGAAAAAGATCGAAAAATAAATTGGATAACAAATCCTGCATGTAAGCAAAGGGTTCTTAGAGGAAAAACCAGTGCCGGTCAAAAAGGCAGAGGTTTAATGTATAAGGGTAAAGGTGCTGAAAAAGTTCGACCAAGCATCCGGGCAAACCAAAGTAAAGGAAAATAATTTTTTTTTATCTTACAACCATAACTGGTTTATGAGCATATTGCACAACCTTATTAGCTACACTTCCAATTGGATAATTTCCAAGTTCACTTTTTCCCAAACTACCTAAAACAATTAAATCACAATTTAAATCATTTGCAACATCTATTATTTTTGCAGCAATGTTACCTTCTTCAATCATTCCTCTTATTTCATATTCGTGATAGCCTATGTCTCTTACAACATTATCAATAATATTCTTTGCCTTCCTTTTTAATAGTTCATAAGCAGTTTCATCTACTAGATTTTTTTCAGAAGGAACAGGGATAACTGCTAGCAAAATCAGCTCTCCATTTTCTTCCATTAGCAACATTGCTTTATTTAGGGCTTTTTCTGCACCTTCTGAACCATCAAATCCCACAAGTACGCGTCTCATGCTACCATTTTTTTCATCCAAACAGGACCATCTATAGTATCTTGAACTTCAAAGCCGATTTCAAGGAGTTTTTTTCTTATTTCATCGGCTTTTTCCCAGTTCTTATCCATCCTAGCCTGTTCTCTTATCTCTAACAAAGTTTTAATATTTTCCTCTACATTATTTTTTGGTTCTATTTTGTATTGTATAACTAATTCTTTTAGTTTTTTGATATTTGCATCACTTTGCTGTTTTCTATATTTTTCTTGGAAAAGGGTAAGAACATTACATATTTTTATTAATGAATTTAAAGCAATTTTACTAAGTGCAGCATTAATTTGTTGATTGATATCAAAAAATCTGTTACTATTATTTACAAAATCAAATATTGCAGCAAAAGCTTTAGGAGTATTGAAATCATCATCCATTGATTCCTTAAAATTTTTTTCAAAATCCTCAACAGTTGTTAAATATTTTTTTTCCTCTTTAGATAAATTATTTTCGTCTAATATATCAATATTTTCGGACAATCCTTCCAGTTTCTCTTTCAATCTATAAATTCTCTCTAGACTCTTTTTGACTTTAATCAATGCTTCTTCACTAAAATCAGGTGGACTTCTATAATGAGCCTGGGCAAAAAACATACGAAGAACTTCAGGATTCCACCTTTTTAATAAGTCTTTAACATTGACTATGTTTCCAAGGGATTTTGACATCTTCTCTCCATCAACTGTTAGAAGTCCTATGTGCATCCAGTATTTAGCAAATTGTTTTCCAGTTGCCGCTTCTGCTTGAGCAATTTCATTTTCGTGATGAGGAAATCTAAGATCCATTCCTCCTCCGTGAATATCAAAAGGAAGCCCAAGATTATTTGCACTCATTGTAGAACACTCAATGTGCCAGCCTGGCCTGCCTTTTCCCCATGGGGAATCCCAGGATGGTTCACCTTCCTTTGCTTGTTTCCAAAGAGCAAAATCAAGAGGACTTTGTTTTTTTTCACCAGGTTCTATTCTTGCACCGCTTTTCATCTCATCCACGTTTTGGCCGGAGAGTTTACCATAATCTTTAAATTTTTTTACAGAAAAATACACGTCTCCATCAACTATATAACCAAATCCTCTTTCTAATATTTGCTGAATCATAGATATCATTTCATTAATATTTTCTGATGCTTTTGGATAGTCACCTGCTCTTCTTATTCCTAGTTTATCCAGATCTTCAAGACATTTATTAGCAAAACGTTCAGAATATTTCAGAGGATCTACTCTCTCTTTGTTTGCAGCGTTTATAATCTTGTCATCAACATCTGTAATATTTTGAATGTAATTTACTTTAAATCCTTCATATTCAAAATACCTTCTTATTATATCAAAAGCCAAATAAGTACGTGCATGTCCTATATGAACATCACTATACACCGTCATTCCACAAACATACATCTTTACTATTCCAGGTTCTACAGGTTCAAAAATTTCCTTTTTTCTTGTTAATGAATTATAAAGCATCAAAGACATTCATCAATCGCCTTGATAATTTGCAAATAATAAATAAATATATAATTTACTAAAAATATGAAATTTTGCCAAATTGTTTAAATATGCTTTTATGATACCCAAAAGCGGGGTTTTTGATGAAAACTACATTTAGTATTATTAAAGCAGATGTTGGAGGCTGGCCAGGACATGCTTCGGTTCACCCTGATTTAAAAAAAATTGCAAATAAAAGGTTATCAGAAGCTAAAAAATCAAGCGTCCTAAAGGATTTTCATGTAACAAATTGCGGGGATGATCTTGAACTTATAATGACTCACACAAATGGTGTAGATAGTAAAGAAATTCATACTCTTGCATGGGATACATTTAACGAGGCAACTGAGAAGGCTAAAGAGCTTGGATTATATGGTGCCGGACAGGATATATTAAGTGATGCTTTTTCAGGAAACATTAGAGGTATGGGACCAGGGATTGCTGAAATGGAATTTAAAGAAAGAAAAGCTGAACCAATAATTGCTTTTATGATGGACAAAACAGAACCTGGTGCATTTAACCTTCCAATTTTCAAAATATTTGCCGATCCATTTAATACAGCTGGATTAATTATAGATCCATCTATTCACGATGGATTTATTTTTGAGGTTTGGGACATTCAAGAACATAAAAATGTATTTTTAAAAACCCCTGAGGAAATGTATGATTTACTTGCACTTATTGGGGCAAAGTCTAGATATGTTATAAAAAGAGTGTTTCCGAAAAAAACATCAAAGTTACCCTCAGATGAACCTGTTGCAGTAATATCAACCGAAAAGTTATATCAGATTGCTGGAGAGTATGTTGGAAAAGATGATCCTGCGGGAATTGTTAGAGCTCAATCAGGGCTGCCTGCTTTAGGGGAAGTTCTAGAAGGATTTGCACTTGGACATTTAGTTTCTGGATGGATGCGGGGCTCGCATAATGGACCATTGATGCCCGTCTCTGTTGCCCAAGCTAGATGTACTCGATTTGATGGACCCCCTCGAGTAATTGCTGTTGGTTTTCAACTTAAAAATGGCAAATTAACCGAACCTGTAGATTTATTTGATGATCCTGCTTTTGATCGTACTAGAGTTGAAGCTCAACATATTACCGATTACATGCGAAGACACGGGCCTTTTGAACCGCATCGTTTACCAATGCAGGATATGGAGTATACCACATTACCAAAGGTAATTACAAAACTTGGTGATAGATTAAAAAAGATTAAATAATCACCATCCTTAATTTTATATATTACAACCCTATTAGGTCCCCTTCTCAGAATATAGTTGGAGTAGAAAATAATGGCACGCATTCATGCAAGAAGAAAAGGAAAATCAGGTTCAACTCATCCAATAAGAAAGAAACGTCCAGATTGGAGTTCACTAAATCCACGAGAAATAGAGGCAAGAATTCTGGAGCTTTCAAAAAGTGGAAAATCAACTAGTGAAATTGGCATGATTTTAAGAGATCAATATGCTGTACCTGATGTTTCACTTGCAACAAACAAAAAGATAACAGAGATATTAGTTAAAAACAACATTAAATTTGAAATACCTGAAGATTTAAGAAATCTTATAAAAACAGCATTAAATCTCAGAAAACATCTTGATGTAAATAAAAAAGATCTGAAAAATAAAAGAAATCTACAACTAACTGAGTCAAAAATACGTCGTCTTACAAAATATTACCATACAAAACAAAAACTTCCAGATGGTTGGAAATACAGCCCTTCCCAAGCAAAATTAATGTTTGAATAGAATATCAATTTTTAGGATAGTTTTTCGTCGTCAACATGTCATTTAATATTGATTCGTTGAATAAAAAAGCATCAGAAATGGTATTGTTATTACCAAAATCTACGCGAATCAGAATAATTTCACATTATGATGCTGATGGAATTTCTGCTGCAGGTGTTCTATGCTCTGCTTTATATAGAGAGGGATATGATTTTCATGCAACCTTAATGAGAAATCCTTTTAACAAAGGTTTAGAAAGGTTAGCAAAAGAAGAAAATGATTTAGTCATTTTTTCAGATATGGGTAGTGGCCAAATAGACGCGATAGAAAAGCTCGATTGTAATGTAATTATTTTAGACCACCACCAATATATTAAAGAGAAAGTAAAGGAAAATGTAATTCAAATTAATGCGAATTTATGTGGAATAAATGGAAATTATGAAGCTAGTGGTGCAACGCTTAGTTGTTTTTTTGCTGAAGCATTAAATCCTAAAAATGAAGATTTATCTGTATTAGGCTTGGTAGGTGCTATTGGTGATAAACAACATATTGGAGGTATCAAAGGGTTCAATAAACAAATTCTTGAAAATGCTTTAAACAAAGGATTTTTAATAGAAAAAACAAAAATTAAGCTGTATGGTGAATCAATTTTTGATGCATTATATTACTCTATCGACCCATATTACACCAACTTTTCCGGAAATAAAGAAGAGATAGAAAATTTCCTTTTAAAAATAGGGGTAAATCCCGATAAGAAAATAGATGAAATAGAAAATAAAAAACTAGCAAAAATTCAATCTTTTCTTATGTTTAAACTAATTAAGGCAGGTTGTCAAAAAAATATTTTAGATATCGTTATTAGAAAAAGATATTATTCTGAAAAATTAGAATGTGAATTAGAAAGACTTGCAGATTTATTAGATGCATGCGGAAAAAATGGTTACAGAGGTTTAGGAATATCCCTGTGTCTTGGTAATAAAAATAATTTTAAACAAGCCGAAGAAATTGAAAAGGAATATAAACAAAAAATCATTAATTCACTGAATTCATTAGAAGAAAATGGAACCCGGGAATCTGAGGGCATTCGTTATTTTTATAGTGATAGTTCTTCACTTGGTGGTGTTGTTGCAGGTATTGCAATGATGTATGTAATGAACGGAGATAAACCACTATTTTCAATAGCTAGAAAAGAAGATGAGATCCATATATCTTGTAGAGGCAATCAAACACTCGTTGAAAAAGGACTTGATTTAGGCGGAGCTATGAAAAAAGTCGCATCAGAAATCGGTGGATTTGGCGGGGGACATATGATTGCCGCAGGTGGCACAATTGATTCTGGCAAAGAACAAGAATTCTTAAAAAAAATAGATGAAATAATTGTAAAACAACTAAAATGAAAATATGAAACTAATATGTAATTTAAGTTTTGAATATAATAATAATGAAGAATCAGAAAAAATATTTCGATCAATCAAGGTTGATGATTTTGACTTTGTAAAATCTACATTAAAAGATAAACATATTGATGCAATAATTGAAAGTAAATCAATTTCATCTCTTATACATACACTTGATGATTATTTATCATGTATCTCTGTAGCTGAAAAAATTGTCGATGAAAATAAATAAGATAATGTCGACTATTTATCAGGAAAATATTTTAAATGTTTACATTTAAATATGGCAGTCCCACCATTGACATAGGATTTTCCTGCATCAACACAATGCATGGAAGCATGATCTTTGTCTTATTCAGTAGTTATTCCAATGATATTGGACACCATTTATGCTGAAGAACAGCTGAATAATGTAATAATGTTGATAGGCCATGTACACAATGCATTTGTTTTATTCAATATTATTTTAGGATCTTTTATGGTTATCTTATCTCCAATCTTGTAAACAAGACAATAAACTGTGATATTGTGAACCTTAAATTCTAAAATATTTGACTTTTTGTTATTTTTCTCTTCTTTTCCTCATAAAACTGAGCAAATACGCATTTGATATAAAAAAACATTTTTTATCAATTTAGAAAATATAATATAAATATAAATGTATATACTATTATATACATTTAATTAAACAATTTTTAGAAATACATTTTGTAAATATTGTTCTAAATACTTCAAAATTTTACAATTACTAACAAAAATTAAGTACAGAAAAAATATAACGCATCTACCATGAAATTTAATCTTGAAGCTCAATTCACATTTAGTACTGATATTTCATCCATTTTAAAAGATATAGAAAATTTTATTTTGGATTATAATACCAATATTTTAAAAGCAGATCCTAACAAACAAGTTGAAATCAATATATTACAAATAAAAGACAAATTAATGCTTTTTAATATTATATCTGAAGGTAATTTTAGACCTCATAATTTATTATTACAAATTAAAAATGCAATTATTAAAGAATTAGGTAAAAAACACCATGTTGGTATTAGAGAAATTGATATTGTTAGTTATAATATTGAGTTTGAATTAGAAAGATCTCCTCTTAAGGATTTTTCCATTCCTTTTGCCGATATTGAAATTAAAGAAAAACATGTAACAATGATTCTAAAGAATGTTGAAGAAGAATTTCTTAGAAAGAATTACATAGATAGGATGATAAATCTTATAAAAGATAAAGTTGAAAATCAGTATTACGAAGGCAAGGGAGAATATTGGAAATTAATTTGGAAATCTGAAGAAAAAAAGCCACTCTGGGATAAAGATCCAACAGAGGAAATGTTGCAACTTGGGTGGTTAAAACAGGGACCAACAAAAGGAAAATGGTTCTATCGTCCACAAATTACTGAAATTATGAAAGCAATGGAGAAAATCGCTATTGAAGAAATTATTAAACCTTTGGGATTTCAAGAAGTAATAGAATCTCATATAGTGCCTTTTGAAATTTGGTTAAAAACTGGTCACCTGGAGGGTATGCCTGGAGAATTTTATTATGTTGTAGAACCTGCAACAAGAGATGTTGAAAAATGGGAAAAATTCGTTGATTTGACCAAGATTAAAAAGGAAATACCATACGAAGAGTTAAATAAAAATTTAAGCAGACCAAACTCGGGAATATGTTATGCTCAATGTCCAAATATATACTGGTCTTTTAAAGGTACAACTATCTCTGAAGATTCTCTACCAGTTTTAATTTATGATAATACCGCAAACTCCTGTCGTTATGAATCTGGGGGTAGACACGGCATGGAGAGGGTTGATGAATTCCATCGTATCGAACCTGTTTATATTGGTACCCGTGAACAACTACTGGATTTACGAAAAAAGTTCTTAGAAAAATATAAACATGTATTCAACAAAATTTTAGATCTTGAATGGCGAATGGCATGGGTTACACCTTGGTACATGGCCCAGGCAGGGAAAATAAAAGATGAAGGAACACAAGACACAGGAACAATAGATTTTGAAGCATACATGCCTTATCGTGGTAATCGAAAGGAATCAGAATGGCTTGAATTTCAAAACCTTAGTATATTAGGGGATAAATACATTAAAGCATTCAATATCAAGGCTCAAAAAAGTGTATTATGGAGTGGTTGTTCAGGTATTGGACTTGAACGGTGGACTAGTGCATTTTTAGCTCAAAAAGGTATTGATCCCGAGAAATGGCCAGAAGGTTTTAGAAAATATTTAAATAAACTTCCTTATGGAATTAAATTCCTTTAAGATTATGAATAATAAAGACTTAAACCTACAAAAAAGAAAATACCATATTTTTAAACATCACACGTGGGCAGGCCTTGGTTTTTTGGCAGTTTTATTTGCATTGAGATTTATTTTTCCATTGTCAACAACTATATTGCAACCAATAATTTTTATCTTGATTATTTACATTTTAATTGCACTTTTTTTAACCTATAAATATAGATCAGAACTTTCAGTTCAACCAGATTCATTAACAACATCTATCGACTCTAAAAAACAAAAATCAAACAAAAAAAATGAAAAATATCAATTTAAAATTGAGAAAAAAAGAGCCAAAGCTGAGATTAAGTCTAAGAAAAAATGGAAATAAAATTATAGAAAAAACCTTTAAAGAGTAATATTATCCAGGCCTCATATGGCAAAAAAACGCAGAGAGAAAACTGAGGGAGAAGAATTTGACTTTAAATTACCAAAATTCGATGAAGAAAAATTCCTTAAAAAAGAAAAAAGAAATACCAAAACATTATTTATCTCATTTATACTAGGTTTAGTTGCCGCGCTGGTGTCTTTTGGATTCTGGGTTTTATTAAGCGGAAGTGATATCAGATGGTATCTGATATTGTTACTTGGAATTTTTTGTGCACCATGGTTGAGATACCTGTTTCTTAACTTGAATATTGATCTTACAGATTTTGGACGAAAAGGTTGGTTTGGAACATATACAACATATATTTTTACGTGGTTAATTGTGTTAATAATTCTAGTTAATCCACCATTTTATGATGAAGAATCACCAAGAATTGAACTTACTGTTTTGCCAGGTATGCAAGAACCTGGTGGAACAATAGATATTGTTGCTTATGTTCAAGATAATGTAGGAATTAAAAACGATGGGATAGAATTTAGTTTAATATACCCTAATGGAACTAGTATTTCTCCAGACTTTACATTTAATAATAATATCTTTGAGTACACATATGGAAATCCTGAAAATATTTTGGGTCAATACAACTTTTCATTAACCGCCGTCGATGTAAATGGACATAGAAAGATGATTAATTCTTCATTTGAATATAGCAGTGAAACACTAAAAATTATTTCCTCGATTTTTGAAGGTATCAGAAGCGGTGATGTAATTTCAATCAAAGCAGATGAAAAAATTTATAATAATAATTTTAGAGTATATTATACAATAAATAATGGTAGTGAAATAAACATAGATAGAGGAGATAAGGATAATAAGGAGAGATATGAAACATCAGCTGAATTTGAGGGTTGGATGGAAAATTCAAATGTTACTATAAATCTATTTGCAGAAGTTAAACACTATTTTGTAAATGTTGAAAAAAATTTCACCAATGTTATAAAAGATGACAGAGAATATAATTTTACAACTGGTTCTGATGCAAATATTGGAACTGAAGCTCCAATTGAAATTGATGAATTAAGTTATGCTCTGCCAGCAAAACGTAGTCTTCCTTCAACACCAGGATTTGAGATACTAGCTTTCGTTCTATCAATGATAGTCGCGGTTTTAATATTCAAATGGGGAAAGAAAAAGAAAAAATGAATGAACTAGCCAATTTTTGTAACAGTCTGAAAAAAAATTTTACCCCAAGAATTCGTAATCCTTCAAAGCCTGTTAGATTTTGGTCTGAAAAAGATGTTATTGAAGGAAAAATAATAGATTCTTATGTGATTATTTTCAGAACCTTAGGCTGTACATGGGCAAGAAGTTCAGGATGCTCGATGTGTGGATATTTTAATGACAGTATGTGGGAAAAAGTTACAGAAAAAGATATATTAAATCAATTAAACCTCTCGCTAGAGAAATATTCAAATGAAAAGTATATAAAAATATTTACTTCAGGGAGTTTTTTTGACGATAATGAAATTAAACCATTAACTAGATTAAAAATATGTAAAAAATTAGCTACCCTTGCTAATAAGATATCCGTAGAATCTAGACCAGAATATGTAACTGAAGAAAAACTAGATCAAATTAAAGATATTTTTCAAGATAAAACATTAGAAATTTCAATTGGATTAGAAACCTCAAACGATTTTGTAAGAGAACATTCAATAAACAAGGGTTTTTCTTTTGATGATTACATGCATGCAGTAGATAATATAAAAAAATTCAATTTAAAACTCAAAACATATGTACTAATAAAACCTCCATTTCTAACTGAAAAAGAAGCAATTAGAGATAGCTTCAATACTTTTTCAAAAATAAAGAATCATTCTGATACTATTTCATTTAATCCAACAAATGTACAGCGTAATACCGTGGTAGAATTTCTTTGGAAACGAAACCAGTATAGACCTCCATGGCTTTGGAGTATAGTTGAAATATTAAGAAATTGTAAAATTGATGGAAAATCACCCTTAATTAAATGCGATGTTGCAGGTGGAGGAAGTAATAGAGGTGCCCATAATTGCAAGAATTGCAATATTGATTTTTTAAAGAAAATTTCAGATTTTTCTCTTTATCAAGATGTAAATGTCTTTAATAATTTAGAATGTGCATGCAAAGAACAATGGTTGGATCAATTAGACATCGAAAATCTGACTTTTGGGTCAATGGTTGATTTTTTAGGTAGATATATATGAAAAGATGCGTGGAAAAAAATGATATCGTCACTTTAGTTGATAACAATTTTAAAAGAAATATTGTAAAAATTAACAATAAAACAGATAAATTCAAAGGAATAGGTGTTTTTAATCCTTTTAATCTTATTGGAAAGGAATATGGTAAGAAAGTTGAAATTGGAAATAAAGAATTTTGGATACTTAGCCCTTCAACAATTGATGAATTGTACTCTATCCAAAGAAAAGCTCAAATTATTCTTCCAAGAGATTCTGCTCTCATAATAATGAATTGCTCAATAAAAACAGGATCTTATGTACTTGAGGCAGGTATGGGTTCAGGATCACTAACAATTGCTATTGCAAATGCGGTACTACCTAATGGAAAAATATTTTCATACGATATTAGAGAAGATTTTGTAGAACATGCTATGAATAATATAGGAAAAGTTGGAATGGAAAAATTAGTTACAACTAAGATAAAAGATGTTACAAAAGAAATAGATGAAAAACAACTCGATGCAATAATTATTGATATACCCAATCCATGGAATGCAGTAGAAAATGCATGGAAAGCTTTGAAGGTGGGAGGATATTTTTGTTCCTTTTCACCGTTAATATCGCAGCTGGAAAAAACTGTAGAGAAACTATGGGAACAAAAGTTCATTGAGATTAAAACAATCGAAAACATACAGAGAGAAATGGTAGTAACTTCTAGGGGTACAAGACCTAGTTTTAACATGTTGGGTCATACTGGATATCTTACTTTTGCAAGAAAAATATTGCAACTTTAGTTGACAAAAAAAATTATATACTATTTTTAAAAATATTAAAAAAGGAAGATTAATTTTCTTAAAATTACAAGCTTCCACCTGGATTGACAATTACATAAAATAAAAGTATCAATCCTCCTTGGGTTCTTGAATTTGAAGGGCCCTCTGGCATTTCTGTAGTAACTATAATTTCTGTTGAACCAAATCCAAGTATTAATTGTGAGGTAATTTCAATTTCTTCTCCAGCAGGGATATCACAAGTTCCTGAACTTTCCTTTCCAATGAATGCCCCTCCATTAAATTCAATTTTCCAATTTACATTATTTGCTTCTAATCCACCTGTGTTTTCAATTACAGAATTTATTTTGAATAATCCGCCTTTAATTGATTTTACCTCGGGATTTGGTCCTCCGAGAATATTAATTTTATATGGATCAGTCCATCCACTAGTGACACTATTGATATCTTTTACTCTTGCCTTGATTTCATAATTCCCAGTCAATGTCCATACATGAGAAACAATAGCTTCTTCTCCAGAAAAATATGGTCCAATCCATCCACTGTTTATATCATCGCCCCAATCAATGAAGAAATACACATCATCTCCATCAGGATCAGTTGTACTGATAGTAAATTCAATTTCTTCACCAGCAATACCTGAATTAGGACCAGAAATTTCTGGTATTTCTGGGGGCTCTCCAATAACACTAGGGCTTACCAACTCAGCAAGAGTTGCAATGATTAATTTTGAGCACTTTGCACTGTAAGTAATGTTCATATTCTTAATTGTATCTTGAGGGGAGTGATAGTAATCATTAAAGTGGTATTCATGATAAAATAGTGCATCATATCCATTATCCCAAAATGAAGAATGATCACTTCCCCAAGTATAACCACTTGGAATGATATTTAATCCAATATTATCGTAATACTTTACACTAACATAATCGGTAAAATCGAGTAACCATTCAGAGGCTGTATTGTAATAAATCTTAATTTTTTCCCCATCTTCGCTGGATAAGGCAAATCCAACCATATCAACATTTAGTACCCCTATTATATTATCTCCATTAGCACTTGCCTCAGCAGCATATTCGTGGCTACCTAATAGACCTTGTTCTTCACCCGAAAATGTTACAAAGCGTATTGTATGATTAAAACTAAAATCCTTCATAATATAAGCAGATGCTATAACAGCAACAGTCCCAGTTCCATCATCATCTGCTCCAGGACTACTTGGAACACTATCAAAATGAGCACATATGATGTAAATTTCATCACTTGATTCATTTGTCCCTGCTAATGTTGCTTCTACATTTCTATCTGAAAAACCACCATAGCTCCAATCTTGAAATCTAACATCAAGATTCATACTTACAAATTCGCTGAAAATATATTCCCCAGCATCATAACATGCTGATGTACCTGTTACTCGTGGACCAAAAGATGTTAAATTCTCAAGATAACCTAATATCAATGACTCATTCATTAGTTGTATTAATTGGATTACATCTTCTCCTTTTGATTCCAATATCTGTTTAGGTGAAAATAATTTAGCTTGAGAACTGTCTATTGTTGGAAAATCAGGATAAGGAAATGACATATCACCTGGTATAGGGGGATTGTCATTCAATACAATTATTTTACTTGATACAGATATTGTTGTTGCAATTAGTAGCATAAACACTAAAATGTATGATATTTTACTTTTTATCATATTAATCCCCTTTTACAATATACTTAAATTTCATAGTATTAATAATTTGTTATAGTCTTAAAAGAAATTTTTTTTAATTTACCACATCTCTCTTTGGAAAAAGGTTAGATCTATTCGGTTCCAATCATCAAAATCATTTTTACCTCTAGAACCGTCTGAATAATCAACCATTCTATACGTATAACGATAGTTCATACAGCTTTTATATGGCCCCCATTTCCACCAGTTTTTTTCCCATGGATATCTGCCTAACTGGTCATCACATCCTGGAGTATTGCCATTAAATATTCCCAGTGTATGTCCAGTTTCGTGCATAAATACACTGGCTAATGCAACATCTTTGCGAGACTTAAAAGGATATATTTGCTGTTCTACTAAGTTAGAGGATATTTGGAACGAATCTAAATAAGGACCCACACCGCCCCAGAATACAAATCCTCGAAATGTAGACCTATATACAATTAAACCATAATGAAATATGCCGCGTCTCCAGTTATTTTCATTATTATGTAAGAAATAATCTTGATATATTTTTTGTAATCCCTCCTGTTCAACTAATTCACTAAAGGGAATAGTATCGCTACCACCCATGTATCCATCGTCCAAATGATAAACTATATTCTGTCTATCATATGCGGTTTGAAGCAATTCTTTTGATTTTTCAGGGAAAATAACCTTTTCACCATTTGGTCCATTTTCCATTATATCTAATTCTACAAAAAGATCTTTTCTAAATGGGTCTGATCCCCACTGGGATGTTAAATATTCTTCTACATTGCTCAAACCATCATTATCTATGTCTAAATTCTCATGATCTTCCCAAACATATGGATCATAAAACCAAATACGATAATATTTATCTTCATGCCAATCGTATGAAAAATATTGTCCCCAATGATGCTCCCACTCTATTGGAACTCCATCCTCATCCAAGTCTTCTCCAGTATTATCAACTTCTGGATCTGTATTATAAATATTTAATTCAGTCCAGGAGGGAATACCGTCTCCATCATAATCATTTTGATAAATATCAAACCACAATTCACAATCCCTGTCAAGTTGGTAAATGCTATTGTCATCACAACCATTTAATCTACCATAACCACTTAAATCAAAATTGGTCAGTTCAGCTGAAATAAAATCGTCACCAAACCAATTACCTGTCTTAATGTCATATGTTATTTCAATATCATAATTATCATTAAATCCATCATAATCTCTACTAATATCACAGATTCTATCCAGTCCAATGTTCCAATCCCATAATTGGATTTTTATATCAACTAAATCTTCATCGTCTGGAACATTTAAAGTAGCAGACCAACCTGGATTATCTACATATTTTCTATTATGCCAAACATTGCTTGTAAACTCAGCGTCATTGATGAAGACTTTAACATAAAAATCAGGATCCCCATGAAGATCAATTTTTTCGATTGTTGGTATACTTAAATCATATTTCTCAAGTGAACGAATTTGTTTAATTTCCACTGTTACATTTACATCAACTAACTCATCTAAATCTGTTTCGCCCATGATAACGGGAGACTCTTCATTTCTTATGGTCAATGCTGATGTTGATGTTGACAATAAGATACTGATTAAAATTAGATATATTACTTTCTTAAAATACGTGCCTTTCATGTTAATCCCCTGACAATGATTATATTTATCCTAATTTATATTTCTATATATTCACTAAATTAATACTGCTATTTATAATTTATGCCATATTAACGCTGTTAATCAAAATATTTGTCTATTTTAGTATAATAATTTCGTTAATTTAATCAATGCCTCCGAATGCTTTAAATTCCTATTATTGATACAGTGCTTCAACAGAGGGTGATAATTATGACAAAACGTGTTTACAATTTTTATGCTGGCCCAGCAACTTTACCTCTTCCGGCATTAGAAAAAGCACAAAAAGAACTATTAAATTTTGATGGTACAGGAATGTCCTTAATGGAGATTTCCCATAGATCAAAAGCATATGCTAAAGTGCATTCTGATGCGTCTTCACTTGTAAGAGAATTAATGAATCTTAAAGATGAATACAAAATTTTATGGCTACAAGGGGGAGCATCAACTCAGTTTTACATGGTCCCATTAAATCTGCAACAGGCAGGAAAATCAATGGAATATGTAAATACAGGAGCTTGGTCTAAAAAAGCAATAAAAGAGGGAAAATTCTATGGCGAAGTGAAGGTAGTTGCTAGTTCTGAGGATCAGAATTTTTCCTATATACCTGAGAATATTGAATTTAGTGATGATGCAGCATTTGCTCATATAACCGGAAATAATACAATATTTGGCACAGAATATCACAAGTGGCCACAAGTTACAAGTGATGTTCCACTTGCATGTGATATGTCTTCTAATATTATGGATAAAGAAATTGATTCTAAAAAATTTGGTATTATTTATGCAGGCGCTCAAAAAAATATTGGACCAGCAGGAGTTACTTTAGTTATTGTAAGAGAAGATCTTCTAAACAGAGTACCTGAAAACACACCTACTATGCAAAAATGGAAAACACATGCAGATAAAGATTCCTTGTTTAATACTGGGCCATGTTGGGCGATATATATTTGTAAATTATGCTTGGAACATTTAAAAAGCATAGGTGGTGTTCCTGCTATAGAAAAAAATAATAGAAAAAAGGCAAAAATTCTATATGATATAATAGACAAATCAAATGGATTTTATAAAGGGCATTCAAAAACTGAATCGAGGTCATTGATGAATATTACATTTAATTTAGGGACCCCAGAACTTGAAGAAAAGTGTGTTGCTGAAGGTCTTGCTAAAGGTATGGTCGGCTTAAAAGGACATAGATCTGTTGGAGGAATGAGAGCTTCAATTTATAATGCAATGTCGCTCGAAGGTGTTCAAACTCTTGGAGAATATTTAAAAGAATTCCAAGAAAAACATGAGTAAGAATAAATAATACTCCATTTCTATTTATATATGATATTTAAATGTATATTTTGATATATATTTAAATATACATTGATATTAAAATTCTTCAAGTTTGCTGTTTGTAATTTCTCTTAACAACTTTTTAGAAGTCTTCCAGGAGTAACGCGTGTGTGGTGGAAGATTTCTATATTTTTTTAACCATGTTTTTAAAAAGACTTGAGTTATCTTGTCTGCCGGATATCCACTACCTATTGGCAATTTAAGTTTTTTATTTAATTCCTTTCCAATATCTCGCACTTGTTCATCTCTTATTGTTTTTGCAAGTATTGAGGCAGCTCCAACAATAGGATATATTTCATCTGCCTTATGTTTTGATATTATTTCAATTTTAAAGGGGATTTTAGACAAGATATTTATCGCAAAACGCTTGTTATTTACATCAACAGAATCAACATAGCATTTGTCTGGTCTGAGTTTAGATATAACTTTACTAAATGCATTAACTTCTACCTCATTTAAGGTCATTACTTTGAGCATATCGTCAATATCAGATGCATGAATAATCAATACCTCATAACTTGAAGCTAATTCTTTGATTTTTTTTGCCAGAAATTCTCTTTTTTTTGTAGTGCATTTTTTTGAATCTTTTACTCCAATTTTTATTAAATCTAAATCGTTTGCAAAGCTAACTCCTGCAACCACAAGAGGACCCATAACTGGACCTCTTCCTGCCTCATCTACACCACTAATCATTAAAATCTTATAACATATTGTTAGTAAAAGATGTTACGGATTAAATTATAGGCAATTTTTTATTAACCAAGGATATTTGCAATCTTAAATTGCCGTCGTAGCTTAGCCGGTGGAGCGGCTGATTCGTAATCAGCAGGTCAGGGGTTCGAATCCCTTCGGCGGCTTTTAAAAAGCTATCATAGACATGTAAAAATACATTTTTTCATAATACTTGAAGTGTAATATCAATCTAAAAAATATAATAATATTTTTTATAAGGTTTCTGTGGTTGTCAACTTAAGAAATTAATATGATAGCACCCATCTACATTTTTTTGGGATAAAAAATGAATGGGATGCTATCACATATAATGGAAGTTTTAGAAGCTAAAAAGATTTTTGAAAG
>Ga0272441_10001352_pt1 | contig 52342 bp, 42 predicted proteins | sample SSMProp6N_FD_193582 | JGI IMG/M metagenome (GOLD analysis project Ga0272441, IMG submission 193582) | Marine sediment archaeal communities from Little Sippewissett salt marsh, Falmouth, MA, United States - SSM-Prop-6N | ecosystem: Environmental > Aquatic > Marine > Wetlands > Sediment ...
TGTGCCTCGCGGCCGATCAGTTCCCATGGGATGGCGACCTCGTGAATATCCGACCCCGGACTGAGATTCCTTTCCCATTTGACGGCAATGGCTTTGAAGGTGAGGGTATTTCTCAATTCGTAAAAGGTACGTGCGAAGGCGATGTCCGTATGGTAATCGGGAAGAAAATAGTGTGCATGCGGCCAGTGGATCAGAAACATGACGCCGCATTTCGATCCGCGTTCTGCCAGGGTGGCCAGTTCCAGCAGATGGCGTCTGCCGCGTTCGGTCACGGCATCGGGAAACATGGCAATGGTAGTACCGAAAAGGGTGCAGGATTTCACTTCAAGGAAAAAGGGTTTCTTGCTTTGCTCCAGGAGAAAGTCGAAGCGGCTGTGACCGACCGTTGCCTCCGGTTTGACGATGACGGCATCTTCCAGGTCGGGGATTTTTTTGTGTTCAAGAAGCCATTGTACGACTGCATTGCTTTTCTGCGTATGCAGAAGCACCCACTCGCCATCCCGCTCGACGGCGACGACGGTATAGCGGGTTTTCCGTCCTGACTTGTTGTGATTCTCGGACACATAGAGGCGCGCCCCCGGCAGCAGAAGTTCCCACAGTCGTCCCGGGTTTGGCAGATGGGCAGGCGTCACGATGCCGTTCACCCGGCATTCGACGAGAAATCTGTTAGGGCGCCGGATGAACGTGCCGGGCCTGATCGTCGGGAAAAGCGTCAACCCGGCATGTGAACGGGTATGCATTCTCGTTCAGTCCTTCCTCCCCCAGGGCAGGCATGATTTCTCATGGCGTTCTCTTGTGGTGAACCCCTAAACCAACTGAGGGTCGTCCCGTATGCACCGAGTCTGTCCCTGTGTGTGACCCTTGACTGACAGACGGTATCACGACCGTCCGGATTGTTTAGGTTTCGGTTAACCCTTCGGTGAAGGCGGGTGCAGCAAGTTGTTCTTTATCTTATCGTGAATAAGTTGCGCTGCGACAGTACTTCCCGCGACGCCCACGCGGACACCCACCGTAGTAATATCCTTTTCTTTGTAGTTGACGGTGATACGTATTTCCTCCTCGTACAGGAGGGCTTCCAGGGTCCCCTTGGAGATTTTTTTGTCTAGCAGAATATTGGTGACTTGCATGTCTGTGAGGGCCCTGTTGCATGCGGTCCACACCCGCTCAAACGATGTGTGATAGTGTGTGCGCAGGACCCCATCGGTGTAAAAGAAACTTCCTGACTGAATACCCATCGTCGAGTCTCCGACTTTTAACGCCGTGTTGCAGCCGAAAATTCCCACGAGGCATGTGCAGATTAACAATCCGCAGAAAAATCGCTTCAGCATCGGATTCCTCCTATACGGTGTATGTATGTCGATATCAGCTCCATAGCGAAACTTTTCAAACATGTCCCAGTGTAAAGTGTCGGCAGTGAAGTTTCAAGTGAAAACTGCCGGGACAGCCGGAATGCGATCGCGATAGACGTGCGTGAAGGACCGCGCCACGATCGGGTATGTATGGACCGCCACGTTACATTAGAAAGAATCGAATATACAGGGCCTGCAGGACCGCCCACCCGAGAATGCCGACCGTCAGTACCATGCAGGCGACCGAGAGGCCTCTGTGCAGCAGGTTCTCGCGGATTTTTTCGTGGTAGCCGAGGAAAAATCCGGTGGCGATGCCCGTCATCAGGCCGCCACCGTGAGCCCAGTTGTTGATTCCCGGCACCATAAAACCGAAGAGTACAAGTCCGATCACCCATCCCATGGTCTGCCTGAATATCGCTTCGCCGTAAAAGCCACCCCTACTTTTCCCGTAGAATAAGATAGCCCCGATAAGTCCGCACACACTGGCGGAGGCGCCGATGGTGAAGGGAACCCCGGCAATATACGAGAGCAGAAACCCGATGATACCCGTGACCGTATATATGATGAAGAACCGGTGCAGGCCGTATTCGGAGATTACAAAGGGGGCCAGTTGCCTGAGTGCGATCATGTTGAAGAGGATGTGCAGTATGCCACCGTGCAGGTAAGATGCCGACACCAATGACCACCAGCGGTGAAACTGGTCGATAGGCAAGGTTCCCGTGGCACCTAACAGGAGGAGGCTCCTGCTGCCGGGAGAGAGGAATGTCAGGGGATTGGCCGAAAGACCGATGGACGTGGGATTCAGGATAATGGACACGATGAAAAGGGCGACGTTGGTGTATATCAGGATTTTGATAATGTCATACGGGTCCCGCAGGGACAAGAGCGAGATCCCTTTTTTCCAGCGGGCACCGGGATTGCTCAAGCCACAATAGGGACAGCGAGGTTCATCCATGCTGATAAGTTTTCTGCAATTGGGACACAGCATGGAATTTTTATCTAAGCGGGCCATTATGCTACCTCTCGAAACATACCCATGGTGTTGTATAACACGGGTATTGGAGTTTAAAATTCAAGGAATCTCATCATCAGCGGGATCGCAACGAACGTGCCGATGGCACTCCCCAGGTTTACAAAAACGACGAGCAGCAGAATCCGGGTGATTTTGTTACGCCAGAAGCCGCGCACCGTGCCGATGTCGTCCCGCAGGTCCATGAAATCCTTTACCTGGGGGCGTCGCATGGTGACCTCGATTAATCCTGCGACCCAGCCGGCCGCAATCATCGGATTGAGTGATGTCAGTGGCGCAGCGGCAATCGATGCAAGGATGGTGAAGGGGTGTGCCAGGACAACAAGGGCGCCGACACCGGCAAGAATCCCGTTGACTGCAACCCACCATTTTACCATGTTCATACTGGCTGCAACCCCGGAGTGAAAGAAGCCGGCGACGATGATGCCGATCACGGCAGCCGTAATTCCCCAGCCCAGCGATTTTCCGATAATGCCCTTGGCAGGGATATCGGTCAGACCGGCAAGATCGATGTCCGTGTCGAGGTGGGTCAGGATGCCCGGCACATGGCCGGCGCCGACGACGGCCACGATTCTGGGACCCTCGGCGTGAAGGATCGAATGGGCCAGGTATCTGTCACGCTCATCGATAAGGATCTTCTTGACTTCGGGCACTTTTCGGCCGAAGGTGTTGAGCGCCATTTCCAGGGCATCGTGCTCCTTTAATTTTTCAATCTCTTCTTCCGTAATGTCATCCGAAAGAATAAAAGAAAACAGCATTTCGCCGAAGAGGCGGATTTTGGTCCAGAACTTCATGGATCGCCAGGTACGGAGCATGGTCGTGCGAATTTCGCGATCGGCGAGCACAACTTGTGCCCCCGTTTCCTTGGCCTTCGCGACTGCCCGGCGCATCTCTTCGCCGGGGCTGATGCCGAATTTTTCGGCCAGCCTTTTCTGGAACGAGGCCATGATAAGCTGTGCCAGGAGCTGGGCGGTGCGTTTTTCTTTAATGATTTTGACTATATCGGTCTTTTCCCAGTTTTCACGCTGTGTCATTGCTTCATAGCGCGATTGACACAACTCGACACACACGTTATCGGGTTGTTCTTCTTCAATGACGCGTTCGACCAGCTCTGCGCTTTCCCGTGAGACGTGAGCAGTGCCAATGAGGATGATTTCTTTGTTATCGATGGTAATGCGAGTGATGTTTTTGTCTTCCATATCCTCTCTTTCGGTTCGGAGGTGATGCTAAGTACCAGTATTTACGCGAATTGTAAAGAAAAATACGTGTTCATACCATGACACCCGTTGAGGCTGCGGTCCGAACATGCTATACATGGTTAAAACTCCATACGTAATGTAATGACGATGCACGCACATGTCAAAAAAGGCGATATTATAGAGCTCCCCATTCATACCGTTGCATTCGGTGGCGACGGCATCGGACGGATCGATAACCTGGTGGTGTTCGTTCCCTTCGCCGTAGGCGGAGATCGTGTGCGGGTCAAGGTAACAGAGGTCAAAAAGCGGTTTTTAAAAGGATCGATACTTACGATACTTCGGCAGGCTCCGGAACGGGCGACACCGCGCTGCCCTTATTATTATCGATGCGGGGGATGCCAGTACCAGCATATCACGTACGAGCACGAACTGGCCCTCAAGCAAATCCAGGTGTATGATTCTTTCACGCGAATCGGTAAAATTCCGGAACCCCCGGTCGAGCCCATCCTCGCATCCCCACATGCCTATAATTATCGGGGCAAGGCAGAGTTTCACCTGCATTACGATGAAGCGGGAGTGGCACATATCGGTTTCATGGATGTGAAGGGGAGGGCCGTAGTGGATGTAGACCGTTGCGAGATTGTGGCTGAGTCAATCAATGATGCGTACGGTCGTTTTCGGGCGCCATTGCCGTCCCCAAAAGGCAGCCGGACGGAGAAACGCGTCATATTCTGGTCTGCCATTGATGAAAACCTGCCTGATAATGAAGGACCTCCGTTTACATTTGCAACGATTCTGCGCCAGGTAGCGGATGTGAGTATGCGTGTTCCGTATGGAGGATTTTTTCAGGCGAACACCGCTATGGTGAAGACCCTCGTCGATCGGGTTGTCGAGATGGCGGGTGTGTCGTCCGCGGATGTCGTGCTCGACTGCTATTGCGGGTCCGGTCTTTTTACGCTTTTCCTGGCCCGCAGAGCCGGCCACGTGCTCGGCATCGAGGTCGACGGTCGGGCTGTCGAGTGTGCGCGGTTCAACCTGCAGCGCTACGATCTTCCGAATACAGATGTATATAAAGGAAAAGCGGAGGATGTCTTTGCAAAGCATGTACTCTCACCCCGCACGATACATACTGTCTTGCTCGATCCGCCGAGGACGGGCTGTGAGCGACGGCTTCTTGACGGAATCATTGCCGCTGCGCCGGGAAAAGTTGTCTACATATCCTGTAATCCCACCACTCAGGCCCGGGACATACGCTACCTGGTCGACCGGGGTTTTGCGCTTCAGCTGCTCCAGCCGGTCGATATGTTTCCCCGGACAAAACATATCGAGGTGATCGCTCTCCTCGGCACATGTACATGACGGCAGGCAGAGGCCTTGCATTAATGCTTTACAAGTAGAAACGCCATCCATTATAAGTAAAAGCATATACCACAAATATGATGCGCCGGGAGTGCGCACGAAAGGATAAAGGTCAATGGCAATAATACCGAAAGATGCGGCAACCGTTATTTTGTTGAGGGATATGCCGGATTCTTCCGGCTTCGAAGTCCTGATGGTATTGCGCCATCCCGACAACGAGTTTGTCCCGAGTGCGTATGTCTTTCCCGGCGGATGCCTGGAAGACGATGATTTTTCTCCGGGGATCGAGAGGTTCTGCACCGGTGTCGATCAGGCGAAAGCCCGCAGACTTATGGATGCCATGTCCCGGCCTGAAAAGGCGATCGGGGCATGGGTTGGAGTGATACGGGAAACGTTCGAAGAGGTCGGCCTCCTGTTGGCATATCGGGAGGACGGGTCGCCCCTGTCGTTTGATTCCGACGTGGTGACGGAACGGTTTGATGCCCATCGGCGCCTTCTCTTCGAAGGGAAACGTTCCTTGCAGAAAATACTTGCCGACGAAAGGCTTACCCTGGCCGCCGACAAACTCCACTATTTCTCTCACTGGATCACCCCTGAATATCTGCCCCTCCGGTACGATGTGCGATTTTTTGTCGCCAAGGCTCCTGCAGGGCAGAGCGCACTGCACGATGGTGTCGAGCTTACACGGCATGTCTGGATTACCCCGCAGGAGGCCCTTGCACTGTTTAAAAAATGCAAGTGTAATATGGTGCTTCCAACACTGATGACCATGTATGACCTCGCGTCTTTCGATTCGGCCGACGAGGTGATTCGGTCGACGAAGAAAAAAAACGTGTCGGGTATCCTCACAAAAATGATCGAAGAAGATGACGAAATTGTCGAATACATGCCCGATGGCAGGGCCTTCAGAGGCATGCCGCCATCGGTATAGTGTATCCGGCGTCTACCATAAATTAAGACCACAATCTACAAGGGGAGGGTACGAGTATGGAACTGCGTGAGTTGTTCAGCCTGGATGGAAAAGTCGCCCTTATCACCGGAGGAGGACGCGGAATCGGAAAATTCATCGCCACCGGCCTTGCGGAAGCGGGAGCGGACCTTGTCATCACATCACGAAAACTGAAAAATCTTGAATCAACGGCAGAGGAACTTAAAGATACGTTCGGTGTCTCCGTGCTGCCTGTCGCGTGTGATATTGCCCGCGAGGAGGAGATTGACACATTGATCGAGGTCGCGACGGAAAAATTTCCCCGTATTGATGTCCTTGTCAATAATGCGGGGGCGACCTGGGGGGCACCGACGCTGGAGTTTCCGCTTGAAAAGTGGGATCAGCTTTTCAATACGAATGTCCGGGGCGTGTGGATCCTGACGCAAAAGATCGCCGCCATCATGAAGGAACAGGGCGGCGGAAATATTATCAACATTTCATCGATAATGGCGTTCCGAGGGTCCGAAGAACGAGTGCATCCGGCCGTTCCGTATAATTCGACCAAGGCCGCCATTAATGCCCTCACCATGAATCTGGCAGTGAAACTTGCACAATACAAAATCAGGGTCAATGCCATTGCCCCCGGCTTTTTCCGCACCGATATGATGGCCTACATCGAAACACCGGGATTTGAAAAAGCCTATAATGCCATGCTCGGCATGATTCCCCTGAACCGTGTCGGGGATATCGATGATATGAAAGGCATGGCCGTCTTCCTGGCGTCCGATGCGTCGGCCTATATGACGGGGCATGTGCTGGTCAATGACGGGGGATTCCTGGCAAAATAAACGCGATACTCGAGAAGGGGAGGCGGAAGGCCGCCTCTCCTGATACACGCAGGTATGAGGGGGTATAATGCACGCGACAATGATTCCCTTACGGCTGATATGGTATCTCGCCGGTATATCCGTGCTGCTTTTCATTCTGTCCTGTGTCTCACAAGAGAATGCCTTCCGGGACGAGACGCTTCACGGAAGCAGGCTTCCCGTCCGGGAAGAGGTTGCCATCCTCACAATCCACAGCCTTCGAACGACACCTGCCGTCCTGGCTCCGGGGAAGTCTTCCGAACTGGTGGTCGAATATTCCGTTAATGATCCAGCTGCCGGGATGGTCGCTGTCACGACGCGTGTCCGGTATTGCATATACAAAGGGGCTGTCAGGACATATACATCGACACCGGAGACAATCACGGGAACTCAGGGTGCTGTCATCCAAAAACGCGTCATGATTGCTGCACCCGCAGAACCGGGTGCCTATATGGCCAAGGCATTTGTGTATTACGGTATTATGCGTATCAGTAAAACAGTCGCGTTCACGGTCGAAAACGGACAGTGACGAGTCAGCACGGCGACGGCCTGTCAATCAATTACTGATATCGGCTTATGAGTGCATTCGGGTTGTTCATTTCCTGAGAACAATGATGACGATCCTGTCTTCCAGGATGAGGGGCGTCTCATGGATCTTGTCTCCCAGTATGGCATTTATTTCGGCCGTGATTCCGAAATCGTGGCTGCTGCGCCCGTAGAAGGTGAAAAGATAGTCAAAAAGCTCGTTCCTGTCCGCGAATACCCAGTCGGTCCGGAAGACCTCTTTCTTTTCAGGCCTGAGACTGCATGAGTCAATGGCATGGAGAGCATTATGCATATTCGGCCGTTCGTCGTGGAAGGGGTAGCAGATCTCCTCAACCTCACCATCGAAGGCGGGTTCCAATATAACTGCCTGCCCACCCGGTTTCAGCACCCGGTGGGCTTCACGAAGTGCCCGTTCGCTGTCTTGGTGGTGGAGGGATAGGGTGAAGAGCACGATATCAAATGATCCGTTCTTAAACCCGAGTTCTTCCCCCGAGCCAACCGCAAATTGTACGTCAGGACTGCCGGCCCGGGCCTGCACAAGGTCGTCCAGGCCGAGATCGAGCGCCACGAGGTGCGTCGTTTTACCTGCGAGCATAGACGTGACGCGGCCGTTTCCGCATCCGATTTCGAGAATGCTGCCATTATCAAGATTTGTGTATTGCTCAATTTTCTGCAACGTGACGAGTTGTGTGTCTTGTTCCATGCCTTCTCCATGGGTACCCGTGTTTTCTCACGACATCTCGAATCGGGGATTGTACGTATCGTCCAGAGGGCCGTGCAGCAGTGATTGCCCAGAGGGTACATCATGCCCGGCATTGAGTGCAAGATGTGAATGGTGGTTTTGATTTTATTCGATTGTGAATATTTTTACCGGTTGACGTTTCCCCTTCACTGCGGCAGCAGGCAACTTTTCTGGTATGAAGCGATCATCCAGATGCGCGCGTGTCGTTTCGCTCATAATGATCTCGGTACCGTACTCCTTGTTGAGGCTCTGGAGCCGCGAGGCCAGATTTACCGTATCTCCCACAAGCGCATACGACAGACGTTGTGGACTGCCGATATTGGCTGCCAGAACTTCACCGGTATGGATGCCGATACCGTGGGAAAGGGGCGCATACCCCCTGTCTTTCAAATCCTGATTCAGCATACCCATTCGGTGCTTCATTTCGAGGGCTGCCTGCACCGCCATCACGGGATGGTCGTCCCTGAAAATCGGGGTCCCGAACACGGCTTCAATTTCGTCCCCGATGTACTGTAACACCAACCCGTAGTGATTCTGAATAGCCTCGTCCATCTCCTTGAAGTATTCATTGATTATCTTTACCACTTCTTTAGGGGGTGTTGACTCGACCAGGGGTGTGAAGTTCCTCAGGTCTGCGAACAGTACCGTGACCGCTTTGAGTTCTCCATCCAGGGGCACGCTATCCGATAGGATCTGATCCCGTATTTCGCTCGTGACATAGATGCCGAACTTTTCCTTGATGAAGTCCCGCTCCTTGAGTCCTGCGTTCATTTCATTGATTACGTCACCCGTATAGCCTATCTCATCGTTTGACGTGACCCTCACTTTAGTATCAAACTTACCATCCCTGACATCACTCAATACCCGGATGATTTCCTGGAGAGATCTCGTAAGGTTGCTGCTGATCAGAAATGTAAGCCAGATGCCCACACCGATGAAAATCAAGGCATTGGCATGGATTGTCGCACGCAGCTGCTCAAGTGCCAGGATGGGGTCGAGGCCTGGCGGGATTTTACGCAGCGACAACGAGAGAATACCGAAGAAGGGAATCAGATTACAGGCAAGCAGGAAGGCAATAAGTCGTGTGCGAATCCGAATGTGTATCGTTCGTGGGGTCATATAGAGCCCTCCGTCGGGAAAAAGATAGGGCACGACTCTTTTTTGAAGGACAAATTCAAACACAAAAAATGCAACGGTAATCGTAATCAGGCCGGTGAGGAAGCTCATGAAAAAAGTATGCTGGATATCGGCCGTCTCAGCGCCGGCCGTCCAGAAGATTGCAGAATACGTGAGTGCAGCGAAGAGCCAAATAGCAAAATCCAGCGTGATAAGAAAAAATGGCTCATTCAGCAATCGTTGGTGAACCCTGATTATGAAGTCGTCATGACATTGTTCTTGTCTGAAGAGTGTATTCAGATAGGCCCGTATCGGTTTTTCATAGATTAATGTCAGCATCAGCGGCAACAGGAACGAGATGGGAAGGAAAATTTTATTGATGTTTCGTCCCAGCTCAAAGAGTTCGGGTGAACGGGGTACATAGACTCTGTGAGTCAGGAAAAGGACAATACACACACCTATCAGATTTGAGACAAGGTTTGAAAAGAGCATTGCATTTTTGATCCGGAAAAGCGTGTTTCTGGTCATAGCGTATACTCCTTGACATATTTGTGGTGCCCGGTGGCATGGTGGCGCGACATGTCCACCTGCGGCGTTGTGTTCATCGCCGCGTGTCGTAGTTCAAATGGGACGCATCCGGTCTCAGAAGGTATACCCGATAGAGAAATGGAACCTGCCGGCGCTTTCACCCTCCCGGCGGTCGAGTTTGTGACCGTAAAGAATTCCGATGGGGCCGATGGGGGTGATGTAGCGCAACCCTAGGCCGACGGACGAGCGAAACGAACTCGATCCTGTGTCGTCGGGCGCGTCGGCGACACTGCCTGTGTCGTAAAACGTGGTGAGCTCGAAATTGTAGCCCAGTTCGATGCGGGCCTCAATGCTTCCCAAGAGGGCGGACAAGCCCCCAATCGGTGTGCCGTCGGCGTCGTAACGAAGCAGATTTTCATCGTAACCCCTGACGGTGCTCGTGCCGCCAAGAAAGAAGAGCTGATCCTGCGGGATCTGACCGCCGGACCCGTATGAACTGATATACCCCGCCCTGCCGAGAAACGCGAAGGTAATCCGCTTAAGAGGGGTCGTATAATATCTGAGATCGTACCGGTACTTTATGAAGTCATCGAGAGAGTTCCGCACTCCTTTGGATACATCAAAGGAAAACGAGGTAAAAATCCCTTTCGTGGGACGAATGAAGGAATCCCGCGTGGTATATGAGATGAACGGTGTTACAACGAGGATGCTCCTGGAGTCAAACTCTTCACTATCGGCAGATGGTGCTGCCGAACTGGCGGAATCCCGCAGAAATTGCTCCCGCTGCTCCAACCGGAAGCTGATGCTCGTATTGATGCGGCGGCCCCACAGCCGGGCGAATCCAAGCGACGCGCCATATGATTTTGTTCCGAAATCTTGATTGAACTCTTCCACACGTTCGGTGAAAAGACCGGCAGTTGCGAGCACGTGTGTGCCGAACAGACTGGGTTCCGATATTCCCAGATCGCTTCGGTAGCCGATCTGGCTGACTTCACCACTGATCCAGCCGTATTTGTTCAGCCCGAAGAGGTTCTGGTCTCCTGCTTTGCCCTGGGCGTAAAACCCCCGTTGTGATTCGTACCCGGTGCCCATCTCGATAAAATAGGGTTTCTTTTCTTCAACGTCGACGATGAGGTTGACCGTGTCTTCCCTTTCCTTCAGTCCCAGTGTCTTGAACTTTACATTACTGAAAATGTCCAGATTACGTATGCGTCGCTGGCTCTGGAGCATTTTATTCAGCGAGAAAGGATCTCCCGGTTCCAGTTCCAATTCGTTCAGGATCACTTTCTCCTTCGTGCGGAAATTCCCGGAGCTGTATGCATGCCCCATACTGACGAACGGACCTTTGTTGATTCTGTAGACTATATCCGCCCTGGTTCCATCATCAGTGACTGTTGCGGCCGCCTTGACCTTCACGTGAGGGTACCCTTTTTCGGAGATTGCCTGCGATAGGGCGTTCTCGTCGCTTCGGATCAGGTATCGCCGGAACGGTTCTCCCTCTCGAAGCTTCAGCAGTGTGCGGGCTGACTCTTCGGGAAGAGCGGTGAGTCCTTCGATCGTGAGCGATGAGACAAATGTCCGGGGTCCTTCGCGGATATCAAGACCGATCCCAACGGTGCGTCTGTCGCTGCTCCAGGTGAGGATGTCTGTTATCTCGGTTGTCAGGTAACCTTCCTTGAGATACAGAGACCTGACGGCGTAGATGTCTTCCTCCAGCGTTTCAGGTACGAACGCGCCCGAATGCGGAAAATCCGGCGGCCTTGTCAGAATTTGCTTCAGAATGGCCTCTTCGGCAATTGTTGCATTGCCCGTGACTGTCACGGACTGTACAATAGTGTGCGGTCCCTCTTCGACAATGAATCGTATAGACCGGACCGGTAGAGCGTTCTCCATTGTCTTCGCTTCTTCAGTTTCGATGCGTGTGTTCAGGTATCCGGCGTGCCTGTAACGCTCCTTTATTTTCTTTATGCTTTTTTTCAGCCCCAGGCCGTTCAGGTTGCCATCTTTGAAGAGGACCAGGTCCTTCCGCAGAATGTAATCCTGGAACTCTTCGTTGCCGGTAAAGTTGACGACGTAGCGGGGGCCTTCTGTGATGAAGAGCGAAATGTCGACATCACCGGTGTCGGTGTTTTTCGCAACCGACGGCTGGACGATCGCGTCGGCATAGCCTCGCGCTCTATAATACGCGGTCAGCATTTCCAGGTCTTTTTTGAATGTCTTTTCGATAAAACGACCCGAGCTGCCGGGGCGAAGCGGTGCCCACCATGTCTTCATTTTCCGCTTGAGAGATGCCTGCCCGATTGCCCGGGTTCCCGTGATCTCCATTTTACGGAGCCTGAAATACCGTCCCTTTTTTACGGAGACATGGATGGTGTAATGATAATCTTTTGTGTCCTGCTCAGCGGTAACCGTCACGTGGGGTGCGATAAAGCCCTGGTCTTTGAAAAGGCGGGTCACGGTTTCTTCCTGCCCGGCAACCTTTTCCGGAATGTAGGCATCACCGATGAATATGGTCAGGGTATTAAGAATTTCCCGTTCAAAGAGAGGGTATCCGCCATGAATCTTTACGTTCTTGATACGGCGAAAGGGGGCGAGGGTGAATATGAGTGTCAGTTGTCCCCCGTCTTCCCGTGAATCAACGGAAATTTCACGAAACATTTCGGAAAGCTTCAGGGCATTCACGGACGCAGTGAGCTTTGACGGCGCAAAGCGCTCTCCCTCGTTCACGAATAGCAGATTGCGAACCATTGCAACGAGGTGTGCGGAGTCTTCGCATTCTTCTCCGATGTCGATATATATGGCTGCAATAGTGGGCATGCGGTCAGGTGCAGTGCCCGATCCCATCGGGGCTGCATGCACCTTGCACACTGTCATGCATGCGAGCAGGATGGATATGAGAGCCGGGATGAATATTCGTTTTATCGATCTGGTCTGCATTGTCGTGTGCTCTTTCCTACCGGAATTCAAGCCGGAACTGCAGCTCCCCGCCGAAAACACCCTCTGTATCCTCGAACGCGCTTATGAGTATGTTTTCAAGAAGTTTATACTCTGCAGTGGCACGTTGCACGACCGCGCCTTCCTCTGTCTCCACCGAATACTTCACGGTCATTCGCCGGGATAATTCTTTGCCGATCGTGACCTTGATGCGGTTCGTATCTTCGCTGTCGTCCGTCACCGTTTCGACCTCAAAAATATCGAGGTCGGTTGCTTTCTTGATGTCATCACCGAAGGTCGCGGCAACCATTTCGGCAAGGATCTGCTCCGTAGATTTTGCAGTCCCTCCCTCTCCGGCAATCAGTTCACCTGTCGTCCTGCCGAGAAGCAGGAGCGACAGGATGTCTTCATGCTCTTCGGATGGGTTCGAGGTGAGTTTGAAGGCCATGTGTTCCGGGGTTCCCGAGACCGCGAGCGTGATGAGCCACTGTCGCACCGTCACTTCGCTGACGATATCGAGGGAAGGTTCAATTTTATAGGGATTAACGAAGTCGACAATCCCTTTTTTGATGGTGAAGGTTTTTCTCTGGTAGGTTATGGTGCCCGATTCAACGCTGCCCCGCCCCCTGATGATCGGATTATTGAGGGTCCCCACAATGCGAAAATCAGGATTAATCGCCAGTGCTGCCAGATTGTTGTCGACAATGAACGGATTCCGCCCCTTGATGGAGATGTCGAGGGCCATATTTTTCAGGAGTGGATGGGTGAGTTCCTGTGCGGCGGGAGCTATCCCCCGCTTCTTTTCTCCGATACCCGTGAGCAGGCTCAGGTTTATGTCTTTGTAGTATGTCCCCTCGAGAATCGTGATTTCTCCCACTATCGAGGATTTGTCGGGTATCCCTTCGATCCTGAGGTTCGCATTCAGCAGCATATCGAGGGTATCCTCAACACCGACGGGCAGGGCGGCAGCGCCTGCCGTAATCATGACCCGGGCGGGCTGCATTCCGACCAGCCCGATGGTCCCTCCCAGTTCGAAAGATCCGTCACCCAGCTTGCCGCGGATATTTTCGAGGGTGAGCATGTGGGTCGTCATGCGAATGCTGCCGGATATTCCGCTGAACTTCGAAGTTGAAAGGGCGGGAACTGCGATACCGATGTCCCGGAGAACAATATCGGCGTTGACAAGAGGTTTCTCTATCGTGCCGTTGACACGTGCCCTAAAGAGGGCGCTTCCCGTGATGTCGGAGATGTCATCGCTGAAGAGAGAAATTATATGAAGCGGGATGGTGCCCTCTGCACCGAATGACAGCGATCCGTCCAGCATGCCTGTGCCTGTGAGAGTCACCTGGCCGCTTCCGGGGAAATCGATTGTACAACCGGAAGTGGTGAGCCCTCCATCGCCGACGACAAGACGCATATTGTTTGAATCCATGATTTTTTCATTTTTGTAATAGAGATCGACATGTTCAAGATTCACCTCGGCATGCAGGCCTTTGATGCGGTCTGCGTGTCCCCGGGCTTCGATTGTGCCCGAAAGAGTACCTCCAAGAGCAGATTTCCCCGCCACTGTGAAATACGATGACAGATCGGTACTATCGAAGACGGCGGTTGCGGCGAAGTATCTGTCTTTGAGATTATACGAGGCGTCGAGGTCAAAGTCATGCCTGCAGGTTGCGTGAACGACATGATCCGCAAGGTTTACCGTGGCGGTGAAATCGTCGAATTTTTTTTCCAGAATTCGAATGTCCTTCAGCCTGAATACTCCGGTACCACGGGGGGTGTCGATTCTGCCTTCGCCCTTGATATCAAAGACCGCGACTCCGTCTACCGCACCCTGCGTCCTGGTCGCTTCAATGTTGTGCAGGGAGATACCCCCGGAAGTGAGAGAGAAGCTGTAGGTGTGATCGAGTGAAACCCAGCCGGTACCTTCGAGAAATTCGTCAGGGGTGACAAAAACCCGGACCGGGTCACACAGTATCCGGTGGCCATCCATCGATGTAAATGCCTCTATTTTATCGATCTTCTGGCCTGCAATGATGAAACTGCTGCCTGATACACGGATGCTCCCTGACGGAGCTTGCAGTGTGCCACTAAGATCGGCTGTGAGGGACAACAGCCCCTTCATTTCCGTCGTGAAGTCTTCCAGATCTATGGATCGTCCGTCGATGTGCACTGAAAACTCCGGATCTGCCGGGGCGCGCCCTGTTGCCGGATTGTACACTGCGGCCGATCCTTCTGCACGGAACATCGATCCGCCGTTTGTGATGATACATTCCGGTACTGTAAGCCTGCCCGATTTGTCGAGGTGCGCGGCAAGCCGAACACCGCCGATGCTCACATTCCGCACCCTGATGTTATTTCCTCTGAGTTTGAAATCAAAACGGGGCTGTGTTACCGGACCGTCGATTGTGGCAGCAAGATCGGCGGTCCCGATGACATTGGCAATGCCGAAAGGTGACAGTGACCCGGCGAGGTCGGGGGCAGTGAGATTCACCCTGGCATCGATGGCGTGTGTTGTCGTGTTGAAGGAACCCTCTGCCTCCAGGTTCGTTGCCCCGGCCGTGAGGGTGCATTGTGTAATTTGTGCGGTTCCGCCGGTGAGGGTGGCGCTGCCTTTGAGACTGCAGTCGATAGCCCGTGCGATGCGATTTACGGTGAAACCTTTTGCCTCGGCCCGCAACATGAGTTTGGCCGCGAGGGTATCGAGTGAAATACCCCGGCCGCGCAGGGACGCGATGGAATCAATCTCACCCTGTAAGCCTTTCAGATCCGATCGGAGTGCCTCAGGCTGAATGTTGCGTCCCTCCAGTGACAATTCATACGAGAGGGACTCGAGATGGGTGGTTGCCGACAGAAAGCCCTCGGGAAATGCATCTTTCAGGTCCGCACTTCCTTTCACCGTCACCGATCCGTTCCTTCTCTGCACCCTACTGGGATCGATGGCGAGATGTCTGTCTGCCAACGAACATGCCGCATCGACCCGGTCGATTCTGTTTCCGAACAAAACACCACCCGTATAGGTAAGATGGAGAGACGCATCGGGATTGTTCAGGGGGCCGCGTGCCGTCAGGCGGATCGTTGTGTCTCCTGTCAGGGCACTCGCCGTGTTAAGTGCTTTCCCCAGTTCGGACAGCGACGCCAAGATATCGGCGGTGATATTTACATGGGGTTCCGTGAAGATGTCGTCGGCAGTGCCTGACAGAACAATGCGGACCGGGGTAGTAACGAGGTTTATAGTAAAAGGTTTCACATGACCGTTCTGCATCCGGGCATTCAGCTCTATCCCGTGTATGTCGGTCCGGATGCGCGGCGTGGATATGTGTCCCGCCGGAACGGTGATCTGTATGTTCCCCGATTGTTGCAGGGTATCTGCGCGCAGGGTGAGATCAATCCCCTGTAGTGCGCCGGTCAGGTGGGAATTGCTTTTTTCAAAGTGTACCGCACCCCGGTGGATCCTGCATTCCTCAATGATGATATTCAAAGGCAGTATGAAGGGTGCCCGCTCTTCCGGTTGTACTTTGATGTCTTGTTCTTCGAACACGACTGCGGCAGCAAGGTTGAGGGTGCCTTCTTCATCTGATCTTAGATTCGACCACGGCTTTTCGAGCAGCAGGGATGTCACTGTGAGATTTCCTCTCAGAAGCGGCATCCACTCGATAGCGACATGAAGATGATCAAACCCGGCCAGCGTGACGCCGGCAGAATCTTTTAGCCGCACATGTTTTACGTCCAGGCTGCCCCGCAGGAGAGCGACACGCAGGCTTTCGAATGAAACCGATCCCGGGATTCTTTTGCTTAGTGACTCTTCTATGACCCTATGGGCATGATCGGTGTGGAGATATCCCCACAGCCCTGCAATGACAACCACCACGAGGGCAATAAACGTTATGCTGCCGATGTAGATTTTTTTTACATACCCTGACATAAGCAATAACCAATATTTGAAATTGACGAAACCATCAAACGTGCATGTATTATACATTACAATACAGAAAATGGTCTTCTAAAATCCGACGAGTGCAGATGACGATCTGATCGCAACGTGAATGACAGTCGATAGGTGGAGATTCCTCTGCAGTGAGCGATACCGGATCATGCATATCGATGGCAGGACCATGAGAGAATTTTTGATGCACAAAAGGACAAAAGACGGTATATAAAAAGTAAAATCAGCATAGGCAGTTACGGTACCTTTGCCGTGTAGAATCGTCGTGCGGACATTTCAAAACGCTGTCCTTTTTTAAGGGGGTACCAATGCATAAGCTAACGCCCGTAGAGCATATCCGCGGATTGTTCGGTACGTTCATTTCGTTCATTCGGACCGATATCTGGCGAGTGCGCCTCAAGCACCTCTCCCGTCCCAAGGCACTGGTTATACGAACGATACGAGTCATGCTGATCGTGTTCAGGGGAATCAATCTTGATAACTGCCATCTGAGAGCGTCGGCGCTTACATTTTATACCCTGCTTTCGATTGTGCCTGTAACTGCCATGGCATTTGCTGTTGCAAAGGGATTTGGATTTCAGAAAATGCTGCATGAGCAGCTGGTGGAGCAGCTTGCCGGGCATGAAGAAATTGTTGAACGGGTGATCTCGTTTTCCCACACTCTGCTTGAAAGTACGAAAGGCGGAGTGATGGCGGGCATCGGTGTGGCGGTGCTCTTGTGGGCGGTTGTGAAGGTGTTGAGTCATATCGAGGACTCGTTCAACGAGATCTGGGAGGTCAAAAAAGCCCGTTCGCTGGGGAGGAAACTCAGCGATTATGTTTCCACCATGATTATCCTGCCCTTTTTCGTGATCATGTCCGGGAGTATCAATGTCCTTATCAACACGCAGGTCAGGACCATTGCAGAAAAAATAGATCTTCTGGCCGCCTTCAGTCCCGTCCTGTTTCGCATGATAGAATTGATGCCCTATGTCCTGATCTGGGTGCTGTTCACCTTCGTGTATATGTTGATGCCGAATACGAGAGTGAGGTTTCGTTCAGCATTCGTGGCCGGCATCGTCGCCGGAACCGTTTACCAGCTTACCCAGTGGATTTACATCAGCTTTCAGGTCGGTGTGGCACGATATAATGCCATATACGGGAGTTTTGCCGCCCTGCCGCTTTTCCTCGTGTGGTTACAACTAAGCTGGCTTATTGTGCTCTTCGGGGCAGAACTGTCATTTGCCCATCAGAATGTCGGGACTTACGAGTTTGAACCGGACAGCAGGTACATCAGTGTATCGGGTTGGAAGCTGATGGCGCTGAATATGACGCATGAGATCGTCATGCGGTTCCATCGGGGGAACCCGCCGCTGACAGCCGCAGAGATTTCAGACACACTCGAGGTGCCGTATCGCCTTGCGCGTCGCATCCTGGATGATTTGGTGACGAGCGGTGTCATCTCCGAGGTTCAGCGGAACGATGAAAAAGAACCGGCATATCAGCCGGCCCTCGATATCAATATATTGACTGTCGGGTATATCATCGATGCCCTGGAGAAAAATGGCATCGGTACCATCCCCGTGGAACGGACGAGAGAACTGGCCATACTGACTGAAACGCTGGATGCATTCCACGATGCCATTGCAGCGTCACCGGCAAACAAGTTACTGAAAGATCTCTGAAAAAGGGCTGCCTGGCAGTTGACCATGGAGTGTTATCGCGGTCCTGGGTCGGCGGCCAGTAGAGTATGGGCAGCAGGTACCTGCCGTATTTGTCACCGACACATGGACTCCTTTTTCATACGGAATTGAAGAGGTTCACTATAACAGGTTTTGCTGTAATTTTTACCGTAATAAATTGGTATTGATTTTTTATTGTACAACTCGTAATTTATTGAGTACGTCAATACATCATCACGTAGCGTATTCTTTCCTTACTTCACGCAGTTGATTCTATATCACCGTTGCCATGAATCATGTCATGAAAAATGAGTCAACGTGACTTTGGGGATTCATTTATGGCCTTGCGAAAGGGGGTGATTAAATGTCGACGGGTACCCTAATCTGGTTCAATTATCAAAAAGGTCAGGGATTCATAGAAAATGATGAAGGGGGTATGGTGATTGTCCATTATAGCGCAATCGAAAAGGAAGATTATTATCGCATGGAAGAAGGTCAGCGTGTAAATTTTGATGTCAAACAAAGCAGGGAACGTGTGTGTGCCTTGAATGTTACTGCCATTCCGCGATAACATGAGCACGTCCGCAGTTATCGGCTACAGTGATATCCTTAACACCAGTCCTGACTATCTCGAAAACATACCCCGTGGCGTTTTCACGCAACGATAAGAAACGTACACTCCGGAACTTAGGAACACCGATACGGCGCGGTACTCGGTTTTATCGCGGAATCGCATGAAATATGGGGGTGACCTTGCGACATTGTCTCTCGTGCACCGAATGGATTCTTGAGGAAAGGAAGATGAAACATGTCAGAAGGCACAGTAGTCTATTATAACAACCAGACAGGTTTTGGAGTGATACAAAAAAGAGAGGGTGGGGGTGTGTTTGTGCATTTCGACTCTGTGCACGAGAGCGGTTTCACAACGTTGTATGAGGGTCAGTGCCTCACATTCGAAATCGTCGAGGATATCACGGGGCGCAAGGCCATAAAGCTGCGATCAACGCCAAGGGCCTCATCCGATGATTAACGCCAATGCACGGGCGGCAGCATTGTTGTGGCGCGAAGCAGGCTATGAGTGTCAGTCCGTGAATGATACACGTTCCTTTCTTTTCTTGAGATCGAGTGCGGTCTTCAAGCCCTTCTGTCTTATGACTTTGAGCTTCATCCTCGTTTCGGTGAGTTTGAAAAAGCGTGTGCCGTATTTTTTGAGAAGTGATCTGTCGATTTCAAAACCCAGCCCCGGTTTTTTCGGCGGTGAGAGCATTCCATTCGCATCGGGGATGATCGGTTCAATGATTCCTTCACGGAATTCCGGCACCCACGAAGGTTCCTCGAGCGGATATTCCAGAGGCAGGCTGTTGCCGTTGTCGGCAAGCAGCATGTTCCAGTTGATGTAAAAGCCAATGCCGTTGGTCCAGGTATGCGGTGAGTATTCTCGTTCAAAGATATGGCAGGCATCAATTACCTTCTTAACCTGCAGGATGCCCCCTGCAAAGGTGGCGTCAGGCTGGTAGAGATGGAAACAGTCTTTTTCGAACATTATTTTGAGTTCATCCCAGCCGTAATTCAATTCAGCCCCGGCAATTTTTACCCGGGAGATCTTTTTAAGTGCAGCGTTGCCATCGTAGTCCCTCGAATCGAGGGGTTCCTCCAGCCAGGAAATGTTGTTGTCGGCGCAGGCCTTGGCGAATTCGGTGGCGCGCGATAAATCCCAGGCGGGAATTTTGTCGACTATTGAAACGAGCCATCCCTGATTGGCATCAACGCCCAGGACCAGCGCATCTCCAATCCCTTTTCGTATAAGTTCAATGTGCCGGATGTCATCCTTAAGCTGCACGTTTTTTACCCTGAGTTTGGCAGTCGTGAATCCCCGTTCTTTCATGGCCAGGAGTTCGTCCACCCTTTCTTCGGGTGTATGCATCTCACCGGTCGAACAGTAGACCGGAACGGGTCGCGCTTTGCCCCCGAGGATTTCATAGACCGGTTTTTCACTGCTCTTGCCGATGATATCCCAGCAGGCCGGTTCGATCCAGAAATTGCGCCATCCCAAGAAACCGGCCTGCTTCAAAAGTGCCTGAATGCCTCCGACATCTGTGGGGTCGGCGCCCAAGAGGTAGCCCCCGATGAGATCCCCCAGACCCGCTCGTTCTCTTCCCATGGCCGCACCGGCCGAGTAACCTTCAAGCCCGCCATCGGTTACAAGTTTTATGAGAGTGAAGGTATTGTGGGTCTGGGGATAGCCGGGGATCCAGGTTGGCCAGAAGGTGTGTGTGAGCGGTACCGAGACATGGTACAATTCAATGGCGGCAATTTTCATGACAATTCCTCCCAGCAGTACGGATGAAAGAGCTGGTGTTTCGTGAATACGCTATGCCCGGATAAATCTACTTCCGGCATAACGCAGTCCCCGGGCCTTATAATGACCGTGACAGTATCCTTTGGGTTGCGTTGCTTAGAATTTCGTCTATCATGGCGTCTTTCCGAACCCACAAGTCAGAGAGCCAAGCCTGCAGGCGCTCACGGTATGCAGGATCATTCCGGTAGTCGCCCGACAGGAGGTCATTCGGAATAACATATTTTTTTACACGCACGACGATGTGTGACACGCGACCGCAGAGAAAATTCCAGAACCTGATTGGTCCTTCCGGATACACAATTGTCACATCGATCAGATTGTTTATTCTGCCGTTCATCGCGTTCAGGGTAAAGGCGAATCCTCCCGCCTTGGGACGCAGAAGGTGGCGGTATGGCGAATGCTGCATGGCGTGCTTGGTCGGGGTAAACCGTGTTCCTTCGGCAAAATTCAATATCGATACGGGCGTGTGTTGAAAGCGTTCGCAGGCCTTCCGTGTGGTTTCAACGTCGAGCCCTCGCTTCTCGGGATGCTTTTTGAGGTAGTTCTTCGAGTAACGCTTCATGAAGGGATAGTCAAGGGCCCACCATGCCGTTCCGAGAATGGGTATCCAGAATAATTCCTGTTTCAGGAAGAATTTAGGGAAAGGGATCTTATCGGCGAAAATCTTCAAAAGAACAATAATATCGGTCCATGACTGGTGGTTGCTGTTGACAAAATACCATTCGTTTGTGTGAAGCTCCGGCAGTTCTGTGACATTCCAGAAAATCTTTTGGGTTAGATCGACCGAGCGCAGGATACCCCATATCCAGGCCTTGACGGTTATCATGAGATAGAGTGCGCATTTCTGCTGCCATGCCGTGAACCGTATGAAAAACTTCGAGAGGGCCAGGATGTAGACCGGGACCGCACAGATGAGAGTTATCAGAACCGCAAGTACAATACACGAGAACGCGAGCATGTATGGAGGGAGAAACGATAGCATTGCTGAAACTCCGCGAGATGCTGTTCATTAACTCTAACAAATTGTATATTATTACCATATGATCGAATAATCAACTACGATGGCGTCGTAAAAGTTTGCCCCCGGGTGTCCCCTTGTGGTTGAGGCAGCTGTATGGCGCTCAATTTGTTCTTGCCGGTTTTCTTTGAATAATAGAGCGCTTTATCGGCGGTATCGATTATTTCCGATTTGTCACCGATCTTACAGCCCGGCGCATACGTGGTGACTCCCAGGCTGACGGTGAGTCTGATCTTCACACCGCCCGCATTAACCTGCATCTTCTCGATTTTGTGGCGTAGCCTTTCCGCCATAACCGATGCACCCTTGATGTCCGTTTCGGGCAAAATGACGGCAAATTCCTCTCCCCCGTAGCGTGCAGCGAAATCGGATTTTCTGATGCTCTCCATGGCCAGCGCACTCAAGGCCCGCAGCACGATATCCCCGGTGAGATGGCCGTAAGTGTCGTTTATTTTTTTGAAATCATCGATGTCAAAGATGATCAGCGAGAATGAAGACTCGTATCGTATTGCCCTGTGCAGCTCTGTATCCATCAGCTGATGAAAATACCTGTGGTTGTAAAGACCGGTCAGATCGTCCCTGAACGCCATGCTCCGCAGTTTATCGTTCGCAACTCTGAGTTCTTCGGCAAGAACTTCGGCATTTTCCTTTGCCTCTTTATACTCCATGACGAGTTGTTCATATGTGAGGTTCAACTTGCCGAGTTCTTCGTTTGCCTCCTGGAGAAGTTCGGAGTAGGGTTTCATACTGCCGGGATCTACATCGAAATATGAAAGCACTTCGATGCTTTCAGACGCTGCGGCATCGATTAACGTTTCGATTGCAGATTCTTCGATGTCATACTCATCTTTCAGGATTGTCTTCAACTCCTGGATCTTTTTGCTACTTGTTCCTCCATGATAGACGGATGAAATCTTGTCGGCAAGGAACAGAATCATCGCAGATATCGCGAATTTTTCAGGCACGTCGCGGTCTTTGTGGTGATAAAGAATCGGCATATAGATCGTCTCCGGGAGCCCCCAGTGCTTCAGCACTTCGCACCCAATTTCCTGGTGGTCGAACCCGAACACCTGTTTCTCAAGCTCCCTGGCAGATGCACCGGTAATCTTTTTCTCGTCGAGAACTTTCATGTAATTATCGGGCATACAAAAATACATCACGGCGATACCGATATCCTGCAGGAGGGCAGTAACAAATGTATCGGCACTTTTGTAATTCATGCGGGTTGCCACGAGCTCCGCACCGACGGCTGCCGTGACGGCTCGTTTCCAGAAAAAATCAAAATTAAAACTGTTCCCTGCAGTGCCCCTCAGCCCGTCTGCGATGACAAAGGAAAGGGCAATATTTTTCAGCACATTGGTGCCCATTATCGACAGGGCAGTCTGAATACTGTCAACCTTGGACGGGAGGGCGTAAAATGCGGAATTCGCAACTTTCAGAATCCTGACGGAGAGGGCGGGGTCGGACTGAATGATACGCGCAAGTTCACCGAATGATGCTTCGTCCTTTTTTACGGCCTCGAGTATGCGCACTGCGATGGCAGGTGGCGACGGTAATCTGACGCCTTTTTCCACGAGTTCTTTTAATATATCCATATTGACTGTCCCATCGTCTTTGAACTACGATACTTTGAGATTATCCGGCGGACATTACAGTGAATTTCTTAATATTCCTGCCGGATATGACGGCCTAAAATGTCACCTTGGGCGCGGTCTTTGCCGTGTCAGGTACTTCGAAGAACGTTGCCTTGCCGAAACCGAATACACCGGCAAAGATATTAGCCGGGAATGTTCTGATCCTGACATTATATGTCTTGACCATCTCATTGTACCGTCTTCTTTCGACGGCGATCCTGTTTTCTGTGCCTGCGAGTTCATCCTGCAGCCTGATGAAATTCTGGTTTGATTTTATATCGGGGTACCGTTCGACGACGAGCAGAAGCCTGCTCAGTGCCCCGGTCAGTTCGTTATTGGCCTTGATCTTTTCCGGAATATTTCCTGCTCCGGCCACTTTTGACCGTGCCTCCGTGACCCCAATAAAGACTTCCTTTTCCTGGCGTGCAAACCCCTTGACGGTTTCCACGAGGTTGGGGATCAGGTCGAACCGGCGCTGCAATTGGTTTTCTACTTGGGCCCATGACGCCTTTACCGATTCGTCAAGGGTGACAAAGGTATTGTACGTACCCTTGACATATGAAAAAATTAAAAGAAAAACGACAATGAACGCAATGATACCGATCACAGCATTTCTCGTACCTTTAGCCATGGAATACCTCCTTGTTTGCAATCTGCTGGTGATATAGGGGTGACGAAATTGCCTGTCAAATCAGATGTTCGTCATATGTCGAACGTGTCGACAATCTCCCATAGTCTTCTTACTTCCCTGAGATAGGCCTGAAACAATGCCATAAGCTCGGACGCAGAAAAATTACCTTTACCTTCCTTTACGTCCAGACATTGGGTGAAAACAGTATGATCAATGTTGATCGTGTCCGTGACGGTCTCGAGTACTGCTCGTCGCGAGTGTGGCATGTCGATTCCCTTGAGATACAGGAGGCCAGTGAAGATTGAAATAAAGGCAGTGATCGAAGCCGTAATTAATTCTTTAATTTTCTTTGATTTTCCTTCTGTCTCCAGGAATCCTTCGCGCAGGAGTAGAAGTTTTCCCTTCAGTTCCCGTTCGCACTGCAGGCGCAGGTGGTGCATTTCGAACTCAATGTGCTCCAGGACATCTTTTCCAAAGACGAGAATGTAATTAATCTTGATATTCAGAAATTCGAGGGGAAAAGAATCCAATGACGAGCCGATGTATGATTCTGTCATGAACAGGGGTGTCGCCACATTCTTTTTTTTCCATCGCGACACCGTCTCAAAGGTCCGGTGCAGGTGATCGATTGCCGTATCGGACAGGACAATAAGGAAGTTGATATCCGATTTGCCAGGTACATAGTCGGTGCCTGCAGCACTGCCATACAGAATGATGGAAACAAGATCGTCTCCAAATACTTTCTGGTAATCGTCCGTAATCTGGGGAAATATCTCTTTCGGATTTTTTATTATTGCCATTGTTGTTTCTATCCCTTCAGCACATGTGCCATTTGTGGTGATAGCGGTGTAGAAAACGCTGCACCCGTGGGGCGGGTGACATTAAAATCCGCGGCCTGCACCGCCGCCGCCGCTCATTCCACCGCCGAACCCGCCGAAACCACCGCCGAAACCGCCGAAACCACCACCGCCCCCTCTACCACCGGTGAGCATCAGGAGAAGAATCCAGGGAAGCATTGCCCTACCTTGTCGGGTGCCAAGGAGCATGGCGAGAACAATAAAGAAGATAACCAGTGACACGGGACTCGCTCCGGTCCTTTCACGTGTTCGTGGAGCGAGACGTGTTGCCTGGCCTGACAGCGTCACACCCGCATCGCGGGCTATGACTGCGGAAACTGCAGCCATCGCATTACCCAGTCCCTTGCCGTACTCACCTTTTTTCAGGTAAGGCACTGCATACGTATCAAGTATTTCACCAACCAGCCCGTCAGGCAGTATCCCTTCGACACCGTAGCCGGTCTCAATACGTATACGGCGTTCCTTCTGTGCAAGAAAGATCAGAACTCCTTTATCCGTGCCTTTGTGGCCGATGCCCCAGCTTTCATACAGCCTGTTCGCGAACTCTGCCGGGTCCCTGCCCCCAAGGGTCTTGATTGTGACGACAACGACGGCAGTTTCCGTTTTGTCAAGTACTTCACGTGCGAGCGAGGCCATCGCGCGTTCGTACGTAGTGGTGATAACACCGGCAAAATCGTTTACCGCACCCCGAGGACGAGGTACCGCATCGTTCGCATAGGAACAGGGTACACCGAAAACTGAGAAAGCAAAAAGGGCAAAAATCACTATGGCGGTCTTTTTTATCGGCAAAATCATTCTTTCCGTGTACAGAATATTATGATATGAAATAAGTGCTGTATGTACCACAAGCACCGGTAAAATACCATGCCTTTATGTATTGCCGTGATGAATGTGATTTACGCTTGACACACAACAAAAACTGAGATAAATATTGGTGTTTTAATACCACTAGAAAAGGGAGGAAAGTTTTTTGGCCACTCATAAGTCAGCTGAAAAGAGAATAAGACAAACAGAAAAACGGCGAATCAGGAATCGCTCTATCAAGACCCATGTCAAGACCCGCATCAAAGCGGTACTGCAGGCCGTGGAGGAGAAAGACAGAGAAAAATCCCAGGATGCCCTTGTCAGCGCCCGTTCGGTAATTGCCAAAGCATCATCGAAGGGTGTGTTTCACAAAAATAATGCCGCGCGTAAGATTTCGCGATTGACGAGAAAAGTTAACGCGTTGAGTTAGCATCTCACTCGAGTTAAAATCCCGACATAATGTTTCGATATGCCCTTGCCGCCATATCATCGGCGAGTTTGCGAAGGGCATTTTTTCTATTGGTCTCCGTTGCATTCGGATCGGTTTCCACCGTGTAGGCTTCGTTGCCGCTGAAATTGCGATTGGACCATATAATTTCGTTGTCTGCCGTTTTCTTGAAGGTGATGTCGATTGTGAGGTAGGCTTTGTTTTCCTTCGCCACGTCTGTGGCAGTATAGGCTACATGCGATACGGATGACCGCCTGACGGTTCCTGTCAGAAGGGCATCCGCCTTTTGCATGTGCGAGGCGAGAGTGAACCGGCTTCCCTTTCTGAACTGGTTGATAAACGCACTGCGCATATAATTTCCAAGATTCGCCTCATCCGTCTGATTGACAAATGCCGCAACATACACTGTCTTTACTGCGCTGTCTATGTGTTCTCCGCCCGGTGAAAAGTGGTAGCCGCAGCCAACCCCGCCCGTGATGTAGAGAAACGTTACTATCCAAAGCCACGTTCGTTGCATGCCATCAATCCTAATACCACCGGGGTGTCAGCCCGGCGTGCGGCGGCGTCATGACAAAGGCACAAAGGAAGATGCCAATGATCTTCTCTCTGTGCCCTCCACGTTATCCGCCGGTGTGATGCGCAGCTGATGTTATTTGTGTAAAAATTTGCTGCCCTCAGTTACTTGACAACGATATTCACCAGTTTTTTGGGAACATAGATCTCTTTAATGATAGTCTTGCCTTCGGTGAATTTCGTAATTCTCTCGTCCTTTCGGGCGAGTTTCTTGATCGTGTCCTCAGCTTCGTCGGCGCTCACCTCTATCCTGCTGCGCACCTTGCCATTCACCTGAATTGCAATGGTAATTTCTTCTTCGGCTGCCACTGCTTCCTCGAATGACGGCCAGGTAATCTCCGACAGCTGCACGGTGCCGCCGAGTATCTCCCACAGTTCTTCCGTGATATGTGGAACGATGGGATTCAGGAGAATAACGATGCCCTCGATGGCTTCTCGCACGACACTGAGTGCGATGATATCCGAGGCATCGGGGCGCTTTACCTGGTAGAGTACATTCACCAGTTCCATGACGGCACTGATGGCAGTATTGAAATGGAATCTGTCGTCCACATCGGTGGTCACTTTTTTGATGGTCTGGTGGACTTTCTTGCGGAGATTTTTGATGTCTCCCTCGATGGCGGTTGTCCCGTCGAACGGCGCGACGCCTTTTATAACCTCACTGTATTCAAACACAATTCGCCAGACACGGTTAAGAAAACGGAATGACCCCTCAACACCCTGATCACTCCATTCGAGATCTTTTTCGGGCGGGGCGGCAAAGAGACAAAACATCCGTGCCGTGTCAGCGCCATATTTCCGTATGAGGTAATCCGGATCGATGACGTTTTTGAGAGATTTGGACATTTTTTCCGTTTTGCCGATGGTGACTGCCTGGCCGCAATGCACGCACTTGCCGTCCTTTACATCATCGGGGAAGAGATATCCATGGTTTCTGCATCGCATGGTCTCCTTGCAGACCATGCCCTGGGTCAGAAGATTTTTGAACGGTTCGTCGGTGTGAATCACGCCGAAATCTCGCAGCATCTTGGTGTAGAATCGGGCATACAGAAGATGCAGGATGGCGTGTTCAATGCCGCCGATGTATTGATCAACGGGCATCCAGTAATCCAGGGCCTTACTGTCAAGGCCTGGTTTCTCGTCAAAATGGGGGCAGCAGAAGCGGTCGAAATACCAGGATGATTCGACAAACGTATCCATGGTGTCCGTCTCACGCCGGGCCTGACCGCCGCAGTTCGGGCATGTCGTTTCGGCAAAGGATGCAAATTTTGCCAGTGGCGAACCACCCTCTCCGGTCAGTTCGACATTCAGGGGCAGCATGACGGGTAAATCCTTTTCGGGGACCGGTACGGTGCCGCAATTATCGCAGTAGATAACAGGGATTGGCGCCCCCCAATAGCGCTGTCTTGAAATACCCCAGTCCCGCAAGCGGTATTCAATGGTTTTCTTCCCGCGACCCAGAGACTCGAGATATTCGGCAATCGACTCGAGAGCCTTCAGATTTTCCATGCCATTGAACTGGCCCGAATTGATCAGAATCCCCTCATCCACATACGCTTCTTCCATTGTGGCCGCATCAAGCGGATCTTTCGGATTGTCTATGACAACGATGAGTTCGAGACCGTATTTCTGTGCAAATTCAAAGTCACGCTGATCGTGTGTCGGGACGGCCATGACACAACCCGTGCCATAATCGGCGAGGACGAAGTTGGCGGCGTAAATGGGCATTTTCTTTTCCGTGACGGGATTGAGACAATAGGCGTCGAGGAAGATGCCCTCTTTTTCATAATAATCGGATGTCCGCATGAGCTTGTCCTGCTTTTTCACCCGCTCAACATATTCCATGACATCCTTTTCGATGGGTTTGCCCTTGGCCAGTTGCATGACCAGAGGATGTTCCGCCGCAACAAGCATAAACGTGGCACCGAATATTGTATCCTGGCGGGTGGTAAACACTTTGATGACGTCATCCGAATCGGCCATGGGGAATACGATTTCGCACCCGTGGCTTTTCCCGATCCAGTTTTTCTGCATGGTCAGTACGCGTTCGGGCCACCCCGGCAATTTTTCACAGTACTCAAGAAGTTCCTCTACGTACTTCGTAATGCGGAAAAACCATTGTTCCAGGTAGTGCTCATCGACTTCGGACCCGCACCGCCAGCAGAGTCCCGCCTCAACCTGCTCGTTTGCGAGGACGGTTTGACATTTCGGGCACCAGTTGACGGTTGCGCCTTTCTTATACGCTAGGCCGTTTTCATACATCCACAGGAAAAACAGTTGTTCCCACTTATAGTATTTTGCTTCGCAGGTCGAAAGCTCTCTGTCCCAGTCATAGCTGAAGCCCATCTTTTTGAGCTGTGCCTTCATGGCATCAATATTTTCGTTTGTCCACGCTGCAGGGGGAACGCCATGCTCTATGGCGGCATTTTCCGCCGGCATGCCGAATGAGTCCCAGCCGATGGGATGCAGTACATTAAATCCTCGCATTTTCTTATAGCGCGCGACAACATCGCCGATCGTGTAATTTCTCACATGCCCCATGTGTATTTTGCCTGAAGGGTAGGGAAACATTTCCAGAAGATAATATTTTTCTTTGTCCGGATCTTCGCTGACGCTAAACGTTTTGTGCTGTTCCCAGTGTGTTTGCCATTTGGTTTCAATGTCGAGCGGGATGTATTTTTTCTCCATGGCTTGCTCCAATACTTAGATTTAATCCGTATCTTACTACCATAAATTTCACGACAATCAAAGTGTGATTATGATTTTTGAGGAATTTTTCCGAGTAGATGCGTGTGCAGTTCACGGTGTCGTCAAGGGTGCCGGGGGGAAACGACAGTGGTGATGCCGCGTACCCGAGGGCTGTCATAACGGGGTCGCAAAAAAAATCGGTGACGGTCGAAAAACCGTCACCGATAAATATGAAGACTGAAAGGTTGTGAAGTCTTTGCAAACCTCCCAGGTTGTCTGCGAGGAATCGGTGGGTGGGAAGGAGGGAAGGGGAACCACCCACCGTTTCTTACCTCAAACTTGGATGATAAAGCAGTATCATCCAGGGGCAGTCAAGATGGAAAGTTTTATGCAGGATGCCTCCTCGCAAGTTCATTTCATTTAACCCCTCCACCGGGTAATAATCACATTCTCTGCACAGGAGGGAAGGGGGGGGACTGCCGGTGAACGGAAAGAAGGGAACATGGGAAAACCATTCACCGGCAGGTACGAGTCGTTAGTAATTTGAATTCAAACCAGTAGTGCAATGTCGTAATAGCAGGTACTTACCTTGACTGTTGATACGACTGTAAGAGAACATGGTGACCTCTCCCTTTAGTAAGTAAGGGTTCGTGGGAAATCAGGAAAATTTCAGTACCTTTCCTGATTTCCCACTGAAAGGATTTGAAAGGAAGAGCTCTCCAGGAAATTGCTACGCAATGACCTGTTTATACTCACAAGAACTGTCTTTTTATAATACACTATTCATGCCATAACGGTCATAAACTGCAATGAAAATTAATAATTTAAATATTTCAATAGGATAAGAGTGCACAGGTTGTGGCGTTTTGTTGAATGAAAATCCCGTATGTCGGCGCGTTGCCCGGTCGCAGTGACATAAAACGACCGAAGGCGAATGTAATGTTCATAAAAAACAATTAGTTAATAATTGTATGTCATAATGGCGTGCTATGTGCCTATGTGGCACGGCACGATAGGATTGCGGGTTTGGCAATGACACAGGGGGAAGGAATTGATGAGTATGGGCACCGAATCACATGCGAGTTGCACGAATGATGAAACGGTGTTGGTGAAAGTGTGACGGAAAAAGCGAAAAGGCGGTATATTTCGCATGTCCTGCAGGGTTTTCGCTTGACGAGAGCATCAGAGACAATCTTGATGAGGGCAGAACCGGTTGAATACATCAGGTACTTTATCAGCAAACTAATAATGATCATGTCAGCATGAAAATTAACGGGTGCGCTATGGTGGCAGAAATTTCTTTATCAGACTCCTTACGTTCGGAAACGTCGTGTCATATACGCACCTTTTCGCCTTTATATTGGTTTCCCAGTTTGTTAAAACATCACAAAACGTTGTGATTTTAAAATGATACGGTAAAAAGCGTCAAAATCAATACCTGAGGGTCGTATGTTTGCGTCCCGTCATGATGAGCGATACAGCCGCCGACTTTAAGTCTTTTACCAAACCATCATGTCCATCAATTCTGGAAACATATATTATATTCCAACAACTCAATAAACTGGGTTACAAATTCACGATGAGCATTCAAAAATACCCGTTCCCATGGCACGAAAACATTGTCGAATACACACATGTTGCTCAGTGGATAAAATACCTGCGACGCTCTGTCAATAATGCTGCCGCCGAACAGTGATATCGGGGACGGCTGCTGTTCGAATACGAGGGTTATTCCGGGTGTGTCGATGGGTAGCGCACAGGCAATACAATGTCTGTCACTCAATGTCGATAAGTAGCAGGTTGGAAACACGAGCAATTCATGTGAGGTGAGCGCATGGGTCGTGAGGGCCTTGACTCCCCGAATTACAAGCCCTTCCGGGGAATTCTCTACGAGGTGTACGAAGAGATCTGCGTAACGGTTGTAGGGTATCGTGGAACATCTGTTTGGTGTGGGATCAACCATGGACCCGTCGCAGATGAGATCGTTGTCTTGAATATATTTGATATAGTTGCAAAAGCGTGCATGAACACCTGTGCCGTATTTCTCCTCGATGTCGCAGGTGGTTATTGAGAGTGCATTCAGGGCGTTCATTGCTCGTGTACGTGGAAACAAATGACCGTTATTACGAGCGAATAGTTCGTTGAGGATGTCTTTCTTATACAAGTCATCAATATTTTGATGAACATGATTGAATCGATTGATCCGTCCGCCTGTCAGGTGCGATGTGGCGGTCACGATTTCTTCATACTGTGGCATGCGAGCCATTTCATAGGGTTTAATCATTTCATTGAGTACTGCATGCACAACCGGATGGTCCAACGGGGTATGAATTCTTTCTCCTCTTATCCGTGCTTTGATGTGTAAATCGCTCAGGCTTTTCCGATATTGATCGGGTGTCATCATGGTGAACTGAGACCTCCAGGTGATGAATAGACTTCAGCAATGGCATAAGGGTAAGGGGATCGGCGGGCGAACCGCCTGTTTAAAATAATATGTTTTATGGTTCGGTTCTCCATCTGCCACGATCCCCTTTGTGAAATGCTGTCGTGAAAGACCTCCCTTCGAAACGCTGTGTTAATTTGTTGGTTATACAATTACCAGTTAACTACACTTCGCCTCAGCAATTTATATCACAAATGACGGCGATACCCCGTCATTTGCTGAATGTCGGGGTGAAGGGTGAATTGAATGCAGGCGTGTATACCACTTCGATCCACCCCTCAAAATGAAATTGCTTCAAAGGAGCGTTTGGAGATTGTGTATCATGTGCTAAGCTCTGAACAAGAATATGACTCTTAACGTTATTATAGATTATTCATAAATTGTGCCAGATCGACCCATGTGGTGGCAAAATTTATTACATTCGTAATATCGGTGGGTTATGGTAAAAGTATGGAGGAGGCACATCTTGCAGGTATGATACGCGGACGATCAGTATGCCATTCTGGCATACTGAGGAGGCATGGAATGTATAATGTGCCGTTTTGGCGATGAAAGTCATATGCTGGTCATGTTGAAGCCTATATGTCATTCTGGCATGGAATCCGGACTTTCAATTTCCTTGAGCCTGCGCTGAAGCGTCCTGAGGCCAATACCCAGAATTTTGGCGGCCTTCGTGCGGTTCTGCCCGGTTGAGTCAAGGACACGAAGGATGTGTTGTGTTTCCAGTTCCTCCAATGTGATGAGGGGGCCATGATTCGAAGAGGTGGGTGTGGACACGCGGGCCAGTTCCGGGGACGACGACAGGGTGAGCAGGTCCCGCTCTTCCAGGAGCACTGCTTTTGCGATAATGTTTTCCAATTCACGTACGTTGCCGGGAAACTCATAATGCCACAGTTTGTTGGTGAGTTCGGGATCAATGGATGTGATACGTTTGTTATTTTTTTGGGCATGAATTTTCAGAAAATGCATGGCCAGCGGAAAGATATCTTTTTTGCGCTCCTTCAACGGCGGGATATTGATGTGAAACATGTTGAGACGGTAAAACAGGTCCTTTCGAAATCGTTCCTTTCGTATTTCTTCTTCAATATCCGCATTGGTCGCGGATATGATGCGGACATTCACATTTCTCGTTTCCGTGCTGCCCAGTCGATACAGCTCTCGTTCTTCGATTACTCTGAGCATTTTGCCCTGAAGGGCAGGATCGAGTTCACTGATCTCATCCAGAAAGAGTGTTCCTCCCTGGCATGCTTCAAAAAAACCCTTTTTCTCGGTGAGGGCACCCGTGTAGGCCCCTTTGACGTGTCCAAAAAAATCATCCTCGAAGAGACTTTTGCTGAAGGAAGCCATGTTTACTGCAATAAAGGGTTCATTTGAGCGATTACTCAAATCATGGATGATCCTGGCCAGCATTTCTTTTCCGGTGCCTGATTCGCCGGTGATTACCACATTATAATCCGTCGGTGCGGCAACTTCAACCTGGTGGAAGACCATGGCCATGGCTTCATCTTCCGCTATCAGATGTGCAAATGCCGACGGGTTTTTGAGGTCTGCAAACGAGTGGTGCCGTTCGTACAGCGACAGATTGTGTCGAAGATTGTAGCGCTCAAGGGCGCGGTTGATGGTGATAATCAGCTTTTCTCCGTTTATAGGCTTTACCAGGTAGTCATAGGCCCCGAACTGCATGGCCTGTACCGCGGACGATACATCATCGACTGCCGTCACGATGATGCATTCCGTTGTAGGGAACTCTTCTTTAAGTTGTTTGAGAATGTCCAATCCGTTTATATGCGGCATAATAAGGTCTTGCAGGACCAGAGGAAACTGGTGCGTTCTGATCAGATCCATAACACGTCGACTGTCGGATGCAAGGGCCGGCTCCGGCAATCCCGAACTGGCAATCGTTGCCTGGATGCTGTTCAGAAGTCCTTCATCGTCATCAACTACCAGTATGGGGGTGTACGTGTCCGGGATGTATTCCATAATCGATTGCCCTCCTAAATTGTATGTTCTGCAAATGGGAGCAGTAAGGTAAATGTCGTTCCCGTTTCTTGGCTGCTCTTATAGGTAACCTTTCCGCCGTGTGCCTCAACAAGGTTCCGGGTAATGGAAAGCCCGAGACCGGTGCCTCCCTCATTGTGCCGGGACGTGATGAAGGGGTCGAATATCTTTTCTGCAATGGACGGATCAATACCCGGTCCGTTGTCGGAAACGTTAATGAAAACATACCGTTCGTGTGTATCGATACCCGTTACAACATGTACTTGGCCGTGGTCATGGTCAATTGCCTGGATGGCATTGATGATAATGTTTATAATGGCCTGTTCGATACTCTGGAGATTACCGCTGATAGGGGGCAACTCGGGGGGCAGAGCGAGAACCAGTTCTATGCCCGATTTTCTCGCGGTTGTCTCAATGATCCGGACGGCATTCTCCACCGCTGTGTTCACCTGCATGGGAGCCCTGTCGGCGATACTCGATTGCCTGGTAAAGTCTTTCAGGTTACTTACCGTTTTCGCGACCCGATTGGCCGCCATATCCATGTCGGACAGAAGCTGCGGCAGATGCTTTTTTAAAAAGTCATATGAGAGGCCACCATACTTCTTCCCGGGGGCCAGAACCTCCAGTTCGCGTAAAATGGTCTGTACGTCCCTCCATATCTTTTGCAGCAGCGGTATGTCAAAGATGATCTTGTTGATGGGATTGTTGATTTCATGGGCGACCCCGGCGACCAGTGTCCCCAGGGTTTCCATCTTCTGGGCATGGTGAAGTTGTGATTCGAGCTGCTTTTTCTCCTCTTCCGCATGTTTGCGCTCCGCAATATCACGGGCAAAGGCGAACTCGTATTCCTGATCGTGAAACTTCATGTAATTGCTGGTGATCTCCACGGGAAACACCCTGCCGTCTTTTGTCATGTGGGTTGATTCGAATCTGATCACCCTGTTATTTTTCAGCCGGTTCCATATTGTTTCGCGTGCATCAAGAGAAAATGATGAATCAACATCGAAAACGTTCATCTCAAGCAGTTCGTTTTGCGTATATCCCAGGTTATCAGAGGCCGCTTCATTGACGTAGACGAATCTTCCAGCCGGCGTTATCCAAAAGATACTGTCCGATGCCCTGTCGACCGAAAATTTTGTCAGGCGCAGAGTTTCTTCCGCCTGCCGGCGCTCGGTAATGTCCTGCACGATGCCGACCAGCTTTGTGGGGTTGCCGAGGGTGTCGTATTTGACCTCGCCGTATGTATGATGCAGCCGCTCTTTACCGTCCCGGCGGATGATCCGGTGTTCCGATTCACACGGTCCGGCGCCGGCAAGGGAATTTTGGAGGGCATCAATCATGCTGCCCCGATCGTCGGGATGCACCTGTTTTGTATATGATGTCAGGTTGACGTCTATCTCGTGCGGCTGCCACCCGAACAGCCGGTAGGTTTCATCCGACCAGTGCACCTCGTCGGTTGTAATATCCCACTCCCAGCTGCCGAGCTGTGCCATTTCCTGAGACATGGCAAGGTTTTGCATGATATTCTGCAACGCCTCTTCGGCCCGCTTGCGCTCGGTGATGTTGCGAAAAATACCCTGGGCCAGATTTTTCCCTCCAATGGTGATTTCCTGTGCCACAATTTCGACGGGTATCTCCGTTCCGTCGGCGTGGAGAATCAAACTTTCATGCACCATCCCACTGCCGCGATCACAGTGTGCAATGAACTTTTTTTCTTCGTATTCCCTCATACTCAGCGGGTGCAACTCCATGAAATGGAGGCCGATGAGTTCATTACGTGATTTACCCATGAGATCCCAGGCGGCCGGATTCGCATCAATGATGCATCCCGATTCGGAATCGGCAATGAACACGGCATCGGGAGCGCCTTCGAACAATGAGCGATAGCGCTCTTCACTTCGTTGTAAGGCTTCCTCGGCGTGTTTGAGTTCCGTGATATCACGTCCGACTGACTGGTATTCGACAAGCTGATGATGATGGTCGAAGATGGCGTGATACACCCACTGCTGCCACCGCAACTCGCCCTTGCCATTCACAATCTGGTGTTCGTGGGTGACCTCCTGCACATCCAGGGTCAGCAGCATGCAATGAATTTCCTCTATGCCTTTATGAGACTCGTCGGGGACAAAGGACATGAAATTTGATCCGATGAGATTCTCGCGTGTGTCTTCAAAGTAGCGGCAGTACGCGTCATTCACGAATGTCAGGGTCCAGTCGGGGGTGTATCGACAGATAAGTTCTGTCTGGGTTTCCACAACGGCCTTGTACTGTGCCTCGCTCTTGCGGAGCGCCTTTTCTGCACTTTTTTGCTCAGTAATATCTCGCATGACGAAAATAAGGCCGATTCTTGATCCTTGCTCATCATACAGGATAGAATTATGCATCAGGCTGGGGAAGATTGAGCCATCCTTGCGGGTATGCCATATTTCCCCTTTAAACAATTCATCTTGGATGAGTTCTGTAATAGCGGCTTCGAACGCTCGCATCTGATCACCGGAGTGGAACATCGATAAATGCTGACCGAGGCAGTCCTGTTGCGCGAGGCCGTGCATGGCGGCGAAGGCATTGTTCAGGAATATCAACGTGCCTTCCAAATCGGTTATTGCCAGCCCCTCGGTGGTCTGTTCGACGGCCGATGAAATCAGGCGCAACGATTCCTCCGCCTCTTTGCGTTCGGTGACATCGATATTGATCCCGATGATACCTTCAACGACATCTTCTTCAGCGATGGGTGCAATAATATTGAAGATGTGTTTCTTTTTCCCATTTATGATGTATTCAACTTCTTCACGGACAGTGTCGCCGGAAAAGGCCCGGCGATTGTTATCGTCCCACAACGCGGCAATCTCTCGGGACGGGGCCATCTCCGATGGCAGTTTCCCGATGAGATTACCCCAGCCCTGTCGGCAGAAGGAGTTCTGCATGGCATAACGACCGCTTTTATCGAGTAGGAAAAAATCAAACGGCATATTTTCGACTGCCCGTCTGAAACGTTCTTCACTTCTGTGCAGGGCCTCTTCCGCCTGTTTTCGTTCGGTGACGTCTGCTCCGTGCGCGACGGTCGCAATGAGTGTGAGACCGTCATTGGCATAGACATTAGAGGATGACCACTCGCCGAGACGCACGGTGCCGTCGGTTTTCAGAATCGGTATCTCTGCGGGCCTGCGGTTCTTTTCCGGCATATCATGAATCAATTTTTCGAGGGCATCCTGCAGATTTTCCGGAGGGAAGAAGAGATCAATGGGGTGGCCAAGCATTTCCGCTTCGGTTCTGCCGCTCATTTCCTCGAAGGCCCTGTTGATAATGGTGACCCTGCGCTCGTGATCCCAGGCAATAATAGGCGCATTGGCACACTGGATCAGGTTATTCAGGTATTCCGTTGTCTCACGCAGCTTGTTCGTTCTGGTTTTAACCTCACGTTCGAGAGACGAGGACCACCGGTAGGACATAGCGAACAGAATCGAACCGCCGATCAGCAGCGTGAACACCGCGAATCCGAAGGAATACATGGTTTGCAATCCCGCGTCGCGGATAATTTCATCAACCTCATTGACGGGGGCCACAACGGCCACAGACCATATTTTGTTTCCGATATGGACGGGTGAATATGCGATGAGTTTTTCAATCGTGCCGGTTTTACCCCTGTGCCATCCTGAAATATAGCGTCCCGTTACCTCATGACCGACGAGCATCTGTTTCTGGATGGCATGGATGGAGTCGAGCGGCAACGTCGGGCTTTTGTGCATCCGAACACTGAAAATATCCTGACCGATAAAATCCTTCTCAAAATGTGTGAGGAAGATACCTTCCTGATTGATGAGCCAGGCATAGCCTGTTTTACCGGACGTGATGGGAGAGATAAAGGCATCCGATATGACGCCGATATCATACGAAACCACCAGTAACCCTTTGAAGATATTGGTGCCGGCTGCCGTTTGATATACCGGTGTGACGACCCTGATTCGTTGCGTGCCGTTTTCGTTGAGGACAATGCTGGAGACAGTTACGTCACCGCTTGCCTTCGCATCCTGGAAGAATTTTTCGCTGCCGTAATTGCGTCCGACAATATTACCTCGCCATCCTTTTGAGGGATAAATAAAACGCAGCACACCGTGTTCATCCAGTCTGCGGATTGAGGTCTTAGGCAGAAAGCCTTGGTACAAGTTCCGCATGTATCCGAGGCATGCGGGTTCCATCTGTTGGACGGAAGGTATTCGGGCTGTTGCAATGAGCGCAACCCGCACTTCATTGAATATGGTTTCTATTCCTGCGGCTGCCGAGTGGGCGAGGATGCGCTGTTGTTCGTTAAACTGGACCAGGGCTGTGTGTCTGTGCTGGTTATAAGATCGATTGGCAAGAAAAACGGTGATGAGGACGGCAGCAATCGTTAGCAGCAAAATAAGAAATTGTACCACCTCGGAGGGCCGTTTGGCGGATTTATCCATCGAACCATAAAGATGTTTTTTGAGCACCTTCAAATACTTTCCCATCCATCTACCTTTGACGATGTATCTTACCAGATTTATCCCGGTACTACAAAACAGTTTATTACACACCGGGCAGCGGGACATGTGGAATGACATTCGTGTGCGGAACGTCTATTTCTTCCAGAATTCGGGAATGAGGAGAATAATAACGGTGTATATTTCAAGCCTTCCTGCGAGCATGCAGAATGCAAGTATCCATTTTCCCAGGAAGGGGATTTCGCTGTACGTTGATGCGGCATTGACCATACCAAACCCCGGGCCGACATTGCCGATGGTGGCGGCAACGGACGAGAATGCCGTCATAACATCGAGACCGAGCAACGTCATGGCAATGGTTGCGACGACGGTTACGGCAAGATACAGGATAAAAAATCCCCAGATACTGGCCATTGTTTCCGGATAAACGATTTTTTTTCCAAGTTTCACCGCGGTGACCGCATGCGGATGGACCAGCCTGTAGAGCTCCATGTAGCTGTGTTTCAGAATCAATAGAATCCTGAGGCATTTGATGCTGCCACCTGTTGATCCTGCTGACCCTCCGATGAACATGAGAATAAGGAGAATGATTTTTGAAAGCGAAGGCCAGTTATTGAAGTTATCCGTGGTAAACCCGGTCGTCGTCATAATCGACACAACCTGGAAGGCGGAGTACCGGATGCTTTGTCCAATGCTGTCAAAAACATGGTGATGCACATTGAGGGTGACGGCAATGGTGGCTATCAGAATCACGCCGATATAAAAGCGCAATTCGCTGTTTTTGTACACGAATCGGAACCTGCCCATGATCAGCCCGTAATGGAGGGTGAAATTGATGCCGGCAATAACCATGAAGGCGGTAAGAATGATGTCTATGTAGGTGCTGTTGAACGATGCAATGCTGGCGTCGCTCGTTGAAAATCCTCCGGTTGCCATCGTGCAGAACGTATGACAGAGTGCATTAAAGACATCCATACCACCGAACAGGAGGAGGACAAACTCGATTGTCGATATGATGACATACACGATCCAGAGTGTTCGGGCCGTTTCCGCAACGCGCGGGGTCAATTTGTCTTTTACGGGGCTGGGCAGTTCCGCCTTGTACAGCTGCATACCACCGACACCCAGAAGTGGCAGGATCGCAATTGAAAGCACAATGATACCCATTCCTCCCAGCCATTGGGTCAGTGATCGCCATAGCAGGATACCGTGTGGCACGTTGTCGAGATTGGTGATCACCGTTGCCCCTGTTGTGGTGAATCCGGATATGGACTCGAAAAACGCATCCGTAAAGGTGGGAAGTAGCCCCTCTATGAAATAAGGTAGCGATCCGAAAAACCCTGCCAGAAACCAGCCCGTTGCAACGACCACGAAGCCTTCCCTGTGGTTCAGGGAAATGTCCTCGTCGGGTTTCAGCAGCATATATAAAAGGCCGCCGGTGAGCGCGGTTATCACGAAAGATATCCCGAGTGCCTTGAGGTCACCATCGCCATAATAGAGAGAACACACGAGCGGTATCAGCATCGTGAGGCCCAGGCAAAAAAGAAACGATCCTAATATATAGAAAATGTTCCGGATATTCATAGGAAATAATCCAGCTTGACGGTGAGAAATTTTTCCACCTGAGGAATGGCGGATCGGAGTGTTACCAGTATGACGTGATCTCCCGGCAGGATGACGGTGTTGCCCCCGGGAATAGTCACATCATCGTTTCGGATAATAGCGCCGATGATTGTGCCTTTGGGAAACTTGACATGTTTGAGTGGTTTATTTGTGATTTCTGATGTTTCGAGGGCAATGAATTCGACGGCTTCGGCTTTTTCATCATGCAGCGGAGTTGCTGACACCACTTTGCCCTTCCTGATGAAATGCAAAATCTTCCCGATCGTTGCGTGCCGGGGATTCATGACCCCGTCTATGCCGACATTCGGTACAAGGTAACTGTAATCAATTCGGTTGATGAGTGCCACCGCCTTTTTGGCTCCAAGCTGCTTTGCGAGGAGCGCCGCCAGTATATTCGCTTCTTCGTCATTGGTCACGGCAATGAGATAGTCGGCGTCACGGATATTTTCTTCCTTGAGGAGATCCTGACTGGTACCATCGCCATGGAGTACCACCGCCTTGTTTAGATTAGATGCCAGAATTTCACATCTGTTCTGCCGTTTTTCGATGATTTTCACGAAGATACCCTTTTTTTCGAGGGCTTCGGACAGCAGAAGCGCCGTATTCCCGCCGCCGACAATGAAAACCCTCTGGACCGGCGTAATATCCTTGCCGAAGAACTTGAGTATGTGTTTCACATTGGCGGATTCGGTAAGGACGGAAAGATAATCATTTTCCCTGATTGTCGTTTTGCCGGACGGCACGAGCGGTTCGTATCTGCGTGTGATTGATGCAACCAGAAAATCGGAGTCTTTGCAGTCCTCTTTGATCTGCTGCAGGTTTTTACCTACGGCGGTGCAATGCGAATTCACGTGAAACGCAACGAGCTTGATGCGACCACCGGCAAAATCGATGATTTCTGCCGCGCCGGGGTATTCGATCAGGTTTATGACATTATGTACCGATTCCCTGTCGGGATTGATACACAGATCTATATTCAGATGGTTTTTGTCGAAAATGATCGAATTCGTGTCGAGATCGGGATTCCTGATTCGTGCGATTTTCAGGGCACCCTTTGATTGTACCGATGCCAGGAGGCAGGCCACGATGTTTGTCTCATCACTGTCCGTGACTGCTATGACCATTTCGGATTGTTCCAGCCCCGCCTTTTTCAGTATCTGCGGACTGCTGCCGCTTCCCAATAGTGTCTGGACGTCGACGTTTTCGGAGATGGTTTTCAGACGCTCTTCATCCTTGTCGATGATGATGACATCATTGCCTTCTTTTGAGAGAATATCTGCAATATTAAAACCAACTTCACCGGCACCGATTACGATTATACGCATACTTCACTCAACCTCCGCACGCAAAAACTCCACACATCCAATTCCTGCCACGTTAACCCTCGCGTATGGAGATCTTGATCCGGTTTTTTACGTTGACCTTAAATTGATTGGCTCCCAGTGTCATTTCGTCGCGATACGCATCATACCCCAGTATACACAGATTTAGATGGCACGACCGGTTACGAATACTCCAGAAACCGTCTGCAAATCCCGAAAGCATCGCTACTGTTGTCTCGGCCACGTTTTGGTGACACCGGTCTGCTCCGGGGATATCCACCGCGATGTTATCACAGTCAATCTTGAGTACCGTCTGGGCAATGGTTCGGCCTGCTTCGTATGCCCGATCAGAGATCATTTCTGAAGAACGCCCGAGACCGAACAGCAATATCCTCGATGAGGGAATACGGTCATTCGGGGTAATCAGTATTTGCTCCGCAAATGATCCCGCAATCATGCCGGATGCGATCTGCTTGGAAATCAACCCGTTCAGCCGCCAGTCAACAAGGCCGCAGTATCCTCTCGGAGGACGTTCGTCGGAGAAAAAATTCAGAACCAGGCCGTCACGCTTCAGGAACTCCACTGGTTCCGATGATATGAATATCTCCATTTTCCCTGCGTAACTTTGTGTATAAGGCATCGAGTATTCCATTTATAAAAGAGCCCGAATTTTCGGAACCGAATTCTTTCCCAAGGTCAATTGCCTCGTTGATGGTTACCTTGGGGGGGATATCATTGCAGTAAACCAACTCATATACGGCCAGTCGCAAAATGTTTCTATCTACTTTCGACATGCGCTCCAGAGACCAGTTTTCGGAACAGCTTTTAATGAGATTATCTATATCGTCTCGCTGGCTTTGAGTGCCGGTTATCAGTTCCGTTGAAAAATCCCTCACATTTTCCGGGGCGTCGAAATTGTCCCAGAAAAGTTCGATCGCTTCATGTGCTTCAACTCTTGAGACGTCTATCTGAAAAAGAACCTGTAAGGCTACTTCTCTTGCCTTTCTTCGTGTACCCATTAATTCCTCTGACTAAAGTAGTTTGAATAGGTTGGCCATTTCGATTGCCGACAATGCTGCATCCCAACCCTTGTTACCCGATTTTGTACCGGCTCGTTCAATTGCCTGTTCTATCGTATCGGTAGTGATCACGCCGAATGCAATCGGTACCTCCGTATCGAGCGAAACATTGGCGATCCCCTTGGAAACTTCAGAGCTCACGTATTCAAAGTGTGGCGTTGCTCCCCGAATTACGGCACCAAGACCAATGACGGCATCGAACGTGCCGGTTTTGGCCAGTTTCTTCGCCGCGAGCGGTATTTCGAATGCACCCGGTACCTTGATGATGGTGATGTCTTGATCGTCCGTACCTGCTCGTAAGAGAGCATCGACGGCGCCTTCGATGAGTCTTCCGCAAATGAAATCATTGAAACGGCTCGCCACAATACCAAATTTCATTCCTTTGGCAACGATCTTTCCCTCTATGATGTTCGGCATAGTCACCACTCCATTTCTATCGGTTTGCATGATGCGAGAATCGCTTTCCAGTACAGGTTTCAACGGCCTCCCATTGTCAGTCTGAACCACAGCAGACTGAAAAGGAGTGATGACCGGAAAGGATTGTCTTATTAAATATTCAACAAGTGTCCCATTTTCTTCTTTTTTGTTTCGAGATAGTGGAAACTGCTTTCTGTGGGCTTAATTTCGATGGGCACCCTCTCGACAACTTTCACGCCATATCCTTCGAGACCGACAATCTTTTTGGGATTGTTGGTCAACAGCTTCATTTTTTTGACGCCAAGGTCAACAAGAATCTGGGCCCCGATTCCGTAATCTCTCAGATCCGGCTTGAACCCGAGTTCGATATTGGCCTCGACGGTATCCAGACCGTGTTCCTGAAGGTGGTATGCCTTGATTTTGTTTGCCAGGCCGATGCCCCGTCCCTCCTGCCGCATATAGACGATGACGCCCTTGCCCTCCTGCTCCGCCATCATCATGGCCGCGTGGAGCTGGTCGCCGCAATCGCATCGTTCGGACCCGAAGATATCTCCGGTCAGACATTCCGAATGTACGCGCACCAGCACCTCGTCCTCGGGACCGATCTCACCTTTTACCAGGGCGACATGTTCCAGTTTGTCGACGTCGTTTTCATAGATGACAATCTGGAATTCGCCGCCGAAGCAGCTCGGTATTGTCGCGCTGGCCGCCCGCCTGACCAGGCGTTCGTGTTGCATTCTGAAATTGATCAGATCCGCAATCGTCACAATCTTAAGATTATGCTCGGCGGCAAAGATTTCGAGATCGGGCATCCGAGCCATCGTGCCGTCATCTTTCATGATTTCGCAGATTACGCCGGCTTCCCGCAGTCCTGCCAGACGGGAAATGTCGACGGAGCCTTCGGTCTGACCCGTCCTGACGAGCACACCTCCTTTACGGGCACGGATGGGGAAGATGTGCCCCGGACTGACAATATCATAAGGCTTCACATCTTCTGACACTGCAGTAAGAATGGTGGTCGCCCTGTCGGCAGCTGATATCCCCGTCGTAACACCGGTTCGTGCCTCGATGGATACGGTAAACGCCGTCCCAAAACGGGATTTGTTGTCACTGACCATCAGCGGTAGATCGAGCCGGTCGGCAAGGTCGTCGGAGAGCGACAGACAGATCAATCCACGGCCATATTTTGCCATGAAATTGATTGCCTCGGGGGTGACATACTGGGCGGCCATATAGAGGTCGCCCTCGTTTTCACGGTCTTCATCATCGACCAGAATGATCATTTTACCTTGCATAATGTCTTTAATGGCTTCTTCAATAGTACTGATTGGCATCGTATTACTTCCTCGTTTCCGAACGTTCGGCATCCGGCCGTGATGCATTCCATCCTTGTGAAGCAAGGTCTCGCGATTCGAAATGAACCGGTGAATGGTGCATGCAGTTCGTTCGATTTCCTTTAAGATTTTAATTTATTTCAAAAAACCATGTTCCGATAAAAAATCCATGTCGATTTCTTTTTCGGGATGGATTAATTTTTCAATATATTTCCCCACGATATCGGTTTCGATATTTACCTTGTCTCCTACGTTGCGTGATTCCAGTGTTGTCGCCTGGGCCGTGTGAGGGATGATATTAACATAAAACCTGTTTTTTTCACACTGGTTAACTGTCAGGCTGATACCGTCAATTGTGATCGATCCTTTTCGGACGATATAGCGTCCGAGGTCTTTGTCGATATCGATACCGAAAATAATGGAATTTGACCGGGCACGTTTCTCGGATATTGTACCGATGCCGTCAACGTGACCCAACACGAGATGTCCTCCTAAAAAAGAATTTAATCTGAGTGCCTTTTCCAGGTTGACTTTGTTCCCACGCTGTAGCGTTTTTAGATTCGTGTGTGTCAGTGTTTCCGCCGAAACATCCGCGACAAAACCTTGATGGCTGAGACGGGTAACGGTGAGGCAGACGCCGCTGATGGCGATGCTGTCGCCGATCGCTACCTCGTCGAGGTCCATTGTCGTCTCTATCTCGAGCAGGGCATCTTCTCCCTTCGGGGTTATGTTTTTAACGGTTCCCACACACTCGATGATGCCCGTAAACATGAACGTGTCCTACCTTTTCACCGGCACCGATGTGCCCTGTTTCCCGTTCAGGAAATTTTTAAGCTGGTCCAGAAATTCATTTGCATCCTGAAAATCCCTGTATACCGATGCAAATCTTACATAGGCAACACCATCAAGGCGATGGAGTTCTTCCATCACGCACTCGCCGATGATAGTGGTCGGAATCTCCTTCAACTGGAGGTCCTGGCAGTGCTGCTCGATCTTATCGACAATCTGCTCGATAAGATCGACACTGATGGGGCGCTTTTCGCATGCTTTTTTGATGCCTGAGAGGATTTTCCCCCGGTCGAACGTTTCCCGGCGTCCATCTTTCTTCACGACCATGGGGAGCACTTCTTCGACATATTCATATGTCGTGAAGCGCTTACCGCAGTCGAGACATTCCCGCCTACGGCGGATGGCATTCCCGTCTTTGCTGATCCGTGAATCGATTACTTTGTTTTCACCGTTGGCACAAAATGGGCATTTCATAATTTTTTTATTTCTACCCCCGCTTCTTTAAGCATTTCCCCGGCCAGCCGGTCACTGTAACCATCCGTGTAAATTACAGAAATAATACCTGAATTTATTATCATTTTCGCACAAATAATACAGGGATGGTTTGTGCAGTACATCGTTGCGCCATTGACGCTGACACCGTGAAGGGCTGCCTGGATAATGGCGTTTTGTTCCGCATGAAGACCGCGACACAATTCATGCCGTTCTCCCGAGGGTACTTTTAGCTTTTCTCTGAGGCATCCGATGTCCAGGCAATGCGCAAGACCGCTCGGAGCACCATTGTAACCGGTTGACAATATGCGTTTTTCCCTCACAAGTACGGCACCAACCTTCCGCCGCAGACACGTAGAACGTTTTGAGACAAGCTCTACAATATCCATGAAGTACTGGTCCCAACTCGGCCGCTCGGCACGAGCGTCGGGAGGGCGATGCTGTTCTTTGGACTTGACACTCATTAAAATGTTCCTTGTTCGTCAGTTTGTCAAGCGACAATCGGGTTAAATGCCCGGGCCTCTGTGAACCGTCTTTCCGTAAGGGCTTTGTGACGGGGAATGCATGGCCGCAGAGCGGCATGTGTCAATCCTGTAATCTATCAGCGTACAGGGGGAAGTTACGGCAAAGTGCGGTAACCTCGTGTGTGACCTCTTCGATTCGTGTTTCATTATGGAGATTTTCGACAACCGATGCGATTAACCGGCCAATCACCCTCATCTCTTCTTCTCGCATGCCTCTTGTGGTCAGGGCCGGTGTGCCCAGACGTATGCCGCTGGTCACCTGCGGGCCTTTCGTGTCAAACGGTATGCCGTTTTTATTCGTAGTAATGCCCGCCCGGTCGAGGGCTTCTTCAACCTCTTTCCCCGTCAAACCCTGGGGGGTCAGGTCCACCAGCATGAGGTGGTTGTCAGTCCCGCCCGATACGAGCCGGAGGTTATGGGTCATCAGCTCGTCTGCGAGTGCGGCTGCATTCTTGATTATCTGGGCCTGATATTCTTTGAATCCATTGGAAAGTGCCTCCTTGAATGCAACGGCCTTCGCGGCGATTATGTGCATTAGCGGTCCTCCCTGACTACCCGGGAATACCCGACTGTTCAATATCTTGGCGTGGTTTTCCTTGCACATGATCATTCCGCCCCGCGGACCACGTAATGTTTTGTGGGTTGTCGTCGTGACAAACTCACACGTCGGTATGGGAGTCGGATGGAGGCCTACTGCGATCAGTCCTGCAATATGGGCAATATCCGCCATGATCATCGCGCCGCCACGATCGGCAATCTCCCTAAATTTCTCGAAATCGATCGTTCTCGGGTAGGCGCTTGCACCGACAACGATCATTTTCGGTTTGTGTTTTTTGACCTGGTCTTCGACTTCGTTAAAGTCGATGGTTTCCGTTTCTTTGTCGACCCCGTAAGAGACGACATTATAAAGCCTGCCCGAGAAATTGACGGGACTTCCATGCGTTAAATGTCCGCCATGAGAAAGGTTCATTCCAAGGATGGTGTCTCCCGGTTGCAACGCAGAAAAATAAACGGCCATGTTGGCCTGGCTTCCCGAATGCGGCTGCACATTTACATGCTCCGCGCCGAACAGCTGTTTGGCTCTCTCGATGGCAAGGGTTTCTGCAATATCGACGAATTCGCATCCACCGTAATACCGGCGTGCCGGGTAGCCTTCCGCATATTTGTTGGTCATAATGGAACCCTGGGCCTCGAGTACGGCTTCGCTGACAAAGTTTTCAGAGGCAATAAGTTCCAGCTTGCCCGCCTGACGTTTTGTTTCAAGCTTTATGGCGCGTTCGATATCCGGATCAATCGCGGCTAATGTAGACATTGGTAAGATTCCTCCTTGTCTCGTTTCGGGTTTGTGGTGCACCGGGAAACATCTCGCGACTATAGTCTTAAATGCTTCCGTTTTCAATATCTGTTATTTTCTTCAGACGCATTTTATGTCTGCCCCCCTCGAAATCGGTGTCGAGCCAGGTTTGAACGATTGCTTTCGCATCATCCGGGCTCGTTCTTCTCCCTGCCAGGGCAAGAACATTTGTGTCGTTATGCTTCCGGCTCATCAGGGCCGTTTCCACATCGAGGCCGAGGACGGCTCTCACATTGGGATATTTGTTCGCGACGATGGCCATTCCTACCCCGGAACCGCATACCAGAATGCCCTTTCCAATCTCACCGGTTGAAACCCTGCGTGCAACCTGCGAGGCGAAATCCGGGTAATCGACAGAGGTATCGTTGTCGGTTCCGATGTCCACAATCTCTATGCCGGTGGCGATGAGAGTGTGCTTTATGATTTCTTTCAGAAAGAAGCCGGCATGATCGGCCCCGATGATAAGTTTCATGATCGCTGTTTCCTATTCCTGGAATTTCTTGAATATTATAACGGCATTGACGCCCCCGAAGCCGAACGTGTTTGACATGACTGCACGGATATTCATGGATCGTGCAGTGTACGGCACGAGATCCATATTACATTCCGGATCGGGCTTGTCCAGGTTTATTGTCGGTGGGACAATTCCTTCACTGATCGCTTTTACGGAGAGGATCGACTCAAGCCCGCCCGCGGCCCCCAGCAGATGGCCGGTCATGGACTTGGTAGAGCTGACGGCAATTGTGCTGGTGTCGGCAGCGAACACTTTCTTGATGGCTTCGATTTCATGCTGGTCATTCAATGGGGTGGATGTGCCGTGTGCATTCACATAGTCTATATCGGAAGGATCAAGGCCGGCATCCTGCAATGCAAGCTTCATGCATCGCTCAGCGCCGGGATGGCCGGGCGCGGGCGCTGCAATATGATAGGCGTCACAGGTCGTCTCGAAGCCTGCTATTTCCGCATAGATTGATGCCCCTCTGTTACGTGCGTGCTGTAATTCCTCCATTATGATGATACCGGCACCTTCACTGACAATAAATCCGTCCCGGTCTCTGTCAAACGGCCTGCTCGCACGTTCCGGTTCGTCATTGCGTGTCGAGAGTGCCCGCATAGCATTAAACGCCGCGATTGTCAGGGGGCATACCGCAGCTTCCGCACCCCCGGCAATCATTGCATCCGCATATCCGAAGGCAATGGTCCTGTATGCCTCTCCGATAGCATTGTTGCCTGCCGAGCACGCGGTGACCGGGCACGTAATCGGGCCCTGAACGCCGAATCGTATGGCGACGTTTCCGGCGGCAAGATTTGCAAGTACGGCCGGGATAGTGAAGGGCGAGATCCGTTTTGGACCGGCATCACGCAGGGTGTCTTGCTCTTTTTCGAACGTTGCAAGTCCGCCGATGCCCGATCCGATCACAACCCCGATCCGTTCTCTGTTGCTGTCATCGACACTGAGGGTCGCGTCCGTAAGCGCCATTTCACTTGCGGCGAGAGAAAAAATGATAAAATCGTCCAACCTCCGCACTTCCTTCGGAGAGACGAATGCCAGTGGATCAAAATTCTTCACTTCTCCGGCAATCCGGGTTTTGAAATTCGAAGCGTCGAATTTTGTAATTTCCGTAATTCCAGATTTGCCCGCGCACGCCGAGTGCCAGGTATCCTCGACACAGTTGCCGAGAGGATTTACGGTTCCCAGTCCCGTCACCACTACTCTTTTTTTCAATGAATTTACTCCGGCCTGTATAATTATGCGGCCTGTCGTGCTTTAATGTAATCGATTACGTTCTGAATACTCGTTATCTTCGCCAGGTCGTCATCCGATATCTCAAGCCCGAATTCATCTTCCATTGCCATGATTAATTCCACCAGATCGAGGGAATCCGCCCCGAGATCGTCAATAAATGTTGCTTCCGGGACACACTCTTCTTCGGTGACATTCAATTGTTCAACAATGAGCTTTATAACTTTTTCTTCGGTTGTCATTAATCAATCCTCCTCGTTCATTTTCACCTGTGAGTATTATTCTTCACACAGCGCACAGATTGCGTTACATATAGAGCCCCCCGCTTATATTAATTACCTCACCGGTAATATATTCTGCTTCTTTTGAGACCAGGAAGGCCACGACTCCCGCCACATCCTCTGGAGTGCCGCACCTGCCCAGGGGTATTAGTTTTATAATTTTTTTGCGATCGTCGCCGGAAAACGCGACAGTCATGTCTGTGTCAACAAAGCCGGGTGCCACCACATTCACCGTAATATTTCTGGGCCCCAGTTCTTTGGCGAGGGATTTTGTGAGGCCGAGAATGCCGGCCTTGGCGGCAGCATACGAAACTTGCCCGGCATTGCCCCCTACTGCAATAACGGACGATATATTGACAATACGTCCCCATCGCTGTTTGATCATATATGTGCTTGCCGCTTTACAACAGTTGAAAACCCCCTTGAGATTGACTGCTACCGTTGAGTCCCAGTCTTTCTCGGGGATCCTCAATATGAATCCGTTTATGGAAATAGCGGCATTGTTGATAAGAATATCAAGTCTGCCGCTTTGTTTGATTATGGTTTTAATGGCTATTGACGATGCATCATAGTCGGAGACATCGAATGGGCACAGCGCACCGTCACCGCCGTTGTCTTTGATAATTTTCAGAGTTTCGGACGCGGCGTCGGTGTTGTGAAGGTAATTTACGTATACGTTGACCCCCAATTCGGCCAACTTCAAGGCAATAGCCCTCCCGATACCTCTTGATGCACCCGTTACCAGCGCTATTTTTCTCTCGGTTTTCATAGATCGACTACAAGCTTTTCAGTTTTGCCATCGTTTTATTGAGTGATTGCACATTTTCAATGTTAAGCAACGTGATACCGCCATGTATCCTTTTAATGAGTCCTGACAGCGTTCGTTTAGGGCCGATTTCGACGATGGTATCAATCCCCATGCCGGCCATGGTATTGATTGTTTCTTCCCACCTGACCGGCGAATTGAGCTGCTTTGCCAAGAGACTTTTCAGGTTTTCGCCAGTGTAGACGGTGTGCGGGTCATAGTTGGGGATGACCGGTACCCGGCATTCTCTATTCTCAATTAGCTTGAGGCTCTGCTCAAACGTCGCTGCCGCATCATCCAGGAGACTGCAGTGACACGGTACACTGATGGGCAGTTTCATGATACGCCGCGCTCCCGCTTCTTTCGCCCCTGCAATCACTGTATCAACGGCTGCCGTATTGCCCGAGATCACAAACTGACCTGGACCGTTGTAGTTTGCAACACCGACAACCGCGCTCGTGTCTTCGGTGACCGCCCGGCAAAGTTCTTCAATCGTTTCTCTCCGAATACCCATCACGGCGGCCATACATCCGGCACCGTCAGGCACTGCATCACGCATGCAAATGGCCCTGGCACGCACGAGCGTGAGGGTGTCGTGGAAACTGAGGGCACCCGCGGCGTACAGCGCGGCATATTCTCCAAGGCTATGACCTGCCATAACTGCCGGGACAATAGCCGCTTCAGCGGTGAATGTCTCATAGGCTGCTATGTCCGCTGTCAGGATGGTGGTCTGCGTATTTACCGTCTGGTCCAACAGTTCCTGAGGACCTTCGAAACAGAGGTGTGCAACATCCTCGTCAAGAATATTGTGTGCATCGGTAAAGATATCTCTGGCACGTTCACTGTGGTCATAGAAATCCTTTCCCATTCCGACGTATTGTGCACCCTGCCCGGGAAATACAACACCCAGCTTATACATAATCAAACCACCTTATGGGGTGCTCATTCCTTCTCAGGAAGTCTTGTCAGCCGAGATTACTTCCCGTCCCTTGTAGAATCCGCATTCCGGGCACGCCCTGTGGGGTAGTTTAGGCTCGTTGCACTGGGGACATATAGAGGTTGTAGGGGCGGTAAGTGCATCGTGCGATCGTCTTTTATTTCTTCTTGCCTTTGAGTGTCTTTTAACTGGATTTGCCATATCACGATCCTCGTTTTATTTTTTCATTATTTTGAGTTATTAACTTTAAAATCCTTTAACGCGGCAAATGGACTGGTCTTGGGCGTTGTCGCCGTGTGGCCGCACTCCGTCTCATTCAAGTTTGCCCCGCACTGTGGGCAGAGCCCCTTACAGGATTCCTTGCACAGCGGTTTCATCGGGATCTGAATCACGATCTGTTCCAGGATGAGAGGCGCGATATCAATGGTGTCATCCTTGTAGTATCCGAAACCCAGATCATCGCCGGTAAGCTCAAGGTCCGCTTCGTCGGGCATGGTTTCTTCCGGCACGAAGGTATAACTGAATCTCGATTTTACCGGCAGGGTAAAATTTTTCAGACAGCGACAACATTCAAATTCAAACTCCGCTTCCATGAGACCACGCACAGATACGGTGTTCTCAATTTTTGAAACGAACATCTCAACGCGGACTTCGTCAACTGAGAAGGAGATACCCTCAGACCCCTCCAGCATTGTGCGCACCCAATCACCCGTTTTGGAGATCTGGAGTGTCATTCCTTCATCCGGGATATCATGAACCTGTATCTTCACCTCAAACTCCGTCCGCCGGTAATTTGTAGAATAAAGGTAGTGAGTAAATTATAAAAACCTGTTCTTGTCAAGTAAATTCTACGCTTGTCATAATGAATCATTTCGTGAAGAGTTTCAATATTTTCTTACCATACAAAGCGCAACGTACTGTACACATTGTTGAAGTCGCTAGCAATAACCATACCAGATTCGTGCCGTGCGGAGCTGTGCGGATATGCCTGCGAAGTGTGGAGATTACAGGCATGGAGGCGTCAGGATTTTTTCAATAGTGTTGCAAAAAAAACACACTTTTTGTGGTAAAGCGCGTCATGCCAAAGTGTGGCCGTGTCGGTATATCCGGTGTCCGGGGCGGATTACCCAATATAAGAACAGTCGAAACCGACAAAATCGATTTTCGGATGACCTTGTCACGGGATTCATGGTTAAGGTGCGCAAATATTGAGGTGCGAGTGGCAGTTAAGTATACATTGCAGTGCCGGGGAAAAGGGTGTGTTCGAGATGATGGACTTTTTGCACCGCCATCAAAATTAATCCTTGACAATTCTGCCGTAATTTTCTATTCGTACGGCTTCGAAATCAATTTGCTGGGGGATCGTCTAGCGGTAGGACTCAGGGCTCTGAATCCTGCTACCCAGGTTCGAATCCTGGTCCCCCAGCCATGGTCCCATCGTCTAGCGGTTAGGACGCTGGCCTCTCACGCCAGAAACCGGAGTTCGATTCTCCGTGGGACTACCATGAGTGAAATGAAGGG
>Ga0272441_10001353_pt1 | contig 52327 bp, 48 predicted proteins | sample SSMProp6N_FD_193582 | JGI IMG/M metagenome (GOLD analysis project Ga0272441, IMG submission 193582) | Marine sediment archaeal communities from Little Sippewissett salt marsh, Falmouth, MA, United States - SSM-Prop-6N | ecosystem: Environmental > Aquatic > Marine > Wetlands > Sediment ...
TTAGTCATTCTTGATAAAAAACACATACTCCGGAAACCGCCTGAATCCGAATTGATTCACGGTTTCCGGTCATTCTATAGCTGGCGGCACAAAATTAGAGATCGCTCACATATTAAGAAAACACTAAAACCCGGTTTTGGATACTTCCATAATTCGGAAAGGAGAAATTCATGGCAATCTATGAATTCAACGGCAAGAGTCCGAAAATAGGAAAAGGCACATGGGTAGCCCAGAGTGCAGAAATCATAGGGGATGTGAAGATCGGGAAAAAATGCTGGATCGGCCCCGGGGCAGTGATCAGGGGTGATTTTGGCTCGATCGTAATTGACGATGAAACCGCTGTCGAAGATGGAGTAATCATACACTCTGCCGGGATGGTTCATATCAACAAACGTGTGACCATTGGTCATATGGCCATGATTCACAATGCTACGATCGAAGAGTATGTTGTGATAGGCATGAGCACAACGGTCTGCGACAATGCCGTAGTGGGGGCTTGGTCGATTGTAGCGGAGCACTCCTTGGTCAAAAAAAATCAGACCGTTAAAGCGTATTCAATCTATGCCGGAATACCTGCTGAAAAGAAAAGCTCTCTAGAACAGCGGCATAAGGACTATATGATCTGGGGCAAACAGATCTATGTCGATTTAGCAGCTCGGTATCTCTCCTCATTGAAAAGGATCGACTCTGCCCCATGAAACGGACGATGTTGCATACGGATTTGATATTAAGTACTATCTTCTCGGAAAAAAACAGAGCCTCATAAAGAAAAATGGACGTGGACAAAATACACTCCATACACTATAGAAATTAAAGCATCTCAGGGAAACAGATCATCTAAAAGGAGGAAACATGAATATTTTAATAGCATATGAAGGAACTCCTGCAGGCCAAGTGGCGCTTGAATATGCCAAGAAACATGTAAAAGCACAACAGGATAAAATTTTCCTGGTAACCTCGCTCTTTGGCGGCACCAAGACTCCTCTTGACGTGATGGAGGATGCAAAAAAAACTCTTGAAGATGTAACCAAAGACCTTGAAAACAGCGGTTTTTCCTGCGAGCATCATCTTCTTGTGCGCGGGGCTGATCCTGGTGAAGACATCGTTCAATTTGCTCAAGAGATCAAAGCCGATGAAATCATCATATCCATCAAGAAAAAATCCAAGGTTGCCAAATTCCTTTTAGGTTCAAACGCCCAGTATATAATCCTTCAGGCACCTTGCCCGGTTATTGCGGTTAAATAATGGGCCTAACTCTACATATATCAAAGCAGATAATTCTGTTTTGATGAATGTGTGACAGCATTTACTTTCTGAAACCATAACCATTCATGCCAAAGGGAAAAGAGAATCACGGAGGGCTTTACTCTTCGGGATAAAAGCAAATTAATTCCGTGAGTTCTTACGCCCATGGGATTGCTTGCGTTCTGCATGTACTTGTTCAATTAGATAAAATCTGTGATCTTTTCGAAGGTACACTTGCGGTATATGGTAAAAAAGCACCTGAAAATCTTGCAAATGTTGCGGGAATCGCTATACTGAAAACATATCAGTAATTTTATTATGAGGAGGTATTTCATGCACAACCCAGAAGCAACCCAGATGGCATTGTCCATTCTCAGAAGCGGGGAGGTTTTTCAGTGGTATGTAATCACGCTGCTGGCCTTGGTTGTATATGTGTATTGCAATGAACTATCAAAGAAAAACTGGAAGGGCATCGCGGCCGGTCTTTCCCTGTACATGGTACACTGGCTGGCTGAAATCGTGAATGCACTGATCCAGCATTTTTCGGGTCATGCGTTGTGGACCGTACCGTCGGGCACCGCCTTTCTGATTCTTATCGGCGTGGGTGTAGAGCTCAGCTTTATGTTCTCAATTGCCGGGCTCGTCTTCAGCAAACTCCTGCCCGAAGATCCCAAGGCCAAGATTTTCGGTATCAATAATCGTCTGGCCTTCGCAATCGGGAACGCCGCCTTCTTTTCGATATTCGAAATATTCCTGGCTAAAACTCCGACCTTTGTGTGGGTATATTCATGGTGGGGAGCCTTTCCTGTTTTCATTGCGGTCTATATTCCCTTTTTCCTGGCTGCATTTTACAGTTATGATTGGAGCCCCAAAACCCAGAAAACCTTCATCGGCACTCTTTTCATAATAAATGCTTTGGCCTTGCTTGTGTTTGCCGGTATCCTGAAATGGATCTAAGTGCCAGAAACATTTTCGAGAACATAACAATTTCGGGCGAAACGAGGTAGTTTATTTATGAATTCAAAGACCTGCCGACAATGTGCACCGCACCTCTGATCAGGCAGGAGCCCTGTCATATAACGCCCACCTAACTTTCTCGACATAGACCTGCAAATTCTATGAAAGAGGCTGATCCTACTCCTGCAGTTTCTCGAGAGCATTCACAATACTCTCGAGCGGCGGCCTTTCATTGATATCGTGCACATCAATGTAGCGGATAATTCCCTTTTTGTCGACGATGATAATGGCCCTCTCGGCAGTGCCGTCCGTGCGTAAGACACCGTATGTGTCAGCCACGGCGCCATGTGGCCAGAAATCGGATAGCACGGGGAACCATAACTCCCCCATCCTGGATGTCCAGGCAAAAAGGGACGGTATATTGTCCACAGTGATGCCGAGCAGTATGGCATCGTTGGCATCAAAGAGATCCTTTACAATATTGTACCCGGGCCATTGATCGGAGCAGACCGGGGTCCAGGCCGCCGGCACAAATGAAATCACCACTTTCTTCTTTCCCGCATACTCACTCAGGGTCACGCCGCCCCCGGCAACCGCCTTCAGGGTGAAGTCGGGTGCCGTGTCTCCTACTTTCACCTTGAGAACGCTGTCGGTTGGTTGCAATTTTCCAACCTGGTATATGCTGCCTTCCAGGGCCTTAGATACTGCTGAAAGATTCTGGCTTAAGGCAAATACACCAAACAACAACAATATGCAGAGCCACCCGGATCTCTTCAAGAGCCACCTCCCGCTGGAAAGCCGGAAAGTTCCAGCATGGTAGCTAAAAATTCTTTCTCGTTGCTGAAACCTCCCGGTTTTGAATAAAACACGTTGTATGATCCGTCCTTATTAAAACGATAACCGATGAACCAGGGGGTAACCACACCGGAAAGCGTATTGACAATCGCCTGTTTTTCATCAGGGATTAATGGGAAGGGGATTGCATATTGTTTTTTGAATATCCCGACTTCAAAGGCTGAATTGCCCACCCCCATCCCGACTATCTTCACCTTTCCCTTGAGCCCGGACTGATTCTGGATGACGGCAAAGAGATCGTTGACCGCCGGAGCCTGTTTTTGACAGTGGGGGCAGTACATGCTGAATATTTCCACAATAACCACCTGGGCATCTATTTCCGGAATCTTGAAAACATCCCCTTTGCCTTTCAGTCCGAGGTAGTCTCTTGCCTGTTGATCTTCCGGCACGGCAAATTGCATTTCAGCCAATTGCTGGCCATATTCCGCCCTCTGAATCGATACGGACCAGAGATTAGTCCAAAACCCCATTCCCAACACTACTATCAACAAAGAAATTATACCTTTGTTCATACGACTCCCCCTTCCGGTGAGACACTTCCATGCTAAACGGAAATGCGGGTGCCCCGGTACCCAGAAAACATACGGCTACCAGTTCTCGCCCAGCAGCTCGAAGTAGGCCTGAGGATGAGCACACGCAGGGCAGGATGTCGGAACTTCCAGGCCTTCATGCAAATAGCCGCAGTTGAGGCACCTCCATACAACCGGTTTTTCTCGCTTGAATACCCTGCCGGCTTCAATGTTGGCAGCCAAGTCGTTATATCTCTTCTCATGTTGTATCTCTGCTATCGACACGTTATCCCAGACTTGAGCAATAGCATCAAAACCTTCTTCCCTGGCCACTTTGGCAAACCCGGGATACATCTCGCTATGTTCGTAATGCTCACCGGCAGCGGCAGCCTTGAGATTATCCAGGGTTGAGCCTATTACTCCGGCCGGAAAGCTTGCCGCCACTTCAACCTCACCGCCTTCAAGGAACTTGAAAAAGCGTTTGGCATGTTCCTTTTCCTGATTGGCCGTCTCCTCAAAAATCGCGGCTATCTGGATGTAGCCATCCTTGCGAGCCTGTGAGGCAAAATAGGTGTAGCGATTCCTGGCCTGAGATTCTCCGGCAAATGATGTAAGCAGATTCTTTTCAGTCTGTGAGCCTTGCAATTTTCCCACATTTTCCTCCTTATGGATTATTGTCTGCAGCGATGACTTGCATGCCATCAGCTTTTATACGCCTGCTTTCCTACTTGTGAACTGCTCCCCGGGCATATTCCGTAAATTTTCATGCTGTATCCCCGAATATTATAACCATATATTACTAATAGTATTCTGAACGTTATAATCAAGACCGCTTGTCGCGCCCAGCGGGATATCGTCGACTCTCCGGCATGAAATGCAGCGGATGTGATAGTGATACTCGATTGCGGCATCAAAGCGTCTCTGTCCGGCACCGAAATCCAATTTACGGATCAGACCCTGCTCCGAAAGCCCTTCTTTGTGCAGAGATTGCCCGGTTATTTTTTATGAAAATCTTCGAAGGGCATTGCCCTTTTCAGCATATCCCTGGCAAAGACCTGGGCATCTTCGAGATCAGCCTTGTCTGGATGGGGATGAGCCGATCTGGCCTCGTGCACCCATGCTCTATGCTCCGGCTTTGTATCTAGGCTTTCCAGGATCTGAGTTTCCACTTTCCCTCTACAGGTAAAAGAACCGAGGACCTTGGTGTTTTTTGCCAGGCTGGTTGCATGGTGGATTGCCTCTTTGGCCATATGGCTTGCCCTGTGAGCGCCATGAGTTGAAAATAGAGCCAGATTTACACCGCCTGGAATATTTTTAATAAAATCATGAACTGTCACAGGTACACTGTGGGCATGAACCGGGAATCCACAAAATATTAACGCATACTCTCCCGGATTTTCAACTTCGCCAAGAGGCATAATCGCCGGTTCTTCCCCTGCAAGCGCTTCGCATATAGCCTCTGCGATCTGTTTGGTATTGCCGGTCTTGCTGTAATATGTGACCAGTATTTTCATAACACCTCCTCCTGTTGACAGCTATCAATCCCAAGTTGTAAAGCCTATAATTCTCACCAAACCCACGCTTTGTCAAGGAGTTGTGAGTTGAGATGCAAGAATGGCTCCTTACACCTCGTCCCAGGTAACTACTTCTAGTTCCAGCTATTTCGTTATACCAAGAGGTCTTTCACTATCTTTTTGAGGCCGTCGGTGTCGATTTCATAGCGCGCATACAGATCTTCCGGATAGCCGATGGCTGAGTAGATATCCGGAATTCCCAGCCGTTTAAATTTAATTCCCAATCCGGCATCCGAAAGTGTCTCTGCCACGGCACCGCCCAGACCGCCGATGATGGAATGTTCCTCGGCCGTTACGACCACGCCACAGGATTCGGCCACAGAAATGACAGCCTCGGTATCAAGCGGTTTGATGGTATGCATATCGATAACTTTGATTTTCATGCCTTCTTCATTCAGCATGTCCGCAGCATCAACAGCGGCCTTTACACAGACACCGCAGGCAATCACTGCTGCATCCGTGCCATAATCTCGCATGGTAATGCTCTTGCCGATCGTTAAATCGAACTCTTCATTTTCATGGGCCATGGGCTCGAGGGCGCGGCCGATTCTGATATAAATCGGCCCTCTATCCTTTGCGGTGGCTCTGACTACCTTGGCTGTCTCAATAGAATCGGCCGGGACCACGACCGTCATGTTCGCCAGGGAGCGTAAAATTGCGATATCTTCGATTGCATGGTGAGTGGTTCCACCGTTTCCCATGGAAACCCCTGCATGGGTGGCAATTATCTTGACCGGCAAATTCGGATAGGCCACATCATTGCGAATCGTTTCGGCACATCTGAGCGAAAGGAAGGCTGCCATAGTCGAAAGGAAAGGCAGTTTACCACTGACAGCCATACCGGCTGCCGCAGCCACCATGTTGGTTTCGGCTATTCCGAAGTTGAAAAAACGCTCTGGAAAAACCCTGCGGAAATCACCGGTCTTATTGGATCGCATGAGATCCGAGGTAAGCACTACAATGTCTGGGTTGGTTTCGGCCAGTTCACTGATCACCTTGCCGTACACCTCTGCCTGGGTAAGTTGATCATACGTGTCGGTGGTAAACGTAAACCCGTTTACAATTTGTTTTTGTATGTCTGTCATTTCTCTACCCTCCTTGCCGGACGGCTGGAATGAATTGACTTCCAGGCCTCTTCGGATTTCTCGGCATCAAGCCCGGAATAATGCCAAATCGGGTCATTCTCCATGAAATCCACGCCTTTGCCTTTAACCGTGCGCGCAATCACCAGGTTCGGTGCCTCGCTTTCAACTGGAGGCAAAGAATCAAAAGTATCGACAAGCTGTTTCATATTATGACCGTCTATATCGCTCACATTCCAGCCGAAGGACTCCCAGCGCTCTCTTATAGGCTCAATTGACATGATTTCCTCGGTTGGCCCGTCAAGACTCAATCTGTTGCGATCTATAATGGCAGTAAGGTTTCCAAGTTTGAAATGGCTGGCCGACTGGGCAGCTTCCCAGACCATGCCCTCATTGATTTCTCCATCACCCAACAACACAAAGACTCTCCATTTTGCCTTGTCGAGCCTCGCGCTCAGTGCCATGCCCACCCCCACAGAAAGCCCATGCCCCAGAGATCCGGTGCTCATCTCCACGCCCGGAATCTTATTCATGTCCGGGTGCATGCCGAATGGACTGTCAAGCCGGTTGAATGTCTCCAGCCAGTCTTTGGGGAAAAACTCAAGATCCGCCAATACCGGACAGTAGGCAATGGCCCCATGACCCTTGGACAGAACGAAGCGGTCACGGTCCGCCCATTTGGGATCGCCGACTTTGAGATTCATTGCGTGGTAATGTAAAGCTACGATAATGTCCGCCATGGATAATCCACCGCCCATGTGTCCGCCGCCGGCGATAGCAGAAAGGCGAATAACCTCACTACGCAACTCTTCGGCCTTATCATCAAGAAAATCGTGGAGTTCGGCCTTGGTCGCAAATTCTTTAAATCCCATTTTATACCTCCTTTGTTCGTATACCTCAGATATACGCAGCTGTAATTATGCTAGCCGATTGACCCGCCGTCGACAAAGATCACCTGTCCGGTGATATAGGCTGATTCTTGGCTGGCCAGAAAGACAGCTGTTCCGACAATGTCCTCGGGTTTTCCGATGCGTCCCTTGGCAATCTTCCAGGTCTCCAGGGCCTCTTTGATTGGCCCTTCGCTGTAAAGATGCTGCGTCATGGGGGTATTGATGTAGCCCGGAGCTATTGCATTGACATTGATCCCTGTCAGGGCGAGTTCTTTGGCAACGGCAATATTAAGCCCGACAATCCCGCCCTTGGCTGCGGTATATTCAGCAACTCCGGGACCACCCACAAAAGGAGCCAATGAGGCAATATTGACTATTCTGCCTGCTTGCCGGGGCAACATCGATTCTCTGAGTACAGCCCGGATGCAGTAAAATGAACCGTACAGGTGGACCTTAATGGTCCTGTCCCATGATTCATCCTCAATTTCCGTAATACCATGCATAGGAAAGGTCCCGGCAGTATTTACCAGGATGTCTACTTGACCAAGCCTGGCGACAATATCCTTAACCATCCGGTCGATGGCGGCACTATCGGTTACATCAACAATGAATTGTATTCCTTCTGCTCCCTCCTTGCGAATATCCTCCATAAATGGATCCATTGCATCATTGTTCAGATCGCACAGGCAAACTTTGGCTCCTTCACGGGCATAGGCAGCACCGATTGCTCCCCCAATCCCTCCTCCTCCTCCGGTTATTAAGGCCACCTTATCTTGTAGTCGCTTCATAGGATCACCTCAGCACTCGATCATGATTTTTACCGGCTCTCCGGTTTCATGCAATTCAAAAACATCAGCTGCCTTTTCCAGCGGAAGATGATGGGTAATCAGTGCATCCAGTTCAAGTTTGGGCAGCATATTAATGGCGCGGGGGAAAGAGTAGGGAGAGAAGAATACCGCCTTAATGGTCATCTCTTTGTAATACATGATAAACGGGCTGATAGGCAGTGTAAGCTCTATCGGGTAGACAGCGAAAAAAAACAGCGTCGACTTCATACCGGTAATATTATAGGCATCCATGGCCGCTTTTTCATTGCCCGAGGCTTCGATCACCACATCAAACCCTCTGTTCTTGCTCACATCAAAGGCCTTCTGCATGATATCTTCATTGGTGGGATCGACAACCACATCTGCTCCCAGTTTTCTCGCCAGGTCGCGTTTGGATTCCACCGGCTCCGAAACAAGCGTCAGCGCTGCACCGGAACGAATAGCCAATTGCAGCAGCAACAGTCCGATCGGCCCTGCACCTATGATGGCAACGCTCATGCCCGGCTTCATATTCGCCATATCAATGCAGTGCAGACAAACGGAGACCGGTTCGGCAAAAGCGGCCTGATCCAGGGTGATGCCCTCGGGAATAGCGAATACCTGCTGCCTGTTTACAACCATGTACTCTGAAAAACCACCTGTGGGCTTCCACAAATCAATGAGCTTCTCGCAGAAATGCTGCTGTCCATTGCGACAGCGATAACATTCGTTACAATAGAGAACAGGATTGGCAACCACCATCTGGCCGGGCTTGATATCTTGCACTTGTGTGCCCACTTCCTCTACGATTCCAGAGATTTCATGGCCTATGAAAAACGGATACTCTCCGGGTGGCGTAAACGTGCCCACATACTGGGAATGATCGGTACCGCAGAGCAATCCCCGTTTATTCCTGATCTTGACATCATGCGGCCCCACAGACGCCACAGGCACCTCTTCCAAGGCGACATCCCTGATCCCTTTCAGTAATAATGCTTTCATGCTTCCCCCTTTCCTGTAATAAAATGGTAGATCGTTCCAAGATGTATGCGTCAAGTAAAACAGATTCCATTAATCAAGATACTTTGCTCGCTATGGACATTGTGCTCCTTGATAAAAACCTACTCTTTTTTTAAGGAGTTCACTAAAAACACCCCTGATTTGCCCTTCTGTTTGCGAGGACTGCGGGTTTTCCCGTTTGCCAATCTCATAGATGTCGAATTCAGGGGTTGCATACCCAGGATTTCATGCATATTCGCAGCTCCTTTGATAATCGCCTTCAACTCATCATCACTAAACTTTTTCAGCCCCCGCTGAAGAGCGTAGTAGGTATGATCTTCAGATGCCTTCATCAGCATCTCTCCCGCAGGCTCAAGTGAGACCAGTACGTTGCGTTTGTCTTGGGGATCTTTGCATCGTGAGACCAATTTGCGTTTTTCCAACCGGTCGACCTCTCTGCTGGCCGTAGAGATATGGATATTAAGCTCCTGTGCGATCTCACTCATGCACGCTGAAACTCGCTTGCGAAGAAAATACAACAGGTAGGAATCCTGGTAGGTCATATCAAACAGAAGGACCTTGAGCCGGTCAAACTGGTAGATGGCAGCCATTGCTTGATAAAGGATTTCGTCGATTTCTTGCCTGGTTACAGTAGTAATCATGAGAGAACGCTCCTGCTTTAATTTATTTATCATAATACTTGTATGAGCACAAACAATATTTTATTTGGTAAAGCAACGCAGGCCTGCAAAGGGACAACACAAAAAATTCTTTTGCTTTTTATTTGTATATATGCAAATAAATTATGCAGGGACTGGTGATGCTTCTAAAAACCATCTGGATTCGGGGTATGCATCTGATAGTATTTTTACTTACATTTGATGCAATACAAGCAATACTTTCTGGTATTTTTCGAAACAACATCAGCAGCACGCAAAAACATGGTTCCACATTTGACTTGCCCGACTGAATAATTACTGTTGTATGGTATCATAGCCCAAATCATTTTTTGAGGAGGAATTTTTTATGAAGTCGATATATTTCGATGTAAACATTCCGAAAATATTTGCCACAAAGCTGTTGGGCAGGGTAAAACCATCGGTATATTTCTCCCGTATTTCTCCTGTTCAATACGGATATATCCCTGAACAAAACCTGCCCGGTCCGAATTGGATCAGGGTCAAGAATAAAATGACCGGCATATGCGGGGCCGACCTCTCAATGTTTTTTGTAAAGGCAACCCCAAAAATTTCCATTGCCGCACTACCAGGTGTCCCCAGGGCCTTTATGGGCCATGAAGTTATCGGGCAGGTCGTGGAAATCGGTCCCGGTGTGACAGACCTGAAAAACGGCGACCGGGTGACGCTGCAACGCTTTCTGCCGTGCTGCTCCATGAAGGAACTGCCGCTCTGTGATCCCTGCCGGGAAGGAAATTATACCCTGTGCGAAAACTTTTCCGAAGGCAGTCTGCCGGCAAACCTGGGGGCAGGCTTTGGTGATCACTTCATTGCCCATCGATCCCAACTCGTTAAGGTTCCAGACCAGATAACCGACGATCAGGCGGTCCTGATCGAGCCGGCCTCAGTCTCACTGCATGCCGTACTCAAACGCCCGCCCAAGAATGGAGAAAAGGTGCTGGTAATCGGTGCCGGTACCATCGGACTCAACGTTATCCAGTTTGCCAAGATTATCAATCCCGACTGCAGTTTATACCTGCTGGAAAAAATCGATTTCAAAAAAGAGCTCGGGCGCACACTCGGGGCAGATCACATTCTCGAAGGCGATCCATACGAGGCGGTAGCCAAGGCTACCGGGGGCAAACTCTATCGGGGGCCTCTCGGTAACAATAACATCCTGGGAGGATTTGATCTGATATATGACTGTGTCGGCCATTCCGGTACCATTCATGATTCTCTGCGCTGGCTCAAGGCCAAGGGCAGCTATGTCATGATCGGCAACCAACTCGAGCCGGTTACCTTCGATCAGACTCCGCTATGGCAGCAGGAGCTGTCCATTGTGGGAGTCAATGCCCATGGCTGCGAAAAATATAAAGGGAAACGCATCAGCAGCTTTGATCTGGCCATACAGATGATTAAACAGGGCAAAGTAAATTTAAATGGATTCATCACCCACAGATTTCCTCTGGATGAATACAAGGAGGCCTTTAGTCTGGCTCGCGACAAAACAGGGCAGGTGATCAAAATCGTCTTCTTGATCGGATAACACCGGGATTAGCAAGCTCTCAAAACACAGTAAAATCCAACACCAACATTGATTCCGCTGTTTATCCCTGTATATTATGGTATATTAAAGTATTCTTGTGCTGAGAAAAACCCAGCGAGAGATAACACGTGATACAAGAGATTACCGATCAAAACTTTAAAGAGCAGGTGCTCGATGCACCCAAGACGTTTATACTCGAATTTACCTCACCTTGGTGCGCTGCCTGTAAAAAAGTGTCGGTACTTCTCGATACATTATCTAAAAATGCTCAAGACATACTCTTTGGAAAAATAGATATAAGTACCAGCCCCCAAACCTCTGCAGAGCTACAGGTACTTTCGGTCCCAGTGGTGATCATTTTTAAAGCCGGCAAAGAAATAAAACGTTTTTCAGGCCAGGTAAACGGAAAAAATCTTGTGCGCGAGGTTGAAAAACTTAAATGATCCAAGCATTTATCAACAACTTTGAGCTGTATTTACAGAGCTCTGTTTTTCTTACCCTCCTGGCAGCATATCTGGGAGGGGTCTTGGTAAGTTTTACGCCCTGCATCTATCCGGTAATACCCATCACTGTGGCCTATGTCGGAGGACAAAGCCAGGGTTCAAAACTCAAGGGCTTCCTGCTTTCCATCGTATATGTGCTCGGCACCGCCGTAACATACACCGTCTTGGGCGGAATCGCCGCCATGTCCGGCTTATTTTTCGGACAGATCCAAACCAGCCCATGGACATATTTTATTGTAGCTAATATCTGTATCCTGATGGGCCTTGCCATGCTCGACGTGTTTACCTTTCCCCTGCCCGGATTTTTAAGCCAGGCTCACACAGCTTCTACAAAAAAAGGTGTCCTCGGCGGTTTCCTGTTGGGAATTGCATCAGGTCTTGTCCTGGGACCCTGTACCGCGCCTGTGCTCGGGGTTCTGCTGAGTTATGTCGCTACTAAACAGAACGTTTTCTACGGAATGAGCCTGCTGTTCGTGTTCGCCTTTGGTATGGGAACGCTGCTTATTCTTGTGGGCACCTTCACCGGATTGCTCACTAACCTGCCCAAGGCCGGAGCATGGATGATCAAGATTCAGAAAACGTTTGGCTGGCTGCTGATTGCGATTGGAGAATATTTCCTCTTTACAGCAGGGACATTCAGTATCTAACAAGGAGAAAATATGCCGAAAAAAATTCTTGTATCCATTTTGGTGTTTGGTTTGGCAGGCCTAATGATACTCAGCTGCGCCGAGGGAAAAAATCAAGAGGAAGCATGGGATATTAAACAGCAATCCTTTGAACGTCTGGCCCCTGACTTCACCCTCCCTGACATCCATGGTAATGCCGTATCATTACATACTCTGCGGGGCAAAGTTGTTTTAATCCTTTTTACCACCACATGGTGTCCGTATTGTATAAAAGATATACCCAACCTGAAAAAGATCCATGCACAATACAGTGATAAAGATTTTGAGCTCTTGGCCGTCTACATCCAGGAAAGCCAGAGAAAAGCTTCTTCTTTTGCTGCAAAACACAGCCTCCCGTATACACTTCTGCTCGACAGCACCGGACAAGTTGCACGCGCTTACGGTGTGGTGGGCGTTCCCACCAAGGTGCTCATCGGCAAGGATGGGAAAATCTACTGCAGGGCCTGCCGAACCCTGGATATTATGCTGAAAGAGCTTCTCGGCTCATGATCAGTCAATTTCTTTCATGATTTCTTCGGCTACCCGCACAGCAGCAACGCCGTCTTTAGCATACATCGCCCCTATGGAGTTGGCATACGCCTCTGTGACGACTGCACCACCAACCAGAAATGTGCATTCAAGCCCCTTGCCCTTTGCCAGCTCAATTACCTCGCGCATGTTCACCATGGTGGTTGTCATCAGGGCCGACAGCCCGACAAGATGTGACCCATGGGCCTGTATCGCCTCAATGATACGCTCCGCGCTGACATCCTTGCCGAGATCAATGATATCGAAGCCGTGGTTCTTCAGCATAAGCGCGACAATGTTCTTGCCGATATCGTGGATATCGCCCTGTACTGTAGCCAGGAGAATTTTCTTTTTCGCGCCCATGCTGACACTGTCTTTCATCAAATATGGCTCAAGATATTCAAAGGCCTTTTTCATGGTTTCAGCACTTGCAATAAGCTGCGGCAAAAAGTAAACCCGTTTGTCGTAAAGATCTCCCACTTTTCTGATGGCCGGAATAAGAAACTCATTAACCAAGGTGTGCGGCTCGATCTGTTCAGCAAGCGCCTTGTCAATTATTCCGATGATGTCCTCGCGGTTACCCTCAAGCACTGACTCCTGTAGTCTGCTCTCAACGCTCAAGGCCTCGTTCACCGAGCGTTGTATATCAATCGATTCCTCTTTTGTAAAATACGATACAAACGCCTGAGCCTCACGATCCCGCCCACACAAGACATCTGCGGACAGCTTGATATTGGTAAATTCATCACTGGCGGGATTGGCAATGGCAAGTGTCAATCCATGCGAAACCGCCATAGCCAGGAAGGCGGTGTTAATCCATTTTCTCTGAGGAAGCCCAAAGGAAACATTGGAAAGTCCCACGACGGTTCGCAACCCGAACTCTTGGGTGCACCATCTAATGGTTCGCAATGTTTCCAGGGCCGCACCTTGGTCGGCCGAAACGGTCATTGTCAAGGCATCAGCGATGATGTCCTCTTTGGAAAATCCATGTACCCTGGCCCGCTCAAAGACTGTCTCGATAATCCGTGTGCGTTCATGAGAAGTCTGTGGAATTTCTGTGCCGCTCAGTGGTAGCAGGATGAACATTGCTCCGTATTTTGAGGCCATGTCAAGCAACGGCTTTTGCTTCTTCTCCTCTCCTGAAATGGAATTGATCAGAGCCCTTCCAGGATAGAGCCGCAATGCGGCCTCAACAGCATCGGCATCAGTCGAATCAATTACCAGCGGGAGATCCGAGGCGGAGGAAAGAAATGAAATCACGGAGGTAATGGTTTTTATCTCATCAAGACCAGGAACACCTACATTTACATCCAGCAGGCATGCTCCCTGATGCTCCTGCTCTTTGGCAAACTTCCTCACCAGCGACATTTTTTTCTGAGAGAGTTCATGCTGCAGATCCTTCTTCCCGGTTGGGTTAATCCGCTCCCCGATAATTACAAGCGGACCTGTCTTTTCAAGTACAACATTTTTCCTGGCAGAGCTCAACGCTGCAATCGAATCTCTTACTGGCGCAACGAGTTCAAGGCCTGTGATCGCTTTTTTCAGGGCCTGAATATGTGCAGGATACGTCCCGCAGCAACCACCTAATATGTTTACCCCTGCAGAAATAAAGTCAGAGCCATATGATGCGAACTCTTCTGGCGACATATCGAAAACCGTTCTGCCCGAGACCAGCTTGGGAAAACCTGCATTCGGCTTGGCCACTAAAGGAACATGTGCATATGGCTTCATCTGCTTTATAAGAGAGATCATCTCCAGCGGGCCTGTCGAACAGTTACATCCCACAGCATCGGCTCCGAGTGACTGCAGGGTAATAAGCGCTGTAGTCGGATCTGTTCCGTTTAAGGTGTAACCGCTCTTTTCAAAGGTCATCGTTACCATGGTGAACAGATCAGAGATCTCTTTTGCTGCGATCAAGGCTGCCCGGGCTTCCTGAATGTCCAGCATGGTCTCGATAATGAAAAGATCAACCCCGCCTTCAATGAGCCCTTGCATCTGTTCTTTAAAAGCGGAAACCGCCTCTTCAAAGCTCACTGGACCGAACGGTTCGATAAAATATCCTGTAGGCCCGATATCTCCGGCCACAAGGGTGTTTTTACCCACAGTCTCCTTGGCCAGCAGGGCCAGCGAGCGATTTATCTGGCGTGCATTACAGTTACCGTAGAGCGATAGTTTGTAAGGGTTGGCTCCCAGGGTGCAGGTATAAACGATATCGGCACCAGCCATTTGATACTGCGCGTGTATCTGCTGAAGAATATCCGGATTCTCGAGACACCATAGCTCGGGGCTGACTCCGTCGGGCATGCCCTTTTCCTGGAGAAAGGTCCCCATCGATCCATCAAGAATAATAATTTGCTGGTTGATTCGAGCATCCATTTCCTTTTTGTTAATCAAATCCGACCTCCTGAACAGATGAGCGTGATCTTCATTCAATCTCCCGTATTCCGGCAACAGCAGTAACCGACTTCTCCGGAATTAGTATATGACTTTGTGTCAGGGAGATTCCTAACCGATCAAGCATCAGCAGAGAATACATGCTGCTTTGATTCTCCAACAAAAAATCTCCATATCCTGCTGAAAAACGACGAGATGTAGGCGTTTTCATCTCGCGCATCAGAGATTGTCTGAAGTATGACATTATCCAGTCGAGCGAGGCATCCACAATCTCGCTTGCGGTTGCATCAAACACCACCGCCCGAGTAACATTATCTCCGGTGCTATCCACTGCTATGGCCTCAACAATTTCTTTCCCGGCCGTAGTTCCCATAAGCAGCGCTTCTTTACAGCCCGTCAACATCTTTGTTAGATCCCTGCTCTCAAGCATCACTTCCCGGCTTAGCCAAACACGTTCTGAAGTAGCCCGCTCAATGGGAAGAACAAGAGCAGAGGCCTGAATAGCTATCAGCCCCAGAGCTTCTTCAATGTAGCGTTCAATCTCGTCTCGTTGCTTTTGATCAAGCCTGGTCTTGCCGGTGCGATACCCCATACGCCGGTATATTGCATCGAGGGGTATCGGCAACCGCGGCGACGAAAAAAATTTCGGCTCCAAAATATTTTGCATGTCCATAGGTCTAGTGGCAAAATGTTAAACTTGCAAGATTTTTTGCTTCATATCAACAAAATCCTAAAAAAAGTTGACGTTTTAGCAATATTACGCAATAACTATAGTGAAGAAGGCCGCGCACCTTTTACGCGGTATGTATTTTATAATATGGTGGAGATGATTTATGGACTTAGATCGGCTTTTCTATCCTCGCAGTATCGCTTTTGTGGGGGCTTCCCCGAACCTGATGAGCGGAAAAATCCCCTTTTATCATTTTCACCGGCACTCAGGATATACCGGCGACATTTATGCGATTAATCCCAAGTATCAAGAAATTGACGGAAATCGGGTGTATGCTTCCCTGGAAGAACTGCCCGCTTCTGCTGATCTGGCCATCGTTTCGGTTCCAGTAGAAAACATATTGGATGTGATCAAGGCTGCGGTAAAAAAAGAGATACGATTCGTACACATCTTCACTTCCGGTTTTTCCGAGACAGGCAATCATTCGCTGGAAAAAGAACTGCTGCAGACCATCGGGGGTAGCAAAACCAGGATTGTGGGGCCTAACTGTATCGGCGTCCTTTGTACTGAATCAAAAGTGACCTTTAACCCTCTTATCAAACAGGATGGTCCCGGCAAGGTTGGTTTTCTTGGCCAGTCAGGCGGAGTCAGCGATAACTTTGTCCTCATGGCCCAGGCCCATCGGATTGAACTGAACAAAGCCGTCTCCTATGGCAATCAGATTGATCTGCGGGTAGAGGATTATCTGTCCTACTTTGCACAAGATGAATCCATCAGGGCCATTGCCGCCTATATTGAAGATGTGAAGGATAGCAATACATTTATTACAGCCCTCAGGGACGCTTCCCGAAAGAAACCGATTATCGTATTGAAAGGCGGTCGCACAAAGCAGGGCACCAAGGCCGCTTTCAGTCATACCGGAGCGATGTCAGGTTCATACCAGGTATTTTCTGCAATTATGCGCCAGTTCAAATGTATCGAGGTGCAAACCTTTGAGCAGATGATTGATGTGACAATGTTAGCCACTGCGGACAGAATTCCGCGGGGGGAGAACATCGGATTCGTAGGTGCTGGCGGGGGAACCTCGGTCATGTTTACCGATCTTGCCACCTTGCAGGGACTTGTTCTGCCGGAGTTGAACCAGAAAACCAAGCAAGACATAGCGCGGCATATCCCTGCGGTAAATACCAGCACCACAAATCCGGTTGATCTCGGGGCGTATGGCTTCTCATTTTCCATCATGGCCCATGCCATGCAGGCTCTGGATGAAGACGACAATATCGATGTGATTATCCCCTACTTCTGCCTCGACTTCATTAAATGGCAGCCCAAAGAGCGGCGTGAAAAAGGACCGCACCTCATCGTCGAAACATATCGGAAAATGCAAAAGCCTGTTATTCCAATTATCTCTCTATTTTCAGACGATAATCCCGATATTGAGGCCGAGAGAATCAGGATGTTCTCATTGTTCAGACAGGCCGGTCTTCCGGTCTACACAACACTCCTTGATACGGTAAATGCCGTCCGGTCGATTCTTATGTGGAGTACTGCAAAAAAATCTGCCAGCCAGTAAACGCGACAAACCCGGTTTTTTTAAGCAAAAAACCCTTGTTCTTCTCATACGGGGAAGCTCCCGGTATAGAATTCAATTGGGAGTTTATTTGATTTATTTCTTTTGTGAAAAAAGACTTGCTAATACTAAAAAATCTCATATAATATCCGCATACAACAAAAACATCGGGATCTGTTTCATCCAGTGAATGCTCCTGGCATATAGTTGAGAAATGGATATATATGTGGTGTAACTGACTCTGTAAATGAGTATACGAGAGATAGCTGATTTTGATTGGAGTACATCGCGGATGATGTCGATATTTTTCACAAAACGGGCTCTAACTCAACATGCCGAATTCATCAGAAGCCCTATTCATACTGGAGGCCCGACGATCTAATGAACGAAAAGCGACAGTACCCTAGAAAACGTGTAAATATTTCGGCACTTTTCAAAGGCGGGAAGCTCGCGCTGAAACGGGTACAGGTGCGAGATATCAGCCGTGGCGGTCTCTTTATCTTGGTCGATACCCCTCCCGAGGTCGACGCAGTCGTTATCGTCAACCTTGACACCTATGAGATTGGTAAGGACCTCAGCATGAAATGCCGTGTGGTCAGAAGCATCCCCGAAAACGGGATGGGGCTTGCAATTACAACCACCACCGATGATGAACACCTCAGAGAATGGCTTGCAAAATAAAGTCTTTACTGAAATTTTTAGTGTATCAACCTTGGTTTTGTGTGCATCTTTTCAGCGAGATGTACATTTCATAGGTAAGGCCTTCCCATTGACAGGCGAGCACGCTATTGTTCTGGAACAGGGGTTCTGATTCGATCGGGTAAGAACTTGATTCAAGAGCTTCTGCCCACAGCGCAGTGTGTGGTATGGGTGAATATTCGACAATCATTGGCCGTGCACCTTCTGATTTTACCAGGTCTACACTGGCTTGTATTTCATCGATTCTCTGATAAGGAAGCCCGCACAGAATATAGACACCGACATCCTTAACATCATAGCCTGCGGCATCCAGATTTTGCAGTGCCAGGTGAAATTCCTGATTGGTTACCTTTGCCCCGGTTGCTTTTTGCTGCTCAGGACTACTCGTTTCTAAGCCCAGCCTTAGCGTAACAACCCCGGCCTGTCGCATGAGACTGGCGACTTCCTTCGAAATGCCGCGCACATGCAACCCGTTGGGGCAATGAAAACGTGCATCGATATTTTTTGTGACTATGTTTTGCAGCATGGGAACTGCAAATTCTTGCGGGTTGTAAAGGAGAGCATCATCATAAAAAGCAATATCGGATACCCCTGTCTTAGAAATCCAGAATGCTATCTCATCCACCACCTTGGCAGGAAGACGCCGCCTAAGTCCTTGCCAGAGAATGTGCGATGCACAATAGGTGCACTTTAAGGGACAACCTCGTGATGTCTGCAGACATACATAGCGAACCTGTTCCATCAGATCAAAACAGGGATAGGGAAGCGTGTCCAGGTCTGTCATATCAGGGACATACTCTGGCTTTGTGCCCCATATTTGAGATAAAAGATTCAGCAGTTTGAGCTCCCCCTCATGGGTAATGATATAATCAGCACCGGAATATTTTCTGGCATGGCTGGTGCATAGACTTGCATAAATACCGCCCAGCACTACCGGAATTTTTGGCCAGGCTTCTTTCACCAGACGTATTACCTCAAATACCCCTGGATACCAGTAGGTCATGCTTGAGGATACCAGAACCACGTCAGGCTGCCCGAGCTTTGAAAGCTCGTATTGAAATGCTTCCTGGCTGATTCCATATCTCCCATAATTCCTGGGGAAGGCCGCTAAAATAGAAGGCTTCGCAACAATTTCGCGGTAATATTTGCCATGCCCGCTCTCTTTGCTTTTTGGCGTTTTGTCATGCATGAGGGGGTGAAACCTGCTCAGACAATCTATCAAATGTATCTCACAGCCGTTTTCGCGTAAAAGACCCCCCAGGTACAGCAAACCCAGAGGTTTGGCCCATAGGTCATAGGCTGCAAAATCATAAATCCAGGGATTAATGAGTAGTACGCTCTTGCCCTTCATTTTTCAGTGAGTGTTCGCCTGGGTGTCGGCCTGCTTCTGCAGTGGAATCGGAGGAATTTCTATATGAATTCGTATGTTATATATTGTTTTTTTATGAAAAATTATTTCATCCGGCATAGCATTCAGGCCTGGTTGCGTTTCACATTGAACACAATTCTTGGTTGTAACTATGGTGTTGCATTATTCCTTTATCGTTTCGAAATTCTTCAAAGCCGTTTCCATCTCGGAATTCTTTTTGGCACGGTTCCATTTAAGCTCATGTGCCATCACATCAACGATCCTTTCCAAAACTTGCGTTCCCGGATTCCCAAGAGTGCCTATTCCGGTTCTTCTAAAAACCACATCGCTTAAGGTCACGGCCATCTCTTTGCGAACGGCATAGATCACCTCGGCCAGGATATCCGGAAACTGTTCGCATACCTCTTCCAAATATTTCTTTTTGTTATCAGAACTCTTAAGTACATCTTGGTATCGGGAACCGTAATTCCGACAGAGGTTCTCGATTACCGCTTCATCAAGTTGGGCAGTGTTGCTCTTCTTGGCCCGGTCAACAAAACTCACATACCGGCCGACCTCTCCCCCAAACAATGGCGTGGTGTGAGTAGAACATGGCACTTGGGGCATATCAAGCTTCTTATATACCAAATCCACCAACTGTCTGGCCATATTTCTGGAAGTAGTATATTTACCCCCGATAGCTGTCAGAAAACCAGAAATCCCTTCATCCTGCTCATGATCGTAAATCTCATATTTGCGAGAGGCATCATAAACTTCAATTTCAATGCTCGTCTCTTTCTCCACTATGGGCCTTAGTCCACCATATTGAAAGAGCACATCCGCTCGTTCGAGTTTGGCAGAAGGGAACGTTTCATTGATTTCAGCCAGAAAATCGACCACATCGCTTTCAGTCACCCTAAATTCATCAGGGTCTCCCTTATAGACAATATCTGTCGTGCCTATTAAGCTGTGTCCGCGCCAGTCAAGAATGAAAAAATGTCTGCCTTTCCTTGTCTGCAGCACCACGGAATGCTCTTTGTGCACAGGACGGGTAATAAGGTGGATTCCTTTAGAGCGGACCAATCCATGATGGACCTTACCGCGTAACTTGCCCAACATACGATCGGCCCATGGCCCGGCGGCATTGAGAGTCATCCTGGAATTGATATCGTATAGTTTATCGCTGAATAGATCCCGCACCCGGGCTCCTGTAACAGAGTCCCCCTCTATAATCAAATCTTCCACCCTGGTATAATTGGCCTGATCAGCACCATATTCTGCGGCAGATAAGTTGAATTCAAGAGTAAGCCGTTCCGAGTTGTACATCTGGCAGTCATTGTATATCACGCCACCCTTAAGATCCTTGGAGTCTAAACCCGGTTCCATCTCCAGGATCTCTTTTTCCGAATACTTTATATGCCCGGGGATTTTCTTATCGTCGTCATTGATCCAGCGGCGATCATAGGAGAGCGTATCATAAAAAACCATAGCAGAAATTACTGCAGGCATCCCCCGCATGCCCCAACCATAAGCCGGGAAAATAAATGGTATCGGATATACAAGATGGGGCGCAATAATTTCCATGATTCGTCTCTCCTGCAGGGATTCCCGCACCAAACCTATTTCCCCGGTTTTCAAATAACGCAACCCTCCATGGATCAGCTTGGAGGTGGCAGCAGAAGTGGCAGCCCCGAAATCTCCTTTATCCACCAGGGCAACCCGCAGACCTCTCAATGCGGCATCCCAGGCAACGCTGGCTCCTGTAATCCCGCCACCGATAATCAACAGATCATATTTCTTGGCAGACATGGACTCAACATCTCTGTGCATATGCTCCCTCCTATGATTCAGTGCTCTTTCTGTAATGTATTACCATATACCATGAAATATCCAACAGCAAATATAGTCTCTCATCAGCGCCTTATCCATTCCTGGTTAAAAAATTTCCTCCATACTTCTTTAACGGACCGTCTTGCCCCACAGCGCAATCTCTGATATTTCGCTTATAAAGGAGAGAACGATGGATCTGGGATTAAAAGGAAAAGTGGCTGTCGTTGCGGGAGCAAGCAAGGGGCTCGGGTTTGCAACCGCGCAATCGCTGGGAGCGGAAGGCGCCAAACTCGCCATCTGTTCACGAACTGCAGATACTATTCAGAGAGCAGCTGAAAAACTGAATGCGCAGGGATTTGACGTTATCGGGATCCAGGCCGATGTGAGCGTTCCCGATCAGGCTCAAGCGTTTGTATCAGAAGCCTGCACCAGGCTCGGCACCATTGACATCCTAGTTACAAATGCCGGTGGGCCGCCTTCTCTGACTTTCGAACAAATAGATACTACAGCCTGGGAAGACGGTTTTCGGCTTAATTTGCTCAGTACAATCACCATGATCCGCACTGCTTTGCCGACAATGAAAGAAAAATACTGGGGTCGCATCATTAACATGACTTCGATTGCCGCAAAACAGCCCGTCGATGGTTTGATCTTGTCAAATACCATCAGATCGGGGGTAATCGGCCTGGCCAAAAGCCTCAGCAGGGAACTGGCGCCCTTCAATATCACGGTAAATAATATTCTCCCGGGCTATTTTTATACCAACCGAGTTCAAAATCTGGCCGAAATACTTGCATGCAAGGCAGGATCCTCCCCGGATACGATACTTTCTCATTGGGAAAATGATATTCCGCTGAAAAGACTGGGAAATCCGGATGAATTCGGTGATCTGGCCGCATTCCTTGCCTCGGAGAAGGCCGCATATATAACCGGAACATCCATACAGATTGACGGCGGTTTCTGCCGCGCAAGCCTGTAAAATCAACTGTTCCTTTTCCAATTCGAGCCGCTTTGAACAAAAACGCTTCGCTTTTTTTCGTGACCCGACTGTAGGTCCTCATCATTTAATTCATAATATTTCATTCATAGTAACACTTATTTTGTATACTCCCTTGACAGCTTCAGGACGATCAATGTATTTTTTACCTTGATGAAACCGTCAAAGGAAAAAAGAAATCTGGATCGGATTGTATTCTCAAATTTGTTCGGTGAAATAGAGCTCAAAGGTTTAAAAAAAGAAGTATCTATTGTCAATGCCTCTGAAGACGGCGTGTGCGTTACCGGAATAGAAATCCCGATCGGTACGGTCGTGCGCCTTGATATAGAGCCCCAGCCTGAAAGCCAGCCCATATGCTTATACTGCCGAGCGGTCTGGTCTTCCGGCGAAGAACCGCGTCATATGAAAACCGGCCTTTATCTTCTGCACACGAACAAGATCCTGTTTAAACAGGATCTGGCATCATTCAGTAAACTGGTTGACCAAACCAGGAAATATTCTCAGGTCTGATGCACTAACCGCCAATTTCGCTCATCTGGCTGGCACAACTTTGTTGAACGCATGCATTACGCCCTTTGCAAATGCCGCCGGACAAAGGCTTTGTCAGCACCCCTTTCTCAACAAGAGCGGCAAGCTCATGATCAGAAATGCCCTGCCTTAAAGGACCCAAAATATCTATTTGCTCTTTAGAAAACAGGCATGGCCTTAGATGCCCGTCTGCAGTAATTCTGACCCGGTTACAGCGACTGCAAAAACTGCGCTCGCTTAATGGATCAATGAGTCCTATTCTACCTGCTGCCCCTGGGATCCGGTAAACCTTTGCCGGTCCGAGCCCATATTCAACGGGATCGAGCCTGCCGAAACGACCCTCTATAATCTGGCGTATCTCTTGGGCTTGAATAATGTTCAGGGGGCCAAATCTTGCAGCACAACCCATCGGCATTAGCTCAATAAACCGTATCTCCAGCGGGGTTTCCAGCGTCAGACTGGCAAATGCCAATATTTCGTCGTCATTAAATCCTTTGATTGCTACTACATTAATCTTTACCGGAGCAAGATACTCGTCAAGCGCACATTGTATGCCTCGGTATACCTTTTCAAAGGCGTCAACCCGGGTAATATAAGCAAATTTATCTCTATCCAGAGTATCCAGGCTGATATTAATCCGATCCAGGCCGGCCTGACGTAATGCTTGCGCCGTTTGAGGCAGAAGTACTCCGTTTGTGGTCAGGGATAAATCCTTTATAGAATCAATCCGCCTGATATATTTGATAAAATCACAAAGATCTTTGCGAACCAGCGGTTCGCCTCCGGTAATCCTGATTTTCTCAACACCCTTTGAGGCAAAGATTGTGATTACTCGCAAAAGCTCTTCGTAATGCATAATGGAATCATGATCCAGCCAATCAACACCACCTTCGGGCATACAGTAACGACAGCGAAGATTACACCGGTCTGTAACGGAAACGCGTACATATCGGATCTGTCTCGAATAACTATCTATCAGCGTCTTCATCTACACTATCTCCCGGACTACCTTTTTCATAGCTCCCCCGTGATACAGGGCCTGTGTTCCTCCTCCTTCCATCACAATGGTCATGGCTTTTTCCGTATCAACGATGCGTGATCCTGCAAGGTAGGTAATGCCGGTCGATCTGAAAGCATCAACCATCATCGGAGTGCTTGGCCCCATAAGAATAATATCACGCGCAGCCCGCGGCAGTGCTAATATATCCCCCAATGTATTGTTTATGAGGGTGGTTGCGCTTATGATCAGAAGATCTGCATCTCTGATCAGAATTTTCATTTCATGTGACTCGCGAACAAGCGGGTGTTCTATGGAGCGTTGTTCGAAAACAGCAACATCACAGCTCGTATCGGATAGCATCTTTGCGACCGGTTCAATCAGGCCGATCATGACCACTCGTTCTCCAGCAGCTGGAGATACTTTGCTGAAAACATCATCGTCTAGACTATCAATTTCCGGCTTGATAAGAGCATTCATGGTTGCCAGAGCCAGGCTTCGTTGTAAGAAACCGGTTTTCTTGGAAAACTCCAGGATTTCAGCAACCGAGGACCCGGCAATTTGTCCGGCCTGTGAAAACACGTTGCAGCTTCCAGCATTGAGATGGCCCAGATTGGCACTCAGCCCAACCTGATGCTCTTCAACCTCGACGGCAAAATACCCCAGCCCAAGAGCTGCACGTCTTATTGTTCGCTGTCGTTGGAAATCAGGGATCCCTCCTGCAATTCGTTTCAGCATGACAGATCTTATGTAGGTCAACAAATATGTCTTGTCAAATATATATATAATAAAACTTACTATGGACCATGTTTTATTTCTCTCAGAACATTTCAGGCATTGACTAAATAGGTTTCCGGGCAGATCATTTTCAGAATCCAAAACCTCATAAAGTTAAAAAAGGCCCGTTATCTTAACGGTATACATGCGCTTTGCTGATCAAACAATTGGCCCATCAGAAAATTCTGAATCGAGTGACCCCTGATCTATCTTGTGCACCAGTCGTTCAAGTAAAAGCCGTGTCCGTCGTTGTTCATCCAGAATATGCTCTATGGTTGTCTCTAATGAGCTGACTTTATTTTCTCCTTTGTACGGTGCAGTTCGCATGGTTTTGGGCTTTGGTGTTTTAATTATTAATCCCAGAAAACAAGTCCAGAATTTTTCATAATCTACGGCGGCGTTTAGCTGGCTCAGGATTGTAGTGGCAATAACCCGGTAACAGCGCGAAACATCGGCAGTCGGAAATCTCACGATAACCGGTTCATGCTCTGTAACTGCCTTTTTAAGCTTTTCATCCACCCACACGCAACCCACATAGCCTACATGAGTATCAAGAAATCTCTGGGCAGCAGAAGATATCTTGCGATAAATCAATCTCCCGGAAGCTGAATCCTTGACCATGCTGGCAAAAATAGAGAGCCTTCCTTCGAAACCGTTCTTTTTTAAAATTTTGATCAAGGAATATGCCTCGGTAAGAGAGGCCGCTTCAGGACTTACACCAACAATCACTTCAGGTACGGCCATAAGCAAAGAAATTACTGCAGTCGATATTCCCGAACCGGTATCCACCAGTAAAAAATCTGTGTTCCGTGAGCTTTCTGAAATAGCCCGTGAGTGTTTAACAACCTGGGGCTTGGTGATATCTGCGATTTCCTGTATTCCGGATCTTGCGGGGATAAATTCCACCTTATAATCTGTCCGGATGATGAGATCCTCAACATCTGCCTCGCCATGCACTACGTCTTCCAGTTCCCAGCGAGGACTGATTCCCAAAAGGGTATCAATTTTGGCCGGCCCGACATCTGTATCGAGAATCTGCACCCGGTTATTCATCATGCCAAGGGCAATACCCACGTTAAGAACGAGATTGCTTTTTCCGGTTTTCCCCTTTCCTGATGTCACGGCAATTATACGCGGCATATTAACCACCCTTTGAACTACCTCTGCAAAATGCGTGCAAATAATACCTTTGAAAAATACAGGTTTTCATCCATCCAGTTTTGTAAAAAGGGAAATTTTTTTCTAAAAGATGAGAAATATATTATCCACTTTCCTTCTGCAAGTCCATTGAGACAACCTTGCTGATTCCAGGCACATCATAGGTGACTCCATAGATGACATCGGCCATTTCAAGGGTTTGCCTGTTGTGGGTGACCACAATGAACTGGGATTCTTTTGAAAAACTCCGGATCAAACGGTTAAATCGATCAACATTGGCATCATCAAGCGGGGCATCTACTTCATCCAGAATGCAAATGGGCGAAGGCCGCACCTTAAACAGGGCAAAAATAAAAGCAAGGGCGCACAGAGTCTTTTCTCCTTCCGAAAGCAGGCTCATCGCCTTGAGCCGTTTATGCGGAGGGCTTGCATATATGTCAACCCCGGCATCCAGAGGGGTGCTGTCCTGCAAAACGATATCGGCCGTGCCGCCACCAAATATTGTGATAAAGATCTCCTGAAAATTTGCTCTGACCTGGTTAAAGGTAGTCATAAACTCCTTGGTACTCTCCCGTTCGATGCTGGATATCACCTGCCGCAGCCTAGTACTTGCCTGGACCAAATCTTCGTATTGCCTGTGGAGATCATCCCAGCGAGCCTGCACATTATCATAGGCTTCAATTGAAGTGAAATTGATATGTCCCATGCGTTCTATCTTGGTCTGGAGCCGGGCTACCTTCTCCCGCGTAATTACTGGATCAAATGAATCCGGAATGCCCGGAATGTTTTTACCGAAACGCGACTCAAGCCTTTCATAACTCATGCTATAGGCTATATCCTGCTCCTTATGCTTGAGTAATACCTCGTTTCTTTCTTTCTCCAACGATGCCAGTATCTCCTGTTTCTCTTCCAGGGTTTTCTGTACCTCAAGAACTTCCTCATTTGCCCGGGTATATTGGGGCAACATCTCCTCATAAACTGCGTCTAACCGCTCTGTCTCGAATTGATCATTCCCCAACTCGCTTTTAATCTCGGCAATACTCTTTTCAATCTCGCCTTTTGTGTGGATAAGTTCTTCAATTTTTTTGCTGTCGTGTTCAATCTCCTGTCGGCATCTTCCGGTTTTTTCCTCAAGCCCCCTGGTCCGCTCTTGTTTCGATGCCAGCTCAACCATCATTGCGTTGAGCATTGTGTTTTCATCGGAAATATCTTCAGTGGCACGATCAATACCCATTCTGGCATGCTTCAGCTTTTCGTCTACACCCCGCACTTCTTCCTGGAATCGAACAATTTTCTCTTCCAATGCGGCCTTCTCCTGCGTAAGGCTCTGAAGGTCATCCTCAAACTTGCCGCACATTTCCTGCCACATCTCAATGTTGTGCTTAAAAGATTTAGTTCTCTCTTCCCCACGCTCAAACTCACGCGAAACCGCGTTTCTTTTAGCTTGTAATTGCTCAATGGCCTGCTTGAGCACATTCAACCCGTCTTCGTCGTCGTGCAACTCCTCCTGCATCCGCTCAAAAAGTTTTTTTGCATGCTCTAAAGCCTCGCTTAAGGCCAGCTTCCGGTCTTCAATCTCTTGCTGTTTTTCAGCAAGCTCGGTTTTTTCGGCTTTTGCCTGCAGAATCTCCACATATTTAGCCATCTCAGCGCTTGTCCTAATAATCCCTGATGGTTCCAGTATCATCCCATCCTTTGTGACCAGGGAACAGAAACGATTTCCCTTTTTCCAAAACTTCAAGGCATACTGAATGTCTTCGACAACCCACATATTCATGGTCAGAACATCGCGGATGTGTTCAAATCCATCAAGCGCATCAACACCTTCCTTTAAGGGCCCGATCACGCCTTCTCCCTGCAGAATCTTACCTGTCTGTACATTTTCCAGATATGGTTGAGCCGGAATATATCCCGGACTTGAGTTATCGATTCCCGACGCATCAATCACTTCTTCATGTTCATTGATAATGCTATAATCCAAAAGGGTCCCCACCGCCCTGCCGATCGTCTCTTCGTACCCGGGCTTTACGGCAATGGTATCGGCCACCTTGCGGTATCCGTTATTCCCTCTCTCGTTGGAGTTTGGCGATGGTTTATTCTGATTGATAATCCTATCCAGCATGGTCATCTTGGTCGTAATCTCGGCCTGGCTTTTTTCCAATCCGAACATCTTTTGTGATTCGGAAGCAATAAACACCTGCAGATTTTCCTTCTCACTATTTTTCTTTTCGATACGCAAAAGCAACGCATTAAACGCAGCACTCTTGGCATGGAACTGATCATCCAGGTTATTCAACTGCGATTGTAATCCTTGTTTGCTTTGTTCCAGTTCCCGTAGTTCTTGCTGCCGCTGGGAAATGTTAACCTCTATCTCGTGATGGCGCTTATGCATGGACGAAAGTCGTTGTTCTATAGCCTTGGCGTGTCCAATTGAATCAAACAGATCTGCCCTTTGTTGCTGATACTCCTGCTCTAACTCATCCCGATCTTTTTTGATTGAATGTAGCTGATTATGCTTTAGGGCCACCTGAGTTTCGAGATCCGCAATCTCGCTTGTAAGGCCCTTTATAGCTTGTTTTTCTGTATTAATCTTGTTCAGAGCCTCCTGAGTAGCATCGCGGATCTGACTGATTCGCCCTGAAAGCATCTGAACAGTTGATCCGATATCGTCTGCGCGACTTTTGCGTGCTTCAATATCACTTCTGGCAATTTCAACTCTGGATCGTACTTCATTCAGGGCCTTTTGTGTCGTTTCCATCCGGCCCTTTATTTCTTCAAGATTGGTTGCGAGATTACCTAGGCGAGATTTGTACGCATGCATTGTCTGTGTAAGGCTTTCTATTCTGCTTTGAAAATCACGCAGTTTTTCATCGAACTCATCTTTAAGCTCTTTGATGGTAATCAGTTCGTAGCCCCACAACATTTTGGTCAGATCATTAGTTTCAGCACGTAACACCTGATATTGCTTTGCCTTTCGCGCCTGAGTTCTCAACGTATTCCTCTGTTTTGTTACTTCTGCGAGAACATCCTGAATCCGCTCCAGATTGTTTGAAGTGGCCTCCAGCCGTTTTATGGTTTCTGCCCGTTTCACTCTGAATTTGCCGACACCGGCCGCTTCTTCAATAAGATAGCGAATATCTTCGGGCTTCGACTGGATAATATCCTTTATCTTGCCCTGTTCAATGATAGCGTAACCATGCCGGTCCAGTCCGGTATCAAGAAAAATATCGGCTATATCTTTCAATCGACATCTGACATCATTTATGGTGTAAATACTTTCTCCTGTCCTAAACAGACGCCTGGATATGGACACTTCTTCAAAACCATCCAGGCTCTTGGGAAAGAATCCTCCATCCTTTATAAATTCAAGCGTGACCCGAGACATTCCGCCTTGAGGTACATCCTGGGTTCCCGAAAAAATGATGTCGTTCATTGAATTCGCGCGCAACGAGCGTGCCGATTGTTCGCCAAGCGCCCATCGGATAGCATCGATAACATTACTCTTGCCGCATCCATTCGGCCCGGCAATGCATGTCACATCGCCAGTTAATGAGAGTACGCTTTTTTTAGCAAGTGACTTGAATCCCTTGATTTCAACCCGTTTCAATTTCACATCTTCGATGTATCAGAGCTTTGGATGTATAGCAAGATTGTTGTTCTTCTTTTGCAAAACAGCGCCAACAAATCTTTCCCGCGAAAACAAAAAGTTGTACAATTATTCATCAATAAGTTGTCTTTTTTATTCTTGGCTTGAAATACACCTTGCTTCATTATATTTTCTTGAAAAGACTTGGAGGTGGGTGTGGAAGTGTATTCCCTGGTTAACATAGGTCGGGTTCTTCATTTACTCATTAATCTATATATCTGGATTGTGATAGCAGGCGCACTCATTACCTGGGTTAGCCCAGACCCCTTTAATCCGCTTGTCCGTTTTCTAAAAAGTGCTACCGATCCTATATTCAGAATCGTTCGAAAAAATGTGCCCTGGCGCTTGGGGGGGTTAGATTTTACACCGATTGTAGTGATTGCCATTCTCGTGTTTCTGGATGTCGCCTTAGTAAATTCACTTACTGAAAACGGGAACGTAATTGCTAACATCTTTCTTGGCTTGGGTCAGGTTCTGTATATATTTTTGAATCTCTACATGTGGGTTATAATCATCTCAGCCATAATCTCCTGGGTAACCCCCAGCCCCTACAATCCGATAGCCAGATTTCTTTATACCCTGACCGAGCCGGTGCTGGCAAAGCTGAGAAGGCTGTTCCCGCTCAGGGCTGGCAGTCTTGATCTGTCTCCAGTTGTCGCAATTGTGGTGATCATGATTCTCAATTGGGCCGTTTCCAGATCGCTTATCGAAATAGGCCTGAAGATGAAAATTCAAGGAGGTTTCTGATGCAGACTACCCCGGAAATGATTCGTGAACAACGCTTTAAAGTTAAGCTTTCAGGCTTTGACAAAGAAGAGGTAATTAATTTTATGCTGAGTATAGCCGATGATATGGAAACCCTGCTGGAAGCAAACAACCTCTTAAAAGACGGAATGGAAGCCCTGAAATCCAAACAGAAAGATCTCGAAGATCTGTTTCTTTCGGCCAAACGCTTTTCAGACCAACGGCTTGAACAGGCTCAGGAGCAGGCACAACATATTGAACAAGAAGCTTCCCAAAAAGCCGCGTCCATCGAAGAAGATGCCAAACACAGGGCCCAGGAAAGCCTGGAGGAATCAAGGAAAGCCTCTGAGATAGCAGCCAGTGATGCTCTGAGGATCAAGGAAGAAGCCCAACAGCAGGCCAGAGAAATGTTACTGGATGCGGAAAAAACCAAATTCACTCTCGAAAAAGACCTGATCGAACTAAAAACAAAACGTTCAAGTCTCCTCGCTGAACTCAAGGCCACCTTTGATTCCTATCAGTCATGGATACGGGAGATGGTGGATGTGGATTCATAACAAAAATAATTCAGCCATTATCACCTGTCGAATATATCCTAATTCCGGCAGGAATCTAATCGATGGCGTCAAAGCCGATCAGCTTTGTGTACGGCTGAGTTCACCACCCGTGGAAGGCAAAGCCAATAAATCCCTGATAAAATTCTTTTCAAAATTATTGAAAACCGCGCAATCAAACATATCCATCATTCAGGGCCAAAAAACCAGGGTAAAGGTTTTGGCAATTGCTGACATGACCACGCAAGAGGTTATGTCAGCAATTGGCATCACTCAATAACTTTTATTCCCCGGTATCCTAAACTGATGAGTTCCTGGACGATTGACGTAGTCTCAGCCCCGGACAAACGGAAATGATGCACTGTATTTTCGTCATTGATTGTCATACCCACGCTGATAATATGCCCACCTTTCTGTTCTATGATTGAGACTACTTCATCAAACGACCCGTGAACACTCTTTAATATTACATCAATCCTTGCGCCGGATTTCAACACGCCCATAATATCGATAAAGGCCTTCAGAATATCATTGACCGTGAGGATTCCGATTACTTTCTTGTTTTCAATAACCGGCAGACACCCGATATTCTCTTCATAGATTATCCGGGCTGCCTTCTCAAGCGAGGTATCCTTCGTGACTGAAACCGGGTCTTTCAACATGACATCACTTACCTTGAAAGTTTCCAGCATGGATGCCAAAATGGCCTGTTTCATGTCCCCAAGGGTTACCAATCCGATAAAAAGTCCGTCTTTCACCACAGGAAGATGCCGGACAGAATGTTGCTTCATCACCATCAGAGAATCGCGGATCCCAGCTTCCGGACCGATGGTGATAACCTCCTTTGTCATCCAGGATTCAACCTTCATGACTACATATAGTAACAAATTATTCGTATAATTTAAACGACCAACATCACAATGTGTTGGTCTTGTTTTTTGATTATGTATGTGTTTAAAAATAAAGAGTAAAAACCTCGTTCTCTCATCGCTGGCCTTGTTACAGGGTCTTTCTCTAGCGGTTCGGTATTGTTGGCAAGTTCATCTTTGTCCTTGGTTTGATGACTTTTATCCGCACTTTGGGATTGACCAGGCTGGCGACATATCACCCGTTTTTACTATCTTATCTACGCTCTTTCCTTCACATTCCCGTCGTGCTCGTCCCGGCAGGTATACAGACTCATCTCTGATGACGGAACAGACTCTCAACGCTAGCATTGTCTCAAGAATCGGAATTATGCTGTTTGAATTGCACGGACTGATTTGAAAACGAATACCGGTTCTTTATTGCCCCAGATTAATGCCTTGTAAATAATTTAGCGCTTCATTTCTTGTGCTGACGAAGCCTTCTGCTCGTGCCTCTTCAACCATTTTCAGGCAGGCACCGATTTGAGGCCCTGACTCAATTGCGAGGATGTTCATGACATCATGCCCATTTATCAGAGGCGAAAGGGTTTGTTGCTGATACGTACTCAAGTAATACGACCACACCTTGGAGATAATGTGCTCCATATCTGGCCTCGATCCCATGTATCCGGGGTCCTTTCCGGTGGCCCATGCATCGGCCAGGGCATGCAAAAGGATCTCCGGCACATAACCCTGCGTTGTCTTGAGAAAACGATGCATTGCTTTATTCGAGATATCACCCTGGCAGGCAAGATCCAGCAGACGCATATGATGTTCAACAATACCGCTTAAAATATCAATGCTTTTCGTTGCAAAAGTCAGTTCTCGAGCAAGCGTGCGCACTAGATGTGTCCCTCGGACGGCATGCTGGTAAAAATGGAGGCGTCCGTCTTGGCCGGCACTCACAGTCTCGGGTTTACCGATATCGTGCAAAAAAGCCCCGAGTCTAAGCAGGGCTGCCCGGCTTGCTCCTGCCTCTATCTCCTCACTGAAATAATCGCTTACTCCAGGTAAATATGCATCGACCTCATTTAGAAGATTGTCAATCTCTGCGGCTGATTCAATCACATGCCGCTTGAGCGGCCAGCGATGATGTACCCCTTGATCAATTTCTTGGTACTGCGGAAACAATTTCTCCAATAAACCAACTGTATCCATCATGCCAAATAATTTTGATCCTTGCGCTTCATTCAGACACAACAGCAACTCCTGTTTTATTCTCTCTGGAGAAACATCTCTGATACTGGCTGCATAGCGCTTGAGATATTCAACAGTTTCGGGCTGAATACTAAAATCAAGGGTAATGGCAAATCGCAGGCATCGCAGTACCCGCAACGGGTCTGCGGCTAAACAATCCGCACAGATGACGCGAATAATCCTCTGTTTCAAGTCCTCCGATCCATTCAATGGGTCGAGAAACTTACGAGAGTCAAACGAAAATGCCATTGCATTTATGGTGATATCCCGAAGTCTCAGATCTTCATCGATGTGGATTCCCTTGGGAGGAGTAATATCAATGGTAACTGCCCGGTCTTTCAATACGATCCGGGCTATTTCACGCGACTGATCCATCCAGAAAGCCCTTGCCCCGAACCTGGTTGCAATATCGCTGGCCAAAGACCCCACCGGTGAAAAGGTTACGATATCAAAATCCTGCGGCTGTCTGTCGAGAAGCATGTCCCTGATACAGCCACCCACAAGATAGGTTTCGGATCGCAAAAGATCAGCAATCTCAGCGATTACACGATTACTCGAGACGATACTCCACAGATCTCGCATGGGCCTCCAAATCCTCAGATCTCGCCATGGCAACTGCCTTGGGTCCAAGACTTTTCAGCGCGTTTTGCGAAAAGGCAATTATCGACGATTTCTTTAGAAAATCATACACCCCCTGAGGTGAATAAAATCTGGAAGTCGAACCGGTTGGCAGAGTATGGTTCGGACCGGCAATATAGTCTCCAATGGCTTCAGGGGTATCATAACCCAGAAAAATGGCACCGGCATTTTCCACCATTCCCAGAAATTCAAAGGCGTTTTCCACCATTAGTTCCAGGTGTTCCGGGGCAATAGTGTTGGCAATCTCAATACTCTCCTGTAAATCACGGGTTATCAGACAAACCCCGTGATCAACAAGAGCCCTGGCGATGATCTCCTTGCGCTCCAATGTTTCTATTTCCTTTTCAAGTAGCCTAAGAACCTCATTTGCCAAAGACTTATAAGGGGTCAACAAAATCGCACAAGCCTGCGCATCATGTTCGGCCTGCGCTAAAAGGTCCAATGCTACCATGCGGGGTTTGGCCCCGGAGTCTGCTATAATCAGCACCTCGGAAGGCCCTGCAAAAGCGTCGGTCCCGATTTGTCCCTGGAGGCATCTCTTGGCGTGGGCCACATAAATATTGCCGGGACCAACCACTTTATCCACTTTGGGGACACTTTCGGTTCCATAAGCCAGAGCTGCTATAGCCTGAGCACCACCGAAGCGATAAATTTTGTCAACGCCGACAATATCGGCTGCAGCCAGCAGTGCCTGGCTCACCTTGCCGCCCGGAGTAGGCGAAACGACCACGATATTTTTCACCCCGGCGATTTTGGCCGGAATCACATTCATCAACAAAGTGGAAGGAAATGCATTCTTTCCCCCGGGAATATATATGCCCACGCTCGGTATCGGGGTAACTTTCTGACCAAGAATAACGCCATCCGTATCCGTTGTTATCCACGAATTCTCCTTTTGTCGCTGATGAAAGGCCTCGATCCTAGCGGCTGCAATTCCCAAAGATTCCCGCAGTTCTTTCGGTATGCTGTCTTTGGCTTGGGTAATCTGTTCCTTGCCGATTACGATACCTGTCTGCCGGGGATCATATCCGTCGAATTGCTCGGTAAAGCCCATCAGGGCATCGTCTCCATCCCGGCGTACAGAGCTTATTATTTCCTGCACCGCCTCCTCCACCTCGGCAGATATTGTATGTTTACGATCCAGTATTTTCTGCAAATTGTCCTGCCAGTCTGCTTCCGCGGTATGCAAGACTCTCATCATAACTCTCCCCTTATTCTTTTAACCCGAGCCCCTATTGATTGCAACTTCATGTCCAATTGTTCATAGCCCCGGTCCAGATGGTAGATTCGCCTGATTTCCGTCGGCCCCTGTGCATTCAAAGCTGCCAGCACCATACTGGCTGAGGCCCGCAAGTCGGTCGCCATCACTGATGCTCCCTGGAATTGTTTAATCCCGCGCACGATGACTGTATTGCCCTTTTCTTCAAGCTTTGCAGCCATGCGCATCAACTCGGGCACATGCATAAACCTGTTCTCAAAAATTGTTTCCGTGATACTGGATACTCCTTGGGCAATGCAGGCCAGCGCCATAATCTGGGCCTGCATGTCGGTTGGAAATCCGGGATACGGTGCGGTAACCACATCAACCGGCAAGATTTCACAGCGTCCATCGACAAACAGCTTGTCCCGGTCAATTTCTTTAATTATCACTCCCATCTCCCGGAGCTTCTCCACCACTGACAAGATCAAATCATGACGCACTCCGCTAATCATGAGCTGACCATGCGTAATCGCTGCAGCTACAATAAAGGTGCCGGTTTCGATTCTGTCCGGGATTACTTCGTAGTCCAGTCCGGCAAGTGATTTTACACCCTCAATGGTAACCGTACTGGATCCGGCACCCGCTATATTAGCTCCCATTCGCACTAATGCATCTGCAAGATCAACAATCTCGGGTTCTTTGGCCGCGCCTTCGATAACGGTTGTTCCCTTTGCCAAGGTAGCAGCCATCATGATGTTTTCCGTACCACCCACGGTTTGCTTGTCAAATACTATCCGGGCACCCTGAAGTCCATTGGCAGAAGCAACTACATACCCGTGGTAGAGATTTATATCCGCCCCCATCTTAGCTAGGCCCTTCAAATGCATATCGATAGGGCGTACTCCTATAGCGCATCCTCCCGGAAGGGAAACCTTGGCTTTCCCGTATTTTGCCAGCAAAGGACCCAAGACCAGAATTGAGGCCCGCATGCTCTTGACCAAATCGTAGGGCGCTTCCTGCGATGTGATTTTTGTGGGTTTGATCAATACAGAACCCCTTCTCGCCCAGGACACCTGCATCCCCAGATTTGCAAGCACCTCCATTATCGTACGTATATCTCTTAAGTTCGGAATTTTCTTATAGGTACATGTATCATCAGCCAGGATGGAAGAACATAAAATCGGCAAAGCCGCATTCTTTGATCCGGAAATGGCCACATTTCCCTGAACCGGAATACCGCCTTCTATAACAAAACTATCCATTTTCTTTCCTTACTACAATTGCGCGTGGTCTGCCGGCTAAATCATGCCGAACCGACTCAAGCACAAGCCCTTGCCTTTCTGCAAGAAATGAGCAGAGAGGCTCCAAAAGATCATACCCGATTTCCATTATTAGCCTGCCCCCTCGGTCAAGGCTTCCGGCTACATTCGTTAGTATTGTTTTTATTACATCGAGTCCGTCTTGGCCACCAAAAAGGGCGCTGGCTGGTTCATAGAGCGATATATCTTCCTGCAGCAGGTGTGTGTCACCACTTTTAATATACGGCGGATTTACCACTATCAACCCGAATGTAGCTGCCAAGGGCTTTAGTGTATCACCTGCAAATAAGTGTAGCCTGTCAGCAACTCCATGCAAAATGGCATTGTTACGCGCAACGCACAAAGCTTCATACGAAATGTCGCTGCCAAAGCCTACAAGATCTTTGCGGTGAACAAGAATAGAGATAATAAGCGCGCCTGAACCAACCCCTATCTCCAGTACAGATGCATTGATTTGCGCCAGCTTTATAGCCTCATCCACCAAAATTTCGGTTTCCGGACGGGGAATAAGGACATGCGGATTAACATTAAACGATCGTGAATAAAATTCTTTCTTTCCGATAATATAGGCAATAGGTTCCCTGTTGGCCCGCCTTGTGAGCAGCTCACGATAGGATTGAATATCCGAGGACGTAATTGTTTTGTCCGGATTGATAAACAGATAAATGCGTCTTTCGCTCAGGACATATGATAACAATATTTCTGCATCGAGCCTGGCATTTTCAATATTGTCGTTGTTTAGGTAGGCTTGAGCCCAGGAAACCGCCGACCGAACGGTCCACGCCACAATCACTCACCTAAACTGCTAAGGGCCTGGGCTTGAAAGTGGGTGGCAAGTTCATCAATGATCTCATCAAGCTCCCCCTCCAGAACCTGAGGCAGCTTGTGCAAAGTAAGATTGATCCTGTGGTCGGAAACCCGGCCCTGGGGAAAATTATAGGTGCGAATTCGGTCGCTTCTATCACCGGAGCCCACCTGAGAGCGCCTTTGTGAAGCGATCTCATTGTCTTTGTCTTCCTGAAGTTTCTGTAAAATTCTGGATCTGAGAACTCGCATGGCCTTGGCTTTGTTTTTATGTTGTGATTTTTCATCCTGACATGAAACCACAATCCCAGTAGGAACATGCGTAATCCTCACGGCAGAGTCTGTCTTGTTCACGTGCTGTCCGCCAGCACCCGAAGACCGGTATGTATCGATCCGTAAATCCCCGGGATCGATCTGAACGTCTACCTCCTGGGCCTCGGGCAACACCGCTACGGTAACTGCCGAGGTATGAATCCTGCCCCCTGCTTCCGTTACCGGAACTCGTTGAACCCGATGTCCGCCGCTCTCATATTTCAACTTCGAGAATGTCTCGCGACCCCTGATAGATGCGATTACTTCCTTGATTCCGCCAATGCCGGTTTCATGCATACTCAGTATCTCTACCTTCCAGTGCTTTGTTTCTGCATAGCGGGAATACATCCTGAACAGATCCGCGGCAAAAAGCCCTGCCTCTTCTCCGCCCGTTCCGGCTCTGATCTCGAGAATTACATTGCGGTTGTCGTTGGGATCTTTGGGAATCAGAAGCATTTTGATCTGTTGCTCAAGCTGAGCCTTCTCTGATTTGAGCCCCGCGAGTTCTTCCTTGACCAGTTCTCTAAGTTCCGGATCGGGGTCTTCCAGCATGGCTTCATTTTCAGCGATATCCTGATCCAGACCCTCCAGTCTGTGATAAGGTTCCATTAAATCGCCAAGATTTGAATGTTCCCTGGCTATCTCAGAATACTGACTTGGATCCTTCAGGATCTCAGGATCAGAAAGAAGACTGGCAAGCTCTTGATACCTGGCTTCAATCTCCTTCAGTTTTTCAAGCATATCGGCACTGGCGGTTTATTTCTTTTTCTCCGTACCATTCTTCTGAAGATAATCACCGTATTTCCTGCGGAAAAGCTCGGCTTTGCCGGCTGCCGCCGTACTTCTTTGCTTCCCGGTATAGAATGGATGACATGCGCTGCAAACTTCCACTCGAATATCTTTCTTGGTTGAACGAGTCTCAAAACTGTTGCCACATGCACATGTAACTGTGGTATCTAAATATTCTGGATGAATATCCTTTTTCATGCCGCTTACTCCTTACTTATTCATTGATTCTAGAAATTCGGCATTATTATCTGTCTTGCTCAGTTTGTCCAGTAAAAATTCAATGCTGTCTATCGGGTTGAGAGGGCTCAACAGTTTGCGTAAAATCCAGATCCGGTCGAGCTGTTCCCTTGGCAGCAAGAGCTCCTCTTTCCTTGTCCCTGATTTTGAGATATCAATGGCCGGAAAAACCCTGCGTTCCATGATGCTGCGGTCAAGATGAATCTCCAGATTGCCGGTGCCCTTGAATTCCTCGTAAATAACCTCATCCATCCGCGACCCGGTATCTACCAGAGCAGTTGCGATGATGGTGATACTGCCACCCTCTTCGATATTTCTGGCCGTGCCGAAAAAACGCTTTGGCTTTTGCAGAGCGTTGGCATCTATTCCCCCGGAAAGCAGCTTGCCCGAAGGCGGACAAACCGTATTGTGAGCCCGGGCCAGCCTGGTGAGTGAATCGAGCAAAATCACCACATCCTTCTTGTATTCAACCAGCCGTTTGGCTTTCTCTTGAACCATGCGTGCCACCTGTACATGCCGGGAAGCCGGTTCATCAAACGTAGAGGCCACAACTTCGCCATTGACGTTGCGCTGCATGTCCGTAACCTCTTCCGGACGTTCATCAATCAAAAGCACCATAAGAACAACATCCGGATGATTAGAGGTAATGCTGTTGGCGATACTCTGCAACATCATGGTTTTTCCGGCCTTTGGTGGAGACACCACCAAGCCCCGCTGCCCCATGCCTATGGGTGCAAGCAGATCCAGCGCTCTGCCGGTTAGGTTGTCCACAGAAGTTTCCAAGGTGAATTTTTCCATGGGATATAAAGGGGTAAGATCTCCGAATGGCACTCTGTGTCTGGTCTCGTCCGGCTCATTAGCATTGATTTTTTCCAACTTGAGCAGGGCGAAATAGCGCTCGTTATCTTTCGGGGGCCGTATCTGCCCGCCTATCTCATCGCCTATCTTGAGATTGAATCTCCTGATCTGCGATGGAGATACATATATATCATCGGGTCCCGGCAGGTAGCTGTAGCCTGCTGAACGTAAAAATCCGAAGCCATCCGGAAGGATCTCCAGAACCCCCTGTCCAGAAATATATCCTTCCTTCTCTGCCTGAGCCTGGAGAATTGCAAAAATGAGCTCCTGTCTGGTCAGAGTTGCAGACCCTTCAATGTTGAGAGCATTCGCTGTTTCCAAAAGCTCCTTCGGGTCAAGCTTTTTTAACTCTTCCAAATGCATATCATTATCCTTTCGGTTTGTGTGATGTGATAGTATGCAGAAAAAGTGAAAACACGCTTACTTATTTTTGATTATGACATGCCTATTAGAAACGAAAACCAAAGTCAAGGAGAAAAGCGTATCAGGCGGTTTTTCTAACCGCCTGATACCACGGGTACATATTTTTATGCTTTTGCTGATTACTCTGCCAACGGATTGGCCCCATGGAACTTCTTCCCGGCTACCTTCTCGGAATACCCCATCTGATCCAGGTACATGGTAATGCCACCCATAAAGAACGGCCAGCCGGCACCCATGATCATACCGGTATCGACATCCTTGGGACTTGCCACCACGCCTTCTTTCAGCATAAGATCTATCTCCAGCGCCAGTCTCTCGCTGACTCGATCCTTGATTTCCTGGTCCGTAAAGGCTTTGTCTCCCCTTGGCCAAACGGCCACGATCTCCGGGTCCACATCAATGCCCGTGTCAGTAAAGGTGAGAATGGAAGTCTTTTTCTTGGCTACCAGATTCTTGAGCCCCTCATAGACGGGGAAACGATCAGGCCAGGCTTTATTCAGGGTTTCCTGGACATGCAGGGCGATCTGCGGACCAACAAGTCCTGCCAGGGTAAACGGCGACATCGGGAAGCCAAGATCTACAATGGCATTATCAGCCTGCATGAAATCAGCGCCTTCATTTATGCACGAGAACATTCCGTCCATCAAGGCTAGCAGAAGCCTGTTGACCAGGAAGCCCGAAGAGTTCTTAACCAGGACCGGTGTCTTCTTGAGTTTCTTGGCCATGTCAAAGGCTGTTGCCAAAGCGACATCGCTGGTTTTGTCGGCATTTATGATTTCAATGAGCGGCATGACGGCTATGGGATTGAAGAAATGGAATCCCACCACGCGAGAGGGATCCTTGAGATTCTTTGCCATCTCGCTGACATCAAGTGAGGAGGTGTTGGTCAGGAACAGGCATTCGGGCTTGCAGACATCTTCCAGCTCTCCGAAGACCTTCTGCTTGATACCCATTTCTTCAAAGACTGCCTCGATCACGAAATCACAATCTTCGAATCCTTCGTAGGTGGTCGAACCCGTAATCAGTTCATTGCCCATCCAGGCGGCATCACCTTCACTCATGCGGCCTCTCTTGGCCTGCTTCTTGAGTTGTGACCGGATATAGTCCAGGCCCTTGTCGACAAATTCCTGCTTGATATCCTTCATCAGGACCGGCACCTGATAGCGCTGGGCATACAACAGTGCCATCTGGGAGGCCATCAGGCCAGCACCGATAATACCGATCTTGCCGATGCGGACACCCTTGACATCCTGCGGTCTGCCGGGCAGCTTTTTGGCCCTGCGCTGCACCAGGTCGAAGGAATACATGCTGGCCAGACATTGATTTGATAAAATCATATCTGCGAGAGTCTGGCTTTCTTGCTCAAAACCATCTTCCAGCGACCAGTCCGCTGCTCCCTTGATTAGATCGAGCGCCTTATGTGGTGCAAGGGCGCCACTATGCACTTTGCTGGTGATTAAGGCCTTGGTCTCATTGTAAACCTCTTCGCTCATGCGGGGATTGGCCTTCTTTTTCTCGATCTTTTCTTCACCGGTTATGATACCCTCCAGAAAGTGAAGCGAGTCATCCACAAACTCCACCGGCTCAAAAAGCCTGTCAGCCAGACCCCATTCAAAGACCTGGGTGGATCTGGACATACGGTTCTGATTCAAGGGATTTTTCAGAATAAGCTCGATCGCAACTTCCGGCCCTGCAATGCGGGGCACCAGCTGTGTTCCTCCCCAACCCGGCACGAGGCCGATAAAACATTCCGGCAGGGCAAAATGATCACAGCCTCCGGGGCTTTTTGAAATAGTGCGATAATCATGATACAGCGATACTTCGACTCCTCCACCCATGGCGGCGCCGTTGATTGCAGCCACGGTTGGTATTTGCAGATCCATGATCCGCTTGAATACTGAATGCCCGCTTCTGCCAATCTCAAGGGCTTCATCCCGGGGAATACTCGGATTAATGCTCATTATGTCGGCACCGACATTGAAAATATAGGGTTTTCCAACCATGAGCCAGCCGGTTACCTCGGAGTCTTTCTCCACAATATCAAGCACCTTGCCAAGTGACTCCAGCGCCTCTGTTCCCCAGGTATTCGGCTTCCTATGGTCTTCCCCATTATCCATTGTGACGATGGCGATCTTGCCTGCCTTTTTTGATTCGTAATAATTCAGTTTGCATTCGGTTACATATTTAGCCATGACAACCTCCTAAAGATCCTTTCCGACCACATTTTCCCATAAGATTGCGCCACCCTGGCCGAGACCGACACACATTGTGGTCAGACCGTACTTTGCGTCTGGATTCAGCTCAAAATCTTTGGCGAGCTGGATGCTCAGCCGCACCCCGGATGTTGCCAGAGGATGACCGATGGCGATTGTACCTCCGAAGGGATTCAGTCGCGGATCCTCGGGAAGTTGCATACCAAAATATTTCATGAATCCAACCGCCTGGACGGCAAAGGCCTCATTGAGCTCGATGTAGTCCAGGTCATCAATCTTCATGCCATAGCGCTTGAGAACCTTATCGGTGGCAGGGACCGGGCCCCAGCCCATGATAGAGGGATCCACGCCCTCGAAGGCATACCCGATGAGCCTCATTTTTGGCTTGATGCCCAGTTCCTTGCACTTCTCTCCCGACATCATCAGCGCAACCGAGGCCCCGTCGTTGAGACCGGAGGAATTTCCGGCCGTCACTTTTCCTTCCGGCTTGAAGGGAGTTTTCAAGGCCCGCATTCCCTCGATAGTTGCCCCGCGCCGTGCCTGCTCATCCCTGTCCGCTATCTTCCATCCGTTAGGAGTAAATACCGCCATGCTGACCGTTTGATCGTCGTAATATCCCTCGTCCAATCCTTTGAAATATCTCTGGGTGACCCGCAAGGCATACTCATCGGATTCTTTCTTGGTTACTTCGGGATAACCGTTTTCCACCATCCAGTCATGCAGACGCTCAGCTGTCACCCCCATGCTGAAATACTTGGGCTCGACCATCTTCTCGGTGACGATCCTGGGGTTGGGATCAGCAGTGGCTCCCATCGGATGGTGCGCCATGTGCTCCACGCCACCGGTTATCACGATGTCGCCTGCATTGGTCATAATCTCGGCCGCCCCGAGGGCCTGGGCCGACATTCCTCCGGCGCACATTCTGTCAATGGTTGCCCCGGCAACCCGCACCGGCAAGCCTGACGTGAGCACGGTAGTGCGCCCCATCGTGGTTCCCTGATCTCCCTCCTGACAGGTTGCACCCCAGAGGTTATCATCGGTCTGATCAAACGGCACCTTTGGATTGCGTCTGAAGAGTTCCCGCATAATCTTGACAACAAGATCGTCGGCCCGGGTGGTATAGTAAAATCCATCCGGCCTTGACTTGCCGAACCACGTGCGTACCCCATCAACGAAGTAGGCCTCTCTCAATTCCATAAATACCCTCCTTATAACTAATTTTGATTACGAAACGTCTTTCTGCACGGCGATAAAAGCCTTATGAAATCATCTTTATCAACAAAAAAGTATACACACCGATCCAAAATGATGTCAAGGCAATAATGAATGAAGATTCATTTTTTTGTTATTTAAATCAGCCTAATACGGTCTTTTTAAAATCAGATCTGGCTTATCACTCTCATTGCTGAAATTTTGCGTTGTATTCCTTTAACTTTTACAATCCCAATGGGTTCAAACTGAATTTGCGGCTTGGCGTAGGCCTGGGCTCGTTCGAGAGTCAATTGCGAGACAATAATTTCTCCCGGGGAGCTGATTGATTCTAGCCGCTGGGCAAGGTTTACCGGCTCGCCGATAACGGTATAATTCATCTGCTCTTCGGTTCCTATGTTTCCTGCCAAAACATCCCCGGTGGCAATTCCTATACCCACATCAATGGCAGCAAGCTCCTGTTTCTCCAAAGATTTGCTTAACCCTTTAACTTTTTTTTGAATTTCCGACGCACATTCTATCGCCTTCAGAGAATCTTTTACATCTGCGTCCGGAATACCGAAAACAGCCATAACCCCATCCCCTAAAAACTTGTCCAGCATGCCATCATGATTGAAAATTACCGGCACAACCGTCGCAAAAAACTGATTCAGCATTCCCACCACATCCTCTACCGGGTAGGATTCCACCAGCGAGCTAAACCCGGCGATATCTACAAATATGACCGTGACGGTTTTTTGCTGCCCCCCCAGGCGGTTCATACGCTCATCGGCAAGCAAATGCTCCGCCAAACCCCGGGAAAAATATCTGCTTAAATTCATCCGTTTTTTCTCGAGGGCAAGCAAATCCAGATACGTCCTTACGAGGGAAGCGGTTATAGACAGCTGGTCGGCAACCAATTCAAAAATCCGCAAATCATTGGGTTCAAAGCTTCCGGGAAAATTATCGCGAAAATTCACTACGCCGATACAGTTTCCTTCCGACACTATCGGCACACACGCCAGAGCGCCCTTTTGATCAGTCCCCCTATCAGAGAAACCAGATTCTTTGGTTACATCCGGTATATAGAGCGTTTTTGCCGTTTCGAAGACCCTCCCGGCAATTCCCTCGCCTGGATTGAGTCGAATCGGTGCCCGCTGGGGTGAATACCCTATGTGCGATGCAGAAACCACGTAGAGACTCCGGGTCTTCCTGTCCAGCAACATGATGGATATGCTATAGATTCCCGTATGCTGTTTGATAATATCCAACTGACGGAAAAAAATCTCCTCCCAATGGGAAAGGCTCATTCCTTTCAAGGATTCGCCCATTTCCTTTAGCAGAGAAAGCTCGGCGATTTTTTGCTCATATCCCTGCTCCAGGGATACCATGCGTTTCTTGAAAAATGTTTCGAGTTTTTCTTCCATATTTTACAGATGCAGTATGTTTCTGACCCTTCCCAAGAGGTCTGCGTGGGTTTGCGCCACAATTTCTGCCGAGAGGGAGGTCATTTTTCTCTCTTTAAGATAGCTCACGGCGGTATAATTCAGTCGTTCGAGATTCATGCTTCCGGTATGTGCAATCATATCCGCCATATGAACAGTTGCGGCCTGGGCCAAATGAGTCGCCTTGCTGGGTAAATGGTGAGCCAATAGCCCGTCTACCAGAGTTTCCGGCAGATTCCAGCGCTCGGCGATGAACGCTCCCATCTCAGCATGCGTTAATCCGTATATGCTTTCTTCCTCTGCAAGATCATTGAGATCTGATGCTCGCTCCAGTGCTCCGATCCTTTCGCCTCGCTGAAGAAAAACGATCTTTCCCAGATCATGCAACAGGCCCAGCGTATAAAGCATATCTTTCGTGTCGCTCTCAAGCTCAGGCCCCAACCATTGAGCCAAATGCGCAACCAGGAGCGAATGCTCCCACAGAACCTGTGCATCCTTGGGAGAAATATTCTTCATGACATCATAGACGGCAATGGAAAAGGTTAGGTTAACAACCTCCTCATTCCCAAGGATAACCACGGCATGTTCAACAGAATTTATCTGGCGGGGAAACCCGTAAAAAGCTGAATTTACGACCTTTAAAAGTCGCGAAGTCAGAACCGGATCATTCTCAATCAGGGCTGCCATTTTTACGGCGCTGATCAAGGGGTCTCGTACCAAATCTATGACCTGCCGAGAAATCGAAGGCAGGGTGAAGAGGTGTTCGATTGTTCTGAATCTTCGTAGGGTGTTTTTACCCTTCGCAAGCTTCTCCTGCATTTTTTCCTGATAGCCCCAACCATCCATAACACGGTTTAGCTCCTGTGGGCTGAGGAGCTTTTTTTCAGGCATTGTGTCAACGATCCCATGCGGAAGCAGTCTTTTTACATCCTCCTGTTCCGCCGGTGTCATGGAAAACTGTAGCATTTGAATTTCTTCAGGGTGAGAAGCTATAAACTCATAGAACTGGTAAAATGATGAAGATACGAATCGATTGGCAGGTGAACGCTGTTTGTCTAATTTTTTCACTTCTTTCATAGTCTCCCATAGGTGCTGAACCCAGGGCGAACTATCGCTGAGGCGCAAACGCTGCATTGCCAGAAGATACAGGCTTTGAATATCACCCCCATCCTGGGGAAACACTGCAATCCCTTTGGGGATCGAAAGAAACAACGCGGCGGATTCTTCAACCCCGAGACCAAATATACCGATTATCACAAAGTCACGGTAGTATACGGCCGTATCGGTTTCCCGTTTGTATCTGCCCACATTTTCTCTATAGTCCTGTGGTACGACCACAACGGACATTTTTCCCCCCAGCGCATCCACCTTTTTCAGTTCAATCTCAAGTGGGTAAAATGGGTCTCTTTTATCCATAGCTCAACTATCGTCTGAAATAGATATAATCTTGACTTGACCGCACGGCTCCCCTACAATTTTTAAATACCCTAGAGGGGAAATAACTATGATAACAGTTGCAAATGCGAGAAAGACGATTCTTTCACATATAGAACCCCTGGCGCCTGAAAAACTGTACATCCTGGATACTCTGGGAAGGTATCTGGCTGAGGATGTGCATTCTCCCATTGCAATCCCCCTGGTGAACAATTCTGCAATGGATGGATACGCCGTGCGCTCTGATGACGTCGTCAATCCAGAAACAAAGTTAAAGGTGATTTACGATTTACCTGCAGGAGCCCTGCCCAAAGGCCCTGTTGGAAGCAACCAGGCCGTGCGTATCATGACCGGTGCTCCGATTCCACCCGGTGCCGATGCCGTAGTTATGAGAGAGAATACCGAAGAATCCGCCAATGAAGTACTTATCAAAACCATTCCCAAAAAATACGATCACATCCGCTTCAGGGGTGAAGATATCACAGAAAAAGCTATTGTTTTAAAAAAAGGGGCCTTTGTTGGCCCTGCCCAGATAGGGGTTCTGGCCAGCATCAGGCGACCAATGGTCCACTGCCACCAACGTCCGGTGGTTGCCGTTCTGGGAACAGGAGATGAAATCATCGATTTGGATGAAGATCTTTCTGATGGGAAAGTTTTTTCATCAAATTCATACACCCTGCTCAGCCTGATAAAAACAACCGGCGGTATACCTTTGAATATGGGAATAGCCAAAGACAACATACAGGACCTGCAAGAAAAACTTATCAGAGCAAAACGGGCAGATCTGATTCTGACATCCGGCGGTGTTTCATTAGGTGACTACGATCTTGTGAGACAAATCATGACATCCGGAGAAAACCGGATGGAATTCTGGCAGGTGGAAATGAAGCCTGGAAAACCTCTTGCTTTTGGAAACATCCATGGAATTCCAGCTATAGGTTTGCCTGGCAACCCGGTATCGACCATGATCTCCTTCTATCAATTCGCCCGTCCTGCAATTTTGAAAATGCTGGGCGCTGACAACCTTCTGCTTCCGTGTGTAAAAGCGAAACTGAAAACACCACTGGAAAAAAAACCTGATAGGGTTCACTACATTAGGGGTATTCTCCGGGCTCAAGGCCAGGAATTGGTCGTTAGCTCAACCGGCCCTCAGGGTTCCGGCATCCTCTCCTCCATGTCCGGGGCGAACTGTTTTATCGTACTGCCCAAGGAGACCACCTCGGTAGAAGTCAACGAACTGGTAGATTGTGAAATATTCCAAATCGCTTCTCTTCTACCCGAGCCTTCATGAAACCGTAAACTGCCGGATTCGAGTATTCTCTAGATATAGAAATATATTTACAGTCTTTTCCAAAAATAGTATTTTCAATGTTGACAATTACGAATTTATGGGTATATGTAGCCATTTTTTAAAAGTTAACTGGAGGAACGGATGTTAAGGACTGAAGAGCTCCTTACAATCAAGGATCAGCTGGTGTCAATGAAAAATGAAATATTGGCAGCTCTCGAAGAAAAGGTAAAATCGAGAGACATCTCCGAACATAGAGACATCGGAGATATATTTGATGACGCCGACATTGAACAATTACGAGAGTTCAATCTGATGTTAACCACCAGAGAACGCCAAAAATTAAAACAGATTGAAATTGCCTTAACCAAAGCGGAACGCGGCGAATACGGCTATTGTGAGGATTGCGGGCAGCCGATTCCCATCGGTAGGCTCAAGGCCATGCCGTTTGCAACCTTGTGCGTAAAATGCAAATCTGAACGCGAAAGCTTGGAAGGGTCTTCGTCCGCCTACATCGAGGAAAAGGGTTAATCCGATGTCCCACAGGGTAGAGGTTGGCCTGAAATCCTACCTCTTTGATGCCCGCGGACAAAGAATAAAGCGTCAGATCCTGCATGCATTTCCCGATGCAACCTCTATCTCCAAGCTCATCTGCATAGATGTATACAATATCGATCATCAACAAATCAGCGAGGAGTGGTGCCATGAGGCCTTCTGCGATCCGGTGATTCAAAATATCGCCGTTGACAGCCTCATCTCCAAGACCTTTGACTGGTACATCGAAATCGGTTACAAACCGGGGGTAACTGACAATGTGGGTCACTCTGCAGCCTACGCTCTGGAATTGATAAGCGGGATAAAAGTTCCTGTCTACTCGGCAAAGGCCTATCTGTTAAACGGATCACTTGATCGCAAAACCGTATCGGCAATCACCGAAGAATGTCTGGCAAATAACCTAATCCATTATTTTAGAATTTTCTCGAAAAATGAGATCCTTCATTCAATCGAGCCCTATATCCCAAAGGTTACAGGCCTATATGATCCACGCACAGAAGAACTTTCGCTCGATATCCCGGATGAAGAGCTGCTTTGTCTTTCTCAAAAAAGAACGTTGGCCCTCAATCTGGCAGAGATGAAAACCATTCAGGCCTACCTGAAAAACGAGGATGTCCTTCAGGAACGTAAACCTTTAGGTCTGGGCATCACAATTACCGATGTAGAACTGGAAGCCTTGGCTCAGACTTGGTCCGAACATTGCAAACATAAAATTTTCAATGCCCATATCACATATGAAGAAGACGGCAAAGTAGAAGAGATTCACTCCTTGTTTAAAACCTATATTCAGGGAGCAACGAAAAAAATCAGAGAGCGCATGGGCAACGAGGACATCTGTATCAGCGTATTTACAGATAATGCTGGGGTGATCCGTTTTTCCAGTGACTATAATCTCGTTTTCAAGGTCGAAACCCATAACTCCCCCTCGGCGCTGGACCCATACGGTGGAGCGCTGACAGGAATTGTCGGCGTTAACCGGGACCCTTTTGGTACCGGCATTGGGGCAAGACTTATTTTCAATACTGATGTTTTCTGCTTTGCCAGCCCCTTTTATGATAATCCGCTGCCCCAGAAAATCCTTCATCCGCGTCGCATCTTCGAGGGGGTGCGCGAGGGAGTCGAGCATGGTGGAAACAAATCGGGCATTCCCACGGTCAACGGATGTCTCGTATTTGACGAACGCTATCTTGGCAAGCCCCTGGTATATTGTGGAACAGCAGGAATTATGCCGAAAAAAATAGGCTCACGTCCTTCACACATAAAACAGATTGAGCCCGGGGATTTGATAGTGATGTCGGGTGGAAGAATCGGGAAAGACGGCATCCATGGTGCCACTTTCTCCTCTGAGGAACTCCACGAGGATTCCCCGACTTCTGCGGTCCAGATCGGTGACCCGATAACCCAGAAGAAAATGACGGATTTTCTCCTGAGAGCCAGAGATCTGGAACTCTATCGTACAATTACCGACAATGGGGCGGGCGGTCTTTCATCATCGGTAGGCGAGTTGGCACTGCTCAGCGGCGGATGCCTTATTGAGCTGGAAAAACCACCCCTGAAGTATTTCGGCCTCAGCCCGTGGGAAATTCTACTCTCTGAAGCCCAGGAACGCATGACTTTGGCGGTAGCGCCCGAAAAAATAGAAAAGCTCCTGGCTCTCTCGGAACAAATGGGTGTTGAATCGACAGTGGTAGGCAAATTCACCGATTCCGGATTTTTCCACTGCACCTATAACGATCGCGCCGTAGCCTATCTGCGTTTGGATTTTCTACATCAGGGTTTGCCGGAGATGCACCTCAAGGCTAATTGGCAGTCAAAGCCAGCCGGTGATCCCGAAACGCCAATCCCGGATGATCATGCTGCCAAGCTAAAGGAAATGCTTGGGCGGCTTAATATTTGCTCAAAAGAGTATGTGGTGCGACAGTATGACCATGAAGTCCAGGGTGGTTCGGTTGTTAAACCACTGACTGGTCTGAACAATGACGGACCATCCGATGCAGCCGTTTTTCGTCCGTTTTTGAACGAAATGCAAGGGATTGTGGTCTCCAACGGCATTATCCCCAGATATTCCGATATTGACACCTACCACATGACGGCTTGTGCGCTGGACGAGGCCCTACGAAATTATATCTGTGTAGGAGGTAATCCCGAACACTGGGCATGCCTTGACAATTTCTGCTGGTGTGATCCTGTTGAGAGTGATCGCAACCCGGACTGAGCATATAAACTGGCGCAGCTTGTTCGTTCAAACAAGGCTCTTTTTGACTATGCAACGGCCTTTAATTGTCCCCTTATTTCCGGCAAGGACAGCATGAAAAATGATTACATCATTGGCGATATCAAAATCTCCATCCCTCCCACTATTCTGATATCGGTCATCGGCAAGATAGAAAATGCATCTTCGGCTGTCACCATGGACATAAAGCGCAGTGACGAACATGTATATATCCTTGGAAACACAAAGAAGGAGCTTGGTGGTTCGGAATATCTGGCATCCCACGGTCTCCTTGGATCCAGCGTACCCAAAGTAGACGCAGCTTCTGCCATAAGGCGCTACCGTAATCTTAACCGGGCAATTAAACGGGGAATCATATCCGCCGCACACGATTTATCCGATGGGGGCTTAGGCGTGTGTTTGGCCGAAATGGCCTTTGCCGGCGGTTACGGTATGGAAATTAATTTAGAAAAAGTTCCGATTGCAGGAGCGCTTAGCGAAACAGAGATTCTCTATTCCGAGACTTCCAGCAGAATTATCGTTACATTATCTTCGCAGCACACTTTAGAATTTGAAGATATTTTCGGCGATGATGCTTCGTGCATAGGCAAAACAATACAGGAACAACGTCTTATCGTCAAAGGCGCCTCGGCGCTTCTGATAGATACAGACCTGGAAACCCTAAGACAGGCCTGGAAAGAACCCTTGGATTTTTCATTATGAGAAAAAACGTTAAAGCCCTGATTATATCAGGTTATGGCACCAACTGTGAAATAGAAACGGCTTTTGCCTGCCGATACGCCGGTGCTGTTTGTGATATCATCCATATCAGTGATATCTTAAGCGGGAGAGTATCTATCAGTGACTACCACTTCCTGTGCCTGGCCGGAGGGTTTCTGGACGGAGATGATCTCGGATCAGCCCAAGTGGAGAGTATTCGACTCCGCTTTGCCAGGATCGCTGAATCGGGACATACGCTGTTTCAGGACATCATAGATTTTATCGAGCGCGGCAGTCTTGTCATGGGAGTATGTAACGGTTTTCAGGCCTTGGTAAAATCAGGACTGCTGCCCGGGAATCCATTTGGTAAAAGATGTGTCTCTCTAACCTTTAATGACTCCGCTAAATTTGAAGACCGCTGGGTGCGACTCAAGGTAAATATGGACAGTCCATGTGTCTTTACCAGTGGAATTGATCAACTTATGCTCCCGGTACGCCACGGAGAGGGAAAAATCATTACCGATACCAACGAGACGCTCGACGAGATCATAGACCACCGGCTAGATGCCCTGTTTTATGCATCTGCGGACGGAAATCCAACTATGGACTACCCAGACAATCCCAATGGCTCATTGCATGCAATCGCCGGACTTTGTGATCGAAGCGGACGTATTTTCGGGATGATGCCACATCCGGAGGCCTTTACGCACCGAACCAATCATCCGCATTGGACCCGCCGCCAAGATCTGCCGGAGCGTGGTCAAGGAATGGCTATCTTTGATAATGCCGTCAAATTCCTGAGAACAAGCATTTGATCAGCGCTTGCTATGAAAAAAAGCCTGCCGGTTAAATTTTCTATTTTTCACGGCTGTTAGTTTGAATTGTCCGCCGCATCTTCGCCCAAATATTTAGTGAAATCGACAATTTTCTCTTCTTCCTTGAGCCGGATAACCCGTACACCCTGTGTCGACCTACCCCGAGTGGTTCTAATTTGTGATATAGGCATTCGAATGATCTGCCCTGAACTGGAAATGATCATAAGCTGGTCGCTTTGATTGACAACTCTGATTCCTACCAGATTTCCGGTTTTTTTCGTAATATGAACAGTGTAGACACCTTTACCGGCGCGACCCTGTTGAGGATATCGATCAACGGGTGTCTTTTTACCATACCCGTTTTCTGTGAGATTGATAATCAGTTCATCGCTAGAAGTGATCACATCCATGCCGACAACATCATCGCCCTTATCAAGCCGGATAGCCATAACCCCTCGCGCCTGGCGTCCCATAACCCGCACCGTGTCTTCCGAAAACATGATTGCCTTGCCGTTCCTTGAAGCAACAACGATTTTCGCATTCCCGGTAGTAAGTCTACCAGAAATCACCTCATCGCCGGGATCAAGAGTGCAGGCAATAATCCCGGTTTTTATAATTTTGCTGAAATTATCGAGCTTTACTCGTTTTATAATCCCCTGGGCTGTTACCATGACTACATTGGCTTCCATATTTATATCCGTTGCCACGAGAATGGCACAAATACGTTCGTCTTTCTGCATCGGCCGGATATTGTTGATCGGAATGCCTTTCAATGCCCGGTCGCGCTCAGGGGCCTCATATACCTTGGTGTGATATACCCGGCCGGTATTGGTAAAATATAAAATAGATGCATGGTTGGTCGCTATAAAAATATGCTCGAGAAAATCATCTTCCCTGGCACTTCCCCCCTTAACTCCTATCCCGCCGCGTTTCTGCGTGCGATACTTATTCAATTCCGTGCGCTTGATATAGCCCTTACGGGTAATGGTAACCACCATTTTATCGTCCGGAATAAGGTCTTCAAT
>Ga0272441_10001354_pt1 | contig 52322 bp, 40 predicted proteins | sample SSMProp6N_FD_193582 | JGI IMG/M metagenome (GOLD analysis project Ga0272441, IMG submission 193582) | Marine sediment archaeal communities from Little Sippewissett salt marsh, Falmouth, MA, United States - SSM-Prop-6N | ecosystem: Environmental > Aquatic > Marine > Wetlands > Sediment ...
CCGCCCGGACCGAACGCTGGGCGATCAGCTGGTCGCTGCAAACGGCGGGGTGTCTTTCAATCCGAAGGAGGCGAATTCGTCCACCCAAAAGATGGAAGAATTGGTCACGAATTCCGTGAGGGGCACAAACGCAGGCCGCAGTTCAGTAGAGTATTCAGAGTAGTGCAATGAAAACGTGGCTTGATACAAAAATAAGTAGCGCTGTCGGAGGATGTATTGACGATTATGGACCTCAGTTGTGTTGCGAGGCTGGCGGGCTTGATCCAGACAAGATCATACGACTGCTGCTATCGGCCTTTGGTTCATGGCAACGAGACATAATGATCGGTTTCTTTCATGTCGGCAGTACAACGCGGGCGTGCCTCTTTGACATAAGTGAGATTGAGAGCATCCTACGCAAAATGCTCACTACGGAAGAAGTTGTCGAGATTGCAGACCTCACGATGCTTGGTGGCTGTTCGATTGATTTTTCTCCAGAAGAGGGTGGTACCGTTGAGGTCCTAGTTACGGCCTGGGGTGCGCATGAATCGATGGCGAGCGAGCTAGCTGAGGAGCTCGGGAATGTGGGAACGTTCAGAGGAAACTAACAGTACAGTGAACCGGATCTTTAGATTTCAGTTCCGGTCCCGTGACTGAGTGCCGAGTCTTTAGAATTTAGTTACGAACGCCAGATCAGCTCCCCTTCTCCCTGATCAGCCATCATCTTCGCAGCTAAAGACGCTGTTGCTTGATGACGGTGTCTAGCATTTCCATGACGAACTTCTGCTTGGTCCTCGGCAGAAGCTTGATTTGCTCGACCTGACGGTTGAGCACTGCGACCGGGCCGCGTTTGGTCTTGGCTTCCTTGAGGCCCAGGATCTCCTCCAGCGTGACGTTGAACAGCTCGTAGAGCGCCGGGAGCATCGAAGCGGGGATCTTCCTGCGGCCACTCTCGTAGGACGCGACCTGCTGCTGTGAGATACCCAGGATCTGGGCGAGCTGCACCTGCGTGAGGTGCTGCTCCTTCCTCAGGCGGGCGACTCGCTCGCCAAGCTGCTGGTAGAACTCTCTGTCTTCACCGCGTCAGGTCAAAAAAGTCTGAGCATGCTTTCACCTGAGATTACATACAGTTCAGTCCGAAACCGGCTAATTTTCTCATCGGACGGTTCAATCATGCGGATTTCCTTGCGTAAAAACGAAGCAATCCGCCGAGCCGCTCATAGCACACAATGTCGCCGAGTCCGGCATCGGCACACGCCGGCACGGGCTGTTCGTCCAGCACCACAGGCTCGGGCTGGTACTCCTGCACCAGGAGCTGATTACCCACACCCTGGTGGTTCCTCTCGCTGTGATAATGAGCGAGGTACTCGGCCAGGGCTCTTCGTACCGCATTTTCGGAAAAGAACACCAGCTGAGATAGACATTCTGACTTCACGCTTAAGACCCAGCGCTCCGCAAACGCATTCAGGTCGGGGCTTCTCTTCGGCAGGCGTAAGGGAACCACGCCGGAGGACCGCATGAATCCGCGGAACGCGGGACAGAACTTGTCGTCGCGGTCAATGATGAGGCGCGTGCAGCCGTAAACTGCGAGCAGGCCATAGTCCTCCATGGTCACCTCCTTGGCGACGCGGAGCATCCAGGCCTTGCTCGGGTTCGTAGTGACGCCTGCAATCTGCACCTGCCTCGTACCGAGATGGATGAAGAACAGCACGTAGAGGCAGACGAGGCCGGCCGGCGTGATCACCTCGACGGTGAAGAAGTCGGCTGCGGCAAGCGTGTCTTTGTGGGCGGCGATGAAGTCGGCCCAAGACACCTTGGGCTTGCGCCCGCCGGCGGGCGGGATGCCATGTCGCCGCAGGACGTTGCCAACGGTCTCGTCGGAGACCTCAAAGCCCAAGTTCTCAAGTGCGCCGACGATGCGATCGTATCCCCATGTGCGATTCGCCTTGGCGAGGGCGACGATGAGCTCCTCGAGCTCAGGGTCGATGGTGGGGCGCCCTACCCTGCCCTGCTTGGTGGACGTGTACTTCTTGGTCACGAGGCGTCTGTACCACTCGAGGATGGTATCGGGTTTGACGATGGCGGCCACGCCCTCGAGCGCTTTTCGACCAAGACGCTTGCCGAGCTTGGCGAGGCGGATGCGCTCGGGGTTTGTCATCGGAACACGGCCTCGGATCTTCGAGCGCAGGATGTCATTTTCGGCGGCGAGATACTCGTTGCGCAGCAGCAGCTCTTCGTCGACCTTTCCGGCGACGATGGCAAGGGCTTCTTCGGATTTCATGGGTGTTCTCCCACTGGGCAGGCCCATGGTACGTCGGATTCGTCGCAGCTTGACCAGTGGATCTGGGCATGCGACAAATCGGCCATGGGAAGCCACGATAAGCTCTTCAAGGCTGTGTTCTCGGAGCCGGCGAACGCGGTGGCTCACTTCGAGAGCTTCCTGCCGGCGGCTCTCACCGCGGCGCTGGACATGACGAGGGCACAGCATGTGCCGGGCAGCTTCGTGGACGAGGCGCTGTCCGAGCGACATACCGACCTGCTGTATCGGATCCCCTGGCGGCAGGAGTCGGAGTCTGACGACCGCGAGGTCCTTCTGTATGTGATTTTTGAGCACCAGAGCACTGTCGACCCGATGATGGCCTACCGCATGGCGGCGTACTCGGTTCGAGTCTGGGATCAGTGGCTGCAGGAGCATCCCGGGCAGAAGCAGCTCCCGCCGATCCTGCCGCTGGTCCTGTACCACGGAGAGCAGGAGTGGACGGCCGCCACCGAGCTGCAAGCACTGTTCGACTTGGAGGGCGTAGACCCCGCGGCAGTGGATGCCCTTCGCCCGTTCCTGCCGAAACTGCAGATCATGGTTGATGAGGTCGGCAGCATCGCCGACGAGATGCTACCAGGGCATGCCGTGGTCCGCTTGACGCTGCTGCTGTTCAAGCACGGTCGCGGGTCGGAAGTGCTCGAGCAGCTGCCCAAGTGGAAGGAGGAGTTCCGCATCCTGGTATCACTAGGAGAACCCGGCTTGCGGAACCTGGCGCTACTGATAGAATACCTTTTGACGGTGAACGAACATGTCTCCGTAGACGCGTTGGGCGAGTTTCTCGCCCCCATGGGAGACGAGGCAAGGGAGATTCCCGTGACTGTAGGACAGCAACTCATAGAGAAGGGCCGGCAAGAAGGTCGCCAGGAGGGCCGCCAGGAGGGCCGCCGTGAAGCCTTGTTGCAGACGGCCCGCAAGGCACTGGCCAAGGGGATGAGCCCGGCCGAGGTAGTCGAGCTGACCGAGCTGTCGCTGGAGGAGGTCCAGAAGCTGGCTCACTGAGCCGCGTCCGGGGTTCATCGACGCGCTTGTACGCGTTGGACAACGAGTGCCTCGTTGGTGCCTCGAAAATCCTCCACGGGATCGTAACAACGCGTATTCTTTTGTACGGACTAGACACTCGGTCACCTTGCCCCTCTTTAAATAATGCAGCAATTGCAAACAGTTACCAGCGCTGTCACCCGGGGTTCAAGTCCCTGTGCCCGTCAGGTCAAAAAAGTCTGAGCATGCTTTCACCTGAGATTACATACGGTTCAGTCCGAAACCGGCTAATTTTCTCATCGGACGGTTCAATCATGCGGATTTCCTTGCGTAAAAACGAAGCAATCCGCCGAGCCGCTCATAGCACACAATGTCGCCGAGTCCGGCATCGGCACACGCCGGCACGGGCTGTTCGTCCAGCACCACAGGCTCGGGCTGGTACTCCTGCACCAGGAGCTGATTACCCACACCCTGGTGGTTCCTCTCGCTGTGATAATGAGCGAGGTACTCGGCCAGGGCTCTTCGTACCGCATTTTCGGAAAAGAACACCAGCTGAGATAGACATTCTGACTTCACGCTTAAGACCCAGCGCTCCGCAAACGCATTCAGGTCGGGGCTTCTCTTCGGCAGGCGTAAGGGAACCACGCCGGAGGACCGCATGAATCCGCGGAACGCGGGACAGAACTTGTCGTCGCGGTCAATGATGAGGCGCGTGCAGCCGTAAACTGCGAGCAGGCCATAGTCCTCCATGGTCACCTCCTTGGCGACGCGGAGCATCCAGGCCTTGCTCGGGTTCGTAGTGACGCCTGCAATCTGCACCTGCCTCGTACCGAGATGGATGAAGAACAGCACGTAGAGGCAGACGAGGCCGGCCGGCGTGATCACCTCGACGGTGAAGAAGTCGGCTGCGGCAAGCGTGTCTTTGTGGGCGGCGATGAAGTCGGCCCAAGACACCTTGGGCTTGCGCCCGCCGGCGGGCGGGATGCCATGTCGCCGCAGGACGTTGCCAACGGTCTCGTCGGAGACCTCAAAGCCCAAGTTCTCAAGTGCGCCGACGATGCGATCGTATCCCCATGTGCGATTCGCCTTGGCGAGGGCGACGATGAGCTCCTCGAGCTCAGGGTCGATGGTGGGGCGCCCTACCCTGCCCTGCTTGGTGGACGTGTACTTCTTGGTCACGAGGCGTCTGTACCACTCGAGGATGGTATCGGGTTTGACGATGGCGGCCACGCCCTCGAGCGCTTTTCGACCAAGACGCTTGCCGAGCTTGGCGAGGCGGATGCGCTCGGGGTTTGTCATCGGAACACGGCCTCGGATCTTCGAGCGCAGGATGTCATTTTCGGCGGCGAGATACTCGTTGCGCAGCAGCAGCTCTTCGTCGACCTTTCCGGCGACGATGGCAAGGGCTTCTTCGGATTTCATGGGTGTTCTCCCACTGGGCAGGCCCATGGTACGTCGGATTCGTCGCAGCTTGACCAGTGGATCTGGGCATGCGACAAATCGGCCATGGGAAGCCACGATAAGCTCTTCAAGGCTGTGTTCTCGGAGCCGGCGAACGCGGTGGCTCACTTCGAGAGCTTCCTGCCGGCGGCTCTCACCGCGGCGCTGGATCTGGGGCAGGCGAAGCACATGCCGGGCAGCTTTGTGAACGAGGCGCTACCAGAGCGACACACGGACCTTTTGTATCGCATACCTTGGCGTCGGGAATCGGAGCACGGTGATCGTGAGATCCTTCTGTATGTCATCTTCGAGCATCAGAGCACTGTTGACTCCATGATGGCCTACCGCATGGCGGCGTACTCCGTCCGGGTCTGGGACTACTGGCTGAAGGAACATCCGGGGAGCATGCTGCCACCGATCCTGCCCCTGGTCCTGTACCACGGCGAACAGAACTGGACTGCAGCCACCGAGCTGCAGGAGCTCTTTGACCTGGAGGGAGTGGAGCCCACTGCTGTCGACGCCCTACAACCGTTCTTGCCGAAGCTTCAGATCCTCGTGAACGAAGTCGGCAGCATCCCTGACGAAGTCATTCCCGGGCCAAGCGCGGTCCGGTTAACGCTACTGCTGTTCAAACACGGTCGCAGGGCGAACGTGCTCGAGCAGTTGCCGCAGTGGGAGGATGAGATCAGGGTCCTCGTAGCCGCTGGTGATCGTGGGTTGCAGAGCCTCGCGCTGTTGGTAGAATACCTGTTGACGGTGAATGAGCACGTCTCCGTGGCCGCGTTGGGTGAATTCCTGGCCCCCATGGGAGACAAGGCAAGGGAGATACCGATGACCGTCGGACAGCAGCTGAAAGAAGAAGGCCTCAAGGAGGGCTTGCAGAGAGGCCGCCAGGAGGGACGCCAGGAGGGACGGATGGAGGAGAAGCGGGAGACAGCCCGCAGGCTCCTTGCTCGTGGTATGGACCCTGCTGAGGTCGCCGAGGCCACGGAGCTGCCTCTGGAGGAGGTCCAGAAGCTGGCTCACTGAGCCGTGCCCGGGGGTTTTCGACGTGCTAATACGCACTGGACAACGAGTGCCTCGTTGGTGCCTTGAAAATTCTCCACGGGATCGTAACAACGCGTATTCTTTTGTACGGATTAGACACTCCAACACCTGCGGCACGCCTCATTAGTGCTGTAATTACGCGCCAGTAGCACAATTATCACCCGGGGTTCAAGTCCCTGTGCCGCCACTCAGGGTGACTAACTTGCGTCGGTCAACCCTTCGCCCCATCCGAGAAATCGGGTGGGGCTTTTTTGTGGGGGATTACGCGGTGGTGATCAACACCACCTTGGATACCGGAGGCGCGCTGGACGGCGGATTTCTGCGCCGAGGAGGCACAAAACCCCGTGCAATACATCAGCCGAGTGCCTTAATAGTGCCTTAACCACACGGTTAATGGTGCCTTGGAAACCCCGTGCCGCTACATCATCTCGTTTTCAAAGGCAGACCGTCGGTGCCTTCAAGAACCCAGTGCGCGCCCATAAAAACCCCGGGCCGTCGCTAACCGGGTGCCCCAAGATCAGCCCTAAACCCAGGGGCCGGAAGATCTGCATGAAACCAAACGGCAAGTGCGGCCGACTAAGATCCCCGTGCATTCGTCCTGTGAGGCGCTGACAGCGCCGCGCGTGATCTAGAGACATCGCATCGGATGACTCTGTCGAGATTGCAGCAAGCAGACCAGCTAGATTGTCGACCAGTGGCTCAACGTCTCCCAGATGATCAAACGCTTGGATGAAAAAGTCCGACAGGTGGGGCCAGATCGCGAGTGGCATCCTCGGAGACCAGAGGAAGCCTTGCCACGCGGCCCTCGCCGCGTCGAGGTCACGCCAGTCGAATTGCGGTAGGACACGCCGCACTACCAAAACCTATTTCACGCTATGATGGGGGACAATGCTAGCTGGACGCTGCAGTGTACGCCCAACCGCGTCGCTGCACCATCGGGCCCGAGAAGAACCAGCTCTGCCTGATCCGGTTTGATCGCTGCGGCTGGCGGTCCCGGCAGATGGCCCTGCTGGCCCTGATCACAGCGCCCCGCGTCGTGTCCAAAATCCTTGGCCACCTCGGCCTACCGTCCACACCACCCCTCGTCGCCCCGGCGCGACCCACATCGCAGCCATCTCTACTGCTCGGATACGAGATCGATCAGGGCGACACGTTCGATCAGAACGACGCTCTCGAAGATGGAGAGCTCTCGGGGGCTGGCTCCGGTTCCAACCGCACCGGCACCGGCATTTCGGCTTCTCCCAGGGCGCCTCCATAGCCTCCATAGCTGACCCCGACGCTCCACGAGCCGCGCAGGCCACGAGCATCAGGCCGACCGCCAGTCGGCCCAGCAACTGGCACACCATCCGAATGCCTCCCCTCCCCGCTTTCGACGAGGGTCGCGTTGTCCCTCGAGACAGCTCCGAGACCCCCCCTACGCCCAAACAGTCGCACAAAGCGCCCCAACCAGCCCCAGTCACCCATCTTGCCCCCTCGGCCCGCCCATCCGATACTCAAGCAGATGGACAAATGTCGGTATGATACCTCTTACCCTGTGCGCCGCGTCAGTGGCCCTCTTCGGTGAGGTCGCCGGCGCGCTCGAGGTAGAACTCGAGGTGGTTGAAGTTGTCATTCGTAACCCCGAGGAGCTGGCCCACCTCGTCGAAGTGGTCGGCCGGGACCTCGCCGCGGTAGTCGCCCCAGGACGCGCTCGACACGGGCACCATCCCGTCGTTGTCTCCCGAGATCACGTAGAGGATGTCGTAGGCCCACCGGATCTCGATGTCGCAGACATCACCGCAGGACATACCATACAGGCAGGTCCGTCCGGTCCAGGAGATGTAGCTGACGCGCGGATCGTCGGGGTTGGCAGGGTTGAACACGTTCTGCACGTGGTCCTCACTGAGCGAGACGAAGGAGGCCTGCGCGTCCGACTCGCTCCCGGCGGCCACGGCACCGAGGAAGTTCAGCAGCGGCGAGAGCACATCTTCGGTCACCTCGGGCAGCAGCCCGAGCGCGGCGTCGGCGATGGGCGTCCCCTGGTGCGGCGTCGCGATGGTGGTGAGCGCGGAGACGCGATCGCCGTAGCCAAGGCTGCTGATCAGGTACCGCGAATCTAGGCCGCCCTGGCTGTGTGCGATCAGGTTGATCCGACGGGCACGCTGGCTCGCGAGCACATCGTCCACGACGCCGGCCAGCTGTCCGCCCCGCACCTCTACTGAGTTGTACGGATCGAGCGCGGCCACCTCCACCGGGTACCCCTGCGCTTGCAGGGCCCCGGGCACCTGGTAGAAGTAGTCGAACGGACCGATGTTGTCGAACCCAGTCCACCCGTGCACGAGCAGGATGGGAAAGCGCGTCGTCTCGAGATCACAACCGCTGGTGCAGCGCAAAGCGAGGTCGTACCACTGGGCGTGCTCAGGCACGACGCTCCTCACGAGGAAAACGAACTCTCCCGATCGGGGGGGCGTAAACGGGATCGTCTCCGGGACACCCGTGGCCGCGGCGGTGACCTCTACCAACGGCGCGTCGAAGGAGGGATCGTCGGGGTAGGCGATCGCCACGGTCACCCCGGACGCGCCGGTGGGTGTGATCTCCAGCTCCAGGGTGCTTCCCAGGGGGGCAGCAAAGCTGCCTTCGTTGAGGGTGCACAGCCCGAGGGCGATCCCGGTCCGGGTGTCGCCCACGGCAAACACACCCAGTGGAACCCTCGGCAGGGAGCCGGGGTCGCCACAGGTGTAACCGCCACCATCGTTTTCGACGGCAGCGTCAGCTGCGTCGGGCAGGCTCTGGGCGTCGAGCGCGGCGTCGCTGCCCGGCTGGGCGGGGCTCGCCCCCGAGCACGCCGCCAGCACCCACACCACCACCAGCGCCAGCGCGCGCGGCAGCGGTCTGCAGCGACGCAGGATTGCCGACCTGCGCGCGCTGGGTACCGGCAATAGGGTCATCCTCGTCACCGTACCATCATCGCAATGCCGGCGGCGACATGCAAGGCTCACCACGGTGCAGGCGATATTGTATCCGGAGTCCAGAAAGACACCCAAACCAACGGACGGACGCTGCTTGTTACACGCTGCTTAGGTGCACTTGACGCGCACCTCGATCTAGCGAGATACTAACCTGGCCGGAAAAACAGCTCGTGATTCTCTGACGTCCGGCCGACCTGAGGATCCGCTGAATTGCTCCTTGAGATGCCGGGGTGGTGGAATCATGCTTCGCAAGTACTTTCAGGTTCTCTGTGGCGGGGTGCTGCTGCTTTTGGCTCCCACTTCCAATTCGGCTCTTGCCAAGGTCAGCAGTCGCGTCTCGGTCGTTTTGCCGCGATCCAAAAACAAACAGATGCGTCGGTTGCAGCGTCGCATCCGCGCGCGCGCGTATCGACTGCGCACCTGCCACAAAAAGGCGCTGAAAAAGAACTTGCTCACCAAGGGAAGTGTCAGGGTCTCCTTTGTTGTCTTGCCGACCGGTCACGTCGCCAAGGTGCAGCTCGGGAGCAACCTGCCCTTGCGCATGAGAAGCTGCCTCACCCGACACATCAAGCGCTGGCGGCTGGGAAAACGCAGACGGCGGCTCCCATTGGGACCGTTCACCGTGCGGTTCCAGGTCAAGTACACTGGCCGTGACACCAAACGGGCCAGGATCGCGGCGATGGCCCGCATCCACCCCCCCCGGCGCTCGGGAAAAACAGAACCGGTTGCAATCGCAGTCACATGTATCTCTGGTAATTGCCCGCGTGCGATCCACGGACGCAGCCACTTTGACCGCCGGCCCCCCCGCCCCGCCGACCGCGCTTCGCTCAGACCGAGCCGGGGCACTGGCAAGACGGGTTCCAAGGCCGGCGCAGACCGCTCACCGCGGACGCCCCGCAGCCTGGTCTCATCCTTTGTACCCCCGCCTCGGCTCCGGGGCCGTCTGTCAGCAAAGGTCCGTGCCAAGATCCGGAATCGTGTCACCCTCCTCGGCGCCTGTCACCAGAAGGCCCTCGCCACCAACCCGAAGCTAAGGGGCCTTGCAAAAATCACCATGGTGATCCGGAAAAACGGCCAAAGCAGCAAAGTCTCGGTGACGATCTCTGGTCTGAACCGTGCGGTGAAAAAATGTGTCCATGCCAAGGTGAGTAGCTGGCGCCTCGGGCGGTTGCCGCGGTCGTTGTTCTATGGCCCGTTCGTGGTGAAATTCTCGGTGCGCCCGCCTCGCCGAGCGCCCAGAAAATAGAATCAACAGCGCTCGTGCCGACGATCCGGGGCGCTCGAAAGCGACCATCGTTTCCAGCTTCGCCGACCTGTACTGGCTACCAAGGACGTCTGACTTACAATGTTCTGCTGCGTGGATTCGAATCATGGGAATCCAAGGCTTCACCGCAGAAATCGGGCAGTCATCGGGGACCGAGAAACAACACATCTGATCGCTCGTGCCCTCCTCGCTGCGGACTCGGCGCAGGATCTCCCTGAGCACAGGTCCCTGCTGCGCACCGGCGCGGAGGCGGAGCCCAAATAGGGTACGAGCGCGATGACCTGTCTTTTACGAACGGCCCGCGTCACCAGGGTGCTCCACGCCTTGCAGCGAGCGAGGTCCAACCCGTTGACCGGGGACCAGGACGGGCACGCCGCGATCCCTTTCATGAGCCTCGACAGCGCGATCGAGGTCTCCGTCCGCGTCCCGTCCCTTCCCGGGGCGACGCGGTTCTCGTTCGACAGCGCGATGGACCGGTTCTCCTCCTGGCAGCCCACTAGGGCGCATGTCATCAACGCTCCCAGCAGGATCTAGAGGAACGGTAGCGGCTCGAGCACCAGCTTCGTGATGCCGGCCGACGTGGGCCAGGGCCTGGCGAGGCGATAGCGCACGCGACCGTCGGGCAGCACCGACAGGCGGCGCCGGGCGAATGGCGCACGCAGGCCGTAACGGCACAGGCGCTCGAGCCCGGCGCGGTCGTGGGCCGGCAGCGAACAACACTTTTCGCCGGGCCCGACCACTTTCGCCCGTGGAACCAGGGGACCCGCAAGCCAAGTCGGTGAGTTGTGTCACTGTGAGCTGTGGCTCGAACGGCGCGGGCCGCCTCGGCAATGCGGGGCTTGACCGGGCGGGTCACTTTGCTTCCGAGGGATTGCGTTTGGGCGGCGCGTGGCCCCTTCGATCCGCACACCGCCAAACATCCGGTCAGGACGAAAAGCAGAAAAGTGGAGCCACTGTGTCTCATGGTGGCGTCCTCTGGTGCTTGGGTGGTCCTACTGCCTACTCCAGCGCCTCATCAGAACTCCCCCCGAATCAGGGCGACGACGAACACCAGCGCCCCCCTCCGGTGTTGAAACAGCATTCCGACAAAGACGTGTTTGTCCTTTCTACACCCTCAAGGACCGCCAAGAGCGCGAGCGCCGAAGTGGAGCTCGTCAATGCTCTTGGGCCAGCGGGGGTCGTCAAGGCCCTGGGTGTTCCAAAGAAAGATGTCCACGTCGAGCCCAGCCGCGCCGCAATGGGGGCAGCCCTGACGATCGCCGAGGCCGTCTGGGACCAGGTGCTTCACCTGGAAGAAACGATCGCAGTGCAGGCAATGGAGCCACACCGCATCCGGCTCCTCGGCCTCGGCGATGACCTCCTTGAGGCCGCGAAGCACGACACCGCCGCCCTCTTGCTGCAGCCACTGGCGTTCTTGCTCACTCATCTCAGCAATCACCTCGGGCGAGAACGTCTCCTCCAGCGGGAGCGGCGGAATCACCGCCTCGATGGCCGTGAGCTCGGCGTTCGGAATTCGTTTCTTAGGAGAATTCGAGTTTCGGTCGTGGGTCATGGGGCCTCCTGGGGCCGCTGGTTCGATTCCCCGGACTGGAGATGGCGGCCTCGATGGAGTTATCGACCCCGACGGGCATCGGTTGCGTGCTTCCAACGTTTTTCCCCACATTCATCGCCGGCTTCGCCAGATTTTGGGATCACGGCGACCATGGAACACGGCAAGTGCCGTGATCCGCGTGGGATCAATCAGATAGAACAGCCCATGCGGAAAGCGGTGGACGAGACCTCTGCGGATTGGACCGTGTACCTCCGCCTACAGCTCAGGGCTCTCAACCACGAGCGCGAGGGCTCCATCGATCTCGCCGAGTAGCTGATCTCCCAATCCCAGCTGCGTTGCCTCGTACCACTCGTAGGCCTCTCGGAGCTCTTGCTCCGCTGACTCGCGGAAGATGGTGGTGCGGCTCACTGCGAACATTGGAGGCTGTCCCGGAGGGTGCCCCAGGCCACACCTGGAACTCCCCCGAATCGGTGGACAGCGCAAGTGCTCTAACCTGGCGATCGAGACCGCGCTGACGTTTCGCATGGTGTTCCATCTCCCGTGGAGACAGTCCAAGGGCTGCCTGCAGTCGCCTGTCGAGATCCAGCGATTGACCCTGGAGATTTTGCACCACACAACGTTCTCTGGTACGACGACACCGCCTGTGAGCGCGGTTGCACAACCCCCCGCAGCTAGGGCAGCTCGATGCCCTAGCTGCGGCAAAGGACCCGCCGTATGTGGCGCTGTCCGCCGCGTAGGAGCCTGTACGCCCACAGGGCTGTGGCGCGTCGCCCGAGGCTGCAGACGCAGGCGCCGATGATGGACACGTTGCGCGTGGAGGTACGCAGGCGGTTGGCCTGGCGGGCCAGGTGCATGGCCTGCCGTGCTGTCCCGCCAACCAGGCCCCGCGGGCCCGCTGGGACAGCCGGGTCGCGGGCGCAAGGGGCGGGACCATCACCGGGAGCGGCGTGGGGGTGCGCGTGGCGCTGGATGAGGCGGCACCAGGGCCGCGATGATCTCGGCCGGCTCCAGGCCCGAGCGCTGCACCACCTGCTTGAAGTAGACCTTCAAAAAAACGCCGCCACCGCTCCCGGTACGCCTTCGCGCCGTCGCAAAGTCGATGCGGTGAGGCTGCCCCTGGTTCTCCCGGTTGCGAAAGCGCACGAAGGCCTTTGCCGCGGCGCGGCCGAATACTCGCTTGTGCCGATCGGGCTCAGATCAGCAAAAGCACCATAATTACCAGTCAGACGAACGAAGTGGCCAACACAACACTCCTTGACAGCCCCGCGTGCCTGACCCGATAGTTCAGCTCATGACTCCAGCACCTTGGTCCACTGCACTATGCAGCGGGCCGAATGCGCCTCCCAACCGATGAGCAACGACAGCGCACCCTCGATCCAGCCGGCGAAGAAGTTCGGCACCTTCCTCGGTGTCTTCACGCCCAGCGTGCTCACGATCGTGGGCGTGATGATGTACCTGCGCTTCGGCTGGGTGATCGGCAACGTGGGGCTACCCCTCGCCCTGCTGATCGTCGTCGCGGCCAGCTCCATCACCTTCGTCACCGGGCTCTCCGCCTCGGCCATCGCCACCAACATGCACGTGGGCGTCGGCGGCGAGTACTTCATGGTCTCCCGCAGCCTCGGGCTGGAGTTGGGCGGCGCCATCGGCATCCCGCTCTTTTTGTGCCGCACCCTGAGCCTCACCCTCTACACCTTCGGCCTGGCGGAGTCCGTCGGCTTTCTGTGGCCGGCGGCCTGGGGTGCGCCGCCCATCCAGTGGATCGCGGGCGTGTCCATCGTGCTGATCACCACGGTGGCCGGGCGCAGCGCCGAGCTGAGCCTCAAGCTGCAGATCCCCATCATGATCGCCGTGGGGCTCAGCGTCCTGGCCCTGGTGGCCGGCGTCCTCGCCGGGGGTTTTGGCAACCCCGAGTACACCCCCCACTACGCGCGCAGCGCGTCGGATGGTTTCTGGTTCGTCTTCTCGGTGTTCTTCCCGGCGGTGACCGGGTTCACGGCCGGCATCGGCATGAGCGGCGATCTCCAGGATCCCAAGCGCTCCATCCCCAGGGGCACCCTCCTGGCGGTGGCCGTGGGCACGGTCATCTACCTGCTGATCCTCATCCTGCTGGCCTACACGAACAAGGTCACCGGCGTGGACCTGGCCAAGCTCGATCCCAAGGCACCGCCGGTGTGGACCAAGATCGCGCTGCTCGGGGCCTGGCTACTCTTCCCGGGCATGTGGGGCGCCATCCTCTCGTCGGCCTTCGGCAGCGCCCTGGGTGGCCCCCGTGTGCTCCAGGCCCTGGCGTCGGACGGCCTGATGCCCAAGGTCCTGGCCCGCGTCAGCAAGACGGGCCAGCCCACCATCGCCACCTGGACCACCGGGCTCCTCGCCCTGGCGGCCGTGGCGCTGGGGGATCTGAACGCCGTGAGCCGATGGGTCACCATCTTCTTTCTGACCCTCTATGTGACCATCAACCTCTCGGCGGCGGTGGAGCGGCTCGTGGGGGACCCCTCCTACCGACCCACCATCCGGGTGCCGTGGTACGTGTCGCTGTCGGGCAGCCTCGGGGCGGTGGCCGTGATGTTCCTGATCAGCCCCATGGCCTGCATCTGCGCCGTGGCCCTGGAGCTGATCCTCTACCTGTACCTGCGTCGACGGGCCCTGGAGAGCCAGTGGGGCGACGTGCGGGCGGGGCTGTGGAGCGCCCTGGCGCGGTTCTCGCTGCTGCAGATGCGCAAGCTCAAGGCGCGGGCGCGCAACTGGCGGCCGCAGATCCTGCTGTTTGCCCACAACCCGGCGGCCAGGATGGGGCTGGTGCGCATGGCGAACTGGTTCAACCAGAACCGCGGCGTGGTCACCGTGTGCCACGTGGTGGAAGGGGACGTGGAGCGGGACTCGGCGGAGATCCAGCAGCGCAAGGCCGAGATGCAGAAGACCTTCGAGCGGGAGGACGTGCCGGCCTTCTCCATCGTGAACGTGGTGCCGGACTTCGAGTCCGGCGTCATGGGAATCGCCCAGGCCTACGGCTTCGCCGGGATGCAGGCCAACACGGCCATGTTCGGCTGGTCCGAGGTCCCCGAGGGACTCGCCAAGCAGCTCCGGGTCATGCGGCTGTTGTCGAACCTGAACCTCTCCACGGTGCTGGCCAAGATGGAGTCGGCCGAGGGCCCGGCCCAAAGACGCACCATCGACGTGTGGTGGGGCGGGTTGCAGAACAACGGCGACCTCATGCTGCTGCTGGCGCACCTGCTGAACCTCAACCCGCTCTGGCGCCAAGCCCGCGTGAAGATCCGCTCCATCGTGAGCAGGGAGGGCGACCGGAAGCCCATGCGGGAGAAGCTCACCGAGCTCATCACCGAGGTGCGCATCGACGCCGAGGCGAACGTGCTGGTCAAACGCGACGACCAGGGCTTCACCGACGTCATGTACGAGGCGAGCCGCGACGCGGACGTGACCTTTCTGGGCCTCATGATCCCGGGCCCGGGCGACGAGCTGACCTACGCCCACCGCCTGGTGAACCTGGCCAACCACTTCCACACCGTGATCTTCGTGCGCAACGCCGGCGTGTTCGCCGGTGAGTTGCTCACGGAGAGCCCGATGACCAACGACAAGGGCCGGGACGACGCAGAGCCCAAAAAGCCCGACGACGACGCAGAGCCCAAAAAGCCCGACGACGACGCAGAGCCCGAAAAGCCCGACGACGACGCAGAGCCCGAAAAGCCCGACGACGACGCAGAGCCCGAAAAGCCCGACGACGACGCTCCAGGCGGCCCTGACAAGTCAGAAAGCTAATACCAAATTGCCAACGGCCAATGGCAGTTCGATACCAGCTCGATGTGTGCACAAGTTGATACCATCTTGCGCACGATTTGGTTGACAAGGGACTAAGGGATCGGCGTGCAGGTGTTGTCGGTGCAGTAGGAGGAGCAGCAGTCCTCGGACGCCTCGCAGTAGCCACCCAAGGGGATGCAGGGAGCGGTGTTGGTCGCGCAGATGCCATCGGGGCCGCAGATCCCGTCGTCGCAGCAGTCGGCGTCCGCGGTGCAGGTGCCTTCCCCGATGGGGATGCAGGCCGCGCCGCAGAACAGGTCGCCGTTGGCGTCCGGGAGGCAGAAGCCGCCGCAGCACTCGTCGGCAAAGGAGCAGGGATCGCCATCCGGGAGGCACTCGTCGGTCCACCCCTCGGGGTAGCAGCGGTTCACGCCCAGGTTCGTGGGCAGACACAGCGCCGGCCCACCGTCAGGGCCCTCGGGGCAGCAGTTGGCCTTGACGCCGGTGAAGCAGATCTCGCCCTCGGCCAGGCACCCGCCCGGATCTTCGCAGCGCATGACGCCCGTGTCCATGTAGGGCTCGCAGATACCCGAGCAGCAGTCGCCGTCACTCAGGCACACCTCGTTGATGGGGCGGCAGCCGGAGAAGTACTGGCACACGTTCACGCCGGTGCCCGGGTCCGCGCAGAGGCCGGAGCAGCACTCGTGGTAGCCGGTGCAAACCTCGCCCACGGTCTGGCACTGGTCCATGCGCGGGCAGAGGCCGTCGGCGCCGCAGACACCGGAGCAGCAGTCGCCGCCCACCGAGCACACCTCTCCGCTGGAGCGACAGGCGTTGAGGATCACGCAGCGCATCTCTCCATCGACGTCCTGGCAGAGGCCCGAGCAGCAGCCGTCATTGCCGCCGCAAAGCTCGCCGGCCACGATGCAGAAGGAGCCCGCGTCCGCGCAGGTGCCGTCGGGGCAGTCCCCACTGCAGCACTCCCAGTCGTCGGTACACGCCTCGCTCTGGATCACGCAGATGGCCTCGTTGCTGCAAGTGCCGTCGTCGCAGTAGAGGCTGCAGCAGTCCGCGTGGACCTCACAGGAGTCCGAAACCACTCCGCAGCCCCCCATCACGCACACCATGTCCCCGGCGGGCCCCTCCTCGCAGCGGCCCGAGCAGCACTCCGACGGATTCAGGCACACCTCGTTCAGGGCGAGACAGGTCCCGTCCGGCCCCACGCAGATCTGGCCATCGCATAGCCCTGAGCAACAGTCGGTGGCCTCGGTGCAGGCCGTCCCGATGGGTGAGCAGTCCAAGCTGTTGTTATTGTTGTCATTTTCGCCCCCGGTGGTGTCGTCTCCGCACCCACCACCGAGGAGCAGAAGGCCGGCGACCATTGCTGGAAGCACCACGGATCTCGTGTTCAGATACATACCCAGGTCTCCTTTCGGGCAAAGTCTATGATTCAAGGCTTGTCAGCCAGGTAGACGGTCCCCGGGACCAGGATGTTCCCGGCCTGGTTTGCGAACCGAGCTGCAGGGGAGATCAGTCTATGGTGCGGAGGATGTGGCTGCCGCTCTCGACGAAGTAGAGCCGCAGGACCTGGGGTGCCATGAGTGGGTCCAGGACGATCCCCCAAGGGCCGGTCATGGTGGCGCCAATGCCTGTTCCGTCGGTGGTCCCCGCAACTCCGGCTTGGCCGCAGAGGGTGCTCACGTCCCAGGTGCCGACCAACACCTGCCGAACCGTGTTGTTGCCGTGGTCGGCGACATAGACGCTCTGGGCGTCCATGGCCAGGCCACGGGGTGAGCTGAACCGTGCCGCGCCGCCGACGCCGTCGACGCTCCCCGGCATCCCGGGCGTTCCGGCCACCGTGGCCACGACCTGGCTCATGAGGTGGATCTGGCGCAGAGTGCTGTTGCCTGTGTCCGCCACGTAGACGTACGGGCCGCCCGCCAGGACCCCCCGCGGGTGATCGAAGTGGGCCGCGGCGCCGACGCCGTCGGAGGTGCCGCTGACCCCCGCCTCGCCGGCGAGGGTGGTCACGGCCCACGTGCCCAGATCCACCATCCGGATGGTGTTGTTGGCAAAGTCGGCTACGTACAGGTGGGATCCGTCAGTGGCGATGCCCCGCGGCTCGTTGAACTCCGCCGCCGCGCCGATGCCGTCACCAGACCCGGCGACGCCGGGGAGACCCGCCACCGTCACCACGCTGCCGTTGCTCACGTTCACCTCTCTGATGACGTGATTGTTCGTGTCGGCCACGTACAGTGAGTTGCCCCAGTAGACGAGGCCCTGGGGCGTGTCGAACCGCACCGCGTTGCCAGTCCCGTCGTTGTGTCCGCAGTGCCCCAGGTTGCCGGCGAGGGTCGTCACGATCCATGTGGAGAGGTCCACCTGTCGGATGCCGCAGTTGGCCGTGTCGGCGATCCAGACGAACTGGCCGTCGGTGGCGATCCCCGAGGGCGTGTCGAACCGGGCGCCGAATCCGGTTCCGTTGTTGCTACCCGCGGTGCCGGCATCCCCCGCCACGGTGGTCACCAGGCCGTACAGGTCGCAGGTGGGGTTGCAGCCGTCGCCGTTGCTCAGGTCGCCGTCGTCGCACTTCTCCACCGTCTCGAGGGTGCCGTCCCCGCAGACCGAGGTGCCCGTACACAGCGTGGTGTCCCAGCCGTCGCACGTTGCGTTGCACCCGAGGACGCCCCCGGTGAACCCCAGCCCGATGGTCGTGCAGTCGTTGCCCCCCAGGTCGGAGGCGTCACACACCTCTGCCAGGTCGATGACGCCGTTTCCGCAGTTGTCCACGATGCACAGCGAGGTGTCCCAGGCGTCGCACGTCGAGGCGCAGGAGAGCACCCCTCCGGAGAAGCCTCCGAGGGTGACGCAGTCGTTGCCCGCGAGGTCGGATCCGTCGCAGAGCTCGGGGGCGTCCACGACGCTGTTGCCGCAGGTGTCGCCGATGCACAGCGAGGTGTCCCAGGCGTCACAGGTCGTGTTGCACCCCAGGGTTCCGCCCACGAAGGAGGCGTCAACGGTGGCGCAGGTCTCGCCCGCCACATCGCTGGCGTCGCAGACCTCAGGGGCCACCGCGACCCCATCGCCGCACACCGGCGCGCTGGTGCACCCGGTGGTGACCCAGCCATCGCACGTGGCGTTGCACAGAAGCGTGCCGCCCAGGAAGGAGGCGTCCACGCTGGCACAGGTCCAGCCGCTCAGGTCCGCCCCGTCGCAGACCTCCGGGGGATCGACGGTGTCGTTGCCGCACAGCACCTGGGCGTCGCCAGCTTCGTTGTTGTTGTTCACTGTGCTGTCGTCATCGCCGCATCCGCCGAGCCAAAGCAGGGCAACGCAACTCGCAATCACAGGCATGCGCATGGCAAGCTCCTTTGCGCGAAAAAAACGCCGGTTGTCTCGTAGCTGAAGTATCACGCAGGGCACCGCACCGGTCAAGCACGTGTGCGCCTGACAGCACGTGTGCGCCTGACAGCACGTGTGCGCCTGACAGCACGTGTGCGCCTGACAGCACGTGTGCGCCTGACAGCACGTGTGCGCTCGCTCACGTGTGCGCCTGACAGCACGTGTGCGCTCGCTCACGTGTGCGCCTGACAGCACGTGTGCGCTCGCTCACGTGTGCGATCGCGTACAGCGGCGACGGCAGGGGACAGCGCACACCGGAGAACGAAACCCAGGAAATCTTGATCTGAGAGATCATTGATGGGATGGTGGCGCTCGTGCTCCGCCGTAAAAAGACCTCGGATGTAGCGCCTCCCTTCTGGTGGCGCCGTTTGCCGGTGATCGTCGGTCTGGTCTTCGCGGCGTGGTTGGTCAGCGCCTTCACCCCGCAGGACACGCCACCTGCCAAAGCGGACGCCACGCCGGCCGCCAAGACGGCTCCAGCGTTGCAGCCAGTCCAGACGCCGGCCGCCAAGACGGCTCCGGCGTTGCAGCCAGCCCAGACGCCGGGCGCCAAGACGGCTCCGGCGTTGCAGCCAGCCCAGACGCCGGGCGCCAAGACGGCTCCGGCGTTGCAGCCAGTCCAGACGCCGGGCGCCAAGACGACTCCGGCGTTGCAGCCAGTCCAGACGCCGGGCGCCGACCCGGCCGCCGTCGCCAGGCCGACGGCCTGTGATGGCAAGCCGGGCTCCCCCTGCACGAAGCGGCTTCGGTCCGAGTACGCCCGCGCCAAGCTTGCCAAGACCACGGCCCTGAACGTGCGCAAGGCAAGCAAGAAGAAGTTCCAACCCGGTCCCAAGGGAGTGGCGGTGGTCTTCCAGTCCCTGCTGGGCGTGGCGCTGCTGCTGGGCATCGCGGTGCTGGTCTCCAACAACCGCAGGGCCATCAACTGGCGGCCGGTGCTCTGGGGGCTGGGGCTGCAAGCGCTCTTCGCCCTGATCGTGCTCAATCCCGTGGTGGGGGACTTCTTCTTCTCGGTGGTGGACTCGGGCGTACGGAAGCTGCTCTCCTTCGCCGAGGCAGGCACGGCCTTCGTGCTGGGGGGCACCGAGCCTCACCAGATTACCCACGTCACACCCCAGGGCCACTGGGTCGTCGACAAGGTCTTCCCAGGGGGCGGCGTGAGCCCGCCCCTGAAGTCCATCGCCTTTTGGGTCCTCCCCACGATCATCTTCTTCTCGGCGCTGATGACGGTGCTGTACCACCTGGGCATCATGCAGCTGGTGGTGCGCGGCTTCGCCCGGGTCATGCAGTTCATGCTGGGCACCTCGGGGGCCGAGACCGTGTCCTGCTCCGCCAACATCTTCGTGGGCCAGACAGAGGCGCCGCTGCTGGTCAAGCCCTTCATCAAGACCATGACCCACAGCGAGCTCATGGCGGTGATGACCGGCGGCTTCGCCACGGTGGCTGGGGGTGTGTTGGCGCTGTACGTGGCCTTCCTACGCGACATCCCGGGCATCGCCGGACACCTGGTGGCCGCCTCCCTCATGGGGGCCCCCGGCGCGCTGGCCATGGCCAAGATCATGTACCCCGAGACCGACGAGCCGGTCACCGCCGGTGAGATCAAGACCCCGGTGGATCGGCCCGACGCCAACGTCATCGAGGCCCTGGCCAGGGGCGCCACAGAGGGCATGACCCTGGTGTTGAACGTGGTGGCCATGCTCATCGCCTTCGTTGCCATGGTCTTTCTGTGTAACGCCCTGATGAGCGCCTTCGGGGACCTCATCGGCGTGAGGCTGTCCATGGAACGGCTCTTCGGCTGGATCCTGGCGCCGCTGGCCTGGTGCATGGGCGTGCCCTGGGCCGAGGCCGACATGTTCGGTCAGCTGCTGGGCAAGAAGCTGGTGCTCACCGAGCTGCTCGCCTTCCTGGACCTGCAGCGGCTCGCACCCCAGCTCAGCGAGCGCACGTCGGTGATGGCTTCCTACGCCCTGTGCGGCTTCGCCAACATCGCGTCCATCGGCATCCAGATCGGCGGCATCGGTGGCATCGCCCCCTCCCGGCGGGCAGACCTGGCCCGCATCGGGCTGCGCGCCATGTTCGCCGGCGCCATGGTATCCTGCATGTCGGCCATCTGGGCCGGCATGATATTCCAGATCTTCCGGTAGCGCCCCTGGCGCCCACCGGACGGAGGTGAAACCCAACATGCGTGGAGACGTTACGACCAAGATCGAAAAGGCATGCATCAAGCTACGCAAGCGCTTCGGCGACCGTGCACCGTCGGTGGGGCTCATCCTCGGCTCCGGCCTGGGCAGCTTCGCCGGCTCCCTGAAGGACAAGGTGGTGGTGCCCTACGCGGACATCCCGGGCTTCCCGACGTCGTCGGTGAAGGGACACGCCGGCCAGCTCGTGCTGGGCCGGGTGGGAGAGACCTGGGCCCTGGCGATGCAGGGGCGCGTGCACTACTACGAGGGCTACGACATGTCCGAGGTGGTCTTCCCCACCCGCGTGCTCGTCTCGCTCGGCTGCAAGATCCTGGTGGTCACCAACGCCGCGGGGGGCATCCACCCCGACCTCGAAGCCGGTGACCTGGTGCTGCTATACGACCACGTGAACCTCATGGGCACAAATCCCCTGCGGGGAGACAACCCCGACGCGCTGGGGCCCCGCTTCCCGGACATGTCAGCGGCCTACGACCCCGAGCTGCGTGCCGTGGCAAAGGATGTGGCCCGGGCCGAGAACGTGGACCTGCGCACCGGCGTGTACGCGGCCCTGTCAGGGCCCACCTACGAGACCCCGGCCGAGATCCGCATGCTGCGCACCCTCGGCGCCGACCTGGTGGGCATGTCCACCGTGCCCGAGGTCATCGCCGCGTGCCACATGGGCGCCCGGGTCATCGGCATCAGCTGCGTCACCAACCTCGCCGCGGGCATCTCCCCGGTGCCCCTGTCCCACGAGGAGGTGGCCGAGACCGCCGGCCGCGTGGAGAAGACCTTCGTGGGTCTCATCAGCGCACTGACCCAGCGCCTCGACCGGGTGGCCCGGAAATGACCGACGCAACCCCGCCCGGGGACAGCGAGCAGTGGGCCGAGCTCGTACACCAGGCCCTCAAGGCCCGAGGCGCCGCCTACGCGCCCTACTCCCGCTTCCGCGTGGGCGCGGCCCTGCTGGTCCCCGACGGCCAGATCTTCACCGGCTGCAACGTGGAGAACGCCGCCTATTCCCCCTCCCTCTGCGCCGAGCGGGTTGCCGTGGCCAAGGCCGTGGAGGCCGGCGCCCGCAGCTTCGTGGCCATCGCCATCGCCACGGCCACCGATCCCCCCGCCACGCCATGCGGCGTCTGCCGCCAGGTCCTGCGCGAGTTCAACCACGAGCTCCCCATCATCTGCGTCAACCCTTCCGGCGACCGCCGCGACCTGTGGCTGAGCGACCTGCTCCCCCACAGCTTCTCCAAAAAAGACCTCGACGTCTGAGCCCACCGCGGTCGATCTCGTTGCCAAACGGGGCTCCTTTCTGACATAATCCCAGAGCCGGAGTCGCCCAGCTCTCCGGGGAGTGGTCATGCGCCTGTTCCTTTTGTGTATGGGTCTGCTGAGTGCCGCGTTGACGGGGTGGGTCGCAGGAGGCTGCGCCACGGGCGCCGGCACACGGATGATCACCATTCACCCGGGGGACACCCCGGTTCCCGAGGGAGCCCGGGATCTGATTCAGTTGCTGAAGGGGTGCTACCAGGCGGCACTGCGCTCCACGCCGCGCCTGGAGGGCGAGGTGACGCTGAGCGCGAAATTCGGCGAACAGGGCGATCTGAGGACGTTCTCCACGGAGTCAGACCTTCCGGCTGCGCTGCGAGCCTGCCTCCGGGACCGGATCGCGCGGTGGCGGCTGCCACCAGCCACGGGGGAACGGCAACTGGGGCCTCTTACGGTGTCGTTCCGGCCGGTGCAGGAAAGGGACGCAACCGGCCGCCGGGCCGGCAGTCGGCCCGCCAGCCGACCCGGATTGTTCGACACCCGGATCTGGCCCGAGTCCATGCCCGACGCCACCCAGGCGGGGGACAACACCGTGGGCGGGCGGATCCGCAAGATCATCCGCGAGCGCGTGGCCAACCTGCGCTACTGCTACAACCGAGAGCTGATCCGACAGCCCGACTACCGCGCATCCGCTCGGGTGTCCTTCACGATCAACCCCTACGGCCTGCCCTACCGGGTCAGGGTGAAGGCCGCGACGCCCGGGTCCCTCAACCAGCCCATGGTCTCCTGCCTCAAGCAAAAGGTCGTCGAGTGGCACTTCTTCCGCCTGCCCGTGGACGTCCGCTACGGCCCCTTCGTGATCCGCTTCGCCCGCCGCCATTGACGCCAGTGGCGGGGTCTTGCTAGTCAGGAGGGCTGGAGAAGCTCGATGCCACATCGTCTGTTGCCAGCGACTCTCTGCCTCGCCCTATCCTGCAGTCCGGCGCCTGACACTGCGCCCGCGGACATGCGCGCTGGCGCCGTGTCTGGGATCGCGCCACAGCGTGACGCGGGTCTGCGGGGTACTGTCGGGGCGAAACACCCGGGCCGGGCCGCGCGTCCAACGAGGATCGCGCTCACCGGACGCACCCACTACTTGGTGCTCGACGCGCCCGGCGCGGTGACGCGGATGCGCCGCCGCGCGGCGGGCGGGTGGGCCAGTGACGCGCGCGCCCACATGCGGCACCTCGCCCGCGCCCAGGCTCGGATCGGGAGCAAGGCCGAGGCGGCAGGGGCGCGGGTCGTCGGGAGGCTCACGCGGCTGGCCAACGCGCTGGTGGTGGTGGCGAATCCGGCGGTGGTGGCCCGGCTCGAGCGACTGACCGGCGTGCGGCGGGTGGAGCCCGCGCCGCTCTACCGGCCGCACCTGAGCGAGTCCGCGCCCGTGGTGGGCGCGCCGGCGCTGTGGCAGGCCACGGCGGACCTGCTCGGCCGAACCGTGCGGGTGGGCGTGGTGGACAGCGGCATCGACTACACCCACGCGGCCTTCGGGGGCAGCGGGCTGGTGGCGGACTACCAGGCCAACGACGCCTCGGTCATCGAGCCGGGCACCTTCCCCACAGCCAGGGTGGTGGACGGCACGGATCTCGTGGGGGACTTCTACGACTCCGGAGACTCGAACAACGACGTGCCCCGGCCCGATCCAGATCCCCTGGACTGCCCCCGGCCAGACTCCAGCGGCCACGGCACCCACGTGGCCTCCATCCTCGGCGGTGGCGGCGTGACCGCGGACGGCAGCGCCTATTCGGGTCCCTACGACCTGTCGCTGGATCCGGCGGCCTTCGAGGTGGGTCCCGGCGTGGCGCCGGCAGTGGACCTTTTTGCCATCAAGGTCTTCGGCTGCGGAGGCGGGTCCACCTCGGTGGTGACCCAGGCCTTGGAGTGGGCCGCAGACCCGGACGGGGATGGGCTCTTCGACGATCGCCTGGACGTGGTGAACCTCTCCCTCGGCTCCAAGTTCGGCCTGGGCTCCACGGACCGCACGGTCACCGAGAACCTGGTCTGGCTGGGCACGGTGGTGGTGGCCTCCTCGGGCAACACCGACTCGGACGTCAAGCGGGCGCGTCCCTTCTTCGTGACGGACTCCCCGGGCGTGGTGCACCCGGTAATCTCGGTGGCCAACACCTGGAAGACCACGGTGCGCTACCGGAGCCTCTCTGTCGACGGCGCCGCCCTGGGCCCATTCCCCATGGCCGAGGGGCGGGACAACCCGACCCTCGAGACCACCGGCACCGTGTCAGGGCCGCTCCGCCGACCCGTCAACCGCGACGGCTGCGATCCCTTTCAGAACGCGAGCCACTTCCCGGGCGCCGTCGCGATCATCGACCGCGGCGGCTGCACCTTCACGACGAAGTTCGAGCACGCCCAGGCCGCCGGTGCCGTGGCCGCCGTCGTGGTGGACTGGTCCGGCCACGACGTGCCCTTTACAATGACGAACATCCAGGCCGCCCTGCCAGGCGGCATGATCCGCACGCCCCACGGCGAGGCGATCCACGCAGCCCTGGATGGCGGCGCCGTGCTCACCGCCACCCTGGACGCGGCCGACTGGTGGCCGGTCACCGTGGGCCCCGACTACATCAAGGACAGCAGCTGCCGGGGGCCGAGCGCCTGGGACGGGCTGGTCAAGCCCGACCTGGCCGCGCCGGGCACGTCCATCCTGGCGGCGGGGTCGGGCACGGGCTGGGAGAGCCTGTCCAAGTCAGGCACCTCCATGTCCGCGCCCCACGTGGCGGGCGGCGCGGCCCTCCTGCTCGAGGCCCAGGGCGCCCTGACCCCGCTGGAGGTCAAGGCGCGGCTCATGTCCACCGCGCAGGTGACCCGGGATCTGACGGGGAGCCCCTTCCCCGTGTCCCTGGCCGGGGCCGGCCGCATGCAGGTGGACGCGGCCCTTCACTCCCCCGCCTACCTGGTCACCCTGGACGCCACGGGCAACCCGTCACCCGGGGTCTCGGCGACCTGGGGCGCCCATGTTTCCGCCAGCGCCTTCGACCTCACGCACACGGTACGGGTGGTCAACACCTCCGCGACCCCGGTAACCTACGCCGTCACCACCGAGCCCTTCGGAGCGCTGTCCGGGACCACGGTCACCGCCTCGCCGACCTCCGTCACGGTGGGTGCGGGCGACACCGCGGACCTCGAGGTGCGCGTCACCGTGGATCCGGCCATCCTCCCAACCCCCGCCGTCGACGGCGTCACGCCCACCGTGGGCTACCAGGACGTGGGTCGACACTTCATGGTGGAGTGCGACGGACTCCTACGGCTCACCCCCACGACCCCGGCCACGGCGCCGCCGCTGTCGCTGCCCTTCCACGCCCTGGTGCGGGCCGCGAGCCAACGCCGGGCCGGACCGGTGACAGGCTGCGAGCCCAACGGCAGCGCCACCACCGTAGGGGTCGTGCTCACCGAGGGTGCCACGATGGACGCCTCCGGGGTCACCTCCGCCTTCGTGCACCTGCCCGGCGCCGCGACGGACCCGCTCCTCGCCCTGGGCGTCGCGCACAATCTCGACGAGGCTCGGGGCGATCCGGACACAGAGGCGACCCTCTATTTCGGCGTGGCCACCGCCGTGGAGTGGCTGGTGCCGGCCCGGTACAACCGCAGCGCCGTGGGGCTGCACATCGACGTGGACGACGACGGCGAGCCCGACTTCCGGGTCGCCATGGACTCAGAGACGGAGTCGGGGGACGACGACTTCGGCAACGCCGACATCTTCACCGTGCGTGTCTACCCCTACGACGAGTCCGCCGGCGAGGAGCACACACCCCTGCGGGCAAACGTGGTGGACCCGCGGGCTCTGAACGTCCCCGTGCACCTGAACAGCGCCTGGGTCCTGCCCGTGCGGCTGGCAGACCTGGGCCTGGTCCACCCGCCGCCGCCCCTGGGCGTGCGGGCCTGGGCCCGACAACCCGACGAGGAGATCGTCGAAGGCCCCATGGTCTCCTTCGACCCGGTAGATCTCCCCTTGGACCCCACGGTGGCCGGCTGGCCGGCGCCGGGCTTTGGCAGGACGCCCTTCTACGATGGGAACGCCGTGCGCGCGCTGGTCTCGCCCGCCGACGCCGGTGGGGACCTGGCCGCCGACCTGCTGCTTTTGCACCACCACAATGAGCTGGGCGCCCGGGTGGAGGTGGTCTCGCTGGATCCGGCGGACAACGCCTACGAGCAGGGCGACGTCGGCGTGGTGACCACCAGCGCCACGGGCCTGGCCACGGCCGGCCGCACCGCCGCGGCCACCTTCATCGTCACCAACCACGGCCCAGGGGATCTGGCACCTGTCTTTGTCGACGTCACCCTCGCGCTTTCTGGGGTGACCGTCGGTGACGCCACAGTGGTGACCACCGCGGGCACCTGCGCCGGGCCGGACGCGGCGAACGCGATCCACTGCGACCTGGGCCCCATGTCGGAGGGCGGCCAGGCCACTGTGCACGTGACCGTGGCCGTGACCCTGGCGGTGCCCCACCCGGGCGCCCTGGTCTACCACGGCACGGTGTCCACGGGTCTGGGCTGCGACGCCCCCACCGACAACGACACCGCCACTGCTTGGGTCGTGGTGCAGCCCCCACCCGATCCACCCCATGAGGAGCCGCCCCCGAAGAGGGGCTGCGGCTGCGCGGCAAACGGCTCGGGCGGTCTTCCCGCCGGGCTGCTGCTCTTGCTATGGTGGATTCGCCGACGCTGCAAAATCCAGCCCCCGCCGGGGAGGGACGAGAAGAGGAAGCCATGACCCCGAAAACCGAAGACAAGCGCTCGACGAGCCAGCCCGAGACCGTCCAGGGAGAGGTGACCGGTGCCCCCCCGCAGACGTCCCTGGCGCGGCTGGGGGACCAGCTGCCCAAGGTGCTGTTCGTGCTGCCGGTGACCGACCAGGTCCTCTACCCGCAGATGATCCTGCCCCTGGGCGTGCAGGGCAAGCGGGAGCTGGCCACCCTGGAGCAGCTCCGGGGCAAAGGCGAATTCGTGGGCATTGTCACCCGGCGCCCGGGCAAGTCCACCGCCGCCGGGGTCGAAGAGGTGCAACCCGACGGCCCCGAGGCCCTGTACAACGTCGGCTGCGTGAGCCAGGTGATGCAGCAGACGCAGCTTCCCGACGGCAACCAGGGTGTGATCGTCGCCGGCATCGCGCGGATGCGCATCTCCAGGTTCATCAAGACCGACCCGGTCTTCATCGTGGAGCCGGAGTACCCCGACGAGGTGGTGCACGACCAGCGCACCGCCCAGGGGCTGATCCCGCACCTGCGCCAGAGCTTCGCCCAGCTCGCCGACCTGCGACCGGACATCCCCGACGAGATGGCCGCCATGACCGCCCGCCTGGACGACCCGGCCCGGCTGACCGACTTCATCGCCACCAACATCGACCTGCCGGTGGCCGAGCGCCAGTCCCTGCTGGCCACCTTCGACGTGGACAGCCGCATCGAGCAGACCTTCGCGCTGCTGGACCGGCAGATCGACCTGGCCCGCCTCGGCGAGCAGTCCCGGTCGGAGCTGCGCGAGAAGATGGAGCAGCACCAGCGAGAGTACTACCTGCGGGAGCAGCTCAAGACGATCAAGCGGGAGCTGGGCGAGGAGCAGGACGAGAAGTCCCTGGAGGCCGAGGACTACGACCGGCGCATTGCCAAGGCGCAGATGCCGTCCGAGGCCGAGAAGCGGGCGCGGTACGAGCTCAAGCGGCTCTCGGTCCTGTCCCAGGAGGCGGCGGAGTACCATGTCATCCGCACCTACCTGGACTGGCTCACCGACCTGCCCTGGTCCAAGCGAAGCCCCGACAACGAGGACGTGGCCCGGGCCGCGGCCATCCTCGACGATGACCACTACGGGCTCGAGGAGGTCAAGGAGCGCATCGTGGAGTTCCTAGCCGTGCGCAAGCTCAAGCCGGACCGAAGCGGCGCCATCCTGTGTCTGGTGGGCCCGCCCGGCGTGGGCAAGACCTCCCTGGGCCAGTCCATCGCCCGGGCCATGGGCCGGGAATTTTACCGCATCTCCCTGGGGGGCATGAAGGACGAGGCCGAGATCAAGGGGCACCGGCGCACCTACGTGGGCGCCATGCCCGGGAGGATCCTCCAGGGGCTGCGCCGGGTGGCCACGCGCAACCCGGTGTTCATGCTCGACGAGATCGACAAGCTCGGGTCCGACTGGCGGGGCGACCCGTCCAGCGCCATGCTCGAGGTTCTCGACCCCGCCCAAAACAGCACCTTCGAGGACCACTACCTGGACACCCCCTTTGACCTGTCGGACGTGATGTTCGTGGCCACGGCCAACTTCGCCGGGCAGATCCCCGGGCCCCTCATGGACCGCATGGAGACCATCGAGCTCCCCGGGTACATCCCCGACGAGAAGCAGAAGATCGCCGCCCGCTTCCTGGTCGGACGTCAGCGAGAGGCCCACGGGCTGACCGTGAAGCAGCTGCGGATCAACGCGCGGGCGTTGACGGCGCTGATCCGCGGCTGGACCCGGGAGGCCGGCGTGCGGGAGCTGGAGCGTCGCATCGGACAGGTCTGCCGCAAGGTGGCCGCTGGCGTGGCCATGGGAAAAATCGCCGCCGACGCGCGGGTCACGGTGAACCCCGAGGACCTGGCAGGTTATCTCGGCACGCCGAGGTTCGGGACCAAGCCCGAGGCCCGGGTCACGCGCCCGGGGATCGCCATCGGCCTGGCCTGGACCCCCGTGGGCGGGGAGGTGCTCTTCATCGAGGTCATCGACATGCCCGGCAACGGGCGGCTGAAGCTCACCGGCAAGCTCGGGGACGTCATGAGCGAGTCGGCGCAGATCGCCATCAGCGTGGTCCGTGCCAACGGCGCCAACCTCGGCGTGGCCGACGACTACTTCAAGACCCGCGACCTGCACATCCACGTGCCCGAGGGCGCGGTGCCCAAGGACGGGCCCTCGGCGGGGATCACCCTCGCCACGGCGGTCCTCTCCGCGGCCACGAACCAGGGCCGGGGACAGAAGGTCAAGGCCCACGTGGGCATGACCGGCGAGCTCACCCTGCGGGGGGCGGTCCTGCCGGTGGGTGGCATCCGCGAAAAGGTCGTGGCGGCCAAGGCGGCGGGCCTGCGCACGCTGATCATGAGTCGCCAGAACGAGCCGGACACCCGGGAGCTCCCCGAGCGGGTGCGCAAGGGGCTAACCTTCCACTTCGTGGACTGCTTCGATGAGGTCCCCACCCATGCCTTCGCCACCTCGTGGGCCAAGAAACACGTCCGGTCGGAATAGACCTTCCGGACGCCCGGTTGTCCATAGGGAGATCAAGGAGATTTCATGAAACGGTACCATTTCGCCATGATCCTGGGGTTGGCGGTCCTGACACTGGGCGCAGGCTGCGGCGACGAAAAAAAGAAGCCCGGCTGCACGAAGGACACCGACTGCAAGGGGGAGCGCGTTTGTCACAAGGGCAGCTGCGTCTCACCCACGGCCGCCTCGGAGGACCCGGGCAAGGCAGGAAAGCCCAAGGATCCCTCGGGCCTCAAGGCAGCCCTCCAGGCAGCGCGTCCCAAGGCAACCCCCGGTGGCGGCCCCGGGGCGACCGGCCCGGGCGGTCCGGGCGCGGTCCCGGGGCCCGGCGCGCCGGGGACCTGGAAGAAGGACTCCATCCGCATCTGCCTGGGGACGCGGTGCGTGGGCCTGGGACGGGGCTTCGGTAGCAACACCAAGGACATGCGGGCCATGCTCGACATGCTCAAGCAGCTGGTGTTCTCCGGGCTCGGGGGCATGGGCTCGGGTCAGGTGCCCAAAATGAAGGTCTGCGTGGGGCCCCAATGCGTGAACGTGGACAAGGACCTTCTGAAGAACCCCATGGCGTTGATCAAGCTGTTTTCGAACCTCAACCCGCAGATGCTGCGAAACCTGTTCAAGGGGACCCTCGGACGCCGCCCTGGTCGAGGTCCTGGGAAACGTCCGGGGCTTCGTCCTCTCCCCCCGGGCCGGGCGCCCACCCTACCTCCCCGGGGTGCCAAGGTCCTGCGCACCATCACCGACCTTCTCCAGGCAGGCGACCAGGCCGTGGGCCGCACCGCGTCGCTGGCAGGCCTGACCATCACGTCGGTCAGCGACACCCGCGTGGTCCTCGAGGGGCCCGGCCGGGAGATGATCGTGCTCCGCATCGGATCCACCCTCAAGTCCCTGCTGCCCAAGCTCCGGATCACCACCACGAAGGTCACCGTCCGCTTCCGCGTCCTGTCCCGCCCCATGGGCAAGCTCGTCCACGGCGAGCTCCTCGGCTACGACTGATTCGCCGACTTGTCAGCAGCTCCCGCAGTCGGCGGCGCAGCTGGCGCAGGTCTCGGTGGGGCCGCACTGCGAGTCACCGCACACGTCGGGACACACGCCGCAATCGGCTGAGCACGTGACACAGGACTCGGTGGGGCCGCACTGCGAGTCGCCGCACACGTCGCCGCAAAGACCGCAGTCCGCGGGGCAGCCGGCGCAGTCCTCGGTGAAGCCGCACACCGCGTCGCCGCAAACATCGGGGCAGGTGCCGCAGTCGTCGGGGCAGCTCACGCAGCTCTCGTAGGTTTCACAGGTGCCGTCCCCGCACCAGTAGCAGGTGCCGCAGTCACCGGGACAGCTCACGCAGTTCTCGCCGGTCTCGCACTGGCCGTTGCCGCACTCCGGCGGGCAGAACCCACAGTCGTACCGGCAGCTCACGCAGCTCTCGGTGGGCTCACACTGGCTGTTGCCGCACAGGTCCGGACAGGCGCCGCAGTCGGGCTCACAGCGCCAGCACGACTCCATTGCCCCGCAGATCCCGTCGCCGCACACGTCGGGGCACTGCCCGCAGTCCAGGACGCAGTTGGCGCAGTTCTCCCCCCAGTTGCAGATCCCGTCTCCGCAGATGGACGTGCAGTACCCGCAGTCTGTGGGGCAGTCCTGGCAGGTCTCGGTGCCCAGGCACTCGCCGTCCCCGCAGTCCGGGCAGGTGCCGCAGTCCCAGGCGCAGGTGACGCAGGTCTCGCTTCCCGAGCAGACGCCGTCTCCGCAGATGCCCGCGCAGACGCCGCAGTCCGCCGGGCAGGTGTAGCAGATCTCCGCCGTGCCGCAAACGCCGTCGCCGCAGGTGTCAGGGCAGTGACCGCAGTCGGCCGAGCAGCTCGCGCAGGACTCGGTGATCCAGCAGACGCCGTCACCGCACACGTCGCACTGGCCGCAGTCGTACCAGCAGCTCGAGCAGTCCTCGCCCGGACCGCAGATCCCGTCGCCGCACTGGTCGGGGCAGGTGCCGCAGTCCCCAGGACAGGTGGTGCAGGTCTCCGGCGCGTCGCAGAGCCCGTCGCCGCAGCCCACGCAGGCCCCGCAGTCGTCTACGCAGGTGGCGCAGGTCTCGTACACGTCGCAGGTCCCGTCCCCGCAGGCGGGCGGACAGGCGCCGCAGTCCGCCGGGCAGGTCACGCAGCTCTCGTTCCAATGGCACACCCCGTCGGCGCACACGGGCTGGCACGCGCCGCAGTCTGCCGGACAGGTCTGGCAGGTCTCGGCGCCCTCGCACACCCAGTCACCGCACAGCGCCGGGCAGGTGCCGCAGTCCGCCGCGCAGGTCTCGCAGGTCTCCGTCTGGCCGCAGAGACTGTCTCCGCACCAGTCACCGCAGGGCCCGCAGTCCGCCGGGCAGTCCTGGCAACCCTCGTTCCAGGAGCAGATGTTGTCGCCGCACACACCCGGGCAGGTGCCGCAGTCCCAGGGACAGCTCACACAGCTCTCCGACGCCTCGCAGGTGCCGTTGCCGCAGGCCGGGCACAGCCCGCAGTCCCAGGGGCAGGTCTCGCAGGTCTCCGACGCCTCACAGGCGTAGTTTCCGCAGCGGTCCGGGCAGACTCCGCAGTCCCCCGGGCAGGACTCACAAGACTCCGTGGCGCCGCAGACCCCGTCCCCGCACACGTCCGGGCAGGCGCCGCAGTCCACGGGGCAGCCCCCGCAGGACTCCGTGGCCGCGCAGGTCCCGTCCCCGCAGGCGTCCGGGCACCCGCCGCAGTCCCAGGGGCAGGTCGCGCAGGTCTCCGAGGGATCACAGGTCCCATCCCCGCAGATCCCGGGGCACACGCCGCAGTCCGCCGGGCAGGCGAAGCAGGTCTCGGTGGCCTCGCACACGCCGTCTCCGCAGGTGGATGGGCACACGCCGCAGTCTGCCGGGCAGGTCGCGCAGCTCTCGGTCGCGCCGCACTGGCCGTCCCCGCAACCCGGGCACACGCCGCAGTCCGCCGCGCAGCTCAGGCACGTCTCGCTGGTGCCGCACTGGCCGTCGCCGCACACGTCCGCGCAGACGCCGCAGTCCGCCGGGCAGCCAGCGCAGTCCTCGGTGACCGAGCAGACCCCGTCGCCGCACACGTCCGGACACTGGCCGCAGTCCGCCGCGCAGCTCGCGCAGCTCTCCGTGGCGCCGCAGGTGCCATCGCCGCACACGTCCACGCAGGTCCCACAGTCGTCGGGGCAGATCAGGCAGTCCTCTCCCGCCCCGCAGATCCCGTCGCCGCACCCGGGGCACACGCCGCAGTCCGGCGGGCAGGACGCGCAGGTCTCGGTCACGCCGCAGACGGCGTCGCCGCACACGTCCGGGCAGTCGCCGCAGTCCGCCGGGCAGTCGCCGCACCCCTCGGTGACGCCGCACACGCCGTCGCCGCACACGTCCGGACACACCCCACAGTCCGCCGGGCAGGTCACGCAGGTCTCCGCCCCGGCGCACTGGCCGTCACCGCAGCCCGGGCACACCCCGCAGTCCGCCGGACAGGACATGCAGCTCTCGGTGAGGCCGCAGACGGCGTCGCCGCAGACGTCCGGGCACACCCCGCAGTCCTCGGGGCAGTCGGCGCAGGTCTCCAGGGCGCTGCAGAGCCCATCGCCGCAGGTCGGCGGGCAGGTGCCGCAGTCCGCCGCGCAGGTGTTGCAGTCCTCCGGCGCCACGCACTGGCCGTCACCGCAGCCCGGGCACACCCCGCAGTCTGCCGGACACTCCAGGCAGCTCTCCGACACGCCGCACAGGCCGTCCCCGCACACGTCCGGACAGTCCCCGCAGTCCGCCGGACAGGTCGCGCAGGTCTCCGTGGGGCCACACGCGCCGTCAGGGCAAACATCCGGGCACAGCCCGCAGTCGATCATGCAGGTCACGCAGGTCTCGTCACCGCTGCAAAGCCCATCACCGCAACCCTCGCATGTCCCGCAGTCAACCACGCAGGTCGTGCAGGTCTCCGACGGCCCGCAAAGCCCGTCCCCACACACGTCCGGGCAAACCCCGCAGTCCGCCGGGCAGGTCGTGCAGGTCTCATCCACCCCGCAGATGGCGTCGCCGCAGTCGGCCGTGCAGGTCCCACAGTCGGCCGGGCAGGTCACGCAGGTCTCGTCGGCGGCGCAAACCCCGTCACCGCAGCCGTCCGGGCATTCTCCGCAGTCCTCGGGGCAGATCACGCAGCTCTCCCCGGGGGCGCAGTGACCATCCCCGCACACCAGCTCCGGGACATTGCTCACGCTCCGCCCACACCCCGTCCCCACCAGTCCAACCACCAGTAAAACCACCGAAAGCTGCAACGACGCACGCATCATGACACCTCGCCTCTTATCGAGAAGACCATGGGTTGCGACTACAGGTCAATCGCCTGGAGGGAAAAGGCAAGATCCATGCCCGTCTGGATCGTCAGGGAATTGACGTAGGGTTGGCGAGGGGGGGTTGCGAGGAGCTGACTACGACGTGATCAGCCGTACACGGCCACGATACCGGCCACCGCCAAGGCGGCGGCGCAGACGCCGGCCCCCACCAGGGCGAAGCCGCGCGGTGGATCACTGCCAGCCACGGACCAGGCCGCCGCGGCAAAGGCAATTCCAGACCCGGCGCTCACCAGCGGCAGCCCCGCGCCACTCCCCGAGAAGGGGTCTACCTGGACCCACAGCGAAAAGAACCCACCGACATAGGCGAGCAGCGTGAGGACCGCAGCAAAGAGGACACGTCGAGGCACGCCGCAATTGTTCGCCCTGCGCCCCCAAAGTCAAGGGATGGAGACGAGGACGTCGTTGGCCATCTCGCTTCTTGCATGGTGAGCGAACGCCGAAAGGACAATCGTTCCGGTCCTCTCACGCTGGGATTGGCGTCGACTACCCCAAATGGGGGTTGATATGGTGTAACAACCTGGATCTCAACAGTAAACCACTCGATTTCGCGGATTATAAGCGACTTGGCCAACCACGTCCCCATTCCTTGACAATTTCGCGGACCAAAGGCTAGTTAGCTAACGACGTCCCCATTCCTTGACTGGCGTTTTTCGGGAGTGGTGCCTTGGCTGTGCTTCGGTTTGTGTGTGAGGTGCCGATTCGGCGGCAGATGGCCTTTGACCGACTGTTGGCGCAGTTTCGGGGGTTGAAGTTCCGTCTGGAAGAGGCGGATCGGATGAACTTCAAGCTGGTGATGGATCGGGGCAGCGTCCTGGGATCCGTCTTCGGGGGGGCGGTGTCCTTCCGGCGGGTGTGGATGCGCGCCAATGTGGAGCGGCGGGGGGCAGACCGGGCGTATGTCGCGATCTCCTTTTCGGGCTGGGGCAGGGCCGTCGACAGTGAGGCGCGTACGGCCTATGCCGCCGAGATCCGGCGGTTCGAGCAGGAGGCCCAGGAGGCTGCCGAGCGGCTCGGGGCCGCTGGCGCGGTGGACCCGGCCGTGGTAAGAGAGGTGGTGATCAAGGAGGTGGTGCGCATCCCCTGCAAGTTCTGCGGCTCCCTCGTCGAAAACACCGCCCTCAAGTGCCCCGACTGTGGAGCGCCACTGACCTAGTACTAGCATGCACCCCGCCGCACCCCACTGCACCCCGCGAACCTGAGAGGTAACGTTCATGATCGAGCATGTCATGGCCCTGGGGCCGTTTCAGACCAACACCGTCATCCTCGGCTGCGAGACCGAGAAGAAGGGCGTCGTCATCGACCCTGGCTTCGAGGCGAAGACCATTTTGGGGCGGGTCCACCGCGCGAGCCTGGAGATCACCGCCATCCTGTTGACCCATGGGCACGTGGATCACGTCTCCGCCGTCAAAGAGGTGAAGGAGGCCACCGGCGCGCCGGTGTACATCCACGCCGATGACGTGGAGCTGTACAAGTCGGCCCCCCTGCTGGGCCGCTACTTCGGTCTGGACGCCCCCGAGCCGCCCGACCCGGATCACCTGCTGGCCGAAGGAGACACCATCGCCTTTGGGCAACACGAGCTGCGGGTGCTGCACACGCCGGGGCACAGCCCCGGGGGCGTCGCCTTCCACTGCGCGGCCGAGGGGCTGATCGTGGCGGGGGACACCCTGTTCTACCGCTCCATCGGGCGCACGGACCTGCCCGGGGGGTCCATGCAGGTCCTTTCCAGGTCCATCAAGGAAAAGATCTACACCCTCGACGGCGCCACCCGGGTCATCACCGGGCACGGCCCCAGCACGAAGGTCGCCGACGAGATGACCGGCAATCCCTTCGTGTCCGCGTAGCTATTCAGTAGGTGGCCACGGGCGGCATGGCCGGCATCCTGACAGGGTTGGCCGGGAGGAGAGCAGCCCGGGTGTAGGGACACCCCAACCCGGGGAACATCTTCTTGCAAGCGTCATAGACGCCCTGGGCGGTCTTGCGCCTGCGCACCTGCACCAGCAGGGTGCCGAGCTTGTCCAGGGCCACGGCGCGGAACACCGGCGGCCCACCCTTGAGGCCGGCGGCCTTGCGGTAGGTGCGCTCGGCCGTGCGCGTCCGGTTCAGCCCCCAGTAAGCGTCTCCGAGAAGCGTCAAGGGCCAGGGATCCCGCGGGGCCAGGTGCACCGCCCGCTCCAAGGCCGCGGTGGCTTTTTTCAGGCGACGCCACTTGAGGTAGATGGTGCCAAGGATACGCCACAGGTCCGCCCGCTTCGGTGCGAGCTTGAGGGCGATCTGGATCTGGTTGGCGGAGGCCTGGCGCGCCCGCCAGGCCAAAAGCACCAGGCCGAGCTGCTTGTGGCCCTCCACATCCTTGGGGTGCGCCGCCACGTGGGCCTTGCCCAGCTTCACGGCCTCCTCCAGCCGATACACGGCCCGGAGCAGTTGCACCAGCACCAGCCTCGCCGCCCTGGCGTGGGACTTGACGGCCACCAACCGGCGCAGCTCCTTCTCGGCCGGTCCCACGTCGCCCGTCGCCACCAGCACCCGGGCCAGCCTCAGCCGCGTGTCGTGATCCTCCGGCTTGCTCGCCAGGGCCGCGCGGAGCCGTTCGGCCGCGGTGGGCATCGCCTTGGGAGCCGGCCGCCTCATCGGCGCGGCATCATCCCTGGTCGGCGCCATGGCCCCGCGCGCCACGGCGGGGGGCTCCATCCCGGCCCGGGGCGGCAGCCGCATGCCCCGGGTCCGCGGCGGGGCGTCTCCCCCCGATCCCGTGGTGCTGCAGCCCGGCACCAGGGCCGACAGGAGCATGGGCAGGGTAGCTGCGCGCAGTAGAATCATGGCTGTGTCCTGTCTGACACCATAACCAATATCTGGCCTTCGGCCAGTTTTTCGCCCCGAGCGGCCATGGATCGTCGGCGATGCCGTATACTCGTACCATGCGATCCCCCCGCCGTCCGCCCACCCGGCTCTGGCTCTCGCCCCTCCTGCTCTGGCTCATGGTGCTCGCGGTGCCGGGGCTACTCCTTGCTCAGGGCTGCCAGGCGCCGGAGCACACGTTCCCCTTCGACTACACCGGAGAGCCCGGCATACCCGTGCCGGTCACCTTCTACTCGGACGTTCCGCAGGTAGAGGTGGTGGTGGACTCCGGGGAGCCCCACGACTTCCTGATGGACACCGGCGCCCCGGCCACCCTCCTGGACGTCGCGGCCTACGGCATGGACCCTGGGGTCGTCTCGACCTCCACCGTGGAAACCCTTGGAATCACGGTGCTCGACCTGGACTGCGCCCTGCTGAACCTCTTTGGGGGTGCCTTGTCCGTAGGGGGCATCCTGGGCGGCGATGTCCTGCGCCACTTCGCTGTGACCCTCGACTACCGCGGCGCCTGGGCCACGCTCTTCGTGGACCTGGCGGGCGGCCCCCCCCCGGGGGGCGGCGACTTCGGTCCCACCACCACCCGCGCCTTCGAGGTGCGCGGCGGCGGCCTGCTCGCCACGCCCTCGGGCGAGAGCCTTCGCGTACCGCCCACCCGCCTGGTCCTGTCTCTGGACCTCGAGGGTCACGACGTCGTGGCGGTGGTGGACACCGGCGCATCCTCGGTGGTTCTGGACGAGTCTCTATACTACCTGCTGCTTGGCGAGCGCCCCGACCGGCCCGTGCTCCAGGGCTTCGAGGTGCTCACCGTGGACGCTGCCCAGGACGTGGAGATCACCCGAATCGCCTCCCTGCGGATCCCGAACGATTCGGCCGACACGGGCACCTCGGACGCCGAGCAGTCGTCGGTCCCGGCCTTGGTGGTCCTGGGCTCGGACGCCCTGGACCACCTCAGCGCCGAAACTGGACGCCAGGTGCAAGCGCTGCTGGGCGGGGCCTTTCTGCGCTACTACCAGGTCACCATCGACTACCCGGCCCGGCGGATGACCCTGCAGCCCTACCTCGACACGGATCACGTGGACCCCGACGAGTACGTCAGCGTGGGCTTCGTCTGGGATCAGGTATCGACGGGCAACGTGGTGGTGGAGCGGATCATTCCCGACAGCGACGCCGACCACCAGGGCGTGGCAGAGGGGGACCGCATCCTGCGCGCCGGCGTCTACGACATCCTGTTCACCGGAGAAGGGGGCGTCGACAGCGCCGTCGCCACTTCGGCCCTCGGGGAGACCGTGTCGTTCACAATGGAAAGAAACGACGCCACCGCGATCTACGAGATCCTCGTTGAGGATCTCCTGCCGCCCTTCGAGTGACTGTCCCCGGGTCTACGTGGGCTTGAGCTCGATGGTCGGGTCGCCGAACAAGGAGAAGGCGAGCCAGTCGACGGCGAAGTCCAGCAGGGCCTCGTCGTCGTCGCGGATCCGCCCGACCAGGTCGGCGGCCAGGTCGAAGCGGTTGGAGAAGGCCTCGCCGGTGACCAGATCCCGGAAGCGATCCAGGTGGTAGGCGGCGGTGCGGAACATGCTGAACCGCTGCTCGGCGTGGGGATCGGTGGCCAGTCTACCCAGCCGCGTGAAGATGGGGATCCAGCGGTCGTTCTGGGCCAGGTAGGGGCGCATGCCCTGGTCGTCGAGCCACTGATCCACGGTCCACTCCCGCGGCTCCTCCCAGCCGTGGCACACCTCCTCCTTGACGCAGAAGAACTGCTCACGCACGCCGCTGGCGGCCACTCGTCCCCTCCCGCGGCCGCCCTCCATTCCAACCGCCGAGGCGGCGGCCGCGGCGCGCCCCAGGGGGAAGATGCGGCACGCTCCGGGGCGATCCTCGTACACGGTGCACCCCTCCTCGGCCAGGAAGGGGCAGCGCTTGTTGGGGTCGTCGCCCATCTTCATCTCCAGCCGGGGCACGCCCGAGTCCGAGTCGCGAATCGTTACTGTGAACCGCTCCAGAAAGTCCTCCGAGCCCAGCACCAGCCGCCTCCGTAGCCGCAGGGCGTCGTAGGGCATGAGCAGCAGTGTCAGGTCCGAGCAGCAGTCGCCGAAGCAGCGGAGCCCCGGCTCGCAGGCGAAGTGGAAGGTGTCGCCCTCCAGGGGCTCGATCTTCCCGGTGGGGCCGAGGGTACGCATCAGTTGGACCCGGCGCTCGGATCGCCGTTGCCCGGGGCGCCCTTGCCCAGGGCGCCCTTGCCCGCGGCGCCCTTGCCCGCGGCGCCCTTGTCCGCCGCCCCCTTGCCCACGGCGCTGCCGAGGGCACCGGTCGTCTTGGCCTCCACGGCCTGGGCGGCCTGCTCGTAGATCTGGAAGTTCATCTGGCCGAAGAGCCCGAAGGCGAGCCAGTCATACCCGAGGCGCAGCAGCTCCTCGTCGCTCTCCTTCACGGCCTCCACCCTCCCGGGCTCGAGCTGAAATCGCTCCAGGAAGGAGGACTCGAACACGAACTTCCTAAAAGCGTCGAGGTTGTAGGTGGCCATGAAGATCATCTTGAAGATCTTCGGGTTGTCCACGTCCAGCTCCCCCAGCCTGGGGTCGCTGGTGAGCTTGGCGTACTCCCTCTCGGCCTCCACGTAGGGCGCAGTGCCCTGATCTGCGAAGTACTGCCGCACCCGGCGCGGCTCGCCCTGGCCCAGGCCCTTGCACCGGGTCTCGTCCACGGCGAGCGTGTAGCCCCCCTCGTCGCCGAGATCCAGCGGGTACATGCGGCATGCCCAGGGCCGATCCTCGTAGATGCTGCAGCCCTGCTTGGTCACCAGGTGGCAGCGCTTCTCGTCGTCCTCGTTCATCTTGAGCAGGACCAGCGGGACGGCGTGGGCCTGGGAGACCAGGGTGTACCGGTCGATCAGCTCGTCGGAGGAGATGCCCAGATGACGCTTCATGCGCAGCACGTCATAGGGCGTCAAGAAGATGGTCACGTCTCGACAGCAGTTGGTGAAGCAATCCAGCCCGCCGTGGCAGGTGAACTGAAACAGATCGTCTTGGCTCAGCACCGTGTCCGGTCCGGGGTTCGCGGCGTCGCTCATGGACATTCCTTTCGGCTGTGACCCATGCGGGCGTCTGAAGGTGACTACCTACCCGTGCCCGCTCAAACCGTCAAGCCCACTCATGCCAGATAGCACAGGCCCGGGCCGCGAAAAAGTGGCGAAAACGGCCAGGTGGGTGATAATCAACCCACACGGAGGGAGCGTCGGGGTTCGACGCGCCACAGGCCCATGCCAAAAAAGCTGAAATCAATCGTTTTTGCCACAATCCTCGCCACGGTGACCCTGTCGGGTCCGGCAAGCGCCAAGGGCGGCCCCATCGCGGGCGTGGAAAACCAGGCCTTCACGGTGCGTGCGCGGGACACCCTGAAGAAGATCAAAGGCCTGCACTACCTGCGGTCCAACGAGACCGAGCTGCACCTGTTCGACCCGCACATCAAGAACCTCGGCTTTGGCTATGTCGGCGTGGGCGCCGACCAGAACTACACCCTGGCCGCCGTGGCCCAGCCTACCCACGTCTGGCTCATGGACTACGACCCCTGGGTCATGCGGCTGCACTTCATCTACCGGGCGATCTTCCTCTCGGCCCCCAAGGCCGCCGACTTCGTGGCGCTGTGGTGGAACCGGGACAAGATGAACGCCCTCCTGCGCAAGCACTACGGCAGCGACGCCAGCCGCCTGGCCCGGCTGGCCTGGATCTACAAGAGGTACCGCAAGTTCCTGCGCCCATACCTGAGCTGGGCCCACAAGCGAAAGCGACTCGGCAAGGGCACCACCTGGCTGTCGAACCCGGTGTACTACAAGCGCGTGCGAACCATGTGGCAGGAGGGGCGGTTCCAGCCCCTGTCGGGGGACCTGCACGGCACTCAGGTGCTGAAGGGAATCTGTGCGGCGGCCAGGCGCCTGAAGATCCCCATCCGCATCGTGTACCTGTCCAACGCCGAGATGTACCTGCCCTACACCAAGCAGTTCATCGCCAACATGAAGGCCGTGCCCTGGGACGCAAAGTCCCTCGTCGTGCGCACGGTGCGAGGCAAGCGCTACGTCCAGAAGTCCGACAAGTGGCACTACAACATCCAGCCCTTCGGCAAGGACTACCTGCGCCGCCTGGGCCAGGGCCACTACCGCCGCATCCACACCATGATGAAGGACTTCGAGCGCACCCCGCGGCGGATCCGCCGACGCCTGCAGCGCCCCAGGGGCTTCTCCCGCTTCACGCGGGATGTGGTGGACTACGCCGCCTTCCAGGCCGGCCTGCGAAAGCACCGCAACGACAAAAAGCGTTGGCGCCGCGGTCGCAAGCGGTAATATCCCCCCGGACGGACCCTGGACGGCACCAGGTCCGCGACACTGTGAGGCCTTGGATGATCCGCCGTGGATTCTATGCGATCCTGGACCTGACCTGCCTGGCGGGCCGCGAGCCCACCGGGCTGGCCGTGGAGCTGCTGGAAGGGGGGTGCATCGCCCTGCAGCTGCGCGCCAAGGACATCGCCTACCCGCCGGGCCGCCTCCTGCCCCTGGCGCGACGACTGGTCTCCCTGGCGCACCGCTACCGGGTGCCCTTCATCATCAACGACCACGTGCCCCTCGCCGCCATGGCAGGGGCCGACGCGGTGCACCTCGGGCAGGAGGACATGGATCCCCGGGAGGCCCGACAACGCCTCCATCCCCAGCAGGGCATCGGCCTGTCCACCCACACCTTGGACCAGGCCAGCTCGGCATCGGATCTCGCCCTCGCCCACCCCGAACTGTCCATCCGCTACCTCGGCTACGGCCCCGTCCGCGCCACCGACACCAAGCAGACCACCGACGCACCCCAGGGCTTCGACGGCCTGGCGGCCGCTTGCCAGGCGACGATCCTGCCCGTGGTGGCCATCGGCGGGCTGTCGGTGGGTGACGCCGCACCCGCTGCCCGGGCCGGAGCCACCGCCGTGGCCGCCATCTCCGGGGTCCTGGGTGCCGATGACGTGGAGCAGGCCGCCCGACAGGTGCACGCAGATTTTCTCACCGCCGCGATGGAGCCACCGCTCGAGGATTGAGCTTGGCCAAGCCCGTGGTCACCAGTTAGTATGCACCGGTTTGCTGTGAGGTGATGTGTCGGTCGGACCCCTCCCAAGCCCATGTCGAGTAAATCCCGCGACGAACAGGCCAGAGCCGAGGCCGAGGAGCTCCGCACGGTCAACCTCCCGACCCGCTTCTCCTGGATGGTCGTCGGGGCGCTGATCATGGGAGGAATCGCGACGGGTGCGGTGCTCCTGGCAAAAAGGACTGCCCTGGTCAGCGGGTTGGACCCGGCGCTGCAGTTCTGGGTCTTCGAGCTCAGCACCGGGCTGGGCTTCTTCATCGGCGGCTTCGCCATGGCACTGGTCTCGGCCGGACGCACCACCCGAGAGCCCATGTACGCCGCCATGCTGGCCTTCGCCGGCCAGACAGGGTTCCTGGTGGTCAGCGGGATCCTGGTGGGCCTCGGCGTCGCCTATTTTCTGCTAATGCTCGCCATAGACGGGGCCATGGCCTACGCTGGGGCCTGGATCGGCGAAAGAATCACCGGCGAGGTCTGACCCCCACGTCACCAGAGAACGGATAGGCTCTCATGCTACTGGTCATCGACGTAGGCAATACCAACACCGTCATCGGCATGTTCGACGACGACAAGCTGTTGGCAGACTGGCGCATTGAGACCCGCCGGGGCCGAACCTCCGACGAGCACGCCATGCTCCTGCGCCAGCTCATCGCGGTGCGCAACCTCAGCCCCGAGCTGGTGGACGGCGGCGTGCTGGCCTGCGTCGTGCCCCCCGCCCAGGCGGCCATGGAGCGGGCCATGCAGAGCACCTTCCACGTCGAGCCGCTCATCGTGGGGCCTGGAATCCACACGGGAATGCCCCTGCTGGTGGACAACCCCAAGGAGGTGGGCGCCGACCGCATCGTCAACGCCCTGGCCGCCTGGAACCGGGCGAAGGGCGGCTGCGTCGTGGTGGACTTCGGCACGGCCACCACCTTCGACGTCATCTCCCCGCCCGGCGAGTACCTGGGCGGCGCCATCTGCCCGGGACTGGTCATCAGCGCCAACGCCCTGTACCTGGAGGCCGCCAAGCTCCCGCGGGTGCCCCTGGAGGTGCCCCCCCGCTGCGTGGGCAAGGGCACCATCGAGTCCATGCAGTCCGGCCTCGTCTACGGCTACTGCGGCCTCGTCGATGGCCTGGTCCAACGCATGCGCGCCGAGGTGGATTTTCCCGTGAGGGTCTTCGCCACCGGAGGCCAGGCGCTCATCATCGCCGACGAGTGCGAGCACATCGACGTGGTCGCCCCCAAGCTCACCCTCGACGGCCTGCGCCTGCTGTACGAGCTCAACCGCTGATCGCCGGAAGAGCGCCAGCCAATCGCCGGGTGAGCGCCAGCCAATAGCGGCGCAAAGTCGCCAACACCACAGGCCAAACCCCTTGACCTGTCCAGTGCGCTGATCTATTGATGCCTGGTTTGAGCGGACCCGCTGGGCTCGGTCTGGCTAGGGTCCGGGACTGCTATTCCCCGTAAGGATATCCAAGAGGACACCTTCGATGAAACGCTACGACACCAAGGACATTCGAAACATCGTCATCGTTGGCCAACGCGGCGCCGGAAAAACGTCGCTGGCCGAGGCGATGCTCTTCTCCGCCGGCCGGACCACGCGCCTGGGCAGCGTGGATGACAACACGTCCAACTTCGACACCGAGCCCGAGGAGACCAAGCGCTGCAGCACCATCCACACGGCCGTGGCCTGGGCCGAGTGGCAGAAGAAGAAGATCAACATCCTGGACACCCCCGGGGCGGCGGACTTCGCCTACGACATGAAGATGGCGGCCAAGGTGGCCGGCGCGGCGGTGGTGGTGGTGAGCGCCACCGACGGCGTGCAGGTCGGCACGGAGAAGGCCTGGAGCGCCCTGCAGGATCGCGGCATCCCCGCGGCTGTGTTCATCAGCCAGATGGACCGCGAGCGCGCGAACTTCGCAGATGTCCTCGAGTCGGTGAAGGAGAACCTCTCACGCCAGGCCGCGCCCCTGCAGGTGCCCATCGGCACCGAGCACTCCTTCAAGGGCGTGGTGGACCTGGTCAGCCAGAAGGCCATTTTCTTCTCCGAGGACGGCAAGGAGCTCAAGGAGGAGGAGATCCCGGCGGACCTGGCCGACGACGCGGAGAAGCACCGGGAAAGCCTCATGGAGACCATCGCGGAGTCCGACGACGCGCTCATGGAGAAGTTCTTCGAGGAGATGACCCTTTCGGACGAGGACATGAAGGCCGGCCTGGCCAAGGCCATCTTCAGCGGCAAGATCGTCCCGGTGCTGTGCGGCTCCGGCAAGCGGAACTATGGCTCCCGGCTGCTCATGGACCTCATCGCCAACCACTTCCCATCGCCGGCTGACGGCGCCAAGACCATGGCCAACGACGACGGCAAGGAAGTGGAGCTGGAGCCCGATCCGGACGCGCCCGTCGTGGCCTTCGTCTTCAAGACCTCGTCGGCGGACATCGGCAAGATGACCATGCTGCGGGTCCTCCGCGGCACCCTGGGGGGCGACGCGGTGCTCATCAACGCCAGCAACCGCAACAAGGAGCGGTTCGGCCAGCTCTACGCCCTCACCGGCAAGAAGCGCGACAACGTGGACAGGGCCGCGGCCGGCGACATCGTGGCCGTGGCCAAGCTCAAGTCCACGAGCACCGGCGACACCATCACCGCGGACAAGAACGAGCTGATCATCGACCGGCTGGACAAGCCCATGTCGGTGACCCGCTACTCGGTGAAACCCAAGTCCAAGGCCGACGAGGACAAGCTGGGCACACGGCTCAACGAGGTGCTGGAGGAGGACCCGACCCTCTCGGTGGAGCGGGACCCGGACTTCGGCGAGATCGTGGTGGGTGGCACGGGTCAGATCCACATCGACTGCACGGTAGAGCGCCTCAAGCGCGCCGGCGTGGAGGTGGAGATGATGCTGCCGAAGATCCCCTACCGGGAGACCATCCGTAAGCCCGTGGGACGCACAGAAGGCAAACACAAGAAACAGACCGGCGGCCGCGGGCAGTTCGGCGTCTGCTACATCGAGATGAAGCCCCTGGACGAAAACGCCGAGGGCGACGACATCGTATCGCTGGAGTACGGCGGCAAGTTCCATTTCAACAACTCCATCTTCGGTGGCTCCATCCCCCGGCAGTGGATTCCCTCGGTGGAGAAGGGCGTGCGGGAGCGCATGCGCAAGGGCGTCATCGCCGGCTACCCCGTGATGAACATCCAGGTGGACCTCGTCGACGGCAAGTACCACGACGTGGACTCGTCGGACTTCGCCTTCCAGCTCGCCGGTTCCAAGGGGTTCCAGGCGGCGGTGAAGAACGCCAGCCCCGTGCTGCTCGAGCCCATCTACGCCATGGAGATCACCGTCCCCGAAGAATGCATGGGCGACATCATGGGGGACATCACCTCCAAGCGCGGCCGCCCCCTGGGCTCGGAGTCCTCGGGTCACAACATCACCGTCAAGGCCCACGCGCCCCTGGCGGAAATCCAGCGCTACTCGGCGGACCTAGAGTCCATGACCTCGGGTCGCGGCAGCTTTGCGCTGTACTACGACCACTACGAAGAGGTCCCGTCCAACCTGGCCGAAAAGATCATCGCAGCCTCCCAGGTGGAGGAAGACGAGGAGTAGCCAGGTCCGCCGCCCCGCCGCGGCGAATAGGTCGCCATGCCCCTCGAGCGCACACCGCTCGCCATCGACGAGCTCCCGGCATCCATCGCCTCGTTTTTCACCGAAGGCGCAAAGTCGGGCAAGGTCATGCTCCTTGCGCGCGGCCTGGCGCCGGGGCTCGACGCCGCAGACCTTGCCACGGGCCTGTACCAGGCCGCCTGCCACGACAACGCCAAGATCATCGAAGCGGCGGTAAAAACCGCCAGCGACCTGCCCGACGCCATCCTGGGCGGTGCCCTGACAGGCCAGCTGGACCCACACGTGCTGGACTTCTTCGCGGGGCTTGTCCAGGCCCAACCCGACAAGCTCCAGCGGATCCTGCTCAACACCTGCACCGCTGACGAGACCATGGCCGACCTCGCCCGGGTGGTGAAAGAGGACGCGCTCCTGGAGATCATCGCCAAGAACGAGCAGCGGCTCCTGCGCACCCCGGAGATCATCAAGGCCCTGTACCTGAACCCGAACACCCGCATGTCCACCGCGAACCGGTGCCTGGAGTTCGCCGTGCGCAACCAGGTGGTGGTGGACATCCCGGCGTACAAGGAGATCGCCCACGCCCTGGGCGCCGAGAAGAAGTACGACGATCCCATGGATCAGGCCCTGGCGGACGCCGAGGCCGACGCCGCCTTCCAGAGCGTGCACGACTCCAGGGCAGGCGAGGACGGAGAGATCCCCGACGACGCCACGCTGGAGGACGAGGACGAGCTCAAGAAGCGCACGAGCCTGTTGGGCCTGACCACCTCCCAGAAGATCCGGCTGGCCCACATCGGCACGGGCTACCAACGGGCCCTGCTGCTGCGGGACCCCAACCGCATCGTGGCCATGGCGGCCATCAAGTCGCCCCTGGTCAAGGAGACCGAGGTCATCCGGGTGGCCCAGAGCCGCTCGGCGAACGACGACGTGATTCGCCACATCGCTTTGAACCGGGACTGGTTGAAAATCCACCAGGTCAAGGTGGCGCTGGTGGCCAACCCCAAGTGCCCCCTGCCCACGTCCATGAGGTTGCTGCCCCACATGCGGTTGGTGGAGCTCCGAAGCCTCGCCCGATCCAAGAACATCTCCAGCGCCCTGCGCTCCGCCGCCAAGAACATGCTCAACAAAAAGGGTTGAGCCTGGATGCGCGCACTCCCTGTCCCCCGCCTCTTCGTCGCCCTGGCCGGCCTTGTGGTGGCTCCGCGCGCCGCCCTGCGCAGCGCAACCGAGGGGCGGTGGAACGGCATGCGGGACGCGCTGCTGCTGCTGGCCCTGGGCAGCGTCGCTGCCTACACACCCGACCTGGCACAGGCAGCGCTCATCGGCTGGGACCTCGGGATCCGGGAGGGGCTCTTCGAGGTCGCACGGCTGGCGCAGCTTCGGGTGGGCCCCGACCTGATCGTGCTGCTCATCGCCGGTGTGGCCGTGGTGGTGCCGGCGCGGGTGACCGGCCGGCTGACCTTCGACCGGAGCCTGGCGCTGGCAGCGGCGTGCTGGATCCCGCTGTTTTTGACGCGGCTCGCGGGCCAAGGGCTGCGGCTGGCGCTCGGCCACCAGGCCGCGCGCCCCATCTTCGTGCCGGCGCAGATCCTGGAGTCCCCAGAATGGATGGTCGGGTTGCTCTGGTCCGGCTTCGTCACCATCCTAGCAATGATGACGCTTTTTCGACCGGAGCCCCATGATTGAGCAACCCGATCCCTTGCCGCCCCGCGCGCGGTACTCCGGCGTCGCCCTGCTCGGGCTGGTGATCGCGCTGCTGGTGGTCAACGTGGTCTGGATCGCCCGGAACTGCCACTCCCTGAGGTCGGTGGGACCGGGGAGCCCGGCGCCGGCTTTCGACCTGCCCACCATCGGCGGTGACCGCGTACGGCTGAAGGACCTCCGGGGTCGGGTGGTGCTCATCGACTTCTGGTCGGTGACCTGCTCGCCCTGCTACAAGGGACTCGAGCACCTAAAGACGGTGCAACGACGCTTCGCCGGCAAACCCGTCACCGTCCTGTCCATCCACGTGCAAGCCAGCCGCCGGGCCCGACACCGCGCCCGAAACGCTGCCGCCCGGCTCGGGCTCCGCTTCCCCGTGCTGCTGGACACCGCCAACGTCAGCGACAAGTACACCGTGCGGGTCCTGCCCACCATCGTGCTCATCGACCCGCAGGGCAAGGTGCACAAGGTCTGGCGCGGCGTGACGCCCACCGAAACCCTGATCGGGGAAATCGAGGCGCTGCTCGAGAAGAAGTGATTCTTCAACGGTCGGGTGCGGTCTCCTCGATGCACTCGGCCTGGCGATGGCGGGCCGTGGGCACGTGATCCTCCCAGCACCGGCGGCTGCAGAAGCAGAGCTTGACCTTGCCCAGGTTGCAGGTGGACACGGAGCAGCGGTAGTACCGCTGCCGGGGCCGGATGGGCGCGCGACAAGTGCTGCACCTGGCAAAGACAGGATCGCTCATGATCGGCTAGGTGATCCCGGGTTCGTCACAGCTTGTTCCACCTGCACCAGCATTGCTTGGTCGGGCTCCCGATGGCGCAGCTCTTGCGGGCCCGCGCGGTCACCTGGGCCTGACACTGCCAGCAGGCGCTCCCGGCGCAGGGCTCGGTGTAGTATCGCCGACAGCGGTACCCGTTGACGCGGAAACAAACGCACTCCCAGCGGCACCTTACCGCCAGCTCCGAACAGCGCTGACCAGACGGCGGCCGTCGAGCGATCGCCAGATCTCCCGACCCGGCCAGGAGCGCCAAAGCGAGCAGCCAGGACATGGTGAGATGATTGTGCCGCCCCACAGGCAGGAACGCAAGCCGGGGCTCTGACGCAAAGGCCCCGATCGGCAATACCCTGATCGCTCAGGCCGCCGAACCATCCCGGCTGGCTTTGTTGCCAGGCGGGATGGATCGGCGTTCCAGGTGTCGAGTTTATTTTTTTGATCAGCCTCCTAAGCATGGGCCCGACCTCTGTCAGGGCGCCGAGAGGAGCTCGTCCAGGGAGCGGATCACGGTGACTCCCCCGGGCGGAGGTCCGTCCGACCGGAGCACCAGCACCGGCGACAGGCCCGCCCGGGCTGCGCCCTGGACGTCGTCGGTGACGGAGTCGCCCACCATGATCGTCCGCTGGGGCGCGGCGCCCAGACGCTCCAGGGCCATCTCGAAGATCCGGACCCCGGGTTTGCGAAACCCGTCGACGGCCGATACCACCACAGCATCCAGCAGCGGGCTGATCTCCAGGGCGTCGAGGATGGGCTCGAGCCGGCTGTCCCAGTTGGAGACCACGGCCAGCTTCACCCCACGCGCCCGGAGCCGTGACAGGGTCTCGTGGGTCTCGGGGAAGGGACGCCAGGTGTCCACCTCACCGAAGTGGCGGTAGAGCTTCTCGAACCAGGCCTCGGGATCATCGGTGAGGCCGTCGATGGCCTCGGCCACGGCGAAGCATAGCCGCCTCCACATCTGTTGGTCCAGCTCGTCGGACCACACGTACCCGTCGCGCCCCTCGGCCATCACGCGCCGCTCCCGGTCGAAGACCTCTCCGAATTGGCGGCGGATCCGCGGCGCAAGGTCTTCGATGGGGATCCCGCTCTGCCGGGCGAAGCCCGCGTAGATCTTCTCGACCGTGTGCACCGGGTGTATCAGGGTGAGCCCCGCGTCGAAAAGCGCGAAATCGAATTTCGGAAGGTCGATGTCCGAGGTCATCGCAGCAAACTCCCTTGCCAGGCAAAAACGAAGTGTAGGCATCGAAGGGCCCAAAGTCCACTTGCGCGGGCTATTCCTTGACATTTCCCACGGTTGCTCTAACATCTCGGCCGATGGACGTCGGGTATATTTGCGATCAGTGTGAATCGTTCAACAGCCTGGATGCATCTTTGTGTGCTGCCTGCGGTGCCCCGCTTTCTACCGCGGACAGGGCAGCAGATGCGAGCGCGCCCGCAGCGGCAGCTCCGGCTCAGGAGTCGAGCATGAACGTGATAGCCTGTCCCAACTGCGGCGCCTCCGTGCCGGCGGGCAACAAATTCTGCGGTTCCTGTGGGACGAAGACTGACGCCGCCCCCGCCGGTGCGGCCCCTGCCGCCGACGCCGGCGGCGCCGCCAAGACGATGTTCTTCGGCGCCATGCAGACCCCGGGGCGGGCGAAGCTGATCCTGATCAAGGGTCAGGGCATGGACGGCATGACCTACTACCTGCAGTCCACCGAGCACATCGCCGGCCGCAGCGAGGGCCCGATTCAGTTCAACGAGCTGGATCCGCTCCTGTCCCCGCGTCACGCCAACTTCCTGTACCAGGACAACCAGCTCTACGTGCACGATCTCGACAGCACCAACGGCGTGTTCATGCGGGCCCGCGCACCGGTCCCCCTCGGCTCGGGCGACACCTTCCTGGTGGGCGAGCAGCTGCTCCGGGTGGAGCATTCGTCCCTCGAAGAGTCGCAAGCGCACGACGAGGACGGCACCTACTACTACGCCAGCCCGCGCACGCCGACGAGCTTCGTCATCGTACAGCTGCTGCACGGCGGAGCCGAGGGCGCGCTCTACACGTCATCCAAGGCGGCCATCCGAATAGGCCGAGACGGCAACGATCTCAACTTTCCCGACGACCACTTCATCTCCGGTGCCCACGCCGAGCTCACCACCACCGCGGACGGCAACTTCACGCTCACCGACCTGGGCTCCAAGAACGGCACCTTCTACCGGGTCAAGGGCGACTGCGCGCTGAACCACGGCGACTACGTGTTCATCGGTCAGCAGCTCCTGCGCGTCGAGATCACCTGATCCCCGACACCCTTGGGCCGGCTACCTCATGCCACCACACCTGGGGGACAGGGTGCGGATGTGGCGCTTGACGAAGAAGTCTCCAGGGCGCAGGCGCGCGTAGCGCTTGTAGTAGCGCAGGGCCCGGCACGGCTGCCCGAGCCGCACATGGCAGCGGCCGAGCTCCCTGAGGGTCCGGGCGTCGCCCGGTCTGTGGCCGAGCGCCGCCTTGTACTGTCGGACCGCCGCAGACACCCTGCCCGCGTTGAAGGCGGCGCGGGCCCGGTCGTAGGCCACCTGGAAAGGGGTCTTGCCCTGGGAATGCGCCCTGGGATCGGGTCGCATCTGGGCGGGTCGCATCTGGGCGGGTCGCATCTCGGCGGGCCGACGACGGCGACGACGGTGGCCGCGCCCCATTCCAGGCGCGGAGGCGTCCATCCCCGCGACCGCCACCGCCGCATCGGGCGTGAGGCGATGACCCGGGCTCTCGGCGTCGGGCGCACCCGACGTGGCGTGTGCCTCGACCCCGCCGCCATCGGGCCGGGCCGTCTGGACCAACGGCGCAGCCTCCCGGGCGGACGGGCGCGTCAGGAAAAAGACCGCCGCCAGGGCCGCCATCAGGACCACGGCCACCCCGACGACCAGAGGTGCCCGTCCCAAGCGAGGAGGGCCCGGGTCAGCGACGTCCTCTGTAGGCGCATACGGCACCATCCCGGCCACGGTCGGAGCCCCACCAGGGGCCGGGGACCGAGGCGATTGCTGAACCGGCGATTGCTGAACCTGGGCCAGGGGCAGGGAGGGCTTGGGCTCACCGGGATCGCCAGCGGCGATCTGGGCGGCCACCGCCTCCAGCTCCTCCTTGAACGCCAATGCCGTGGCGGGCCGGAGATCCGGATCCTTGGCAATGGTCCGCAGGACGAACGCGTCGAGAACCGGCGGTATGTTCAGATCAGGGCGCATGTCCCGGGGCGGGGTGGGCGCCTCCGTGAGGTGCTTGGTCACGCAGCCCAGCGCGGTTTCCGCGGTGAATGGCAAGCGGTCAGTGACCATGTAGTACAGGAGAATCCCAAGTGAATACAAATCACTGCGGCCATCCAGGGGCTCCCCCCGGGCCTGCTCTGGCGACATGTATTCCGGCGTCCCACAGACCATGCCGGCCACGGTGATCGCTGAGTCGGGGTTGTCCGCCTTGGGATCCTGTACCTTCGCAATGCCGAAGTCGCACACCTTCACGAAGTCGGTCTCGTCCCGGCGATCCATGACCATGACGTTTTCGGCCTTGAGATCCCGGTGCACGATCTTGTTGTGGTGCGCCTCGTCCAAGGCCAGGCACACCTGGGACAGGATGTGGACAGTGCGGTCCAAAGCCAGAGGGTGGAGCGGGTCGTCCTGCAACACATCAATGAGGTTGCGCCCCTCGAGGAGCTCCATGGCGATGTAGAGCGTACCGTCCTGGTCTTGGCCGAAGTCCATGATGGAGATGGAGTTCGGATGGTTGAGCGTGGACGCGCTCCTGGCTTCCCGATGAAACCGGCGCGCCAGACCTTCGTCCCCCATGAGGTGCCGGTGCAGCACCTTGACCGCAATCTTCTTGGACAGCGACAGGTGCTCGGCCTCGTAGACGCGCCCCATGGCGCCCACGCCGAGTAGCCCCATCAAGCGGAGCTTGCCAACAATCACCCGCCCGATGAACGGGTCGGGCGAATCGGCCGCAGGTCGGGTTGGCTGTTGGGAAGACTCCTGATCCGCCATCCAATGCCTCAACGCCCGTTGAGTATACTCGCGCCCAGGAAGCGAGGCAAACGCGCTAACCTCAACTAATCGCTCCAATAAACATTGACTCCCTGAACTGGTGGTGCTAGCGTTTTCCGACCGCGTAGGCCGTGCTGTGTCCTAGGCGCGGATCCATTTGCGAGCTGTCCGGAGGATCCTGTGATCGTCTGCAAACGATGTGGTAGAGAGAACCAGGACCACTACAAGTTCTGCCTTGGGTGCGGAGCCGAGCTGACCAAGGCATCGTCCACCCTCGCGCCGACCCCGGCCGGGGCCGCCAGACCTGTCGGCGGCTCACCGGTCCCGACGGCGCCGGCTCCCGGAGCGACGCCGCCTCCATCTGCGCCACCACCCGCGATCTCCCCGGCCCCGACGCCAGGAGCGATCCCCCCCGCGGCGGCGGCACCAGGGGCGCCGCCGCCGGCCGCAGCGGCGGCACCTCCTGGTGCGCCGCCGCCGGCCGCAGCGCCGCCACCGGGGGCACCGCCGCCGGCCGCAGC
>Ga0272441_10001355_pt1 | contig 52286 bp, 41 predicted proteins | sample SSMProp6N_FD_193582 | JGI IMG/M metagenome (GOLD analysis project Ga0272441, IMG submission 193582) | Marine sediment archaeal communities from Little Sippewissett salt marsh, Falmouth, MA, United States - SSM-Prop-6N | ecosystem: Environmental > Aquatic > Marine > Wetlands > Sediment ...
TTTAATTCTTTTTTTAATAACATCACGAAATCATCAATATCCTCCTCAGTGGTATCCCAGCTTGTCATAAGACGGTATTCTGAGGTTTTTTCATCCCAGGGATAAAAGAAATACTCCTGTCTTAACTTTTCTGCTGTCGCATGCGGAATAATCAAGAATACACCATTGGATTGCACCTTCTGTGTTATTTTCACCTGGCTTATCTCCTCCAGTCTCTTTGCAAGGATTAGTGCCATGGCATTTGAATGTGAGGCACATCGTTTCCACAGATCATCCCTGAACCAGGCAATAAACTGTGCTGAGATAAACCGCATCTTCGATGCCAGCTGCATGCCCTGCTTCCTTATATATTTAAAATCAGCTGATAAGCCGGGGCTAAGAAAACATACAGCTTCACCTGTCATCATCCCGTTTTTTGTTCCGCCAAATGATAATAAATCGACACCTGCATCTGTAGTAAACTCCTTAAAGCTACTATTAAGATATACTGCGGCATTTGATATCCTGGCGCCATCCATATGGAGTAACATCCCCCTGGAATGAGCATAACCAGATAGTTCTTTGATTTCCTCTATGGTATAAACAGTACCCATTTCTGTCGATTGTGTAATGGAAATCACCTTAGGCTGTGAATGATGTTCAAAACCCAGTCCATGCATATGTTTTTCCACCATTTCAACTGAGATTTTCCCGTCAGGAGTGTCGACTGTAAGAACTTTACATCCCGTGAATTTCTCCGGAGCACCGCATTCATCCTGCTCTAGATGGGCACTGAATGCGGTTATCACTGAATTCCACGATTTAACTACATTACTAATGCACAGTACATTAGCTGCTGTGCCTGTAAATACGAAGAAGGTTTCAGTATTCTCACCAAGATGTTTTCTGAACAGCTTTTTTGCTTCTTCGGTATAAATATCCGATCCGTAACCAACCACATGGCCACTGTTGACGTTCTCAATCTCCTTCAGGATTTCAGGATGGGCACCAGCATTATTATCGCTGGCAAAACCTCTTTTAATATTTTGCATTACAAGTAGAAAACTACTGACAATTATTTATTCACTATATCAGTCATATATTCCCGTGCGAGCTTAACCTGTTCATGCACATATTCAATACCGGCACGTGTATGGTCTTCATTCAAGACGGGATGACACAGCTCAAATGTAAAGTAACCGTTATAACCTATCTCATTCATGAGTCCGATATAATGTTCATAATCAGGTAAAGGTCTGCCAAATCTTGTATCTATGACTTTCTGCTTTATAGTACCATCTGAATCACGGTAAAATTCACCTCCATAATGAGAGTGTACCTGGAGGTCGCCTACCGTATGTACTGCATCTTCAATATATTTCTTATCAAAACTCTCAAAAATTGGAAGATCAAGGCAGATTTTGAGCCATGGAGAGTCCACTTCTCTGACGAGGTCATATGTGTCTTTCCAGTGTCTGATCAGCGGTGCATGATTCTGCAGAACCATTACTACTCCGTTATCTTCACCCATTTTTGCTGCTTCCCTGAGGCCATCTTTAACAAAATTCCATCTGTCGAGATGTGTAACATACGGATACTGACCCTGGAAAGTATATTCTTCACCACGTACCAGGTCATATGTACCAACGCCTTCATGGATGGGCACCCCATACCAGGCTGCAAAGAGGCGTACAAATTTTGCCCCAAGGTCTTTTGCCATTCTGGCTGTTTCGCGTACCATCAGAAGCTGGCATGATCTGTATTCAGGAATAGGACTTGAAAAATCATTATTTGCAGCTACACATGGCATCTCCAATCCATACCTGGAAAGGCTATTGAGCATTTCTTCTCTTTTGCTGCTGTCGATATCCAGGGGAGATCCCATAGGTCTCTTGTTATCCAGCTCAACACCATCAAATCCTGCTTCTTTTGCCCTTTTACAGAATTCATCAAAGGAGAGAGCCTCTCCTTCGTACCATATTCCGCCATATGTAATAGAATAAAGGCCCAGCTTAATATTGCCAGACTTACCGGGTCTCTTTGCGGAGGTCCGGGGAAGATCCTTGTCTGCTGGTGTCACACCATGAAGCATGGCTGCACCGGCAGCTGCACCAGATGTTTCAATAAATTTTCTTCTGTTCATGATTTCAGATATTAAAAATTACTTTCTCTATCTTATTTTCGATCCTCGTAAAGCAAAGAATGTAATATATGCATAATAAACGAACAAGCAGCAGATAGCTACAATAAGACCAATACTTTTCTGTATTCCACCCATCATTATAGGTAATATTGCAGCGCCTATCACTGCTGTGGAGATGACACCTGAACCAACTTTGGTATGTTTACCCAGATCCACAAGAGCCAGATTATATATACATGGCCACATTATTGAATGCATCAGTCCTGTTCCAAGGAACAGAACAAGTGCTATCCAGCTTAAACCCATACTTCCGAGTATCAATGACAGCAACAACATTACTGCTCCTGTAATTGCATTGAAACTAAGTATTCGTGTTGCAGTAAATTTACGGAGGATAAATATTCCGGCGATACGTCCCACCATCAATCCGGCCCAATAATATGCAAGCAGGCGGGTCCGCATTTCCCCGTTGAAATCAAATTCCAGATTTATCGAATAATCTGCGAAAAAGCTTGGAATGCCTATTTCAACACCCATATAGAAAAATATAGCCAGTGATCCCAACCACATATGAGTATGTTTAAATGCACTCGATTTAATTTTCCCGGGTAATCCTTCCACAATATCGTCTTCTTCCTTTATTTCAGGAAGCTTAAGGAATAGCAGTATAATTACTATAATGAATGAAACGATTCCTATTCCGAGGAATGGACCCTGAACAGCTTTAGGGTCAGATGTACTGCCTATTGCAGACGATACTATCAGTGAGGAAACAAAGATAGGGGCAATTACCGTAGCTACTGAATTAAGTGCATTTGTAAGGGTCAGTCTGCTGGCTGCTGTTTCAGGGGTGCCCAATGCATTTACATAAGGATTGGCAGCAACCTGTAACAGTACAATTCCGATGGCAAATACTGAAACAGCACTCAGGAAGCCGTAATAACCTATAGCCACGCCGGGTATACACAGGAAGAATCCGATACTCACCATTGTTATTGCGGATACCACGCCATACTTATAACCTATCCTGTTAAGCAGATAGCCTACAGGTATTGACAGGATGTAGGCTCCATAGAAGAATGTATTCGGAAGCTGTTTTTCAACTTCGTTCAGTTTGAAAGCTCCTTTAAGGTAATCGATCAATGAGTTGTTCATGGTAGTGATAAAACCCAGCAGGAAAAACAATGCGGCCATCACTATCAATGGGAACAGGTACTTTGCATTTTTGTTTTGCATTTTAGTATGTTTTATGTTTTGGGTAATGTGTTTTTATAACGGTCTATAATTCTACCTTCCCGGCACCCTGGTTTCTTATAAAAAGCTTATAGCAGGCTCCTTTCCCGAAGAAATGCTCGAGTGTTTTGATATATTTATCAAGCAGATGCTGTGGTACAAATGCCTGTATTGTACCGGCAAAACCACCTCCATGTACACGCCATGCTCCCTCTCCTTTAAGTACCATGTCACTCAGTGCCAGTGCAAGTGACACACCCTGTTCTCCGACATTACCCGGGGGGAAAATATTCTGGTTATACATAAATGAACTATAACCTGAATCCACAACCATCATGAGAAAAGCATCAAAGTCATTCCGTTCAAGGGCAGCTACCTGGTCGACAACACGCTGATTATCACCCTGGAAATGAATAGCTCTCAATATTGCCCTGTCTCCTACTTTTTCACGGATCGACGGCGCAATTTCAAGAACCTGTTCCAGTGTAACCTCCCTGAGCACTGTTGCTCCCAACTCGGCAGCGACAGCTTTCATATCGGCAGGCAGGGATGCATATTCATCGTTAAGATCGGCATGACTGCCACCTGTATCAGTTATTACAAGAACAAATCCCGTGGTAATAAAATCAAATTTTACTTTTTTTACAACAGGTTTCGCAGGATCGGCAAAATCAATAGTTATCAGACCTCCCATAGCACAGGCAGTCTGGTCCATTAATCCGCAGGGCTTGCCAAAATAGTTATTCTCGGAATACTGACCGATGATTGCATTTTTTATGGGGTCTACCTTATCATTATTATAGAAATAACTCAGTATTGCACCTATAAGTACTTCGAATGAGGCTGAAGAACTTAATCCTGAGCCCTTTGGCACCACACCGTCAATACATGCATCAAAACCCCCTATTGTATAGCCTTCGTCTTTAAAGCGTGAACATATACCCCTTACAAGAGCTGCTGATGTTAAACGTTCACTTTCATCTGGTTGCAGTGATGACAGATCAACTTCAAACCGGGGATACCCTTCCGATAAGATACGTATAACATCCGTTTCATTCTTTGCAGCTGCTGCAACAATATCGAGGTTTACAGCACCAGCAAGAACACGGCCCAAATTGTGATCGGTATGATTGCCGCCAATCTCGGTACGACCTGGCGAACTGAAGAACTCTATATCATTGGCGCCGAATTCAGTTATAAACTGATTCAGTAGTCTCTTATACCTTTCAGCATTTCTTTTTAGTTCAACCTGATCATCCCCGTACAATTCTTTGAATACTGTAATGTCACCATTTCTGATTTTATGAATAATACTTTCTGCTGTTGTCATTGATATATTATTTTTTGTATTACGATCAACAGTAAAAATAGCAATTCTCAGGCAACAAAATACAAAGGCCGTCTCAAAATAATAAGACGGCCTTGCATTTAAAGAGTATAAATATTACTTATTTGTGTTTACTTCCCACCAATGCGAAAAATACAATATAGGCGTACGACACTATCGGAACGATAAATGTATATCTGGCAGTATGGGTTCCGTCGGCAAGTACCGGGCTCAGGTCGGCAATACCTCCCATTATGACTGGTAATATTGCACCGCCAACAATAAGTGTATTGATCAATCCGGATGCCATACTCAACTCGCCTTTGTCAAGACCATCGACACCCAATGCAAATATGCTCGGGAACATGATGGAGTTGAACAAACCGACAGAAATACCGACCCAAAGCACAACCTGTCCGGATGTAACCATCACTGTAACAAGTAACAGCATGGCAACCACGCCAAATACGGCGAGAGTTCTTTTTGTGTCGCCTCTTCCAAGCTGCATGAGAAGATAGTTCACCAGTGCTATACCGGCAAATATCAAACCATCGACGATTGACTCCTGACGTACATACCATCCCACAAATATAGCAAGTGCCAGTACTATTACCGTATACAGGTACTTTTTGGATTTTTCCACATTCGACAGCATATATGCCCCGTAAAACCGTCCGACCATAGCACCACCCCAGTATAAGGCTATCATTTTTGCTGCCTGGGTTTTTGTAAATTCAGCTACTTCCTGAAGATAAACCTGTATATATGCTGCAGTACCTACTTCAGCACCTACATAAAAGAATATCGCCAGGGCTCCGAGGACCACATGTGAATACCGCCATACACTTTTTCTTTCAACACCTTTGGTTGGGATTAAGGGGAGCTTCATTATCCCTATTATTACAGCAATAATCACCACGACAATACCAATAATTATAAACGGTACCGGAACAGCATCGGCAGCTTCACGAGCAGCTTCAAGTCTTGCTGTTTCAGTCATAACAGTTCCAAGAGCCGCTTCAGCAGCTTCTTTAAATACGAATACACTGGCGATTATCGGAGCAATATAGGTTGCGATAGAGTTCAGAGACTGTGTAAATGTTAACCTTCCCGATGCCGTTTCAGAAGGCCCTATGGCTGTAACATATGGATTTGCAGCAACCTGAAGGAACACAACGCCTGTTGCCATGACAAAAATAGCTACCAGAAAGAAAGGATATGATAGTGCTTTTGCCGCCGGAAAGAACAGGAAGCTTCCCAGTGCAACAAGAGCTAATCCCAGCATTACTCCACCTTTGTATCCTATCCTCTTGATAATACCTCCGCAAAGAAATGAAAATACAAAATAGGAGAAGAAAAAAGCTCCGTTAACTAATTGTGCCTGCCAGTTTTCTAATTCAAAAACTGCTTTGAACTGATCGGCAAGAGTAATGTTAAATGTCGTGACAAACCCAAAGAGGAAAAAGATCATCCCCATAATGGTCATACCTGCCACTTGAGTGTTTTTCTGTTCTGTCATCGTGAGATTTTTTGGTTAAACAAATTAGTAGTTTATTTTTTTTTGGTGCTGGTAAAATTACATTTTAAGATCGATTTTCAAATAGATAATTGGTAATTATTAATAATATTTTAAAAATTATCTTCATTTTTTGAATGACTATATTTGCATAATGAAAATGATGAAGAGCAGATACTTTATATTTATTTCTTTTAAAGGCACTTTGTACCATGGCTGGCAGCTTCAGCCGGGTTCTGTTACGGTACAAAAAATTATTGATGATGCTCTCTCGACAATACTTAATGAGAAAATATCAACTACCGGTGCCGGAAGAACTGACAGTGGTGTCCATGCACTGGTTTTTTGTGCCCATTTTGAGAGTGTTATCCCTGAACTGGCATGTCGTAGTAACCTGATATTCAGATTAAACCGATATTTGCCAAAAGATATTTCCGTCTCCCGTATAGTAAAAACCCATGACGATGCTCATGCCCGATTCAGTGCTGTTTCAAGAACATACAGATACTATATCTCCAGGATCAAGGATCCATTTATGGATGATATATCATGGTTCATCCATGGAGATATCGATGTTAATACCATGAATAAAGCCTGTAAGATACTTATGAGACATAATGATTATACCAGTTTCAGCCGTTTACATTCCGGTACGAAAACAAATATATGCAAAGTATTCCTGGCTTCATGGACAGAAGAAAGTAACAGGTTGATTTTCACAATAAAGGCTGACAGGTTTCTGCGTAATATGGTAAGGGCAATAACAGGTACAATGGTTGATGTGGGAAGAGGAAAGACAAGCATCAGCGAATTTGAAGAAATAATAAAGGCCAGAGATCGCAGCATGGCTGGCAAATCGGCACCGGCTAAAGGATTATTCCTTGAGGATATAGAATATCCTATAGAAATATTTTCATAAAAATTCCGGTATATTACAGATGACTATCATTCCATATCTCCCATGATCTCTCAGCCTGTGAGATAAGCATCGGCATTCCCTTAATTATCCTGCATCCACGCTCCTGCCCCATTTTTAAAAACCTGGTCATTTCAGGATTATATACAAGGTCGAAGAGTATATGTTTCTCATTCAGAAGACTATAGTCGATGTCCGGTGCAGTATTTATATCAGGATGCATGCCGAGAGGTGTTGTGTTTACCACAATATCTGCCTGTTGAATAATTTCAGGATTTATTTGGTTATAGGTTATACAACCCTGTTTTTCTGATCTTGAAACAAGGGTGATTTTTAATCCCATTTCCGCAAGAACATAACGTACAGCACGTGAAGCGCCACCTGTACCCAAAATTAGTGCTTTTTTTACATTACCTTTAAGATAGGGAATGACCGACTCTCTTATACCGGTAACATCGCTGTTATATCCATAAACTTTGATACTGTTTTCTATTCTCTTGATTTTAAGAACATTAACAGCACCGATTTCCTTTATTCCGGGTTCTGTTTCATCGATATATTTCAAGATTTCGGTTTTATAGGGAATAGTAACGTTCAGACCGCAAAGCTCAGGATTGGCTGAGATGAAATCAGGGAATTTGCCGAGGCTTTCGAGAGGATAATTATCGTATGAGCAATCCCTGATATTTTCCCGGATAAATTTCTCTGAGAAATATTGTCTCGAGAATGAGTGTCCCAGAGGATAGCCTATAAGGCCGAATTTTCTCATTGAGCAGTTGACTCTGTTACTTATTCTTCAGATTGTCGGGCAGGAACTGAAAAAATGTATCGCCTCTCAGTCCCTGGCGCAGCGACTCAAGGGGAATGATCTCAGCAGGGGCAATATTTCCTAAGTTGACATTTGCTCCGAAGTGTTTAATGAACCATGCCTGCTGTGATTTCATCGGGGCTTCCCATATTACATTTTCGAGCCTGACATGTTCGGATATTGCATCTATTATGCTGTTATTGATTGATCCATCATCATTATAAATACCTGTTGTACCTGATTCGCGAGCTTCGGCAATTACTTTAACAGATCCCGCATCCAGCTCGGCACGCATCATAGCCACCCATTGATCGGGGGTATATACAACTTCTTTCTTTTTGGAACCCACTTCCGAAATAACCGTTCCTCTTTTTGAAAGTTCTCTGATATATCCGAGTTTATCTGACTGGTCTATATCGTATGAACCGTCGGATACTTCCACTAGATCGATCTCACATTCGTCGAGGAATTTAATAAAATCCTTGAACATACCTCTTATGATGAAGGCTTCGAATAGAGTACCCCCGAAATAGGGTATTACTCCTGCTTTCTTATATATCTCAATCTTTTTCATGAATCCGGGAGTTATCAGTGATGTCCCGAATCCCAGTTTCACATAATCGGTATAATCGGAACCTACCGACATGAAGTCTTCGGCTTCCCTTATACTGAGACCCTTATCCATAACCATTGTAAGCCCGTAATTTCGGGGTTTAGGAGGACGATCGGGTAAATAAGGCAGTACTGTTTTCATGCTTGAATTTTTTTTCTCACATCCTATGATATTCAGATAAGATCATTCTTCTCAAGAAGTCTTATTATTTCTGTTGTGAAAATTTCTGACGGAAAAAGGTCTGCAAACTGGCTGTAGAGGTCTTTACCGGTATCCAATGCATGGCTCATGTGGATGAGGGCTTTTTCGGGACATTTTATCCGCAGGTAAAACGAAGCCAGAATGTAATTTATTCCTGGCACATCTCCCGTAATCTGATATGCATGTTCAAGGTGTTGCACTGCCTTGGAAACCATATTTTCCTTAATAATGATAACGCCCAGTTCAGACCATACCTCTTCGTAATAAGCATCGAGTTTCAGTGCCTCCCTGAGACATCTGAGAGCTTCTTTCTTCTCTCCTGTGGCATAATGTGCTTTACCAAGAAGGTACCAGAATTCCGGGTTTTCATCATCAAGTTTTACTGCTTTTCTGAAAAAGACAAGGCTGTCCTCAGCGTGTCCCATATTAAACTCTATAACTCCAAGGCCAAACCACGGATCAGCAAATTCGGGTGCCAGTTCAAGTGCTTCGTGATAATATTTCCTTGCAAGTGTCATCTCATCTGTTTTTTCATAACACTCACCCAGATATGTCAGTGCCTCAACACTCTCATCTTCAAATTCAAGATATTCGAGATATACAGGTATTGCATCGGCATAACGCTCAAGATTGTAAAATATATTGGCTTTATTGAAAATAGCAAAAGAGTTTTGATCATTGATAGCCAAAGCATAATCATAAGCCTCGATTGCTTTTTCAGGCAATTCCATTTTATTATATATTATTCCCAGGTTATACCAGGCACTGTCAGAGAATGGTTCATCCTCGAGGTATTTCAGATAATACTTAACACTGTTTTTAAAATCTTCTGTTTTTTCATAAGCATAGGCAAGATCATACAGATGAGCCTTGAAATGTGGTTCCCTATCTATTAATTTCAGGAGATAAGGAATAAGATGTTCATAATAATTAAGGTTCTGTAAAACACTTACTACAGAAAAAAGAATATTTTCATATTCATCCGAATCGAGTTCCAGGGCGTGGTCGAACATCTTTTTTGCACCGTGTATATCCCCGAGAATACCCATTGCGGTTCCTTTGGCAATATATATCTCATGGTTTCCTGGTTCTATATTCTCGAGTTTCCTGAGAATGTTAAGGGTCTCGACGGCCCTCCCCTTATCGAGCAACACTTTTGCTTTTCGGAGCTGAATTGAGACGGAATTAGGATGTTGTTTTGTGGCCATCAATGCTGCCTCATAGGCTTTACCAGAATTGTTATTTTCTATATAATAATCTATAATTGACTCAAATTCAATAACATCAAAGAAATAACTTTCATTATTGTTCCTCATCCTCTCGAACTTTAAGACAGCCTGTTTTATCTCATCCTCATATGATAATCCATACTTTTCCTCTTCCATCACGCGCAATAATAATTTCACAAAAATAATACTATTTTTTACAAGGGCAGATTAGCTGATAATCAATTATTAACAATTATATATTTTTTCAAACATTTAATTCTCAGTATAATACAGCAAATAAAAACGTTTTTGCTGTTTTTTTATCCCCCGAACGCAACCTCCGGTGTAAAATATTCATCATTGAGGTATATATGAGAAATTAATACCCTATACCCAATTTACCCTAGAATTAACCTAAATTCTACCTCAGAAAAACCGGGAACTCAACCCGGTTTTTCATTTCATAGCTATAATACTTTTTATTAATATCTTTACGTTCTATATCTGAACGGTTCAGCAAAATACCTCCGCATGTTAATTGACATAAAACAGTAATAAATGAAAATGACCTTAACTAATAAAGCAGTGTTAGCAATCTCAGGAATGATACTCATTCTGACCTGCATGGCAGGATGCAAGAAAGAGAGCAATCCGATTGTTTACGAATATGGTGAGTTTCCTGATTCTGTCTTTAACCTTATAGGGATTAACTCGGCCTATGATGATTATAATACTGATTGTTACTACTTGTATGGTGAAATATATATTATGTTTTCGACCAACAGGGCAAGTTCCGGAGGCCAATATGACTTTGAGCAGGGAATGATATCATTTATTTTTGATCAGACAACAGGAGAATTCGGTTATGAGAGCAACATAAGCAATGTATTGTTCCTGTCGAGTCTCATTGATAAGGCAAAAACCGATGGAAACGATTTCGGACCATACAGTTTCTTCAGTACGGTTGACGGATATGATTATCTCATAACGACATCTGAAAACAGCAACGGAGATCTCGACTTGTTTTATTTCAAGAACAGGCCTGTTTACAATACAGTCCCTGAAATATTTGGTCCCTATCCTGCCAGCCTTATCAATACAACTGCCAATGAAGCATATATCTGTTTCGATCCACAGCATGACACATTATATTTTGCATCTGATACTGAGGGTAATTATGATATCTATTTAAAGACTATTCCAGAAGAAACTGAAATTGACACCTGGCTGGATGGTGATTACGCCGCTTCAGAAAAAGTCGACAGTATAAATAGTACAGGTCAGGATAAATGTCCCCTTGTTTTTAAAGATGTAATGTTTTTCGCATCCGACAGGCCGGGTGGTATGGGCGGTTACGACCTGTATTATTCTCAGTTCAAGAATGGTAAGTGGAATTCTCCCATCAATATGGGGCCCGATATAAACAGCTCTTCAGATGAATTCAGGCCGAGGATCTGGTACCACACTGAATTCACAAATTATCTTTTACTCTTCTCATCAGACAGGCCTGGTGGTCAGGGAGGCTTTGATCTGTATATTACAGGCATTGATCTGCCTGAATAATAAATAATGCTTTTATCGCCTGTTTTTAGCGGCTATAAGGGTATTTTTAAGAAGCGACACCCTTGTCATGGGACCAACGCCACCCGGAACTGGTGTAATAAAGGAGCACTTTGGTGCTACATTGTCAAAATCGACATCGCCGGCAAATTTCCATCCCGTTTTAGTATCCGGAGCTTTCACACGTGTTGTTCCGACATCAATAACAACTGCACCGTTCTTAATCATCTCCGCTTTGATAAATCCCGGTGATCCCAATGCTGCTATTATAATATCTGCCTCTTTTACAATGTTTTCCAGATTTGTTGTCCTGCTGTGAACTACAGTAACGGTTGCATCCATTCCTTTCCGGGAAAGGAGAATGCTAACCGGACGACCGACAATATTGCTTCTTCCTATTACGACACATTTTTTGCCAGAGGTTTCAATACTGTATCTTTTTATTAATTCAACGATACCGAAAGGTGTTGCCGGCAGGAAGCATGGCAGGCCGATCATCATTTTCCCAAGGTTGACAGGATGAAAACCATCAGCATCTTTTAATGGATCAATTGATTCGATCACCCTGTTTTCATCTATATGAGCGGGCAAAGGCAGCTGTACAATAAATCCGTCGATATCATCATCATCGTTCAGTTCCTTTATTTTATTCAGGAGTATATCTTCGGAAGTATTTTCTTCAAACCTGATAAGAGATGATCTGAAGCCCACTTCTTCACAGTCTTTTATCTTGTTTGCCACGTATGTCTGGCTTGAAGGATTGGTACCCACAAGTATTGTTGCCAGGTGGGGTGTTTTTTTACCTTCGCTCCTTAGTTTTTCAACTTCATCAGCTATCTCCTGTTTGATTGCTGCTGCAGTTTTTTTACCATCTAATAATGTATACATCTTATTATTTTATCTTCTGCCCATAAGTCTGGCGGCAGGATTTCCTCCTTTTGACATCATCTTCATCATTTTCCGTGTTTCGTCAAACTGTTTCAGGAGTTTATTAACTTCCTGTACGGATGTACCACTTCCCTCAGCTATTCTTTTCCGTCTGCTGCCGTTAAGAATCACCGGATTGGTTCTCTCCTCCGGTGTCATGCTTCTTATAATGGCTTCAATGCCCCTGAAGGCGTCATCGTCAATATCAAGATCTTTTATTGCTTTGCCTGCACCCGGAATCATTGCCATCAGGTCTTTTACATTACCCATTTTCTTTATCTGCTGTATCTGGGAAATGAAATCATTGAAATCGAACTGGTTTTTGGCAATTTTTTTCTGCAGTTTTCTGGCTTCTTCAACATCATACTGTTCCTGTGCTTTTTCCACCAGAGAGACGATATCACCCATACCCAGTATCCTGTCGGCCATACGCACAGGATAGAATATGTCGATTGCATCCATTTTCTCGCCGGTACTTACAAACTTAACCGGTTTATCGACCACTGAGCGTATTGAAAGTGCGGCTCCTCCCCGTGTATCGCCATCGAGTTTTGTAAGCACAACACCGTCGAAATCGAGCCTGTCGTTGAATTCCTTTGCAGTATTAACGGCATCCTGCCCGGTCATTGAGTCTACAACAAAGAGTATCTCATGTGGATTGACTGCTGCTTTTATTGATGATATTTCATTCATCATCTCCTCATCAACAGCCAGGCGTCCGGCAGTATCTATTATAACTACATCATAGCCGTTCATTTTTGCCTCCCTTAGGGAATGCTTTGCTATCTGTACAGGATTCATATTTCCCTCTTCGGTATATACGGGTACTTCAACCTGTGATCCTATTATTTTAAGCTGTTCGATAGCTGCAGGACGATAAACGTCACCGGCAACAAGCATAGGCTTTTTACCTTTTTTCCCAGCCACCCACTTTGCCAGTTTTCCGCTGAATGTTGTTTTTCCCGAACCCTGAAGTCCGGCAATAAGTATTATTGCAGGATTATACTTTATGTTAATATCAGTATTTTCGCCCCCCATCAGCTGTGCCAACTCATCATGGACAATCTTAACCATCATCTGCGAGGGATTTACCGACTTAAGTACCTCCTGTCCCAATGCCTTGTCTTTAACCGTATCGGTAAATTGTTTTGCAGTTTTATAGCTGACATCAGCATCCAGAAGGGCTCTCCGGACTTCTTTAAGTGTTTCAGCAATGTTTATCTCCGAAATCCTTCCCTGACCCTTAAGTATCTTAAAGGATCGTTCCAACCGTTCACTTAAATTCTCAAACATCTTACTTTAGTTTTTCTTACATTCTTTCAGGCATATCGATTCCCAGCAGCCACATTCCCGAACTTAGTACTTCTGATGTTACGCCGGATATAGAAAGCCGCAGATTCCTTATCGACTGGTCTTCTTCTCCGAGAATAGTAAAATCGTGGTAAAACTGGTTATATTCCTTCGCCAGTTCATAACAATAATTAGCAATAACTGCCGGATTATTTTCTATTGCTGCTTCAGATACTGTTGATGTAAAATTTCTGAGGATTTTTATCAGTGCAAGCTCTTTCTCCCCTATTTTTGAAAGTTTGCTGAATTCCGGAACATACTTTATTCCCATCTCACCTGCCTTTCTGAATACTGATTTTATCCTGGCATATGTATATTGGATAAAAGGTCCCGTATTACCGTTAAAATCAATCGATTCAGCAGGATTAAAAGTCATATTTTTCTTCGGATCTACTTTGAGGATATAGTATTTCAGTGCGCCCATACCTATCATACTGAATATTTCATCCTTTTCCTTTTCAGAATAATCTGTAAGTTTTCCCAGCTCCAGTGAAACCTTTTTGGCTGTATCTTTCATTTCACTTATAAGATCATCTGCATCAACTACTTTACCCTCGCGTGACTTCATTTTACCTTCAGGGAGCTCGACCATTCCGTATGAGAAATGAATCAATCCTTCTGCCCATTTAAATCCAAATCTTTTTAGGACAGCCCTGAGTACCTGGAAATGATAGTTTTGTTCATTTCCGACAACATATATACATTTGTCAAAACCGTAATCCTTTTGCCGCATAACAGCTGTACCTATATCCTGGGTAATATAGACGGCTGTGCCATCAGAGCGCAGAAGCAGTTTCTGGTCGAGTCCTTCATCGCTCAGATCAATCCAGATCGAATTATCCCCATTACGTGTCACAATATTTTTCTTAAGGGCTTCAAACACTATTTCACGTCCTGGCTGCCATGTTTCTGATTCGTAATAGATCTTATCAAAATCGACTCCCAGCGCACTGTATGTTTCGTCAAATCCCTTGTATACCCAGGAATTCATCATTTTCCACAGCTCGATTGTCTCAGTATCACCTTCCTCCCATTTAACAAGCATCTCCCTGGCTTCTTTTATTGCCGGAGCAGTATTTCTTGCTTCATTAGGATTTAGTCCTTTCCCTATCAGGTTGTCTACCTGTTTCTTATATTCTTTTTCAAACAAGACATAATATTTTCCGACAAGGTGATCACCTTTCATGCCTGATGATTCGGGTGTTTCACCAAAGCCATATTTCTTCCATGCCAACATTGATTTGCATATATGTATACCCCTGTCGTTTACAATATTTGTTTTTATTGCCCTGTGTCCGCATACTGACAGAATACGGTAGAGAGAAAATCCCAGCAGGTTATTCCGGATATGACCGAGGTGAAGCGGCTTATTTGTATTTGGAGAAGAATATTCTATGAGAATTGTTTCCGGGCTTTCTACATTACATTCAGAAAAAATATCTTCATTGAGAACCATCTTATGAAATGAGTCAAGCCACCATGAATCTGATATCTCAAGGTTCAGAAATCCCTTTATCACGTTATATCCCTTTACTGCAGGGAAAGACTCTACAAGATATTTACCTATTGTATCACCCGTTTTTTCAGGTGTATTCTTTGAATACCGCAGCAAAGGGAATATGATGAGTGTAAAATCGCCCCTGAAATTCTTTTTCGTCTCCTTTATCTCAATCAGTTCATCGCCCGGATCATTATTGTAAAGATTTCTGACAGCTTCCTTTATCTTTTCTTTAAGAATTCCCTCCATATAAGCTTTCAATTTTCAGGCTGCTAAGATAGCATTTTAATAAATTGACTTAATACAAATCATCCTCAAAACAAAAGCATTGTCACCTGATTTTAATCATAAGTTTATGCAAACAGCCTGAAATATTTGACTATTGGACAATAATTTTTGATGAAGAGCAGGTGAAAAGTGAGCATATTAATAAAAGATATATTATTTTTATAACAAAATAGATAACTGTTTTATAACTAATATCTTTAAAGTTGGAACAGAAAAACAAATATATTGAACCTACACACAAGACACCCCAGATAGATCTCAATCATCTAACAGGTGAATTGATCTTTTCTGGCAGGTCAATCCCTGAAAATGCAGCAGAATTATATGGAAAAATACTGGATTGGGTCACAGAATATGCGGATAATCCCCGCCATACCACAAATCTGAGACTTAATCTTGAATATTTTAATACAGCCTCATCCATCTGGATTGCAAAAATAGTAAAAGTACTATGTTCAATCAAGAAGCAGGAAGCAACACTTATGATTCATCTTTATTTCCATATAGAGGAATTCGACAGTATGGATATTGATGATCTCAAGGATGCCTTAAGTCCCATTATAGACATGATCGGGACTCCTTCGGTAAGCCTGGGTATTAAGATATATGGAACAGATGAGGGGGGTGAAATACTTAAGGAATCAATGGTGCTGATATAAACGGCATTTCAAACTTATCCTTGTTTTTTAGTTTTTTCATTTTTTTGGCCTACCTTTAGTAGGCCATTTTTTTTCTTATCATGTACAGGATAATATTACTTTTAATATCAATTTTCTGTGTTATGGAAATTTATTCTCAGGACAGATCGACTGACAGACAGCCTGTTGCAGCAGGCACTTATTATGAATCAAACAAGAGCGTCCTTTTAAAGAATATATCAGGTCATTTTGAAGACTGCAGAAAATCTTCCGCGAACCGGAAAGTAAGAGCAATTATAAGTCCTCATGCAGGATATATATTCTCAGGCACAATTGCAGCATCGGCAATCTCCGCAACACAAAAAGACAGTGATTTCAAAAATATCTTCCTTATAGGGTCAAGCCATATAATGGCATTTGACGGGGCATCGGTATACAACACCGGAGACTATATTACACCTCTCGGAAAAGCAGAAGTGAACAGGGAAATTGCCAATAAACTAAAGAAGGAAAATAAAGTATTTGACTTTCCGGTTACAGCACATCTCCAGGAACACAGCCTGGAAGTACAGGTTCCCCTTATTCAATATTATTATGACGAAACACCTCCTATAGTACCAATAGTTATCGGTACCAACAATACAAATACGATCAAATCGATAGCTGAGGCTCTGAGACCTTATTTCACAGCTGACAACCTGTTCCTGATAAGCAGTGATTTCTCACATTATCCTTCATACAAAGATGCTGTAGAAGTTGATAACAGAACGGCTGAGAGTATCATATCGGGTAAACCGGAAACATTTCTTACCACTCTCAGGACAAACTCAGAAAAGAACATTGACGGGTTGGCAACAAGTATGTGTGGATGGGCGTCAGGACTTATGCTTATGTATCTTGCCGAGGGCGACGAAAACCTTGAATTCGAAAGAATAGATTACTGTAATTCAGGAGATACTCCTTACGGGGATAAAGATCGGGTTGTAGGATACCATGCTATTGCACTAATTGAAAAGAACCATAATACAAATGCCAGGGAAAGCTCATCAGAAAATATGCTTTCATTCACTAAACAGGAGAAAGAACAGCTTTTTGCCATTGCCAGAAACAGTATAAAAACAATGTTGTATGATAACGAGCGGATTACCATTGATGAACACAAGATACCTGAATCACTTAAAAACCATTTCGGTGCATTTGTGACTTTGAAAATCGACGGGAGACTGAGAGGATGTATAGGCAGGTTTCTTTCCTCAGATCCGCTTTACGAGGTTGTAAGAGCATCTGCTTTATCCTCCGCCTTTGAGGATACAAGATTTCGTCCACTTACCAGGGAGGAATATGAAAAAGTTGATATGGAGATTACTGTCCTTGGGCCAATGAAGAAAATCAATGACACAAACGAGATTATCCTGGGGAAACATGGTATCTACATAAAAAAGGACTTCCGGTCGGGGACAATGTTGCCTCAGGTTGCAATAGAAAACGGATGGGATGTTGTGCAATTCCTTGGTTACACATCGAGAGATAAAGCGGGGCTGGGTTGGGATGGCTGGAAAAATGCAGAGCTCTACATATACGAGGGCCTGGTACTTGAAGAAAAGGATAAGTAATTATGTATCACGTCGTTGGAACAGCCATTGCTGTTTCTGTCTTATATATAATAAGTTATATATTTTACCGGTTAGGGTTCTTTTCACTTGCACGTCACCGGATCATATGGAACTCCATACTGGCCGTCACATTCATAATTACCGCACTGGCAGGCTTGTTTCTAGCCCTGCAAATTAATTATAAATGGGATCTGCCCATAGTAAAGTCTGTACTCAGATGGCATGTTGAAACGGGAGCAGGCCTCGCGATAACCGGAATATTCCACTTTATATGGCATATTGCATATTTCACAAAGATATTCAAAAGGACAAAAGAGCCCCGGAAACTAAGCAGTTATAGCCCCTCCGACATTGCTGTCAATCTTTTCATTATAGGTTTTACCAGTATGTCTGTTCAGATTCTTCTCATCAGGGAAATAATGAATATATCCGGGGGTTATGAACTGACGGCAGGAACATTTCTCGCATCGTGGCTTATTACTTCTGCAATAGGTGCTGCAGCAGCAGGCAGCTCCTCATTGAATGATATACGTAAAATCAACCTGGTATTTTCAATAAGCCCGTTAATATCGGTAGCATTGCTTATTTTATTATCCAGGCTCTTTCTTCAGCCGGGAGAAACTCCGTCATTTCTGGTTAGCATAATATTTACATTCCTGGTATTGATCCCATTCTGTTTGGTATCGGGTTTTACCTTCGTAAAGCTGTTAGCGGGTGCCAGAAAAGTCAATGATTTCATTCCAGGCAAATCTTTTTCAATAGAAACAACAGGCGGTATAATAGCAGGATTGATAATATCGGTTCTTACAGCAGGCCTGTTAAATACATATCAACTTTTGCTTACCATCATACTGATGTCGACAGCATATACCATCCTGACCTTTTATATCAAAAAACGAAATACAAAAATCATAGTAAAGGCGTCATTTGCAATCCTGGCAACTTTGATCATTGTATCACATCCGGATGTGTTATTAAGACAGATACTTTTACCCGGTATTGATGTAACAGAAACCACGGAGACACCGTACGGAAACATAACATATGGTGAATACGGAGGTGAAAGAAGTATTTATTACAACCAGCGTCTGCTGGCATATGTTGACGATGTAGCGGAGCGTGAGGAGAATATTCATTATGCAATGCTTCAAACGGATGATCCTGAGAAAGTGCTGCTTATCTCAGGTCCCCTGAAATCACATCTGCCGGAACTGAAGAAATATCCCGTCAGGAAGGTTATTTTTATTGAAAGAGACCCCGAACTCGCAAAGACAGAGACTGAAAATATCGATCCGGGAAATACAGAACTTATTATAGAAAACAGGGATGCTTTCAGGTATATTAAAAATAAAGAGGAAATTCTCGATGTAATTTTGCTCCTTATTCCTCCCCCATCCACACTGTCGCTAAACAGATATTACACTACCGAATTCTTTAATGATGCAAAGAACTCTCTTTCGCATGATGGCATTTTCATGTGCTCACCGGGAATCTGGGACAACTATCCGAATAAAGAGTCTATAACCCTTTTTTCTTCGGTTTATAATAGTCTTAACAAAGTATTTAAGAATGTTATACCTATAGTTGGAAACAAACTCTATTATATCGCCTCAGACAATGATTTGTCGGTTTCAATCTCCATGCTTACAGAAAAGAGAGGGATTGACAATGTATATGTTGGTCCCGATTTCCTTTTTGACGACCTTATTAAGAGCAAAAGTGATGAGGTTATTTCTCTTCTTGACAGAAATGTAAAAGAAAACAGTACGTTATTTCCGATAGCCAGCTTTCATTTCCAGTCGTATCTCCTAAGCCGGAACCTAAATGAGAAGATACCGGCTATTATAATAATGATCCTTGTATTCGTATTACCTGTTCTGTTAATACGTAGAAGTAATTACATGATGTATTTTGGTGCTGCCGGTCTGGCCGGTTTTGAAATAATAGCATTATTGTCAATACAGCTCACGATAGGTAACATGTACCAGTTAACAGGTGCCATACTTGCTCTTTTTATGGCCGGACTGGCAGCCGGTTCTGGTATAAGCATTAAACTAATAGATCGTATTCCGCTAAAGATCAAAGCCCTGGTGCTTGTTCTTTATTATGCAATAATTGCACTGATTATTAATTTCATGTTATCCGCAAACTCTCTTGCGGCTGCGATTCTTATCATTGTTGTTTCAATACTTATTCCCTCATTTTTTACAGGACAAATATTCAGGTCGTTGACTTTCACTGACAGTGACGGCACAAAATCTGCTGTCACATATGGAGCTGACCTTGCAGGTTCTGCCCTCGGGTTTATTGTTGTTTCAGGTTTGGCTGTACCCGTCCTTGGCATAAAAGTGTCAGTATTTTTATTGTCGGGTCTGATTTTTGCAGGGATTCTTCTTGGAACAAACCGTAACCTTTAGTAGTTTTATTTTTTGTACGGACTATTGTGATGACGGATAAAAACTTTGATATCAGCAAACGTAATTTCGTAAAGAAGTGTCTTGCACTATCGGCAGGTATTGCAACAATGCCGTGCCATGCTGCCATAAACAGTATTGTAAGTGAAGAACAGGAAATTTACAGGAAGCTTGCCATGTTCCAGGAAGAGACACCAAGGGGGATAATGTGCCGTATATGCCCCAATGAATGTGTTCTGAAAGAGGGTGAAGTAAGCGACTGCAGGAACAGGATAGTGAGAAAATCGAAATTATATACCATGGCCTATGGTAATCCGTGCTCTGCCAATGTCGATCCGATAGAAAAGAAGCCTCTATATCATTTCCTGCCAGGTTCGAGAGCTTTTTCAATAGCCACTGCAGGGTGTAACATGGCCTGCCTAAACTGTCAGAACTGGGCTATCTCACAAACCAGTCCAGATAAAACGCGAAATTTTGATCTGCCCCCTGTAAAAGTTGTGGAAGAGAGTAAAAGAACCAATTGCCGGTCAATAGCATATACCTACTCTGAACCGGTGACTTTTTACGAATATGCCTATGAAACAGCTGTTATAGCAAAAGAAGCCGGGATAAAAAATGTCTTCAAATCAAACGGATATATAAATCCTGAACCTTTAAAACAGCTTTGTACAGTCATTGACGCAGCCAACATCGACCTTAAATCATTCAATGATAATACATATCTAAAGCTTGCTGCAGGAAAACTCCAGCCTGTACTTGATGCTCTTAAAATCTATAAGGATAATGGAGTATGGCTTGAAATTACAAACCTTATAGTACCTAACTGGACTGACAGTATTGATGAAATAGGTGAAATGTGCAAATGGCTCAGTGAAAACGGATTTAAAGAAACTCCCCTGCATTTCAGCAGGTTCTATCCCACCTACAAGCTTGAACAGTTACCTCCCACCCCGGTTGAGTTATTAAGAACTGCGGCTAACATAGCAACAGGTGAAGGATTGAAATATGTTTATATCGGGAATGTCCCCGGTAATGATATGGCTGACACAAGATGTCCTAATTGTGGTACAACTGTCATTGCCAGGCAGGGTTACCGGATAACTGCAAACAAAATCCTTAACGGCAGATGCAGCAATTGCAATACAATAATTGATGGTATCTGGAGCTGATTGGTGCTAAAATGAAAGAATCTGAAGCAAGGGCACGTATAGAAAAGCTCCGCCGGGAGATAGAAGAACATAACCAGAGGTATTATGTTCTCAACGACCCTGTTATTTCCGATTTTGAATATGACCTGTTGTTAACTGAACTTGAAACGCTCGAAAAGAAATTTCCTTCACTGATAACAGAAGAATCACCCACACAAAGGGTCGGCAGTGATATCAGGAACGAGTTCAGGCAATACGACCACCAGTATCCGATGCTTTCTCTCGCCAATACATACAATGAGGATGAGCTGAGAGAATTTATTGAAAAAACTGAAAAAGTTGCAGGAGGACCTGTTGAATATGTTTGTGAGCTCAAATTCGATGGTGCATCCATCAGTCTGACATACAGGAATGGAACCCTGTTAAGGGCATTAACACGAGGTGACGGAAACAGAGGTGATGACGTTACTCCGAATATAAGGACTATCAGGAGCATCCCATTAAGGGTGACAGGTAAAAACAACCCGGAAGAATTCATTATCCGGGGTGAGATACTTATGTCGCGGCCTGTATTTGAAAAGCTTAACGATGAAAGAACAAGAGACGGATTACCTCTTTTTGCCAATCCGCGAAATGCAGCTTCCGGAACATTAAAGATACTGGATCCACGGATTGTTGCCTCAAGGGAACTGGACTGTATGTTTTACCTTCTTTTATCGGAAGACCTGCCACACAAGACACATTATGACAATCTTACTGAAGCGATGAAATGGGGATTCAAGGTTCCCGACAGTATGAGACTATGCAAAAATCCCGGGGAGGTTATCGGATTCATAAATCACTGGGAATCTAACAGAAAGAATCTTCCTTTCGATATCGACGGTGTTGTTATAAAGGTTAACTCTCTGTCGCTGCAGACCAGTCTTGGTTTTACGGCAAAAACCCCGCGCTGGGCAATAGCCTATAAATACAAGGCAGAGCAGGTATTAACGAAGTTGCTCTCGGTATCATATCAGGTTGGCAGAACCGGTACTGTGACGCCTGTAGCAAATCTTGATCCGGTAAGGCTGGCAGGCTCAACAGTGAAACGGGCAACATTACATAATGCCGACCAGATAGAATTACTTGACCTTCACCTCAATGATAAGGTTTATGTGGAAAAGGGGGGGGAAATAATTCCAAAGATCATAGGTGTGGATCATTCCTCGAGAAATGAAGATAACAGGAAGATATACTTTATTACCAACTGTCCGGAATGCGGAACGAAACTAATAAGAAACGAAGGAGAGGCAAATCACTTTTGTCCTAATTATTTACACTGTCCTCCACAAATAAAGGGAAGAATCATACATTTTATCAGCAGGAGGGCAATGAACATCGATGGCCTCGGTGAAGAGACTGTTGATCTTCTGTTTAATAACAAGCTGATTAAGAATTATGCTGATCTCTACGATCTTGGTGCTGACCAGCTGATCCCTCTGGAACGTATGGGTGAAAAATCAGCTGCCAACATTATATACAGTATAAAAAATTCAATATTCGTTCCTTATAACCGGGTTCTGTATGCTCTGGGTATAAGACATGTCGGGGAGACCGTGGCAAAAATCATTGCCGGAAAATTCCGGTCAATAGATAACCTGATGAATGCTACTGATGAGGAACTGAACAGTATCCCGGAAATAGGTCCCAAAATTACTTCAAGTATAATGTCATTCTTTGCCGACAAGGATAACATAGAAATAATAAGCCGTTTAAAATCATATGGATTAAAGCTTTCAGATGAAGGTGAAAAAGCTGAAACGGGCGACAGCCTGAAAGGTAAAACAATACTTATTTCAGGGGTGTTCAGGGAGCATACCCGTGAAGAGTACAAAGAGATTATTGAAAAAAATGGTGGACACAATGCCAGCTCATTATCAGGTAATACCTCATTTATACTTGCAGGAGAAAATATGGGACCTTCAAAAAAGGAAAAAGCAATAAAGCTGGGTATACCCCTTGTCGGTGAAAGTGAATTCCTGAAATTAATCGGAGAAGATAAATAATTTTTACTGTTTACATTAGCAAAAAACTCTTAGGTTTGCATTATGGAAATCTTCAGGGAAATAAGACTGAAAATAGGTAATTCCATTCTTCACAAAAAGACCGGAAAAGTTAAAAGAAAGGTATTTTACTCAAGTATAAACAGAATTAAGAATATTGGTATTATCTGGGATGCCTCAAGGCCTGAAGAGTTTGTTGACCTTTCAGAATTTCATCAGATGATGAATGAGAGAAACATCAAAGTTACTATCCTGGGATACTATCCGGGCAAAGAGCTTCCGGACAAATATACTGCTCAGAGATTCCTGTCATGTATCCGAAGTAAGGAGATTAATTTCTTCTATATTCCTAATTCGTCAGATGCTGAAAAATTTATTAACACAATGTTTGATATCCTGATAGATATCAATTTCGAAAAAGTATTTCCGATATATTATATCTCCTCACTGTCGAAAGCCAGCTTTAAGGTTGGTCTTTTCGAACAAGAGACAAACAGTAATGCCTTTGACCTGATGATTGAATTAAAGAAACCCTTCTCTGTCAAAGATTACCTTTCGCATGTAGTGCATTACCTTGAAATGATAAATTCAGGACAATCAGTATAAAAGACAATGAAAAGATTCAGAGGCACTGGTGTGGCCATAGTAACACCTTTTAAAAATGATTCAAGCATTGATTTTAAGGCTATGGGCTGTGTTATTAACCATGTTATTGACGGAGGCGTTGATTATATTGTAGCAATGGGTACTACCGGCGAGGCTTCCACGCTTAGCAAGGATGAAAGACAGGCACTGATATCTTATGTTGTCGAGGCAATTGATAACCGGGTACCTGTTGTTGCAGGTATAGGAGGCAATAATACCCAGCAAATAATCAATACAATAAGAGAATTGAATCTTGAAGGAGTTGATGGAATACTATCTGTTGCCCCTTATTATAATAAACCAAGCCAACAGGGTCTTTTTCAGCATTTCAAGGCTATTGCCACATGCAGTCCCATACCTGTAATCATTTATAACGTTCCGGGAAGGACATGCAGTAATATCAGTTCTGAGACCTGTCTTAAGTTAGCCCATGAATGTGATAATATCATAGCAATAAAGGAAGCTTCCGGTGACCTGGCTCATATAATGAGAATCATCAAAGGGAAGCCTGATAATTTCCTTGTAATCTCAGGTGATGACATGCTTACCCTGCCAATAGTAGCAGCCGGAGGAGCCGGAGTTATTTCAGTACTGGCCAATGCCTATCCGGCACAATGCAGTGAATTGGTAAATCACCTGTTGAAGAATAATTTCAAGGCTGCCCGCGAGATACAATTTAAGTTTCTGGAAATAACAGAATTGTTGTTTGCCGATGGCAACCCTGCCGGTATAAAGGCTTTTCTTAGTATTATGAACCTGTGCAGCAACAACTTAAGGTTACCTTTGGTACCTGTAAACCGTTCAGTCTATTCAAGGATACAAAAAGCAATTGAAGAGGCTGGATAGATGCGTTTATAAGTTATCGGGTCTGGGTGGACTGGCTCCGGGGGTACCTGCAGCCTGAGGAGCACCATGACAATGTTTGTATTTTTTCCCGCTCCCGCATGGACAAGGATCATTTCTCCCTACCTTTTTATCTACTCTTACGGGTTCGGTTTTCCTGTCTTTATCCTGGGGACTTCCTCCTCCGGCTCCGTACTGTGAAAAATCGCTCTTTTGTGTTTTCAGGTTCTCAACCTGTCTTCGACGTTGTGCTTCTTTAACCTGCTCGGGATCCTGTGTAGGTATATATCCCTTCATCAGGGTACCGACAACATCCTTATTTACCTTATCAAGCATGCCTTTAAACAATTCAAAAGACTCGAACTTGTAGATAAGGAGCGGATCTTTCTGTTCATAGGTGGCATTTTGAACAGACTGCTTTAATTCATCCATTTCACGAAGATGTTCCTTCCATGCATCATCTATTGTTGCAAGAACAACAGTTTTCTCATAAGCTTTAGCCAGTTCCTTTCCTTCTGATTCGGCTGTGGCTTTCAGGTTTGTTACTACCTGATATACCTTCACTCCGTCTGAAATTGGTACTACGACATTTTCATATACATGTGACATTCGCTCATAGACATCCTTCAGCACCGGATATGCCTGCTGTGATATAGCGTCAACTTTTCTTTTATAGGAATCAAGGACTTTTGCATATACCTTTTCGGTTATTTCCTGGGGATTTATTTTCAGAAATTCCTCTGAGGGCACCGGCGAGTCTATTGAAAATGTACGTATAAGGTCAAACTCAAATCCTTCATAATCACCTTCCGTGTGATATGTATCCACAACACTTTCGGTAACATCATACATTGAATTTGCCACATCAACGCTTAATCTTTCACCAAGGAGAGCATGTCTCCGTTTTTTATATATGACTTCCCTCTGGGAGTTCATCACGTCATCATATTCAAGCAGTCGTTTACGAATGCCAAAGTTGTTTTCCTCTACTTTCTTCTGCGCCCTTTCTATTGATCTCGTGATCATCTGATGTTGTATCATCTCACCTTCTTTGAGGCCCAGGCTATCCATTATACCTGCAATTCTTTCTGATCCGAAAAGTCTCATTAACTCATCTTCGAGTGACACAAAAAACTGTGATGATCCCGGGTCTCCCTGTCTCCCTGACCTTCCTCGCAGCTGTCGGTCTACCCTGCGTGATTCGTGCCGTTCAGTACCGATAATTGCGAGGCCTCCGGCTTCTTTAACTTCATCGGTAAGCTTTATATCGGTACCACGTCCTGCCATATTTGTGGCTATAGTAATTGTACCTGACTTACCTGCCTCGGCAACGATCTCAGCTTCTCTCTGATGTAATTTTGCATTAAGAACATTATGCTTCAATCCCTTCATTTTAAGCATCCTGCTTAGCAGTTCAGATATTTCAACGGATGTAGTACCCACAAGTACTGGTCTTCCCTGATGATTCATCTTTGCGATCTCATCAATTACGGCATTATACTTTTCCCGTTTTGTTTTATAGATAATATCTTCCCTGTCGTCTCTGACAACCGGTTTATTTGTTGGTATTACTACTACATCGAGTTTATAGATATTCCAGAATTCCCCGGCTTCTGTTTCTGCTGTTCCTGTCATCCCTGCCAGCTTATGATACATTCTGAAATAATTCTGAAGTGTTATTGTAGCATATGTTTGTGTTGCAGCCTCAACCTTAACATTTTCCTTTGCTTCAATAGCCTGGTGAAGCCCGTCAGAGTATCTTCTGCCTTCAAGTATTCTTCCTGTCTGTTCGTCGACTATCTTAACCTTATTATCAATAACGACATATTCTACATCGCGGTCAAAAAGGCTGTAGGCCTTAAGTAACTGAGTCATTGTATGAACCCTTTCCGATTTCACAGAATAATCCTGCAGAAGTTCATCCTTTAGCCTCAGTTTCTCCCTGTCAGACTGATCAGATTTTTCCAGTTCGGCTATTTTTGATCCCACATCGGGTAGTATAAAGAAACTGGCATCCTCGACAGAAGTTGAGATAAGGTCCAATCCTTTTTCTGTCAGCTCTATTGAATTCACCTTTTCATCGATAACAAAATATAGTTCCTCGGTTACTTTAGGCATCTCCTTGCTGTTATTCTGCATGTAGAAGTTTTCTGTCTTCTGCAACAGCGTCTTATTTCCCTCCTCACTCAGAAACTTAATTAGGGCATTATTCTTTGGAAGGCCTTTAAAAGCCCTAAGCAATAGTTTTCCTCCTTCCTGTGTGTTATCTTCGGAAATTAAACGTTTTGCATCTGCAAGAATCTGTGTTACAAGTTTTTTCTGGGCAGACACAAGCCTTTCAACCTGGGGTTTAAGTTCGTCGAACTGTTCCGTATCACTTTTAGCTGTAGGTCCTGAAATTATAAGTGGAGTACGTGCGTCATCGATAAGCACTGAGTCAACCTCGTCGACTATGGCATAATGGTGTTTACGTTGTACCAGGTCTTCGGGATTTATTGCCATGTTATCCCTCAGGTAGTCAAATCCGAACTCATTGTTAGTTCCAAAGGTGATATCAGCGTTATAGGCTTTCCTTCTCTCGTGAGAATTGGGTTTGTGTTTATCAATACAGTCGACTGTCAGTCCATGGAATTCATACATTGGTCCCATCCATTCCGAGTCGCGTTTTGAAAGATAATCGTTAACTGTCACTATGTGTACACCCCTGCCGGCAAGTGCATTCAGAAAGACAGGCAATGTGGCTACAACTGTCTTGCCCTCACCTGTAGCCATTTCGGCTATTTTACCTTTATGCAGGCCGACACCACCTATAAGCTGTACATCATAATGTACCATATCCCATATTATCTCATTCCCGCCTGCAATCCATTTGTTATCCCAATAGGCTTTATCACCTTTCACATTTATGCTTTCCCTTGTAGCAGCAAGGTCTCTGTCATATTGTCTGGCTGTTACCTCCAGAGTACTGTTTCCCTTAAATCTCCTTGCTGTTTCTTTCATTATCGCAAATGCCTCCGGAATATATTGATCAAGTATCTCTTCGAGCTTATCGTCGATTTGTTTTTCTATTTTATCAATCTCCGAATAGATCTCCTCCTTTTGATATATATCTTCTTCTTTTTCTGATCTGGCCTTAAGAGTTTTTATTTCATTCTCGTCTTGTTCTATATGTGCAAGGATTCCTTTTTTTATCTCAAGTGTCTTATCTCTTAACTGGTCATTTGAGATATCTCTGAGTTTTTCAAATTCGATATGGATCTTTTCCACATACGGATTAATCTCCCTGAGGTCCCTTTCATACTTATTTCCCAGAAACAACCCAAGTACTTTTGTTATAATATTCATTTTTAATCTGATTTACAGAATTCTGAAATTCACGCAAAATTAATCTATTTTTCTGATATAGGAGACCAAATGAACCTACAATAGATAATGCTTGCATGTATATATACAAAACATGCAAAAATCATACAATTAATAGTAAAAATGACTCCGTTTATTTTAAGGAGGACTTATCTCCCGGCTATTCCAGAAGCACATATTTTATTATTCTTCTGATATTGTTTCTGTGCAGGACAATAAAATATATACCCTGTGGCTGCCCGCTAATATCAAGTGTCATTACCTCACTCCCATCGGTCAGGCCCGATATTATTCTTGCTCCTGTGGAATTATATATATCATACCTGAATGGCATTCCCGGATTTTCCGGATTTTTAATCATTACTGATCCATTTCCGGGATTGGGGTATGCAATTGCAGTTTCAAATCCAATGTTTTCCACCTGGTCAATTACAGGGCCTATTTGTAAATCGTCGATAGCCCAGCCCCATCCGTGTGCATAAGGATCGGAGTATAGTCTGAATCTGATAAGAATAGTATCACCAGCTGAGACATATGTAGAAGTTTTCGGGAATATAATACGGTGAATCATCATTGATTCCTTACCCGTATATGTTGAGTTCATGTCATCAACAGAGCTGTTATATGCTGTTTCCCATGATTCAAGGTATCTCGAATCATACCCGTCGAAGAGGGGATACCAGTTTTTACCATAGTCGACAGAACTTTCCACGACAACATAATCATAGAAATCATCAGATCCAAATTCTGATTCATCCTCCCCGGGTTCGACAAGAACCAGCTCCGTATAGCTTATTATCATTCCATTTGCATCAAATTTTACCGGGTGTCGCAGCATTGCCGAGAGATTTAATTCGGCTCCCGAGGAGTCAGGACTTTCATATGGATGTGCTGAATGCAATCCGAAGCTCGTAAAATTATCCGGTTTGGTAATTTCAAATCCCTCGTTGAAAAAATCATCAGCTGCATCAGAGAAATCAGTTGAGTAATTATCAACTACAGGTCCGATATCCTCTATCATGATAGAATAAAATCCTTCGGCCGGAATCATTCTCATATTAGGATTTAAGGCTTTGTCGTATGCTATGATACGGTAACAGATAGAATCTCCCCCGTCGAGTGCAAGAACAGTAGCATTAATTGAATTGCTGAATTCATTTTTATCAGCAGCCTTGAGGCCGATAAACATACTGGCTCCGTCATTTACCTTATACTCAACATAAACAGTGTCTATTCCCAGGTTATCGCCAGCCTTTGCATCAAATCTGATAGTATCGATCCTGTCGAAGTAGTATTCTACAGGAAAGTGGGTTATTTCAGGCTTTACAGTGTCCAATCCAATATGAATTTTATACCGGTAACTCTCAACATATGATGGCGAACGATACAATCTCCCGAAATAGTCTTTTACATACATATAGTATTCAAGTTTTGTCTCGTAGGAAGATATCGGGATTATTGCACTGAAATCATCATCAGAAAGAGGTGATGTCATAAACAGTGTATCGCATGTTTCAAATTCATCAAAAGACCATACCAGTCCGAGCTCCTCACCGAAATAAGTTGTATCAGAGACTATTGATGCCAATATTTCAATTTCTGTCAGTTGTTCTTCAGTGTCGGGAGGATTGTCATGGGCTATCCTTGTATTAAGCCAGCCCATATCGCCCAGCATCGACATTGTAAGCTGACCCGGATTATGTATTGCTTCCCCCTTGTCGATAAATGGAGTCATCAGTGCATCAACATTAGCTGTTGAATCTTCGTCGAGATGGGCAATACTCGATCCCGGATCATATGCTGACGGTGCATACAGTTTAACTCTTTTACCTGAATTATAACTCCTTGTAACAGGACCATTGAAATAGATTGCTCCGCTTGTAATCTGTTCTTTAAGTTCGGAGGAAGGGTTAAGGAACAGAAGTGTATCAATCAACTTTTCACCGTCATAATTTTCGAGAAAAATGTCATATATCAAAGGGCGTAAATCCAATGTTCCCCATATTCCTGTTGATTCATCTGCATACATGCTGTCGTAGAAACCCAGACCATGAATAAATTCATGAATAATAACTGTAACGAGATCATATTGTGTTGAAGGTGTATTGCCGTCGGTACCTACATACCAGTTGACATCAGTATTAATGTTTATATAAATATCGGCTGCTGTTTCATGGTTAAGTCCTTCGCCATAAATTTTTTCAGCAAGAGCTATAGGGTAATATGCATTCGGATAGAGGGCATTTATTTCGCGTCCGTCGACGAAGGCTGCGGTGGTTGAATTACCAAGAACACCGGAAGTCATACTGCCTGCAGCTATAACAGCTGTCATTTCTATATCCGGAGGCAATAATGATTCGAGAATGGAGACAGCATAATTTACAGCTGTTCTTCCCCATGCAGGAACATCTGTAAAATATAGTGTTATTGATGCTCTTTGGCCTTTCAGGTTTTCCGTCTGAAAGAATTCTTTTGGCGGAGGAATATATATCTTCTTCACTTTATCACCGGCGTAGCATATGCTTGTTATGTCTGAATTTTTAACCAGTGTCTGCGAATTCAGATTAAGGCATATTATAATAATAAACCCGGCAAATAAGCTCAGTTTCTTCATTTTATTTCTTCTTGTTTAATATCGAGTAACTCCTCAATTTTGAAGATCATGTCATTCACGCTGAATGGTTTTGAATATATGGCATCAGCGCCCAGTGCCTTTGCAAGGTTAAGATAACTCCCTGGTCCGGCTTTACCTCCACCTGAGATAGCGATGATTTTTATTGATGGTTTTAATTCACGTATCCTCATTATCACTTTCAGTCCATCCTCGTCGGGCATTATCAGATCGGTAATCACCAAATCGGTAACTGAAGGTTTGAAATGTGTCAACGCCTCCTTTCCGTTCTCTGCTTCAAGTACAGTAAATCTTCGCCTGCTGAGTGAGACTTTCAGCATTGTCCTCAGGTCATTATCGTCTTCAACTATCAGAATACCAGGCATTTGATGCTATTACTTATAAAATCAATTTACATTATCAACTTAAAGACAAATTTATAGCGTTAATTATTTCCTTCAGCGAAACCGGTTTGGTAAGGTGCTGGGAAACAATTCCTGAATTTACCAGTTTTTCCTCTACGAAATCCTGATCAGAATCAGTAATACAGATACATGGTATTTTAATTCCATTATCGAGGAAATGTTTTATTATACTTTCGGTTCTCGCATGTTTCTCCTCCTGCATATAAATAATAAGGTCAGGTCTTGTTTTATCATCCTCTATTGTTCTGACAATATGTTGAAGATCTGACGAAATGGTTAAATTATATCCTGCACTTTCCAGTGCCATGGATAAAATCCGTGATTCATGCTTATTACCGCGTATAAACAATATTTTTCTTTTATTATTTCCTGATTTCGCTGCCACCTGGATAGTATCTCTTGAAACAGGCAAATAAACATTGAAAACCGAACCCTCTCCCACTTTGCTTGAGACAAGTATCTCCCCTCCCATTTCTGAAATAATACCATGGACTACCGATAAGCCCAAACCTGATCCTCTGCCTACTTCGCGTGTTGTAAAGAAGGGTTCAAATATTCTACTGAGCAATGACTGATCCATCCCTATTCCGGTATCTCTTATGGTAACAACGGTATATTCATCTGCGACAATATCTGCGTTGAGCTCTTTTTGCACTTCTTTATCTTTAGCCAGCTTAAGGTTCACATTTATAATTCCCTTATTATCACCCATTGCCTGTATTGAGTTTGTCATAAGATTCAGAAATACCCTGAACAACTGGGTAGGATCAGCGAAGGCAGGATATTCTCCTGACCGGATATTGCTTTTAATTTTAACACCTGACGGAGCAGCAGATCTTATAAAACCTATTGTTTCCTTTAGTATATCATAAACGTTTATATTTACTTTTTCCTGTTCTATCTGCCTGCTAAATGCGAGTATCTGTTTTGTCAATGACCTGGCTTTTGAGACAGACAACAATATTTTTTTTACATTTTCAGCCAGGGGTGAAGATTCCGGGAGATCATTCTTTAGTAATTCAGAGTAACCTGATATTGTTGTAAGTATATTATTAAAATCATGTGCAATACCTCCTGCAAGGGCACCTATAGTTTCCAGTTTCTGGGCCTGGAGCAGCCTGTTTTCAAGCATGAGCTCGCGAGATGAATCCTCAAAAGAAAAGTCGATAAAGCAGGGATTGGATTTTTCATCGACAATCATAAAAGAACTGATACGGCACACTAATTCTCCCCCTGCAAATGTTTTCAGGTTGACCCTTCCAAAGGATTTCGGTTTACCATCCATCAACTGTTCCAGATGAAGATCAAAAAGTCCTTCTTCAGCATACAAAGAGCGGAGATTGGTTTTTTCAATGATTTTATCATCATGGCAATCCATTATCATCATGAATGCCCTGTTGGCATGCATCATTTTTCCATCGGGTCCGCAGCGGAGGAAACCTATCGGCAGGTTTGTTTCAAATCTTCGTAATTCTTCCTCTCTTGATGTAGCTTTTCTTTCAGTCAGTTTAAGATCAGTTATGTCAAAAGTCTCTGCCAGAAGATGTGTTATCTTTCCCGACTCAACAGGAATGGGACGAAACACTACTTCGAAATACCTTTTGCCTGATTGCGGAACATTAAAAGAGGCTTCGTATTTTACAGTCCTCCCTGTAAAACATTTGTCGATATTCTTTTTTATATTTTTTTGAAAGACTTCGTAGCCCCATATATCTCCGAGTGATTTGCCCACAATAGAATGCTCCATGCCCTTTTGGGCATTGCAAAACATAGTATTTACTTTCTCATAAACATAATCCCTGTTTATAATACTGATCATCGATCTTGAATGGTTCAGGATATAATCTGAAAAATGTTTTTCCTGTGCCAGATAATTCAGATGTTCCCTTTGACCTGATATATGGTTATCTGTATTCACTTTGCCCGGATTCTGTGTAGCCTGATCATTGGCATTAATTTATATCAAGGTTAAAAGCTTTCCTGAAAACATTAAGAACAGGGTATTTACCCTGGAGGTAATTATATTTCTGTTCATCGGTATAAAGTACCTCGTTTGTCTCGGTAATATCTACAGATGTTTCAATATCCAGTTCAGTAACCCGGAATCTGGATCTTATGAAGCCTGTTAGTTTAGGTTTGTAGTTCTGAACGAACAGGTCTCGCTGGGTTGCATTGCTCAGATGGATTCTGATTGTATGCTCATCCTCAATTTCCGGTTGAATGGATTTAAACATGCTCACTACCCTTGTCCCCTCACCCTTTAGTGTGTCGACAAATTCATTCCAGGCTTTTCCGAATTCATCTTCCGTAAATTCAAGCTTCCCGCCGGATATGTTATTGACATCATTCTCTTCTTTCAGTTCATCACCCTTGTCTTCTTTCCTCTCCTTTTCTGATATGATGTCTTTAATTGAAAAAGTCCTTGGCGGCTTTTCAATTACCGGAATATGTTTACTCTCTGTTTTTTCCTTCTCCTCTGCTTTTCTGACTATCTCAGATTTTGGCGGAGGGCTTATTTCCTTTTCTTTTTTAGCCGGGACTACTTCGTCATTCTTTTTTTTTTCATTCTCTGTTACAGTCTCCCCTGTAATCCTGCATAATTTTATTAGTGCCAGTTCGGTATGAAGCCTTGTGTTTTTACTGCTTTTGTAGGAAATATCACATTCACTTCCTATCTCAAGGGCACGGTAGAGAAAATCAACCGGACATTCACCAGCCTGCTGCAGATATCTGTTTTTTACCGATGGAGTTGCTTCCAGGAGATCTATTGTAACTTCATCTTTACTTACAAGAAGGTCGCGGAGGTGACTGTTAAGACCTGAAATAAAATTATGTCCGTCAAATCCTTTTTCCAGTATCTCATTGAAAGTAACCAGGAGAGTCGATACATCGCCTTCGAGTGCTGCCTTCACACATTTAAAATAATATTCATAATCGAGAATATTAAGGTTTTCGATAACATCTTTGTATGTTATCTTCTTTCCGCACAGGCTTACTATCTGATCAAATATTGACAGAGCGTCCCTCAGGGCACCATCAGCTTTTCGTGCAATTATATGCAGAGCCTCCTCTTCGATACTTACAGATTCATTATCTGCCACATATTGTATTCTTTTGACTATATCCTCAATTCTTATCCTGTTAAAATCAAATATCTGGCATCTCGACAGAATAGTCGGTATTATTTTATGTTTTTCGGTAGTTGCCAGAATGAATATAGCATGGGATGGTGGTTCCTCGAGAGTTTTCAGAAAAGCATTAAAGGCGGATGAGGACAGCATATGAACCTCATCTATTATGTAAACGCTGTATTTGCCTATCTGTGGAGGTATCCTTACCTGCTCATTCAGGCTTCTGATATCTTCAACCTTATTGTTTGAAGCGGCATCCAGTTCATGAATATTAAATGATCTGAGAGTATTAAAAGAGACACATGACTCGCATTTATCGCAAGCTTCGCCATTGTCTTTCAAATCTGTGCAATTGATAGTTTTTGCAAGTATCCTTGCACAGGTTGTCTTTCCTACTCCCCTGGGACCACAGAAGAGATATGCCTGGGCAAGATGTTTATTCTTTATGGCATTTTTAAGTGTATTGGTTATAGTATCCTGTCCCACCACCATATCGAATGTGGCAGGTCGGTATTTTCGGGCTGAAACGATGAAATTTTCCATAAATTATTGACTTTCCGGGTCAAATATTTTTTACAGTACAAATATAATCAAAATGCCAACCCCGGATATTCAGTATTAAAAAATACCCTGAACGGTCATAAAAAACATCCTTTTATACAGATATATTCATGTAAATTTACATCTAATATTTTATTTAAATGAAAATAATTGTACTTTTGCGAGCCAAAATAATTTAAAAACAAACGATTAGTTATTATGTTAAACCATTACGAAACCGTTTTCATTGCAACTCCCGTTTTATCTGAACAACAGATGAAGGAAGCGGTATTAAAATTCAAGAAGGTTATCACCGACAATAGTGGTGAAATCGTTCATGAAGAAAATTGGGGCCTGAAGAAGCTGGCCTATCCTATTCAGAAAAAATCAACAGGTTTCTATTATCTTATCGAATTTACTGGTCCCGGAAGCCTTATTGAAGATCTCGAGGTTCAATACCGCCGTGATGAGAGGATCATCAGATTCCTGACATTCAAAATGGAAAAATTTGCGGTGGAATATGCTGAAAAGAAAAGAAGACAGAAAGAGAAAGAAAAAGAAAAAGAATCAGAACAAATCAACGAGGAATAAGATATGGCACAGAACGAATCAGAAATCAGGTATTTGACCCCGCCTACAGTAGAGGTTAAAAGAAAGAAATATTGTCGTTTCAAGAAAAACAGGATCAAATATATTGATTATAAGGATCCTGAATTCCTAAAGAAGTTCCTTAACGACCAGGGCAAAATATTACCCCGCAGAATAACGGGAACATCGCTTAAATATCAGAGAAAAGTTGCAAAAGCTGTTAAAAGAGCACGCCACATTGCACTTCTGCCTTATGTTACAGATCTTTTAAAATAAGGAGGTACTACGATGGAAATCATTTTACTTCAGGATGTTAATAAACTGGGACAGAAAGATGATCTGATAGAAGTTAAACCTGGTTATGCAAGGAATTACCTTATCCCCCGAGGTTTTGCCATTGCTGCCACTCCCTCAGCAAAGAAAATGCATACTGAGAACCAGAAACAAAGAGCACATAAAGAAGAAAAGATCAAGGTTGCCGCAGAGGAGATGGCTGAAAAAATGACTGATCTGAATATAGTAATAGGTGCAAAAACAAGCTCCTCAGGTAAGATATTCGGATCAATAAACACCATACAAATAGCTGAGGCGCTCAAAGAACAAGGATTCGAAATTGACCGTAAAAATATCTCGCTTCCTGGTGATCAGATCAAGGAGGTAGGTAAATATACAGCTACTATCAGGCTGCACAAGGAAGTAAATGTTGAAATTGGTTTTGAAATAAAGACTGAGTAGTCTTATTTCATTGCTACTGTCTCTATCTCAATCAATGCTCCCAGAGGCAGGTCTTTTACTGCAAAAGCTGCCCTCGCCGGATGATTTTCGGTATAATATTGTGAATATACTTCATTCATGGCTTTGAAGTCATCTATATTATCCAGGTAGCAGGTCGATTTTACTACATCAGCAAAAGTATAACCTGCTTCCTCGAGAACAGCCTTTATGTTCCTCAATACCTGGTGGGTCTGGACAGTAATGTCTCCTTCAATAAGTTTGCCTGTATCAGGATCCAGAGCAACCTGTCCTGAAACATATAAAGTACCGTTTTTTTCCACTGCCTGGCTGTATGGGCCCATGGCTGCCGGAGCTTTACTGGTTCTGATAATTCTTTTCATCACATAAGGTTTTAATAATTATCATGGTAATCATATCGCCGTTCATATTTAAGATCAGATAATACGGCTGCTTTTACATTTATGGTGAATGTCCACATTTTCATATATCCGATCGGGAACCAGCTAAATCCCATCTCCCAGCAATGAAGGTCACGTGAGAACTGCAGCTGGGAAGTAGTTATCTTTTTTTGCTTGAAATCATAGCCCGACCGGTATACAATAGACATTTTTTTAGTCAGTTGTACATTCCCGTTGACCGAAATGGTATGAGATATTCCTGAGGTCACTCCTGGTTGTGCATAACTTACATTATAGTTGTATCTGACATTCATGCTCCATGGAACATCAAATTCGGCATATCCGTATTCATCAAATCCTGGCGGGTATTCAGAAGCGGCAGGTAATCCGCCGGCACCGGGCCTCTGTGTACCCTGGGTATTTGTCCTTGATTGTGATGATGTGCTTGTCTTCTTTTTATCCCTTTGCAAAAGGTCGCTCACGCTGAAATCAAGACTTACTCCAAATCTGGTAAGCCGCAGAGGTTTACGGCTTTGACTGAAATAATAGGTTGCCACCTGGCGGCCTTCAGGACTAAGTCCATACATCGAAAAACTGGCATTTGCTGAAATACCTATTTCTTCAAAAAGCGTTGTCCGCAGATTCATCGCTACAGGAGACCAGGGCATGGAATCAGCAAAGATATTATAGGAGGTGGAAATACCGAAATTATCGATCAACTTGACATTCTGTGCCTTACCTGTTGTGTCTCCACGCTGGAACACCTTGGCTTCCAGAATATTTATAAGGCTGAACGAAATACCACCGTTTTTCTTTGGTGATGAAGGTGTTCCAAAAATATTTCCATCAAAGATTGAATAATTTCTCGTATTGCCGGCTGTATCAGTCTGTACATCGTAATACATTTTTGAACTCAGTCCGTTAAAGTAAGGAATAAAATTAAAGCTTACTGATGGTTTGATAACATGCCGTATTGCATCTACCCTTGAATCGGGATTAACAAAATCGAATATACCGAATATCTGCGGGCTGTATCCCGCACTTATTGAAGGATTGATGGCATGGCCGTAAAATATTCCTGTAAGGGTGTCAGTCATCAGTTTCTTCAGGTCCGAATCCCAGCGTTTTATATATTTACGCGTATAGCTAACACCCTCATATGTTAACGACGGAGATATGGAAAAGTTATTGAAAGGACGTATTTGTAGACTTAAAGGTGCTTTATGTTGAAAACCGTTATTCATATCATTCCACACTTCATTCGTAAAAAGCAGGCTGTCCTGTGTATTAATCCGGTTGTCAATTATAGCCGAATATTGAAATGAAAGCTCCTGCCACCATTTCTTTGTCGCACTTCCTCTCCCCTTTAAAGGGTATATCCGTGAAGTACTGAAATTAACCTTGGGAAGGTTCAGGCTTACTGTCTTATTCTTTACATTCTGGCTATGATTCATACTTGCTGACAAATTGAATGGTGTTCCCGCCCAGGTTCTCGAATAGCTTATACTTGACTGCCGTTGTGTGGTAATATGCTGATTAAGGTCGTAACTGTTCTCCCTGTCGAACCCTGCTGACCTCATATTGACACTTGCATTAAACCGGGATCCCGGCCTGGCCTTTGCATTCTGACTGTATGTCCATCCGAGGCTATAGTTTGTTTGCTTTCGATAATCTTCAAGTCCCTTATGACCACTTACATTATTAGCATAACTGAATGAGAAATTCCCGCTGTATTTATAAAGCTTGTTATAGGATGTCTGCGCACTAACCAGCCATGAGCCGTTAGTAAAGATATTACCCATCAGGGTCAGATCAAAATAATCGTTTATGGCAAAATAATAACCCCCATCCTGAAGGGCATAACCCCTGTTTGCCTCATAATGGGGCTTTGGTATAAGAATACCTGATGCAGCTCTTTTGGTCTGGATCGGGAAATAGCCGAAAGGAATGTAAATAGGCAGTGGTATCCCCTCCAGCACAAGGTTCCCGGGACCAGAGATAATCTTTTCGCCCGGATATACTTTTGCTTTTTTAAGTGCAATGTAAAAATGAGGAGTATCAAGATCACATGTCGAATAGGTGCTGTTGTAAACATTTGAGGTTCCGTCCTCGAGCAGTTTTGTGACCTGACTGTGTAAAAGCCCCTCCTCCTGCTGAGTGATAATATTCTTGACAATAGCTTTTTTTGTCTTGAAATTATATCTTAATGTATCTGCTTCAAATTCATCGGAGCCTGATTTAAAATATGGTTTACCTGTTACCATACCTGTGGAGTCCATTATTCCGACAGCATAGATCTGGTTATTATCCATATTAAATATGATCGAATCAGCCTCTATAAGTATATCTCCATAGTTCACTTGCCCTTTACCTATCAGAGTAACATTTCGGTTTACAAGATCATTTATTTTTTTCCCGGAAGCCTGATATGTTACCTGCTGGTCAATAGCATCGGCAGCAATATTTCTTAGTGTAATTATAGTATCAGTAGAAGTAATCTGACCTTGTATCGGCCTTATTTCTGTTATAACTGTATCCTGCTGAGAGTACAATAAAGTAAAACGGACCAACACAAGGAACACCACAATGAACCGTTTTTCTTTCAAAAAATACAACTTAAATACTATTTTTGCACAGTTAAGGTTTGATTCTTGGATGTTAGCGGCAAAACTATTAAAAAAACACAAACCAAACATGGGTACATTGCTTAAAAACGGAAAACAGAACCCTAATAATATATATTACGCAGCTATATTTATCTTTTTTTCATTAAGTCTGGTTTATGCCAGTGCCGGAATACCCGAAAAAGGACCGGAAAAAAAATGGGTAATAGTAATTGATCCGGGACATGGAGGCAGGGATGCCGGAGCACTCGGAACATACAGCAAAGAAAAGGAAATAAACCTGGCAATAGCTTTAAAAACAGGTTATTATCTTGAAAACAACCTTGATAATGTTAAGGTTATTTATACCCGGAAGGATGATTCAACTGTCGATCTTATAGACCGGCCTAAAATTGCCAATAAAAACAAAGCAGACCTGTTTATTTCCATTCATGCCAACTGGGCTAATTCAAAGAATGTAAGAGGTGCTGAAACATTTGTCATGGGTCATACCAAAGACCAGGCAAACCTTGAAGTGGCAATGAAAGAGAATGAGGTGATCTTACTCGAAGAGGACTACACGACAAAATATGCAGGGTTTGATCCTACCTCTCCGGAATCATACATAATGTTCACCCTTACACAAAACATATATCTAGAACAAAGTACCAAGCTGGCTGCCAAGATACAGAACCAGTTCAACGAAAGGGTAAACAGAAAAGACCGCGGTGTCAAACAGGCAGGTTTCTGGGTTTTATTTAACACATCAATGCCGAGTGTTCTTATAGAAACAGGCTTTATCACAAACCCTGACGAGGAAAAATACCTTAATTCCCAACAGGGGCAGGACTACCTGGCATCTGCAATATTCAGGGCATGCAGGGATTATATCAATGAGATAGAACTTATGAGCAATATTTCGACTGTCAGAAGTCCGGAAATACCGGAAAGAGGTCCTGACGGCCAGCTAACCATCACTGATCAGCTTGTTTTTATGGTACAGGTGGCAACCACCGGGTCGAGGACTGAAATTAAACCTGAAAACTTCAAGGGGCTTACTGATATAGTAGAAATAAACACACAAAACAGATATAAATATGCTACAGGGATATTTGCCGAATATATGGAAGCTGTGCAGCACAGGAAAAAAATTGAGACAATTTACCCTGACGCATTCGTCATCGCTGTAAAAGACAACAAAATATTACCTTTACAGCAGGCATTGGAATTAAAAAGGAACCAGTAATGATTAAAATCTCAAACGAAATAAAGATTGGTGCCGTTGCACTGATAACCATAGTAGCATTTATTTGGCTGTATAATTTCCTTAAGGGCAAAGATTTCTTTAAGAACACCGTAAACTACTATTGCATCTATGATGAAATAGGCGGTCTGGCAGAATCGAGTCCCGTCGAAATAAACGGATACAAGGTAGGTGTGGTACAATCGATAGGCTTACTGGATGAAACCAGTGGAAAATTGCTGGCTACATTTTCTGTAAGCAAAGATTTCAAGCTTCCCACGAACACTGTTGCGGAAATAGTTCCCGTATCGATAATTGCAGGTATGAAAGTACATTTCCTGTTCGGTGACGGACCTGGCACATACTCGCCAGGTGACACCATTCCCGGAAGGCTTACAGAATCATTGCTGACAACCATCGAAACGGAGCTCTTCCCCATAAAAAGACGTATTGAGGATCTGCTTGATGTTCTTGATTCCGTGGTCGTGTCAATCGACGAAATATTAACTCCCGAATTCAGGGAGAGTTTTGAGAGCTCTGTAGTGAACCTTGGAAATATAACCGGAAGTGTAGATAACATACTGGGAACAAAGGAGAAAGAACTAAAAGAGACTCTTGAGAATATCACCAGGTTTTCACAGATGCTTTCTGATAATTCCGAAAATATGGGCGATGCCCTCAGTAATCTGAAATCGGTTACAGACACACTTGCAGCTGCCGATATATATACTTCTGTGGCCAACCTGAAAACAAGTCTTGAAAATACCTCACAACTGCTTGAAAATTTAAATGAAGGCAAAGGGAGTGCAGGGCAGTTACTCGTCAACGATACACTTTATATGAATATGTCGTCGAGTCTGGAGAATCTGAACCTGCTTTTGGAAGATCTTAAAGCTAATCCGAAAAAATATGTTCATTTTTCTCTGTTCGGAAGAAAATAAATCTCCTTTTCAATTTTATTTTTATAAAATTCAGTGTATCTTGAGCTTGAAAACGATATCATAAATTGATGTCAAAATTGTCGTATTAATAAACCCTTCTTGTTGATTTTTGAGTAATCTCACATAACAAATTGTAACACACTGCCAAATCACACCAACAGCTCGTAGTAGACTAATAATCAGAATAATATAGAATCATAAAATATTTCTTATTATAAGTAATTGAACTATAAAAACATATACTTTTTTTGAAAAAATCAAGTAAAAAAAATTTTTTTTTTAAGTTTTTTTTTTACAAATATTGCTATCTGAATCAGCTTGTAGAAAACCCTGAATTACTAATATCACTTTTAAATGAACAAAACACATCATGATGTCTGGAATAATTGTCTGAATATTATACGTGATATTATTCCGGCTGTCAGCTTTAAAACATGGTTTGAACCAATTATTCCCCTGAAACTTGAAAACGATGTACTTACTATTCAGGTACCGAGTCCTTTTTTCTATGAGTACCTCGAAGAGCAATACATCGACATACTCAGGAAGACACTCAGGAGGGAGATTGGCAATGATGCAAAGCTCGAATATAATGTCGTGATGGAAAATGCAATCTATTCAGATGGCAAACCATATACCGTAAGGTATCCGTCACGAAACAAAGCAGACCTACACAATAAGCCGGTTCAGGTTCCATTTGACGTAACCCAGCCCTCGATCAAGAATCCATTTGTGATTCCGGGGATAAAAAAAATACATTTTGATCCCAAGCTTAATCCTGACTATAATTTCAACAACTATATTGAAGGTGAGTGTAACAGACTTGCCAGATCTGCCGGTATTGCTGTAGGCAATAATCCCGGTGGTACAGCATTCAATCCGCTGATGATTTACGGTGATTCAGGTCTCGGTAAAACCCATCTTGCACAGGCAATAGGAATACTTGTCAAGGAAAAGCATCCCGATAAGATTGTCCTTTATGTTAATGCAAACAAATTTCAGACCCAGTTTGTCGAATCTGTAAGGAATAATAACAAGAATGATTTCCTCCATTTCTACCAGATGATAGATGTCCTCATTCTGGATGATGTACATGAATTTGCCGGCAAGGAGAAAACCCAGGATACTTTCTTTCATATTTTCAATCATCTGCATCAGTCAGGCAAGCAGCTTATACTGACCTGCGACAAACCGCCTGTTGACCTCCAGGGTATGGAGCAACGACTTCTTTCAAGGTTCAAATGGGGTCTGCAGGCTGATCTGCAACGCCCTGATTACGAAACACGTCTGGCAATACTGAAAAAGAAAGCCTATAATGACGGTATTGAATTATCAGAAGACATATTTGAGTTCCTGGCAGTTAATATCTCCAACAATATAAGGGAACTGGAAGCAGTACTGATCTCTCTATACGCCCAGTCGACCTTAAACAGGAAAGAGATCACACTCGACCTTGCCAAGATGATGGTTGAAAAACTCATCAGTACGGCAAGAAGGGAGATTACAATTGATTTTATCCAGAAGATAGTATGCGATTACTATAAAATACCTGTCGATCTTATACAGGGTAAGACAAGGAAGCGTGAGATAGTACAGGCGCGCCAGATATCAATGTACTTTTCGAAGAATCTTACAAAGGCATCACTGGCCAGTATCGGATCGCATATCGGTGGTAAAGATCATGCGACGGTACTGCATGCATGCAAAACCGTTAACAACCTGATCGATACCGATAAACATTTCAGGAACCAGATAAACGAGATAGAAAAGAAACTGAAAGTATGAGGAGGCTTTTGAGACATCCTCTTTTATTTCCGGCTCCTGAAATTCTTTCTGTCTATATCCTTAACACATCTGAAACCTACTGTGGAACTTCTGTCAAAACCGGGAGACACCAGCAGCATGATTTGCGTTTTATTGAGCGGTTGCGGCCCTCCCTCTATATACCACCAGCTTGATTCGGGATGAAAATAGCTACCACCCCTTATTACAATAAAATAATAGGCTCCATTGAAATACATATCATTTGTCATCTGCCAGATGTTGCCTACCAGATCCATAACACCATATGGGCTCTCTCCTTTTCTGAAAGCATCTACCGGTGTTGGTCTGCCAAAGGCATTATTACAGTATGTACCATGAAATTCATTACCCCATGGCCACAACCGTTTGTCAGTACCCTGTGCAGCCAACTGCCATTCAGCTTCCGTGGGTAGTCTTTTACCTGCCCATTCCGCATATGCCTTTGCATCCTTATAACTAATGTAAATAACAGGGTAATCGTCCTGGCCCTGCTTATATATACCAGATTCCCAGTGTCTTAAATAGCCTATTGTGTCTTCAGGAAAGTACCCGGTACTTGCAATAAATTCGTAATAAGCTGCATTTGTAACAGGATATTTATCTATCAGGAAACTATCAACCTTTATTGTTTTTCCGCTGACATCAGGATAAGGAATAAAATCTTCGCGGGTAGTTACATCAAAGGAAAAATCGGTTCCGGGGATAAGTACCATATCATCGGGAACATTAACAGCCAGATCTGTCAGAGTTACTTTGCTGATGATCCAGGGTTTACCGCCTTCAAGCCTCAGAACATTCTCATCTCTAAGTCTTTCGTTTTCGATAAGCTGGATGACTATCTTGCCTTCGAAATATCCGAACAGGTCTTTGAGGCTGATCACAGTATCGTTGTCAACCATCAATTCCCTGTATTCGGTTTGATATGAAGGATCTCCTTTCCAGATTACTACCTTACCTGAATCCTGTCCCTTTATATGTACAGAATCACCCTTCAATTCTGACTGAAGCAGATCAGGCAGCTCAGCAATACAATCTACCGAGCCTTCTCTTCTTGTTCCCGAATAAACAGAATGCCATCCGTCAGCCACACACCTGACCAATGTCTTTTCAGGTACCAGGTTTTCGTGATTCCACAATGAGACATAATGTTTCCCTTCCGGTTTATCTACTTCAAAAAGCTCTCCGTTAATTCCTTCCGGTCTCATATTTAAAACCGTATAGATAATCTTGTCTCCCGACTTCCATTTATTTACATATACATTGTCCAATGTGGTCCTTATAAGCGGAGTCCAGTCATAGTCAAGGAAGGCATCATTATTTTGCCGGAGGATGAAGGTTGTTTTTGCCAGAAATTGAAGGTCTGCTTCGAAATCCTCATTCCTTCCGCCGGGTCTGTACATGTTCAGTTCAGATCCATAACCGTTGAAAAAAGCTATTGCCAGTTCGCGATGTAATATATCCTCTCCCACATCACAGACCCTGAATATTGAAAAATCAGGTTTGATAAGCTTGTTGAGATTCAGTTCAGGACTCATAAAGATAGCATTATGAACACGACCTGATATTATTCCCGGCATATCCTTTGGTATTGCCATTCCTTCGGAATACATTATCACGCCTTTACGTACGCTGTCAGCTGCTGCCTGTAGTTCATAGCTTGAGCTGCCTCGTGTATCCAGTACTACTCCGTCGGCTTCTGTCTCTTGAATGATACGTGCCAGACCTTTCAAATGATCTTCCTCTTTTGTACTCTGATCCCACGGGTTATATGAAATAAAGAATTTTGTACCCGAGAGCCTTGACATATTGGCAAAATTCCGGAGCTGTGATGTTCCACCCGGCAGGTCGGCATACAGGTCCCACTGGTTTCTCTGGTCAAGCCCCAGCCTGGGCCATGTCGGCCAGATACAAAAGACATCATAATGATCGAAGAGATCTACACCTTCCCGTATCACATCGGGGAATGTATATTTACCTGTAATGTGATCATAAAACTCCCTGTCCCATGCCATCTGAAGTATCATCAGATAGCTCTCTTTTATCCAGGCGAGATCTTCACGTTCATAAAGTGAATTATCAAATTCTTCCAGGTCGTAAAGATATCTGTCCCTGAACATCAACCTGAGTCCCTCCTGCCACTCCCCACTGTATGGTTCAGCATACATTACATAGGATACTTCGGTACCGGGATATAATATCGTCTCATACCTTCTCCTCTGTCCCCCTTCTGTATTCCTTCGCCTGGTAAGAGCACATACGGAGTAATCACTATTTCCTGCACTTAATGATGAATAGCCCATCTCCCATGCATTATCCGGCAGTATTACTCTTACCGGTTTGTACCCGGGACGGAAGAGAAATGCCCGTGCAAGACCGGGAGGACCATTCCCTGTAATATATACAGACGAAGGATCTTCTCCAAAAGGGATAATATTACTAAGGACAAGGGTGTCAATCCCGGTATTCTCAAAAAGTATTTCCGATGTCCATGACACATCCGAATATCCCTTCACATAAGTGGTTACTTTTATTGTACTACTATCAAAAAACTGGACATAGGAATCTTCATGCATAACAGCTTCCCTGTCGGCTGTATTATAATATTTTCCGTCGAGAAGGAAACTAAATAACGGCCTGTTTCCGTTAACATTAATAATTGTACTGTCGTGAAGAATAATATTTTCTGTAATAAGCCCTTTCCCATCAGACAATCCGATTTCCATAATCGCCTGTGGTAATGCAGAATACGACGACAACAGCAATAATACAAGGCAAGTCCGGAGCCTTATTCCGAACAATAACTTTTTAATTGACATAGAATAATGATAGAACAAAATTTCTCAACAAAATATATTTAAACGACCTGAGAGAAAAATACAAAAATCCTGCCGTAAAATATAACAAATTTTTGCATAAATAAAATGAATCCATAAACTTACAGAACTGTCATTTTTTATTATACAAATAATTTATAATTTTAAAGTTCAAAGAGAGCCTGATATGTTAATGTCTAAGTCTTTCAGAATATTAAGATACCTCCTGTTATTTCTACTGATAGGTATATTTTCAGGATGTGTTGCAGCACGGCAGAATCCCTATCACAGGAAGAAATCAAGGTCCTCGAGGGTTAGTACGACTCAATTGGGAAGAAACAAATACTATTTTTCAAACAGTTACCAGAAAAGGTTAATTCGCGGTTACAAGAAAAAATAGTACCCGGGTCACTCATCAAATTCGAGACTCAAACCGTCATAAGCGAGCATAATATTGGCGGTCAATTCTGAAGCAACCTCTTTGTATATACCCATTTGATGACTTATATGTGTAATAAAAGCCTTCTTCGGGGATATTTCCCCGATAAAATCTATTGCTTCACGCAGATTAAAGTGGGAAATATGCTTTTGCTTCCTTAAGGCATTTATAACCAGATATTTAACGCCATAAAGTTTTTCCTTACTCTCTTCAGGAACATAGCTGGCATCAGTTATATATGCAAAGTTACCTACCCGGAACCCGTATATTTCAAGATCCATATGTCTGACTCTCACAGGTATTATTTCAGTTTCCCTGATTTTAAACATGTCGGGAGGTATGGTATTAAGCCTTATTTTTGGTACTCCGGGATACCTTTTCTCTGAAAACACATATTCAAATTCTCTTTTAATGGCTATCTGAACCCTTTCCTCGGCATATACATCTATAGCATCCTGGCTTTTATAATTAAATGCCCTGACGTCGTCCATGCCTGCGATATGATCTTTATGTTCGTGTGTTAAAATAATAGCATCCAGTCTTCTGACATTTTCCCTGAGCATTTGCTGACGGAAGTCGGGACCGGCATCAAAAACCAGGACAGTATTTCCCGTTTCAAGAAGCAGTGAAGTTCTGAGCCTTTTATCACGTGGGTCTTTTGAAAGGCATGTATCACAATCACAAGCTATTACAGGAACACCCTGGGATGTACCCGTTCCCAGAAAAGTAATTTTCACTTTAAGATCTATTATCCGGCAAACCTATATTAAAAATATATAAAAGCCAACAGGAAAGGTATTTTTATTAAACAGATGTATTTTGTTATATTTGATAAAATCAAAAAACCGTGAAAGGCAGGATATGGCTCATACCTGTGACTCTTGGCGGAATAAACTATGACGAAGTTATTCCGCGCAAAGCCTTAACAATCACAAGGCGGTTAAGGTATTTCATTGTAGAAAACGTAAGGAGTGCCAGGAGGTTCTTAAGGCTCATCGACAGACATTTCCCGATTGATGAAACTGTATTTTTTGAGCTGAACAAGCACACTGATGATGCTGAGATAAGCAATTATCTTGATCCTGTCCTCAAAGGTAATGACATTGGTCTCATGAGTGAAGCAGGTCTGCCGGGCATTGCAGATCCGGGAGCCATAATAGTGGCAGAAGCACACAGAAAAGGAATAACCGTCACTCCTCTCGCAGGTCCCTCATCGATCATCATGGCTCTTATTGCCTCAGGTATGAGCGGTCAGACTTTTACATTCAACGGTTATCTTCCGGTTAAGCCGGCAGACAGGGAAGCCAGACTGAAAGAACTGGAGCTTAAGGCACATAAAGAAGGATATTCCCAGATATTCATGGAAACACCATACAGAAACCAGGCAATGCTTGAATCAATCTTTAAGGTATGTAATAAGAACAGTTTATTATGTATAGCCGCTGATATAACACTCTCTACTGAATCAATAAAAACAATGAAAATATCAGAATGGAAGAATAGTGTGCCTGATCTTGGCAAAAGACCGGTAATATTTGTCTTATATTAAAAACAATATTCTCAGATACCCCGCACGATTTTTACAAGGGAAACTTCATAAAGTATAGGTGTGTATGCCGGAAAGTAATAGCCGCTCTGTCCGTAACCCAGATAAGACGGAACAATCAGCAGTGATTCTCCCCCTTCACTCATATATGATACACCTTCTTCGAAACCCTCAAGAAGATAACCTCCTATAGGAGAGATAAGTGTATCGGTAGTACCTATATTGGTACTGAATATTCGTTCATTAGAAAGGTATTTTGCAGTATAGAAGATATAAGCTGTATCATAAGTCTCTATTGCAGGACCTGTACCGGCTACTGTTTCAAGATAATACAATCCACTGGGTTTCAGCTCAAAATTCAGATCAGGATTATCCTTAAGGTAATCCTGTATAAGGCTCTCCTCCTGTTTTTCGAAGCTCTTCGTCGACAGACAGGATGTTACAGTAAATATTATCAGGGTAAAGAGTATGAGACTATTTTTTCCGGACATCAGAAATATCAATTTAGGTTTATGCATAAGTATCATAAATCGTTCCAATTATCAGTCCTGCCTATCGACTGAAACATTATAAATAATTATTGCTCTTGGAGGTATTTTATCTCCATCGCCTATGATACCGTATGCCAGAAATGGGGGGATAATGAATATTGCCTCTGCTCCCGGTTTAAGTAATCTTAATCCCTGATCCAGTCCTGCTTCTATATCACTACGGCCCAAAATAAATTCCTTCGGTCCGGATTCCTTTGATGAATAACAAAATGTACCATCGATTAACGAGCATTCATATTCCATTATTATCCTGTCATTATCTGTAAGATATTCACCACTGCCTTCGGATAATATCTGGTACCATAATCCTGACTCTGTCTCAGACATTTCCAGGCTTTTTCTCTCAATATAATTTTGTATCCTCTCCCTGTCTTTCTGAACCATATATTTGTTAAGTTCAGCCATCTCTTCCTTGCCCGGACCAGGCTTATCTTTTGTTGTCTTCTGTCCTGAATTGCATGCAATAACAGCCGGTACGAATAATATCAGAATAAGGATATTTATCTTCATTTCCTTTGTTTGAGATACTCACCATAAAACTCTTTAAGTACCTTAAGAAAATAATCAATAGTATTTTCAAGAGTATCATAGTAGTCTCCTCCGGATGCATTTAAATGACCTCCTCCCGAGAAGTACTTTGAAGCAAATGTATTTGTCGGGAAATCCCCTTTTGAGCGGAATGACAGTTTGATGAATCCGTCTTTCTCAATAAAGAGTGCTGTAAAGATTATCCCTTTTATTGCCAGGGGCAGATTTACAAAACCTTCGGAATCGCCTTTCACATAATCATATGAGGTCATATCGGTCTTGGTAAGATAAATATAGGCTGTCTGCAACTCCGGTACCACTGTCATTCTCTGATTAAGGGCAAAGCCCTCAAGTCTCATTCTGTTTGCTGAGAAATTATTATAAATAAGATTCAGGATTTTTTCCTTGTCAATACCCGTATCGATCATATCGGCAACCATCCTTAGTGTTTCTCCTGTATATGTTCCATGTTCAAAATTACCCGTATCAGTAATTATTCCCACATAAAGTGCCTCTGCATAGGATATATTTCTGAACCGCTCTCCGTTTATCTTTGTAACCAGGCTATCAATAAGTTCTGATGTAGAGCATTTTGAAGAGTCTGAGATCAGCAGGTCAGCAAAATCATGTGGATTGAGATGATGATCAATAATTACTTTCGTGGCTTTTGATCTCATCACGTATTTCTCTGCTTCACCGAGTCTGTCGGGTTGGTTAAAATCAAGCATCACTATCAGATCTGCCTTTTCGATAAGCTTTTTACACTTTTCTCTCCGCTTTATAAAAACCTCTATTTTGTCAGCGCCATCCATCCATTTAAGGAACTCCTGCAGGTAATTGGGAGCCATCATCACTGCGTTTATTCCTTTCGATTTAAGATAGTGGTAAATAGCTAGTTGCGATCCAACAGCATCGCCATCAGGATTGACATGAGAAACAAGCAGAATATCTTTGCTGGTGAAAAAAAGTTTTGACAATTCCTTTGTATATTTGGATAAATCTGCCACTTTTGAGTCTGTTTTAAAGGGAGGTAAAGATAATCAATATTCCTGAAGTGAGATTTCTGGTGTTTAATTACAAAATAACGATATATGAGCGGTAATATTACACTTTCCATAATAAAGCCTAATGCAGTACGTACAGGGAAAACCGGGCCTATTCTTGCAATGATCAACGAAGCAGGATTTGAGATCGCTGCAATGAAGATGATAAAGATGACCCGGGATCAGGCAGAATCCTTCTACGAGATACACAACGGCAAGCCGTTTTATAAAAGCCTGGTAGAATTCATGAGTTCAGGGCCTGTATTTGTAATGATACTAAAGCATGAAGATGCCGTTGAAAAATTCCGGAAGCTGATAGGTGCTACTGATCCTGCGAAGGCTGAGTCCGGTACAATAAGAAAACTATATGCGATATCTGTTCAGATGAATGCGGTACATGGTTCCGACAGTGATGAAAATGCCATCAGGGAATCTGATTTCTTCTTTTCAGATATTGAAAGATTCCATTAAAACAAGCGATTAGTTATTTCAGTACTATATCCTTAATAACCTCACTCCCAGCAGCCTCATTCAGCCTTTCCTTTAAGCCCTGTCTTAACATGAGAAGTTCATTTCTCACAACAGAGGAATCGAGATGAATATAAAGCACCTTGTCTTTTATGTATATCTTTGAAGTACGTGATGCAATAGCCTTGCCTACAGTCTCTTCCCAGGATTTTATGAGTTCCATCTCATTCAGTTTACCCTCAAGGTTCATCTCCCTGATATAGTCTTTCATGGCTTCTGCCAGTGTTATTGTTTTGCTGCGCCTCATTTTCCCTGTTTTCCGTTCTCAATTATCTCTTCAACCGCATTGTTATTGATTCTGAACAGCTTATAATCTATTTTGTGTGAAGTGAGTATATCATACAACCTGTCCTGATGGGTATCGGTAATAAATATCTGTCCGAAATTATGATTCCCTACAAGTTTTATTATCTGCTCAACACGTTCTGCATCAAATTTATCAAAAATATCATCGAGCAGCAGAATGGGCTTAAAACCCGATTTGCTTTTTATATAATCAAATTTTGCCAGCTTCAGGGCAACCAGAAATGTTTTTTGTTGTCCCTGCGATCCGAGTGATTTCACTGAATATTCGTCCAATTCAAAGATCAGGTCATCTTTATGTACTCCCACACTCGTATACTCAAGGAATCTGTCCCTGGATACAGCGCTTATAAGAACCTCATTGAAATCGCCTTGCGAAAGATGTGATCTGTACGAGAGTTTCACTCTCTCTTTTTCTGACGATATCATTGAGTATCTCTCCTGAAAAACGGGGATCATTTCATTAACCAGTGCTTCTCTCTCATTGAAAACATAAGTTCCGTATTTTACAAGTTGCGAATCCCATATCGACAATGAGTCGTTTTCAAAACTGCCTGTTGAGCTGAAATCTTTTAGAAGCCTGTTCCTCTGTTGAAGAGCCTTGTTATATTTCAGCACTGAATCGAGATATTCCACATCATACTGGCTGATTATCTTGTTCAGGAATTTGCGTCTCTCTTCACTTCCTTCCGACACCAGGGCACTGTCGGCCGGAGATATCATTACCACGGGAAATTTTCCGACATGATCTGATAGCTTCTGGTACTCCTTCCCGTTCATTTTAAATACCTTGGGCTTTTGTTTCTGAAAAGCACAACAGATGCTATCTTCCTCTTTATCCCTTACAAAGGTACCGCTGATAATAAAAAACTCCTCTCCATGGCGTATACTTATACTGTCGATATTATTGAAAAAGCTCTTTGTAAGCGACAGATAGTGTATTGCATCCAGTATATTTGTCTTGCCAACCCCATTGTTACCTACAATACAATTTATTTTCGGTGAAAACTCAAGATCAGCCTGGTCGTAGTTTTTAAAGTTGGTGAGAGTGAGTCGTTTGAGATGCATGGTTACAGTGTTACGGTGTTACGGTGCTACGGTATTACGGTGTTATGGATACATATATTTATCGTTTACAAAATTAAGAAAAGATACATTGAAAAAATCAATAATTTCATTTAGCTGATAATCAATATATTGGACAAAGAAGTATTTCCTTCCCTTTTTTTAAGTATTTGTTTTAA